>Ga0256838_1001402_pt1 | contig 11506 bp, 9 predicted proteins | sample 4571419metaG_FD_185978 | JGI IMG/M metagenome (GOLD analysis project Ga0256838, IMG submission 185978) | Hydrothermal vent microbial communities from Guaymas Basin, Mexico - 4571-419 | ecosystem: Environmental > Aquatic > Marine > Hydrothermal vents | place: Mexico: Guaymas Basin | collected... | reverse complement strand
AAAGGAGGAATTTACTTAAAAGTAAAAGCGAAGTAAACTCCCACATTGTTTTCGTCGTAGCTGTCTAATAGCACATTATCCACTGACATTGAATATTTTTTATATTCAACCATAATTCTGCCCCAGTTCCATAAATCTTTTCCTACTCCTATACCGTACCCAAACCCGGCTATGTCAGTATCTTCTATTCCTCCGTATTTCCCGGCCAAAATCGCATAAACGTCCGTCTCTACCTTAGGCACTCTGTATCCCGCCTCAAGCTGTCCGCCGAAAGTCACTATTTTTGAGTCTTTACCTTCGGCATTTTTTAAATCTTCAACAGTCCCTATATCAAGCTGCATATTCCACCCGAGATACAGTCTGTTTGAAAACACTTTAAACATTCCCCACCTAAGAGCGTATTGGGTAGAGTCATAATCACCGCCGTTTTTGAAATCAAGATTCGTACTTTGAGCTCCAATACCGAAATAAGCTTTTTTAACAGGCTCAAACGCACTCGCACTCGTTGCTAAAACAGCCGCTACACTTATTGCCGTAATAATTTTCGCTAATCTTTTCATACTTTCTCCTCAAGTTTTTTTCTGACAGAGAAAGTGTATGAAAATATGATGTCAAAAAATGACGCTTTAATAATTTAATTATTTTCCCTATTGTGTCTGACACTGTCTATTGAAAATATAATAGAAATAAAAAGGCAAAAGCCAATGCCTATTATGAATTGGTTTATGCCTATCGAGTCTCAAAATCACTTTGTCTTTATGTAATAGGTAAATGAAGCGGAAATTGATGAGTTTAATTTTTTTAAATATTTTAAGTCTCGAAATCACTTTGTCTTTATGTAATAGGTAAATGACTTTTATTGAAGACTTAGCAAAATACAAGGAGGTTGTGCTAAAGTCTCGAAATCACTTTGTCTTTATGTAATAGGTAAATATGTTGAGAGACAGCGCAAAAGCCGCTCAAAAATTGTTCGCGTCTCGAAATCACTTTGTCTTTATGTAATAGGTAAATAATGAAAAACACTAATCAATTTATGGAAACCGTAAATTTGTCTCGAAATCACTTTGTCTTTATGTAATAGGTAAATTTTAAATGCCTGTTATTTCCAGAATGGGAAGATGAGATGTCTCGAAATCACTTTGTCTTTATGTAATAGGTAAATAGCCTAAAACACAAAACTTTTTAAGTATATCAAATCTTCCCCTCTTCTCAACCCCCCTGAATTTCCTAAAAAAATAAAAAAGTGAGAGAATCGGACTTTTTTTCAAATCCCCAACTTAAGCATTTTGCTTAAAGTTAGCTTAAAGTGCCTGAATTTAGGACTTTTTGTTTCTTAAAAAGTGGGAGAATCGGTTGTAAAATTTTTAAAATTTTCCGATTTGCCGACTTTTCATTTTTCGGAGCTTTAAAAAAGCTAAAATTCAGGCATATTAAAAACAACAGATTTTCAAAAATCGGAGAATCACATTCTCAGTAAATGTATTTTAGTCGATTCTCTCACTTTTTTCAAGCCATTTTTGATATTTTTGGGCTTTTTGGGGCAAAAAAAGTGAGAGAATCAATTCTTAAAATTACCTATTGAAAATATTATTATTAAAATAAAAATTAAAAAGATTATACCTACAAATATTTGCCCTTTTTTGTTATCTTCATCTATAAAAGATTTGATTTTTTTTCTGTCGATAAAAAGAAATCCTGCTATTATACTTGCAAAAATCAGCACAAAAGTAACACCCGGGTGAATTTTATCCAAGCTGCTTATACCAAGCACACCCACAATAAAACCTGCCGGCAGAAATACCGCACCTAGAATTGACAAAAATTCCAAATTTTCGTTTCTTTCTTTCTCTTCTAAAATATCGATAAAATTATCAAGCTCTTCCATTTCCCTGTCAAAGCTTTGAAGAAGAGCGTCAATATCAGAGGCATTCAGAAGCATCTTATACATCTCAATACCCTGCTCCTGAGCTGTAATTTCCCTGAAGAAAATTCCGTTTAAAAACTCCAGATAATCCTTATATATTTTCTTACTAATTTCTCTTATTTTAGAAATATCTATATTTTCATCTTTTTTATTTAATAAAATTATTATTTTTTTTACTTCATCAGAGAGATTCAAAATCATGCTTCTGTATAAAAGCACAAGTGACGCCATCTGAAAATACATGGTTTTGACATGGTCCATTAAAAACCTTCCTCCCTCATTTGCCACCCCCACTAAAGAATATCTGCTAACCCCCCATAAAGTTCCGTAATTTCTCCATCTTGGATATGTGGCTTTTTTTATAATCTCCGAACAAAATTCATCATCCTGACATGTCTTTCCGTTTCCGTCCACAAACACATACTCATACCACCAGTCATTCTTTATATAATCTTTTTTTAATTCATTAATAAGCCAGTTTGGTGCTATATAAAAACTAACAATAAACATCCTGTCATCTAAAATATATTTTATTTTTTCTCCCACAAACTCACTTACAAATTTTGGAATTAAAAGGTTTTTATTTTTTTTAATATTAAAATCTTCAATAAATTTACAAAAATCCTCTCTTATTACCTTCTTGCCAAATTTTAATTCAATACAGTCTGGCAAAAAAGAGTCTTTAGCCGCCAAGATGTCATCTTCTCTGATATACTGAAGGAAAATTCTTCTTCCAAAATCATTTATTTTTAAAATATCCTTTGGATGAGAATATTTATAATTGTTTAAATGAAATGAAAGCATAGCAATATTGTTTTCAAAAATTCTTACAGCAATATCTTCAATATCAAGTTCATATATGTCACCGTTTTTAAGCTTTATAATATATTTTGAGTTTTTTGGAAGTTTTAACTCTAAATAATAACTATCAAACAGAACTTCTTTTGTATATGAGTGAAAATAGACATACTCGTTATAATTTTGAGGTTTTGTTACATCAAACTTTTTTTTCTCAAACCCGTTTTCTTCAAGCTTTTTTATAAAAGCATCTTTTGCTTCTTTTTCATCTTTACCTTCAATAAAAAAAGGCAAAATAAAAATATGGGTGCTTATTTCTTTTTCTTTATCTTCTTTAATAGCTTCTTTTATTTCATCTTCACTCAGTTTTTCTTCAACTCCAAAATACCCATGATTTCCACCGCCGTAAAAAGTTTTTCTGTTTTTAAAAATTTCTTTTAAGCGCTCAGCGGGATATCCGTAAAACATTGTAAGGTTGTCATTAAAAATTACAAATTTTTCAATTCCGCTGAAATACAGCCTGTCGGCAAGTGGTGAAAAATGTGAAAAAGGAAAATAGTTAATTTTTTTCAGTTCAACTTTTTCTGCCGCTTTTTCCGCCTCTTCGCTTACTCCCTGACAGATTTTATCAAGCTTTCTTATTCTTTTGATATCGCTTTTGTTAAAACAAGCACATTTTAGAGCCGGAATATAACCTTTGTCATTAAGCGCCACGGCTTTTTCAAAACGGCTTAGTTTATGGTCTAAAATCTGCGCTATCTGTTCAATGGATGAAGGTTTGTATGAATTTTCATTGTGATGGTCGATATGCTCTACGTTTTCCCATTTCAAAACACCAGCATCATCGTTGTATTCTATCAGATAAATTTTATCATAGTCTCTATATTTTTCAAGTTCACCCAAAATATCAGATGTTTTAGCACCCCATTTAAGCTTTTTATCCACAAATTTTTCATTATATTTTTTTAAAAGCCTTTTTATGGCACACATCTCCAAATCACATCCGCCGAGAAAAAAAATTCTTTTCATATCTCACCCAAAATTTTTTGAATTTTTTGTTTTCTTTTAAGCTTTTTCTGTTTTGCTCTCTCCCAGTTTGCGGGAATTTTTTGAAGTTCGGCTTTTATAAGTTTAGCAACTTTTATAATATCCGCGTTTTCTTTTTTAGTTATATTTTCTATATCTGCTATAAGGTCAGCAAGATTGTTTTTGTATTCATTAAATATTTTCTCTTCCGGAGGAAGGTTTTTTAGTTTTTCTTTTTGTTTTTGTTTTTTTATCTCGTCTTCTTTTTTCTTTTTTATAGCTTTTATTTTTTCTTTTCTTTCATCCGAAAAATCCCTTAACTTTTCATCACTGATATGCCCGTATCCCGAGTTCGTTTTAGCACCGAAACCGGAATATTTTAAAATACTGAAAAACAAAAGTTCTTTTTCTTTGGCACTCAATATTCCGTCATGCAAAATAAAATTAAAACTAAACTCAACTTCCGGTTTTACTTTTAACATTCTTATCGGGGTTGGATCCTCAAACTCTTTATGAGGGGTAATATAATCAAAAGTCATAATTTTACCAGGAGCATTTACAATATATGCGTCAAGAAATTTATCTCTTTTGTAAATATTTATGGGTTTATCGTCCTCCATACCTTCAAAAATTTCATAAAAAAGTCTTTTTACATCCACATCTTTATTAAAAAGCTCTTTAATCAGGTTTTTTATAAATTCTTCTTTTTCTTTTTTATATTTATCATTTTTTTCGAAATCTGGAAAAAAACTTCTGATTACACCTTTTATGCTGCTGCCGGGTATCACAGGATAACCGGACGTAAAATCAAAATAAAACCCGTTTTTTATATCATCGTCACAGTTTGGTATCCCGTGTGAATAGCCTATTCCCATTAAAACCCCGGGATAGGCTACTTTTATTTTAAATCCATAAGGTGCTATAAAATCCTCTGCCAAAGCGTTAGAAGCAGAAAAAACTTCATTTCCGATACTCTCAAGCATGTTTGTATCTATCTGAGGTCTGTTAAAAGATAAATTCCTGTATATACCTTTGTAAAATTTCCAGCCTAAATTTCCTCCCATTTTTAATCTCCGCAGTTTTTATCGAGTTTATAAGTTCTAAGAGCCAGTTTTAAGGCCACAGCGGCTTCTTCAATTTTTGCTTTATCAAGATAATCTTTTAACGAGTTAGGATTAAGCTCCAGAATATATTCAATCGCTCTTAAAATTTTGCTTCTGTCCTGTGCGCTTGATGCTTCAGTATTTTCAAAAAATAAAATTGTGGGTAAAAGCCCCGCCTGTCTTATTGAAGCCCCGAACGAAGAAATATATCCGTTGTATTCTTTCGGTACGCAGTTTTTGTTTTCATTATAGAGTCCTGCCGCCCTAACCGCTTCAAGCGCCCTTTTTATATATTTATCTTTTATTCTCATTTTACTTCCTTAAATTTACATAATCCATATCCTATTGTCGCATTTGCCCCTATTTGAACAAGGTCGGTTTCTGATGTCAGCATATTTTGAAATTCTTCATAGAATTTGCCTATTTTTTCTTTGTCATTAAATTTCTTATTTTTACTCACCCTCTCAAGTTTTGGAAATGAAATAATTGTAAAAAACTGACTTCTTCTTGGTACGAACTCTTCATAAAAAAGGTTTACGCTTTTTCCGTTTTCCAGCTGGTTTCTCGCTACTACAGGCAAATCTTCCAAAAGTTTTTTAAATTCACTGTGTGGAAAAACCGCAATATTCTCTTCACCTGTAAATTCAACCAAATCTTTTAATTCATCGTTTTTCTTTACTTCCATGTCTTCAATTACAGTATTTACATTTGATTTAACTTCTGTGAGATTGATATATTTTTTTAATTTTGATGAGAGTTCATTATCAATATTTAAACTTTCCATTTTATCTACAAGAGTTTTTATACTCTCGTCAGACATACAAAATACATAAGGATAATCCCTGCTTCTAAAAGGTATACCCAGCAGATTAGCTTCAGTAAAAACTACATTACCCGGGTTTTTATCCTCATCCCCGAAAATATGCCTGATAAATTCATCATCGTTTTTATAAAACTCAAAAAATTCCCTAATTGCCCCTTTTAGCGATGAAGAATGAATTACAGGGTAATTTGTCAACACATCTCTTTGAACAAGATTATCAACTATTCCAAAATTAGTATCTCCGCTTCCAACGTGTATGTTTGTAATATTTTGTATTTTGTAAATTTTATTGTCATATAACATCCTAACTCCTTTTAAATTTATTGTATCCGAATTTGTATAAATGGTTTTTAAGTAAATTTTCAACCTTTTGCGCATCATTTGCGTATAACACCGTTCCTCTTTTTAAAACCCTTGCGCGTTTTGTTTTTCTGTTTCCGCTTTTTACACCTCTGAAAATTTCATTTTCACCTAAAATATAATCACAGTACTCTTCTATATCGATGTCAACATACCCCTCACTTGTCAAAACAAACCTCTCAAAGCCCTCTTTTTTCTTAAATTCGGGCATTTTAAGTTCTTTTGTTTCCTGAGTTAATTTAAAATAACTCCTGTCTCCTCCAAGCTTTACAATATCACTCAAATCAATATCTTCATCCAGCTCGACAAAAAATCCAAACTCAAACCCTTCTTTTAATTTATATCCCTCTCGCTGAAAAAACCCTTCATTTTCAGAGTTTTTCTTTATTCCGACACTTACAACTTTTTCGAAAATATCACTCTCTTTTAAAAAGCTATTATTTGAAATAAACTCATCATTTTCAAACTCTTTCGGATTTATCCCAAAGTCAATAAATTTTTTTCTTCTGCCGTTAAAACTGACTTCAATATCTGTTTTTTTAGGACTTAATTTATTGTCATTTGGTACTTTATAAAAAACTTCATCCCCTTTTAAAATAAAACATTCACTGATTTCTTTTATAATACCGCTATTTATTTCTTTTGAAAAATCAAACGCCTCATTTCCGACAAGCCTAACGACTTCAAGCCACTCTTTCGAATCGCCTTCTCTTTTTTTAGGAAGTCCGACCCACTCTCCATTTATATGAAGTTTCATTTTCTTTGTTTTACGCAAAATCTCTGCTCTTAACATCCCAAAAATCGAATGAGGCTGTGGAAACATAAAACTTCTGGCAAAAAAAGAAGCTTTACCTTTTGGATTTTGAGTATCTTTTCTTAAATCATCCCTGCTGAAACTCTGCTCACTTCCAAATAAAAATTCCCCAAGAGGTTTTAATCTTATTAAATATTTCATTTTCTGCCTTTTAAAAGTTTTATAACACTAACTGCCGGAAAAACAAACTTCAGTTTATCAGACCTAAGCTCTTCTGATACTTTTTTTCCATCTTTTTTTTCTTTATGAAGTTTTTCAATTCTCTTTTTTTCCTTCATATCTGTCAGTTCGATTAATTTTTTTATCTCTTCAAGCCCTTTTTTAAATTTTTCTTTGTGAATATCTTCATTAAAATAATTCTCAAAAAATGCGTCATAACTGTCTATTAAATTAATTAGTTCTTTTAGTTCATTTAACTTATAATGAACCGAAAAAGGAATATCCGATTTATCAAACAAAACATCTTTTAAGAGATTTTTAAAAACTTTATATCTTTCATCATCAAATCTTACCCTCAAATCAAACGTCTGACCGCTGTGCTTTCTCATTGTAATATTTACAGCGTTTTTTATCTCTTTTGCTTTTCCAAAAAGAGCATTTCTTGATAAATTCAGAGCTTCATTGAGAGGGAATTTGTAATAATTTATACTGATACCGAAACTTAATGTGGTTTTATTGTCTTTACTGACATTTTTATTATAAAACTCAAATTCTTTTTCATAAATGTCTTTTAATCCATCCAATAAATCAAATATTGTTTTATTTTTATCATTAACTTTCATAATAACCGGCGAAAAAAACAGCAAATCATCTCCGCCTATAAAAATAGTATCGCATCCGTATTTATCCAAAACCTCTTTAGATTTTTCTCCAAAATTAAAAAGAGCTTTTGATACTTCATTTTCATATTTTTTTTCACCGTCAAGTTTTAAATTCTTAACCACCTTTCCGAGATTATCCCCATCCGCGTGAACAATTGCTATATATTTATAAACCTGCTTAAAATCCTCTCCGAGTTCATTATTAAGTTTTTTATAATAATCACTGTCATCTTCCATATATCCGTAATTTTTTCCGCTTGCCGCCGAAGCTATTTCCGGAATAGAATGAAATCCTTTTTTACCTGTCTTTTTAACCAAAGATGAATTTATAATATTTTCTCTAATCAAAAATCTGTCAATATAGTCTTCATAATCATAAACTTCTTCATTGTATTCAAGATTATCAAGTATTTCATACATCTCAATAATGGGACTATCACTTTTTTCTTTTGCGGCAATGTATGTTTTTATATATTTTTTAATATATTCTTTTACTTTTTGCTCATCTTCTTTTATTGCTTTTGCGATTAATCCGCCGAGGTTTTCTTTTTCTTTTTCTATTATCTTTTCAACTTCATCAATTGACATATCCCATTCAAATACCAATCTGTCATGATACATCCCGATTCCGCCGTCTTTTTCTTCAAAATTCCCTTCCACATAAGGAATAATGAATTTTGCTTTTTTTTCATAAAGGCTTTTGGCTATATTTTTCATCAAATAACTGAAAATATAACTCGCTGCCCAGATTTCCGCCGTTTTCTTACCTCTTGAGAGAGTCTCAACAATAGGCCCCACAGTTACTCCGTAAATCATTTCCCCACCTTTTTCATATCATTTAAAATTCTTTTTAAAATTCTGTATTCATTCGATATAACCCCGTTAGAAAGTTCATCGACTATCGTATTTTTATTTTTATAAAGCCAGTTTAAAAAATCATTTACATCAAACTCCTCAACTACGTTCAAATCAAAAGAACACCTGCCGGCTTCTATTCTAAAAGGTTTGTTTAAAAACGTGTTAAGTTTTTCTTCCGCTCTTTTTTCTTCGGAAACATAAACTGTATAAGCATTGGGATTTTTTATATATTTAAAAAAAAGAGGTGATTTAAATCTTTTTATGTGAGGATTTTCTTTTTCAACTTTTACCCGGTAACTTCGCCAATTCTGTGAAGTAGAAAGACCCAAAACATCTCTTACAATCCTCTCTTCCCCTTCACTGGTTAAAATTTTATCATTATTGTGTTCAATAGCCTGTTCATTAAGCTTATTTTGAAAACATCTTCTTTTTATAGCTTTTTTTTCCCAAACTATATTTTTTTCAATAAAATATTTCCATATTGCCGGCTTAATATAAAAAGGTGAGCTTCTTCTTTGAGATAAATTTATTCCGCTTCTAATAAATTTATAAAAAATTTCCATATCTTTCATAACTTCATTATAATTACTTTTATTTATTACTATTTTGTAAGTATTCGGATAAACTACAACTTTATCAAGAGAAAAAGAACCGTATCCTTTATTTTGGCGTGTGCCAAAATTCGTAATGCTTAAAAACAGCTTAAAATTATCTTTTATGGCTTTTATGATTTCAGTATTAAAACTGAAAAATTCAATTTCCGCTTCTTTTACAAACACAAGTCTTTTATCGCCGTTTGTATAATCATCTCCCATATTTCCAAAGAAAAAAGGAAGTTTATCATTTTTATTTATAGGTCTGCTTTTGGAATGGTCTATATTTATATTATTGATTTTAATTTTATAATCAAAATACTCTTTTTTTCCGTCAGGTGTCTTAACTGAGAGATTTTTATACCCTTTTCTTAATAAAAACTTATCAAGTTTGCTTTTTAGTTCCGTAGGTCTTAAAGCAGGTGCAGAAATATTTTTTTCAAAATGAATTACCGGTGTGTGCCCTGTTATTTTTACTTTGTATTTATATTTATCCATCATCACCCTTTCTCCTGTTTCAAAAATTATACTCAACTTTCCTTAACAAATCCACTTAATTTTAAAGAAAACTTGTTAAAAAAACAAAATGTAACACGGCTTAAAAATGATAATAAGCCGCGATGTTAAATCCTCTTATAGAATCATAAGTACTGATATTCTTTTTCTCTTCGTAAAAATCCATTCTTACCTCATATCCGACACTCAGCTCCACATGTTTGGTGATTTCAATATAAGTCCCAAGCTCCGCAAACATTCCAAGACCGTTGGCGCTTGTTGTTGAACCTGAAATGTCAGTGTAGGTTACATCGTTTTTCACATACGCAAGTCCCCCTTTTATGTAAGGCTTTAATCTCCAAATAGGCTTTTTTCTGTGTGTTATGAAATTAACACCTATAGAAGTTACGGTATCTTTATCGCTTGAATTGTCTTTGTTTTTTAAAGTAATGGTTCTATATTCTATTTCAATTCTTCCGGTATCGCTGTATTTGTATCCTACCAGCGCAAATTTGTCATTTCTGTTAACGTCAAAATCTACTGTGGCTGAATCAGTGTCATAAGTTCTTTTTCCTGCTCCAGCCAAATCAACTCCGCCTCCTATATAAAAATTACCTGCCATTGCCACACCCGCTATCAATACCGTAGATAATAATTTTTTCATACTTTCTCCTTGTTTTTTTTCTTACAGCGAAAGTATAAAACAAAGGTGTGACAAAAAATGACGTATTTAGTTTTTAAATAGTTTTAACCATAGAGTCTGGCGCTGTGTGTTTAATAGCGGAAAAATCAAAACTCTCAGTTATACCCCGAGATGTTTTATTAATGAGTAAGAAAATAAAATCACTTTGTCTTTATGTAATAGGTAAATACAGTGACTTCTCGAGTGGCTGGCTTCCTCATTGGCATCTAGGTCTCGAAATCACTTTGTCTTTATGTAATAGGTAAATTTGGCATTTAGAGTATAGGGCACACGGGATTTGGTGCCACTATAGTCTCGAAATCACTTTGTCTTTATGTAATAGGTAAATTTTTTTAAGTTATCTAATTCTTCTTGTATTTTTTTAGTCTCGAAATCACTTTGTCTTTATGTATTAGGTAAATCGCGGCGCAATAAAAGAAATCCGCGCTCTGAATGAAGAGGTCTCGAAATCACTTTGTCTTTATGTAATAGGTAAATGGAGGAAATAGATGCTATTTTTGATATCTTCCTTGAATTGTCTCGAAATCACTTTGTCTTTATGTAATAGGTAAATCTGTCTGTATGACAGACGCTGGTACCCAACGGAAGATGACGTCGTCTCGAAATCACTTTGTCTTTATGTAATAGGTAAATACATTCCCCTTGGCAAAAAATTATGGTGGAGCATGGTATTGTCTCGAAATCACTTTGTCTTTATGTAATAGGTAAATGTTGCAAATATTAGCAGTTTGTCTGGGATTAAAAGTGTCTCGAAATCACTTTGTCTTTATGTAATAGGTAAATGGGAAAATGAGGTTTTTGAACTTTATCAGGGCTTTTGTCTCGAAATCACTTTGTCTTTATGTATTAGGTAAATGAGAAAACTTGAAAAAAAAACCTCGAGTGGGACAGTGACTTCTCAAGTCTCGAAATCACTTTGTCTTTATGTATTAGGTAAATATTTTGATAATGTGCAATACGATATAGTGAAATTTGCTGTATCGTCTCGAAATCACTTTGTCTTTATGTAATAGGTAAATGGGGATGTATCTCTATTTTTTGAAGAAGAAAAGGAGCTAGATGTCTCGAAATCACTTTGTCTTTATGTAATAGGTAAATAGCCTAAAACTCAATACTTTTTAATTATATCAAATCTTCCCCTCTTCTCAACCCCCCTGAATTTCCTAAAAACATAAAAAAGTGAGAGAA
>Ga0256838_1001401_pt1 | contig 11534 bp, 9 predicted proteins | sample 4571419metaG_FD_185978 | JGI IMG/M metagenome (GOLD analysis project Ga0256838, IMG submission 185978) | Hydrothermal vent microbial communities from Guaymas Basin, Mexico - 4571-419 | ecosystem: Environmental > Aquatic > Marine > Hydrothermal vents | place: Mexico: Guaymas Basin | collected... | reverse complement strand
CGAGTCTGTTATTGTGGTATCATCATACGTTATTACCGCGATAGTGCTTATTCCAATGGCGGTGACGACATGAGTATTCATTATGTCACTCTGAGTAAGTATTTCAGTCGTTGTGTCATCAACAACACTATAAGTTATCGTTACGTAATACGTTTGGAGCATTGCGTTCGAGTATATTATTGTTGTAAACGATACAATTGCAGTCCTCGGGTTTGCCCGGATTCCAACGAGCACTTTATTTCCTGGAGTACTCACCGTGTATATAGAGTCGTACTCAAGAACACTCTCAGAAACGGTCGAAGTAGTAGTTGATGAAGACGTTGGCAAGATCGAAGTACTTGAACTTGACGAACTCGTTGGCTGTACGTATTCTGGATTCTTTGTAACGTTTGTGGCGATTGCCACGAGAATTATGAGCGCAAAAAGCGCTCCAAGGACAATTATGCTATTCTTCTTCATCAATGAACAACTCATAAAAATATTTATAAAGCAAACTCATCAACGAATAATGGTGGTGATGATGAAGGTTGTTTACCCGAGTGCAAAAGAATTTGCATCACTTATAAGCGTTTTATCGAACGCCGTTGATGAGGCACTATTTGAGTTCAAGGAAGACGGTTTTCAGGTACGCGCACTTGACCCCAGTAGGGTAATGTTTATCAAGGTCACGATCCCTCCCGACAGTTTTGAAGAATACAACACAAATAACGAAGAAATAGGCGTGAATCTTCAGTTCCTGTCAAAAGTACTCAAAAGAGCAAAGAAGAAGGATAAAATAATCTTTGAATTCAACGATAACATGCTCAAAATAACACTCGAAGGGGGATCCAGAAGAACATTCAAGACCGGTGTTATTGATGTTCAATCAGAGGACATTGATCTCCCAGAACTTGAATACACTGCCCACGCCATAGTCGACGGAAAGGAATTATTTGAGGCAATCAAGGACGTCTCCCTCGTTTCAGACGCTGTGAGAATATCAGTTGAGAACGAGGAACTCAAAATATCTGGAAGTGGCTCAACGAGCGACGTGAACATAACAATAGACACCGCAGTTGAGGGAGAGGACGTGAAGTCATCATACGGCATATCGTATCTTATGGACATAATGAAGAGCCTGAAAAATGGTGAAGTTACACTACACTTCGGTGAAAACATGCCAATACAGATAGAGTATGAAAACGGCGGCGGCAAAACAATAGTGCTCCTTGCCCCAAGGGTTGAAGAGTGATAAAAATCAAAAGAAAAACAGGGATTTCAGAATCTCATATATCATTTTATTTTCTGGGATAATGTCAACTTCGATTTGCGGTGTTACTCTTCCATTTTTGAACTCGAATCCAACTCTTGATGTGTCTGGTTGGTAGTAAACGGTTGTTGATCCAATATTTTTTACGAACCCCCTGAAAATAGTTCTTCCAAAAAGAATGTTTCCAATCTCCTGTATGTACAGATATGTCCACCCATTCTCAAAGAACGCTGAATAATCATTCAAAACTTCCTTCATAAACTCCTTCACACCATTCCAACTCATTTCATTTGGAACCAATATCATGAAATTCCTGCCAGCATATAGGTTTTGCCAGTCTGCGCGAATGTGAAACATGTTTTTATACCTTTCCTTCTCAAGCTCCCCGTAAATCTTTTTCAAACTATCAACAATGTCCCAATCATCGAAATAGTCAATGGTGTAATCGAATCTCCGCAGTACGAGGCGATCGAACATGATAATAACTTCATTTGAACCACTCCACGAGTCTATAATGTACTTCACGGATACTTTTCCATCTCTGAAAACAAACAACCGTTCCTCATTCGATGGGGCTTCAATATACTTTACACCCCTTTGAATCTTTTTCTGCGGGACACCATCAACAATCCTCACGCCAAAAACTTCTTTTGTGGGCATTGACTCCTCGTAACCCAATGGAAAGTAAGTGTACCAACCGCTTTCAAGTCCCGCGTTTTTTATCACCCTGAAACGCTGGAAGTATCCACGTTTATAGAGCCATTCGGCGAACTCCTCATTATACATGGACGCAATCAATGAAAAAGCGCTGAAAATTTTCTCATTCACCGGTTTTCCAAGGATTCTCGTCTTGCCGTCAAACGTTATCTCGATGTCAGTTCCAAAAACCACTTTATTATCGAGGATCTCGTAGTCCATCCCCGCCATCGGAAAACCCATGCTTATAAGTTTTCTTATGAGCCCCATTGGAATTGAGCTGAACAAAGCACCAAGGTAATTCTTATCGAGAACCATCATTATAATCACCTCCAGAGTTTTTCAAGAAACTGAAATAAAAGAAAAAATAAAGGTTCAGGCAAGTTTGTAGTAACCCGAGCGGGGCATGTATATTTCACCGTTGCTTTTCAATTTTTCAAGAATCTCTTCAACTTCAAACTTCTCAATACCGAGCTTTTCAGCCTCCCTGATGACTTCATCATGCGGTGCACCGGGCTTGTCTTCAAACTTGTCCACGAGATCGGCGATTATCTCCCTTACACGCTCAATCTTCGTAAGTTTCTTCGCACTCTTCCCAACCTCAAGAATGCTTATATCAAACTCACCTTCTTCATCAACGATGAGGCGCCTGAGAGCATACTCCATGACCTCAATCGCGAGCTGAGCGTCCTCCTCATCTGCAACGGGTTTGAGCCTCGCCCTCGCGACTGCCTGAGTAAGCCTCTTTATTGCCTCGAGCTGCCTCGCGGTTATTGGAATTCTTGCGTAATCATCACCACCAAGCACATCATCAGTACGTTTTGCCCTCTTTCTGAGATTCACGTAGTAATCCTTGATCTTCTTTATAGCCTCCTTACTGAGAACCGGTTTTACGTTCTGACGAGCATAGGCAATGTACTTCATAAGGAATTCGGGATCAAGAATTTCCTTGTAGTCCGAATCGTACCGCTCATCCTCAAGTATGGTGAGTGCTATCTGCTCATCACGCTCCTCATTTGGTTCATCGACAAATATGAATATGAGGTCCATTCTACTGAGCAATGTATCGGGCAAATTGATCTGTTCAGCGATTGGCTTCCTGCGGTTGAAGCGTCCATCCTTCGGGTTGGCGGTAGCGATCATGGTTGCACGAGTATTGAGAGTTGCCACTATACCCGCTTTTGCAACGCTGATCTCCTGGTTCTCAAGTATCTCATGGAGAATACTCTTACCATCCTTTGAGAGTTTGTCCAGCTCATCCATGAACACGAAACCAAGATCGGCTATGACGAAAGCACCAGCATCCAGTACCCACTCTCCAGTTTGCTCATCACGAACAGCCGCTGCACCTATACCAGCCTTCGTCGCACCGTTACAACTGACAAACACCGACCTTGGTGCAATTGACTTTGCAAAGTACAGGAGTTTCGTCTTTGCAGTACCGGGTTCGCCGAACAACAGTACATGAATATCACCCCTATACCGCACACCGCGAACAGTCTTTGAAACTCCACCGAACAGACTGAGCAGAATACCAAGTTTTTCCATTTTATAACCATAGACTTTTGGTGCTATACTGTCACGAAGAATGAATATTGCATCCTTTCTCTTTGCAAATTCACGAATCTTCTTTTCGTCCTCCTCGGTAATTTCAATCTCGTAAAAATCCTTGTTCTGTGATTCCGCCCAAAGTGCTTCTATTATTACACTCATTACTGGCGTCTTTTCCCTTTTTGTTTTATCGATTCTTACGATTCCAGTCACAATTGCCTTGTCACCTGGTTTCACACGCTCGATGAGATCACTGCCAATGAGAGCAACATACACGGATTGGGGAACGTCACCGCCACGTAGCTTGTCCGGAAAATCCTGTAGCTTTATGTACTGAATATCATCGAACTGGCTTTTCGAATCACTGAGCTCGAGCCTGTTTGATCCACAGGCTTCACACTTCTTTGGTTTCTCGAGAACAGTGAACGGGTTCTGGGGAACATCCATGACGTAACCACAGCTCTTACAGACGTACGTTGCAACTTTCGTGTATGGTTTTATTTCCGTGGCACGCACCACTATACCCTCAATCTGTACGAGTTTACTTACATAGTTACTTTTTCTTGCTTCGCGCGGCATAATACTCGTCGGAAGGTTTCTTATACCAACTGAATACTTTGGTGCATCATCAACACCGAACTTGTCTATGAGCACAATGCGAAGGGCTTCATTCATATAGTGGAGTATTTCATCCGGGTTTGATAGCAGTTCTGCCGCAACGCGCGGGAGCACCGTTTCAATGTCATCATAATCCACTGGAATGAGTTTACTCTTACTTTCAGTAACTGCCGCGTTGAGACGTTGTAGGTACTTCATGTTGCCGTTTTCATCAACAAACTCAGAGAAGAACTTCTTGAACGCATCCATCAAAAGCTTATCGTCCTCAGGGATGTCGTAGGGTACAAACATTTCTCTGAGCAGTTTTCTGGTGACCTTTTTCTTGTACAGCTTATCAAGTTTTTTTCTGGCCTTTTCTGTAATTGCCCACCCGCCAACGGTTGAAACAACGAGTTTTCTGCTCTCGAGTGCCTTCAAGTAATCTTTCAGCTCGCTCGAAGACATCGAAAGTCTGTGAGAGAAAGCCTCCTCAAACTTCATGAAAAGTATATCATCCATCATATAACCATTTGAACCATAGAGCAGGAAGAGTATCGCGGCTTCCTCGAGGCTTACGTCAAAAACGTCCTTGATTTTGTCAATGAATTCCGAAATTATTCGATCATCTTCCGCAATCGCTTTCACGAGTTTTTTGAAATCATCGTACTCGATTTCATCGGATACCTCGATACCGTACTTTTCAGCATAGTACTCAATGAGCGGTGTCTTGCGTGCACTACCCTTGTAACGGATTTCGTTCAGCGCGTTCATGAAACCCTGGTACGTACTCTCTGGGACGCGAAAACGAATTGCATCAAGAGTTTTCATAATGTTCTCATTTCCCATGAACATCACCTTGTAACCAATCAGCCTCGGTTCAATATAAGGTTTACCATCAAAAATTTATAACTTTTTCGGTAATGGATTCTGGTGATTTCATATGGAGGTACAGAAAAATGGTAATATCCGAATTGTAAAGACGTTCTCAAATTTGTACGTTTTCAATAAAAAGTCAAAAGCACTCATAGTAACAAAAAGATACGACAACTTTGAACACCTGATGCAGATTGTGACAGAACTCGATAACTACGTGCGACGAAAAATGCCGATAATAGTTCAAAACACGTGGGGCGAGTACAAGTTCAAAATCGATAATTCATTCATAAAAGAATATAATGGGTATGAATTTTACAACATCTCAACAAAGTACGTTGCACTCATTGATGGAGTACATGTTGAAACAGTAAACTTCAAAACATTCATAGTAAGACTCGGAAAATTATCCCTCGGTACGAACAGCTTCAAAGAAATTTTGAACAACATCGATAACCTCAAAAAACTCAACGTTGAGAACTTACACACAATAAAACCCTACTTTACGGTGAAACTTTCCGCAAAAACCCTCGTAAAGAGGAAAAACTACAAGGTAAAAACAAGAATCACCCTGAACGGAGACAAGGTAACAATGAAACAGTATGCGACGGAGCACGGAATATACGATGTTACAGTACCGGTCAACGAACTACGAAAAGCCATTGAGAACCCGGAACCTTACGCGACAAAAACATACATCAGGATACGGGCAAGAAACATAAAGAAAATCAGCTCACCCGATTACAAGCCGGGTTACACCCTTTACAGCGCATGCGGAAAAACATTTTACGTTTCAAACGATGGTGATCACGTCATACTACATGGCAAAGAGTTCACCATAGAGAACGGGGAGGTGGACTTATGCAATTTGAGAAAATAATAAAGATAATGCACAACAAAAAGATTGGGAAGATCACCGGTCCAAACGTCTCGTACACCTACAACCACCTCAGCAAAAACTTTTTCATACACAGCACAAGGGGGCGCATCCTATACTCCAGGGAACTCATCGAGGAGCCTCTCTACAGGGACATGCTCAAGTACATTGTCACAGGAAAAATATCAAAAAACTTCAAACTCCTGAGCGGTACCGATTCGCCCTACATAAACGGGTATGATAAAATTTCCACATTGCCTGGCGATAACACCTATAACGTGTTGCTCGTTCGTGGAAATAAAAGGACTGCATATCTCGTGAAGGCAACAGATGTGTCAAAGAGGTACTATGTGCGTCTCGGACCTGAAGAAATTTACTTTACAGGAGAAGTTTTTCCCACGGACCACGGATCAATCGAAGTATACTGGGACGGTGACCTTATATACACTGGGAAATCGGATTATGACGTCCTCAAGCTCGCGGTCGATATGGAGAAACAAAAACTCATCAAGAAAATGATACCCTTCCTCACGGAAGATTACATAGTTCACGCAAATCTTACAAACTACCGCGGCGATGCGGGATCATTCGAGTACGAAAACAATGTAAAACACGTGAAAACAAACTTCTGGTTTGATGAAAAGAAAAACAGATACGTTGTCACCTCGGTTATCTATAAGGAGGGCTTGTTCAGTTTATTTATACCAGTGGATTACGATGGACCGGACCCCTTGAAGTTCAAGAGTAAAAAAGATATACCAAAAGAGATAAGGAAACACAAAGAAAAAGAGTATCCAATAAAATTACCCAATTGGGTAAAAATTTTCAACAAGGACGCGACAATTGGCTTTGAGTTTGAGGGTTATCGTTTTATTTTCAATCCATGGGGTGAAACCATCGTCTATAACAACGGCGAGGCTATACGCAAGTTTCAAACATCAGATTTGGGAGAATTACTCGAAATTACAGGACCAGAAGATTTTACTACGGTTCTTTTTTTACTTTGATTTCCATATTTTATCTCATAGTAAAGACCCCTTCCTCGAAACAGCTTCGCTGTTTCAATTCGTAAAACGAATTGTCAAAACCGCGAAGCAGTTTGAAAACACTTCGGGGTTTCCGGTGAGGGTGAGAATCCCATGGGGTCCGTTCTCCAACAGGATCGAGGAGTTTCGGACTCTATTGGGTTCTCACCCTCACGAAGCCCCCTCCTCGGATTTGCCTTGCAAATCCGAGGAAGGGGTAGTTCACTCCCCTTTGCTGGTGGTGTTATGAAACGTTGATTTGCATTTATAGTGTAACAAATGAACAGAAAAATTACCCTGAATATCAAAAACACATTTTTATTTTTTCATGCAATTCTATTCTTGATGTCAAAAATTGTTGAAGTTCAAAACCTTTACAAGAGATATTCAAACGGAACGGAGGCCGTAAAAAACGTGAATTTCAACGTAAGAAAAGGGGAGATATTTGGACTCATCGGGCCGAATGGTGCAGGAAAGAGTACAACACTCAAAATCATCGCAACACTACTCAAGCCAACATCAGGTAAAATAATGGTAAACAACATCGACGTTGTTCAAAACCCCCTCGAAGCCCGAAAACAGTTCACTTATTTACCAGAATCAGTTTCTGCACCACCACGCGATAAAGTAATAGATCTCGTGAAGTACTTTGCCGAATTATACTCCGTGAACACCGGAAAAAGCGTTGACAAAATGGTAGAAAGAGCACTTACAATATCCCGCCTCGATGAATACGCAAACAAAAAAGTAAGCGAACTTTCCAAGGGTATGTTACGTAGGTTGATGATAGGAATAACGCTCATGCCAAAACCACAACTCATCATACTCGATGAACCTACGAGCGGCGTCGATGTAATAGAGAGCATACGAATCAAAAAAATACTCAGAGACGTTGCAAACAGTGGAACGGCAATAATATTCTCAAGCCATAACATGCTCGAGGTAGAGACACTATGTGACCGCGTTGCGCTCATGTACAATGGAAAAATCTTGAAAATAGGCAGTGTAGACGAGGTGAGAGGAGACAATCATAATCTCGAAGACGCATTCATGAAAATGGTAGGTGATGAAAATGAGTGAATTCTGGGAAGTTTTCAAAATTGAGGCACGAAAACTTATTTCAAACAAGAGACTGATACTTTTCGTAATAGCATCATCAATAGCGGTTGCACTCTTTTTATCCTTTATAACAAAAACAACAATATCAGTTGAACAGGAACCAGTACGCGTATGTGCAAATCCCTCACTGTCCCAAGTAATAGAAAACGCAGGTGGAACACTCGTTGAAAGTGACTGTGAAGTCTCAATAAGCCCACCCGGAGAATTCTATTACTTTATTGACATTTATGACAACACGAGCAGGATAAGTAGGCTCGAAGAATTTGCAAGCAATTTTATCAACGAGTACTATTATTCATCAATCGGCATAACACCAACAACAACAGAGAAGACAATACTTATTATAGGTGATGAAATTCACGTTATTGATGCACCCCCCACAATAGTTGCAGCAACACTCTTTGGAACCATTACAGTTTTACCAATAGTACTGTTTATGACATTACTCTTTGGGAACGAGTACATTGCAACACTCATCACAAGCCAGAGGGAAAGAAGAATTCTTGATATTTTGTCAACTTACCCCATAAAAAGAAGAACAATAATCCTTACAAAAATATCTCTCGGAATAGTCTTTGGGTTATTTACAATGCTTTTATTCATAATTGTCTCGGGAATAACCCTCGTGTTTGTAATTCCTCATAACGTTGTTTCTCAAGCACCAATAAACATAGAAGTAACAATGCCGACTTGGGGCGTGTTACTATCGCTTCTGAATACAATACTTGCAATACTATTTACATACTTTGCAACGACCGCGATTGCGTTCAGGACAAAAGATCCATCAGAAACCTCTGTGAGCACCATGATAGTCGGATCAATACTCAACTTTTCACTCATAATACCGTTCATAACAGGATCCTTCGCAATATTCAAGTATCCCATAGCGTCAGTGTTCATACCAACACTCGTGCCCATTCAAACAGCATTGTTATCCCTCATTGGCAACCTGAAAATGGCAATCGGCTTTACACTGTACATGTTCATTGTGACGTTTATAATGTACAAAGTGCTCATGAGAGAATATAGAAAAAGCTTTGAATAACATTACTCATCGACTGGAGGCAAGTACATATCAATATCCTCTGCCTCTTCAATCTCATCTTCCTCCTTCCACTCCTCTTCATCGAATTCACCAACATACTCCTCCGTGACCAACACTTCTTCATGTTCTTCTTTTTGCGCCACTCGCTCAGGAAGATGAATACTTGGTATAAAGAACATTATAAGGCCAATTATAATGAGAATTATACCCGTCCGAGAGAGCACCCTACGAATCTTTTCATACTTCGGTGCGTACTCATCATAAACGTTCGTGTACGTCATCGGTCCAATACTCATGTATTTTGCGGTCGTGTAAAAAGTTGGAATGTAAAAGTAGTAGCCAGAAAAGTAATATATCATCCCACTTGTGATAGGATAAGCAGTGTTGTTTATTGTAACTTTTGTATCGGGTAGCTGAGCTTCCTTCGTGACAAGCAGAACAACCTGTTCATAAGTCTTTGTTACACCATCTGTTGTTACTATTGCCTCCCGATAAGCCACGTATTTTATGTTTTGATCTTCAAAAATTGGCGTTTTTACCCTCGGGTCGAGAGTAGCAAATAACGCAAAAATGAGACCAACAATAATGAGTAATATTCCAACTGATTTTACAATTTTCATGGTCAAAAGTAAAAAACGGTAAAAAATATAAAATCAAATAAAGCGTAAAAATGTCTCAATCTCATCAACGTCCATATTACTCACGAGTATCGCATTCGCCGCTTCGTGATCAATTTCATAAACTTTCGACCCGAGATAAATTTTTGTGACGCTTGCATTCGATTCAACCGTATATTTCGCAGTTTTTACCGTCCACACATTCGGGGCATAGTACAAGTACATGTAGCCCTTTGCACTCAAAAACGCACCTGTAGTTTTTTTCCAAATTTTTACGTTATCAGACAACTCCTCGATCGATCGAGGGGAAAGTATATCACCATCAAATCCGTACGGCACTGTTATGTCGAAAACTCCTTCTTCAAATGGAACACCCTCGTACTTTATGCCCGCATCATCAACTTTTGCCCTTATAGTGCCCTGCTTGTCTTCGGTCCTGTAACCAATGTAAAAAACGTTCCCCAAATCATTCAATGAGTACGTATCAGTTACAAATTTTATGGGTATTCCCGGCATGACATATTTCAGTACATCCGTTTCATTGCCCTCATCAATAAAGTTCAGCAGTTTTTCAAGTCCCCCCTCGGTTATTGCTATATCTTTCAGCGTATAATTGTCGGAGAAAATACGTACTTTTATGTAATACTTGTTTTTTCCATAAACCCTGACCATTATTCTGATGTTATTACGATTATACAAAAATTCCCAATAATTGCTATTCTTATTGTCATACTTGTTTTTCAAGATAAGGTTTTTCTTACCGATGTTCAAAATTTCACCAGTGATAACCGAGCCCAACTTGACACCATTTATTACATAATTTTTGAAACCTGGAAAGAGTTCCTTTATTGTTCTCGATGGTTTATTGGTAAGTACTGATTTTATAATTTCCTCGTAAAATTGTGTTTCTGGAACCAGTTTTCCATCGATCAAAACGAGCTTTGCGATCTTCGTCCATTTCAGGGAATTGGTTCTATACTCGAGGACGAACTTGTCTTTGCCATAATAATTCTTTATCTTCAAGTCATAGAAAACACCGTTGACTTCTTTTTTCTTCTGAAGATACTCCAACAAACGACAAACAATTACATCATCTGGTTCAGCACTTGTACTGAATACAACTTCTTTTATCATTTTCAGACCACCTCACATCCCGCTTTTTTCATGGCGTTTTTCATTTTTTCAAACTTATAATAATAGTTTTTGTTGTCTACAGTTACTCTGAACTTCTTTGACAATGTATTGAAAGAAATCTTCCTGCAGCCATCGAGCACGAACGTTACAAGATCTCCCCCATTTGGCGATAAATCAACGTAAATGTTTACGACATTTTTGAGCTTGTACGGAAACTTCAGCTTGAAGATTTTTTCGTCAGGTTCTTCAATGATCTTATCAAGGTTATCGATTGACGCTACATGTGTTACAAATCCTTCACCAGTTATGAGGTCAATTCTCCCCTCGTCCCCTGTTATCAAGAGCGGCGACCTGGATAACCACCTACCCTTTACTTTGAGTTTCACTACAAAATCCGACTGACCATTGAAGTTACTACTCTCCCAGAGAATGCCAACATACGGCTTATTGGTGAGTTTTTCAACTTTTTCAATGAGTTTATTCATGTAGTTCGTGTCCATTACTTTTTCTATGCTCGCATCAAACACTTGTATTTCTACCATGAGGCCTTTCTTCCAAACGTACATTTCTTTATTTCTCGTGTAAACAACAACATAATTACCTACACGTTTCACGTAATCCGGATAAAACAAAGTGTCACAATCAGCTTTCGCGAATTCGTAACCTGCAACGTTCTTTATGACATTATCACAGCCTCCACCCCCCGTCCAATAACTGATTTCAATAGATTCATTGTAGTTTTCAACGTAAA
>Ga0256838_1001400_pt1 | contig 11534 bp, 10 predicted proteins | sample 4571419metaG_FD_185978 | JGI IMG/M metagenome (GOLD analysis project Ga0256838, IMG submission 185978) | Hydrothermal vent microbial communities from Guaymas Basin, Mexico - 4571-419 | ecosystem: Environmental > Aquatic > Marine > Hydrothermal vents | place: Mexico: Guaymas Basin | collected... | reverse complement strand
TCTAAAACAGTTTGAATCCATTGTTAGGAGATATCATGAGCACACAAAAGAAAAAGCCTCATCCAAGTGAATTGCTATGGAGGTGGTTCTTTGAATCTAATGATCCTGAACCACCTCCTGAACTTGTCGATAATCCACAACTTACACATGTAACAATCATTTCATGCTTCCCTATGAATCAACAACTTAATGCTCATCTTGTAAACAGACTATCAGGATTTAATCTGTATAGTATATCTAAACGGGATTTACTTAAACGATTAAAAGAACTGATAAGACGGTTTAAGGTAAGCCCTTATGATTACTGGACACTAGCCCAAAAGAAACCTCATCAAGATCCATTAGCTAAATGTTTATGGAGACATTATGAAATTAAACCACAAGATTTATCTTATGTGATTGAAGTATCTGGTGGAAGACAGGTTGTTGAATCCTTATGTGGTAAGGCTGTGAAGCTCAAGAAAAACCAAGATGAGAACGATGTATTTTCTCAACTTGCTAACTTGATTCAACAACAAAGTAAACCCAATAATGCTAATTCCCAATTACAACAAACCTTGGAAGATTACAAACAATGGATTATAGATTTACTTTCCACTAAAACAACAGTATGCAATTATGAAGGATGTAGAAACTGTCCTTTAAGAAATCAACCATTCGTGCCCCCAGATTTCATAATCAATGATCCATCAAGGAATGAAGTCGATATCATGATAGTAGGTATGAATCCTTATGTAGATGAAGTTAAACAAGGTAAACCATTTGTTGGGAGATCTGGAAAGAAACTTAGAGAAGTCCTTTCTAAGATCTTTGATAAGCATAATATTGTAATCACGAATACTTGTATGTGTTTTGTACCAGATAACAAAGATCCTGATAAACAATCGCAAGCTTGTTGTAAACCTTTACTACTTGAGCAAATCAAAAGAATTAAACCAAAGATTGTTGTACCTTTAGGAGGTTTAGCAGCTTCAAACTTACTGAATCAACCAGTATCTATAACCAAAATTGCTGGGCAAAAGTTTGAAATTGAAACCTAAGAGGTGAAGAATGAATAGAAAGGAGCTAGTTAAAACTCTATTCTATCTTGCCCCATATTGTAACATAATATGAAAAATAGAACTAAATTAGGAGGATCTATGTACACACTAGAAGAATTTTCAAAACTCACAGGGCTAAGTAAAGATACATTAAGACAATACGACAAAATTCTTCAACCTTATCGTACTCCAGGAGGACATAGAAGATATACGGATGAGCATCTTGCAAAGCTTTATCAGTTAAACATGATTAACAAGGATCATAAGATTCAAGCCGTAGTTTATGCTAGGGTTTCTACTAAGTCTCAGTTAAAAGATCTCAAAAGACAAGTTGAAGCTTTACTTTCATTTGCTTCAAGTAAAGGCATCATGGTTGACGAAATAATACAAGACATTGGTAGCAGCATAAACTTTTCCAGACCAGGTCTTGAAAAACTTATAAGACTTCTTTTAATGAGGAAGCCTGAGTATCTGATAGTTGCAACAAGAGACAGACTAACAAGAATTGGGTTTGAAATCTTTGAGCAAATATGTAAAACAACGGGTACAAAACTGCTGATCCTGTACGATGATTTGCAAGCTGACGATTATGATCCAGTTAAGAAAACTGTTGAAGAGTTAGTTCACATTGTTCATCTGTATGCAATGAAACTTTATGGACAAAGAAGTTATAAAAAGATTAAACAACTTGAGAATGAGGTGCTTAAGAATGTACCAGATTTTGACGATTCGAATCAAAGGAAAGAAGAAACGAATTCTTAGAGAATTCATGGAAACAGTATTCTTACTTAGAATCAAACTGTTTAGATTCTTATCACAATTGGCAGATGAGATTCATCTGCCAATCTTCTTCAATACTTACAAATTAGAGAAATTCTTTGCTAGAAATCCAAAGGTTGATAAGCTTGATTATGACTTGTATTCTTTTATAGAAAGACATTATTATACAGAATGGTGGAAGTTGCTTTACGAATTGCGCCAATTACCACAAATGATTGTTTATGGTTTAGTTAGACAATGGGTGCAAGCTTTCAAATCTTGCATTACTAAGAGAAAGCAAGGTTTAAAAGCTTCTTTACCTGGAGTACGCGGACCAGATAGCATAGCAATTGATATTGATGGTTCGCTGTTACAAGTTGTTGATTCCTTAGTAACGCTAAAACTTTCAAGAAGTTTAAAGTTACATTGGAAGATACCAGATAACATAGAAAACGTTACATCGTGTCAAATTGTGTATTTCAGATACATTGATGAATTAGAGTTAAGAATTCGTTATCAGATCCAACCAAAATCAACAAATGTTAGTTTACAAAATTGGCTTTCAATTGATCTAGGAGTAAATAACTTAGTAAGTGCTGTTTCAAATATTGGACCAAGCTTTATCATATCATCAGGATGGATCACATCTCTTTTGAATTGGGCATACGATAAGATTTCAATATCTCAATCTTTCGGACTTGAGAAAATGAGAAAACGAATCTACGCATACTTAAAACGACGCATACATACCAATCTTCATCAACTTACATCAAAGATAATCGAATATTGTTTACAATACTCAATTGGTGTGATATTCATAGGTCAGAATGTGATTGATTCTATAAGAAACTCCAAACAAAACAAATCTATTTCAAAGCAGTTAAGATGGATACTAGGTAAACTACCATTTGGAAAGTTTGTACAGATGCTTAAAGCTAAAGCTGAAAAATTTGGCATACAAGTACAACTTGTTGATGAATCTTATACATCCAAAGCATCTGCGTTAGATGATGAACCTATTAAACAAGAAACATATTCGATCAAAAGAATTCAAAGAGGATTGGTTAAGTCAGATAAGAATGAAGTCTGGAATGCTGATCTTAATGCTTGTTTAAACATCGCTAAGAAAGCAAAGGTACTTTCAAGTACCGAAGTGAAACAAAACAGACACTTTTGGTTAAGAAAACTTTCTAACGCATTGAAATTCACATTTGGAAAACTCTTGAAATACAGCTGGTGTAACCAACCAGTAATGGTTGGTAGCCAGTAGTTGACTAAGACTCCCAGAATTTCTCATAAGTAAACCTGTAGTTGATGGGAGTCATACATCTGACTTTGTTAGAAACAAAGATCCTAAACTTGCAAAGGAAATAGTGCTAATTCTTATTGAGCTTAATGATATGAAAGATGTCAAAACATTCATCGAATTAGCTAAAGAAGTGAATTTTGATTTAACAGATGATATAGAGTATGATGTGATTGAAACACTAGCTTACATTGTTGATACGATAAGCATGTTTGACGATGAAGATGATGGAGACATATATTACCTTTATGCAATGTCTTGTAAGCTAATGTATTGCATAGAAATTCTACTTGGAAAGAAGTTAGAAGAGATTGTCTTGCAATCCTAATCTGAAATTGCTAAGGGAGGTCTAATGAAAGTAACCGTTATTCCCAACCTACATCCATCAGCGGTAATTAGAAACACCAAACAATGGGAACCTTTATTTATTCATGCTTTTGAACGAATTAAAGAGGAATTAGCTATACATAATACTGATGATTCCAAACCTGCGGAAAATGATACATTATCGAACCATACAAACAATATTATTCATTTGAATGATACGAATTTTGAATCTATACTTAAGCAGTTAAAGGATGAAGGTTACGCGCTTATAGATGTGCAAAGATACAAAGACCTTTATGGTGACCAAATTGTAGATCAAGGTATCTTTGCTGTTGTATCTAATGGAAAACAGAGAAAGTATTTGATGCTTAACAATGTTAGACTTAAATACTATACATTGAAAAGAGGACAATCACCTGAACCTTTAATGCCTTTCAATGCTTTAAATCAAGAAGTAGGTTCAACTTGTAAAGATATCGTTAAAGACAGATACAAAGCTATGCCAATGTATAGAGATCAAGTGTACTATAACTATGATTTTCCAATAGATGATTGGCTTGTATTACAGATAAGAGAAATTCTTGATAAAGATCCAACATACAACATTGCATTCTTTGACATTGAGGTTCATGCAGAAGATGGTACATTTCCTGATGAAAGGCAAGCTAAATATCCTGTATCAACTATCTCTTTTATTATAGGAGATGAATTCTATCAGCTTATAAACAAGAAACTTTTTCCAAATCTAAACGAAGAAAGAATTAAGGACTTAATCAAACAGAATGGAGTAACCATTGATAACCTGAATATCGTTTACTATGATGATGAAGCTTCTATGTTAAAAGGATTTGCAAAACTTCTGAAGGATAAACAAGTAGATGTACTTACAGCTTGGAACATCTACTTCGATATTAACTATCTGGCTAATAGATGCAAAGTTATTGGTGTGGATACAGATATTTTCTCACCAATTGGAAAGCCTATGTATCCTTCTGGTAAACTTGGTTTCCATATGATTCCAGGGATTATCATAGCTGACTTACTTGAACTATACAAATCTTATGAGGGTAGAGAAACAAGATATAATCTAGATTACATTGTTGAAAAGAACCTTGGATTAAACAAAGTTAAATATGAAGGAACGCTTGCAGAATTACTTCATAAAGATCCAGATTTATACATAGCTTACTCTGCTGTTGATACCAAACTTATCCAAATGCTTGAAGATAAGAAAGGTGATCTTACACTACATTTACAACTAAAAGATCTGGCAAGAATCTCTTATCTAAACAGTTATTCAACACTAGCTCAAATAGATGGACTTATGTATCAGTATGCTAAAAAGAGAGGAATGGCTTTAAGGCAACGTCCTCTCAAAGCTGATAAATCTGGAGCTTTCGTTGGTGCTTTTGTAAGGGAGCCAAGGAAAGGATACATTCCGTATGTAATTGACTTGGATGCATCATCCATGTATCCTTCAATTATGATTTCATTAAACATATCACCAGAAACTTTTGTGGGGTACATTGAAGAAGGTTCTAACCCAACGTTTATGGAAAAGTTTCTGCTTACAAATGAGGTAGATGATGAAACTGTTACTGTGATAGTTAATCCTAATAAGAAAGGTTTTCTAGAAGAGCAAAGAATACAGATTAAAGTAAGAGATCTCAAGAATAAGGTCTATAACAATAAACTTACAATTTCTCCTGCAGGAACGATATTTGATAGATCTAAGAAAGGTTTTATTGAAGAGATTCTTGAAGATTTAATCACAAGAAGAAAAAGATTCAAGAAAGAGGCTTTGAAACTCCTTGAATCTTCCAATCCAGAAGACAAAGCTTTAGGTGCTAAATACAATGTAATACAGAAAGCTTTGAAAGTATTAGCTAATGCTATCTATGGTGCTATGGGCAACCAAGCATACAGATTCTTTGATACAAGAATTTCTGTAACGATTACTCTTACAGGACAATGGGAGATTAAGTTTGTATCTGGACTAACAGAGAAATTCATACAACACATCATAGGAACCGAAGAGATTTATCTTGAACCAGAATTAGATAGAGAGATTCTGAGAGAGGCGGAAGGTGAGCAACATTACGTATTCTATTCAGATACAGACTCATCATTCATTGATATCTTTGAATTGTTAGTTAATGAGATTCCAAAAGTTATGCAAGAGCTTTCAGGACTTAGTCAGGTTACATTGGGTAACGAAGTAATCAAACTACCTGATGATTTTGATGAAAAGTTAAAGATGTTGGTTGATGTGAAACACAAAGCTATAAAAGAAAAGCTTGAAACTGATTCACCTATACATCCAATAGTAGCTGAAATGTTTGGGGAGTAACTAAAGGGGTGGTAACCAAGAATGGTTACCACCCCTAAACTGCTTTTATGGAGATGGAACGTCTAAGTTTCGATATTGTAGAGTGATTCATATTCATTTATATTCAACTGAGGAGTCTAGGTTGTTTCTTTCAACCCGGATCCAGAAAAAACAAGGAGGTGGATATGGAAGTAGTAATCAAATCTGTCAATGCAGATCCTATCAAAAATATACTAGCTTGGTTTAAAAGACGAATCGAGGAAGACTTTTATTCACACTTCAATCTTGTAGAGCAGTTACATAGAACCATTCATGTTGCACCACATCCTGGAAATACACCTGATGTCTATGATGACTTTGCCGACGCTCTCGATTATGCTGATATCTTTTTCGAAAAAGAGTTTGCAAACTTTCTAGGATTAGCAATAAAGTATGGTGTAATTGATCGTGAAACTAACTTTGTGATACGATCTATATATGTAACGGATCATGATGTGAAACTAGTTACGTTTATGAATTTGATAGCTAGAAAAGTTAACAATGGTAATGTAACGTTTACACTGAAGAGATTTGATGAGTTAGAACATGAGGAAACAATGTTGTAGTTTCGGAGAGGTCTTTGAACCTCTCCTCCAATAACTACTGGGGGTGGTGGTATGATAAACCAAATCCTGAACGATTACAAATTCATCAAAGGTATAGCAGAACCACTCAACAATACTTTTCATGCTTATAAGAATGATCCTTCCAATGGTCTTTCTCCATACCATTTAGAAGGATCTGTTTGGATACATACTTTGATGACATTAACACATGCAGAAACAGAATTTGCTAAAATAGCTTTATTATTTCATGATAGCGGAAAGATGATGGTTTATGAGGATCTTAATAAGAAACGGTTTAGAAGATTTAGTGGTCATGAAATTGCTTCTGGTAATATATGGTTGGATTATGCAATGAGGACAGATTTCATTAGAAATCAACTTAGCAAACTAGATATTTTCAACATTTATAAGTTGATACAAACTCATCATATATACAAGCTTAATAAAGAAAATCAACTATGGACCAAGTTGGATATTCTGGATATCATTGATATTTGGAAAGAAATGCACCAAGCTGATGTAAAGGGAAGAATTTCTGATAAACTACTCTCTGGGTTTGACATTGATGAGATATCTGTTGTACATAAACAAGATAAGATTACAATACCTTTGATTGCCAATAGTCCAGAGGAAATAGTTGAATATCTTGAACGTTTACGTAGTCAAGATTTAAAATTACTTATCATACCAATAGGAGCTCCTGGTTCTGGTAAAACTACCTTAAGAAAGAAACTACAAGAAGCTTTTGATGATTTAAATGTTGTTTCTTTTGATGATCTTAGAGTTCAACTTTACACAGGAGATCCAACTAAAACTAAGGAAGATCTATCTACCGAGGAGTATCAGAAAGCTTTTGAATTTTGCAAACGTAGAGATCTGAATTCTATTCTACAACAAACTGTTAAACGTTCCAAATTCGTTTATGTAGACAATACAAACACGTCCAATAGACAGAGAAATGTTGCAATATCAGCTGCCAAAAACAAGATTAAGATAGGTATCTTCTTTATGAATTCTTTAGAGGAGTTACTTAAAAGGAATTCAACAAGAGAACCAAAAATCCCAGAAGATGCTATCCGATTTCACTATTTTAGAACTCAATATCCAAGTTATAAGCATTTTGATTTTGTGATGCTTTTAACCATCAGGGGGTCAATCATGATAGACAAGCTCATGGATATATGCAAAACTAATAAAGCTTTTGCATACAAAACATGGGAGGAAGATGGTAGAAGATTGATAACGTTTTTCTATAACATCCAGCATGACGATATGTTTAAAACACCAGAAGAAAGGGAGATGAGAGGTATTGTTTTCGATTATGACACAGGAGAGATTGTTTCACGACCATTCCACAAATTCTTCAACATAGGAGAAAGAGGGGTTTCACCTAATCCAGATAGTATTATCATGATTCAGGAAAAAGTAGATGGTTCTATGATTCATCCTTACCTAACCAAAACTCATATAGGATGGAAAACAAAGAAATCACCAGTTTCTGATGTTGCAATCACGTTTAAGAAATGGTTATCACAACATCCACAACAACACAGTATAGAAAGATTTGTCTATGACTTACTTTCTGAGGACTACACACCAATATTCGAATTTTACCACCCAAAACATAGAATTGTTGTTGATTATGGTGACCAACCTTTCGTAAAGTTACTTGCAATAAGGAAAAATGATACAGGAGAATACTTCCACTTTCTAACTCATGAAGATATAGCTAATATGTTTGGTAACTATCCAATACTTACACCTGATTTCATTCCTAAGAGATATGATTTCAACCTCAGTCAGTTAAAGGAGATTCAGCAAACTTATAAGGATCAAGAAGGTTTTGTGGTTGTAGATGATATCGACTTTTACAAAGTTAAAGTTGTTTGGTATCTTGATAGACACAATCTTTACAACATTTCAGATAGAGCTTTATGGGAGATGATAGTGCTTGATAGAATAGATGATATTGAAGTATTAGCTAGACAATTGAAGTATGATGATATACTAAGAAGAGTTGATAAACTTAAGAAGCTTTATTTTGATCTGATTCAACAGATAACAGATGTTGTTAAACTGTTTAATGAAAGCTTTAGACATCTTCAAGGTAAAGAAAGAGCTTTGAAAGCTAATGAGTTTCTTGATTCTTTTGCTTTACCAAAAGAACTAAGGTCTCTTGCATTTAGTTTGATTATGAGATAAGTTGACAATGTTGAACAAGAAGTAATCAAAGCTGTAAAGAGGAAACATACAGTTTACTGGAAGCATATAAGAAACTTACTGGGAGGTTAGAAATGGATATCATATTCTTCTGTCCAGAAGAAACAATGCCTGCTAGGCTGGAGTTTGAACTGAGTTGTTTTCTTCATTTCTTCTTGAAGAGGAAGTGTTGCTACATGGAACTAGATTACTACATGTTTGATGATTTTTGGATAACATTTGATGCAAATACAATAAAGATAATAGATCAAGAAGAGAATGAAGTTTACGTTTCTGTTGAATTTTCATTTGCTAATGAATTTAGTGATCATACATTGAGAGAAACATTCACATTTAAACTTATAAGAACTGATGAATTTCATGTAAAACTACCAGAATCCGAGGTAGTTAAACTCAAGAAATTCATAGAGGATCTCAATAAAACCATACATAACAATAGTGTCGAAGAAGTTCTCTGACTCTGTATGGGGGTTCAGGATCTGGTATAAAAGGTCCTGAACCCTCACAACCTTTCATCAAAGGAGGATCAAATGCAACTAACTAAAGAGCAACAAACGGTAGTTGACACTGTTGGAAACCTAGATTCTCATTTAGTTATCAATGCTTATGCAGGTACAGGTAAAACTACAACACTAGTAGCTATTGCTGAAAGTTATCCACAATACAGATTTCTTTATCTTGCTTATAACAGATCTGTTAAAGAAGAAGCTGAAGCTAGATTTCCTTCTAATGTAAAAGTATTAACAACACATGGTTTAGGATATAGATGGTACATAACTCATGTAGGGAAACCAAACTTAGGATACAATATAAGACCTTATACTCTTTGTGAATTGTATGATATTGATTATAAATCAGCATATTATGCAACACGAATTTTTCATGAATATTGCAATAGCATTGATAAAGATATGCATACTATAGCAAAGCAAATAGCTTATGGAGCTACCAATGACAAGGATTATATTTATCGAGGAAGAGATGCAGCTTTACTTCTATGGAAGGATATGAAGGATAGAGTTGTTGAAATTACACATGATTTCTACCTTAAATTAGCATCAGAATCTGATTGTAGTGAATTGCTAACTGGTTATGATTTCATTTTGCTGGATGAAGCACAAGATACTAATCCAGTTGTGTTTAAGATACTACTAAATTCTGGTAAGCCTATCATTGCTGTTGGAGATATTCATCAGAAGATTTATGGTTTCAGAAATGCTATGGATGTAATGAGTAAACTTCATGATAAGCATGGTGCTAAACTTCTTTATCTAACAGAAAGTTTTAGATTTCCACAGGAAATTGCAAACTTAGCTTATGAATGGCTTAAACTTAAACCAAACTTCAATCCAAAAGTTTATCCTGAAATTAAAGGGTTAGGTCCAAGAGATCCAAGAGCAAAATCAGAAGCTTACATTACAAGAACTAATCCAGGAATTGTTGAGAAAATAGCTTCTGTTGATCCTAAGAAGGATTTTTATTCGTATAGAACTCCATCAGAAATTTTTGCACTACCTATGGTAATTGCTAAGCATTTCAATGGATATGCACCTCCTATAAAGCTTCCAGAAAACCTTGAAAAATTTGTAGCAAAATTTGATACATTAGGTGACCTCTTTAAATATGCAAAAGATGCTAATGATATTGAAGTTAAGAAATCAATCGAGATTGTTGAAAAATATGGTCATAGATTAACTGAATTATACAAACTGCTAAAATCAAAAAATAGAAAGAAAAAAGGACTTTGTATATTAACAGCGCATACATCAAAAGGACTGGAATTTGGTACAGTTACATTAGGTAGAGATTGGGAATGGAAAACACAGAAAAATAGCCAACAAGAAATAGAAGAATATAATCTTATGTATGTTGCAATAACAAGAGCCATCCATACTTTGTATCCAAATGAAATAGTAAAAGATAAACTGAAACTTGGAAATGATTTCTACATAACAAGAAAAGCATTATCTGTTGAAGAAATTTTCTAGAAAACAAGTTTGCAAAATCATTTATATAAAACTGATAGAAAGCATTCTTAGTGGGTCGTTGTTGACCCACTGTTTTAAAAACTTTCAAGAAAGGAGGTAGGACATGCTGAAACCCAAGACATGCAAAACCAAGATCAAATTTATCGCCCCAATTCTTGGTTCTGCCCCACCAACACCTGATATTTATGAAAGGTATCTCAGGAAGAAACTTGAGAAGGAGATCGAAAAGATTGAAAAGAGATTACAAAAGAAACCAGATCCTGTGCTACAAGAGAAGCTTGAATCATTACGAGAAGAATATGAAAGGATACCAGTACTCGCTGAGATCGAACCACATGAAGAGAAACTTACAGTATTCTACAGAGATGAAAACAACTATCCAGTCATTAGAGCACATCAAGTACTTGGATTCCTCAAAGAAGTTGGCAATGCATTTAAGGATAAGATAGGCATCAAGAATCTTAGACAAAAGATAAACTACTATGTAGCTGTTAGGCCTATTGAGATTCCACTTTTCAGAGATGAGGATCTTACAGAGCGAATAACAAAACCAGACGGTCTTTTTGAAAGACCACTCAGAGCCCAAACTCTTCAAGGTCCGAGATCTAGTATAGCTAAGTCCGAAAAGCTTAATCCTCTTGTATATGCACAATTTGAAATTCATATCCTTCCTAATAAACAAGGAGTTAATGAAAAACTCATTAAGCAATTGCTAGATCTTGGAGTTTACAGAGGGATTTCTCAATGGTCCAATAGTAACTACTATGGAACATTTGAAGTTGTAGAATTCAAATGTGAGTAATGGGAAAGTCCTGCCTAGTATCGTGAAGGTTAAGTGTCGTATTGTCAGGGTCCCGTAGCGTCCCGTTCCGTAAAGGTATAGTTAGGTATAGTTAGGTTAGGGTTTTGTGAGGTTCTGTTACGTGAAGATTCTGTTGAGGTAACGTGTAGTTTGGTGAG
>Ga0256838_1001398_pt1 | contig 11540 bp, 11 predicted proteins | sample 4571419metaG_FD_185978 | JGI IMG/M metagenome (GOLD analysis project Ga0256838, IMG submission 185978) | Hydrothermal vent microbial communities from Guaymas Basin, Mexico - 4571-419 | ecosystem: Environmental > Aquatic > Marine > Hydrothermal vents | place: Mexico: Guaymas Basin | collected... | reverse complement strand
GGGCTGGGGGCGGCCCTCGGCTTCCTCTGGTGGAACAAGTACCCGGCGAGGGTCTTTCCTGGGGACACTGGAACGCTGAGCATTGGGGCGCTGATAGGCCTCGTCGGGATAATCGGGAAAGTTGAGGTATACGCCGCGATACTCCTCATTCCACACTTCCTCGATTTCACTATAAAGGCCTTTGGAGTCCGCTTCGGAGTTAGAAAGCACGGGAGGACGACGGTCCTGCCGGACGGGACACTTCAGGCCCCGCCCTATCCGAGCTTCCTGGGAATGATAATGAGAAGAGTCAGGGTGAACGAGCCGAAGCTCGTCGCGATAGTCTGGGGGATAGAGTTCATTCTCGGGCTTCTCGTTCTTGCTCTTCATCTATCACTTTGACCATTCCGAAGCCGTAGCGCGTCTTCTCTCCGAAGCCGTTCTCGTAGCCGAAGCGGGCTATCTCCTCCGAACCGGTGTAGCGGAATATCATGAGCGAGCCGCGGTAGTAGGTGTCCTTGACGAGTATCCTGACGGGCTTGAACTTGATGACGTCTATGGAGAAGTCCTTCTCCTCGGGCATGGAGCCCATTATGGCGGAGTAGCGCATAAGCATTACCTTACGGAGCTTGTCGAAGAAGGCCTCCTCGTTGGGGTAGAGATCCCATATCTTCATCCTGTTGCCGCTGAGTTTGACGGTGCGCACCATTATGGGGCTCAGAGTGGAGAAGAGGGCAGTTCTGGATATCTTGGGCTCCTTGAGGACTTTTATGTCGTCAGCAATGAACGCGGCCTCCCCAATCTGGAGAACCGGGCTGTCGATGAAGCCCTCAACGACGGCCTTTATGAGCTCACTCGATGAGGAGGAGACGTAGAGCGAAACGTCGTCGGAGAGGACCCGTATTCCCCTATCCGGGATGAGTTCACGTTTCCTGACCATTATGCGAGAGAAGGTGAAGTAGTCAACGTGGCTGACCTCCGCCTCCCTCGCAATCTCGGGGGAGACTATCGCCATCTTTTCTATGAGCTGGTTATAAACGTCGTAGTTATAATTGAACGGCAGAATCGTGCCCTCCTCCGCGGGCCGGAACTTTATTTCTACTCTCATTACAACCCACCCCTGGATATAGCCTTTCAATACTCCGCGTTTAAAGTTAATAAGAATTTCGGGGATTAAACCCCCTCCGGATTACTTCAAAACGAAGTTTCAAAAATGACCATGTTTGGCACCAAAAGTATATAAGGCGCCCGGTCAAGGGTAGGGGGAAGGATAGAGTTAAAAAGACCCTTCTATAGATAATTCCATGTGAGAGGTGAAAGTTATGAGCGTTGAGAACGTTGATATCAAACCCACGGACGAATACGATGATTACGTCATGTACCTGAAGAGGCGTATAAGACAGCTCGAACTCCAGGTGAGAACCTTAGAGGCCGACAAGGAGAGGCTGGAGAGGGAGCTCTCACGCCTCAGGATGGAGATGTCGAGGCTCAGACAGCCGCCGGCCTTCGCCGGGACTCTCCTGGAGATACTCGACGAGGACAGGGCGATAGTCCAGAACTTCAACGGGCCGCGCTTCGTCGTCAGGATAGCACCGTGGATAGAGCGCGACAAGCTCAAGCCCGGCTCAAGGGTCGCCCTCGACCAGAGGACGATGGCGGTCGTGGAGCTCCTCCCGAGCGAGAAGGACCCGAGCGTCCTCGGCTTCGAGGTCATCGAGAGGCCGAAGGTCACCTACAAGGACATCGGAGGTCTCGACAAGCAACTACACGAACTCAGGGAGGCGGTAGAACTTCCGCTCAGACACCCCGAGCTCTTCGAGCGCGTTGGAATCGAGCCCCCAAAGGGCGTTCTCCTCTACGGGCCACCGGGCTGTGGAAAGACCCTCATGGCAAAGGCCATAGCCCACGAGGCCAACGCCACCTTCATCCGCGTCGTCGGCAGTGAGCTGGTCAGGAAGTTCATCGGCGAGGGTGCCAGGCTGGTACACGAGCTCTTCGAGCTGGCCAAGGAGAAGGCGCCGACGATAATCTTCATCGACGAGATTGACGCGATCGGAGCGAAGAGGATGGATGAAACCACCGGCGGCGAGAGGGAGGTCAACAGGACGCTGATGCAACTTTTAGCGGAAATGGACGGCTTCGACCCGCGCGGGAACGTCAAGATAATCGCGGCAACCAACAGGCCCGACATACTCGACCCGGCGCTGTTGAGACCCGGAAGGTTCGACAGGCTCATAGAGGTCCCGCTCCCGGACTTCCGCGGAAGGCTTGAAATACTCAAGGTCCACACAAGGAAGATGAACCTCAAAGACGTTGACCTCCGCGTCATAGCGGAGATGACCGAGGGGGCCAGCGGTGCCGACCTCAAGGCCATAGCGACCGAGGCGGGAATGTTTGCCATAAGGGACAGGCGCGAGTACGTCACCCAGGATGACTTCCTCAAGGCCATCGAGAAGGTCTTCGGCGCCGAGCAGAGGCTCGCCCAGCAGATAGCGATGCATGAGGTCATGTACGGCTGAGGTATCTTTTTAACCCCTTCTTTTAGTATTCCCTTTGGTGGGGAGCTTGAGGAGGCACTATGCCTATGCCACCGTGGTGATCCCCATAGTGCTGATCATCATCGCGAGCCAAGTCCCGGTAACGGTCACACCGGAGCTTTCCAAGGGGCCCTATGGCGATTCAGAAGAGCCGATCAACTGGGTGGGAAGGGACGAGAGTCTGAGGGCGAACTTCAGCGGGCACTTCTACGTTGTGGTCACCAGGGACTTCGACAGGATACGTCTCTGGATAACCCCGCGGGAAAGTGCGAGGACTCTCAACGTCCGGGTCGAGGTGAAAAGGGAATATCTAAACGACCTTTACCTGGAGGTCGAACCGCCTTGGTATGGGGAAGTCGAGATAATCAGGGGCGAGAACCAGAACGGAATGAGGTATATCATCCAAGTGAAGAACTTCGGCGAGGCGGGGAAAGGGACGTACGAGCTAACGTTCATCGACAAAGCGCCGGAGGACAGGATTTCGATGCACATAACGGTGGAAACCCGGGACGGCCTTATCAAATACAGGGGAGAGCTTCCGGTGGTGATCCTCGAGCCGTTCTACCGGTTCAACTGCACCGACTAATCCATTGGGAGCCCGGCGACCCTTCAAGCTTTATCAGCCCCTGAGGGGAGATACCTCACAGGGCAACTAGGTTTATAAATCCCCGGAGTTAGCAAACCCCGTGAGAGAAGATGGTGAGCAAGCTACTGGCGCTCGATGCCTATCCGAACCTGCGAGACCTTGACTTCAGGATACTGAGAGGGGTAGAGCTGAACATGCGCCGCTATAAATGGGTGCCCCTCGAGGAGATAGCGCGCTTTTCGAGGGTGGACGTGGAGACGGCCTCCTTCAAGCTCGGCAAGCTCGACGACTGGGGGCTCGTAGTGAGGAGGAGCGACATAGGCTACATCGGCTACCAGCTCACGATACACGGCTACGATGCCCTCGCCATAAGGGCGCTCTCGAAGAAGAGTGTCATAGAGGCGATAAGCACCGCCCAGATGGGAGTTGGAAAGGACGCGGACGTCTACGTCGGAATGACCCCATCAGGAGAGAAGGTTGCCGTCAAGTTCAACCGCATAGGCGGGAGAACAGCATCAAGGAAAGCCGGCTACCACGGCCACGTCTTCCAGGACAAGCGCCACACTAGCTGGCTCTACGTCTCGAGGCTGATAGCCAGGAAGGAGTACGAGGCGCTGACGCTCCTCAGCCCGATTGCGAGGGTTCCGAGGCCGATAGCGTGGAATAGACACGTCGTGGTAATGGAGTTCATAAGCGGCACCGAGCTCGCCGATCTGAGGGACACCGACCTGACGAGGGAGGAGGCCGGCGAGATACTGTCCAAGGTCCTCGACGAGTACCTGAAGATAGTCCGCTTTGGGATAGTTCACTCCGACCTCAGCCAGTTCAACGTGGTTCTGACGGACGACGGCGAGGTTCTCATCATAGACTGGGCGCAGTACGTGACGACAGACAGGCCCGAGAGCTACGAGCTCCTGAAGAGGGATTTAACGGTTCTCCTCAACGCCTTCAGGAGGAGGTGGCGCGTGGAGAGGGAGTTTGAGGAGGTGTGGCCGGCCTTCGAGGAGGCCTGGCTCGAGAGCAGGGGTGAGGGCGGTGAACGTTAGGGAAAGGGCCCTCGAGCTCTTCAGGGAGGCTCTGGAGGCCGAGAACAGGAGGGACCTCGAGACCACAAAGAGGAAGCTCGACGACATAATGGAGCTGACGAGGAAAGACGAGCCGGAGCTCTACTTCGAGGCCTGCTTCAGAATGGCGGACGTATTCATACAGGAGGACAACTACCGCGGGGCGGTTAAGTGCGCCATCAGGGGGGTCTATCGCGCGCCGAACGAGGAGCTCAGAAAACTCGGAATCAAAATGCTCGGGGACATCCTCTTCATACTGAAGAGCGAGAACCGCCTCGGCGAGCTGGCCGAGAACATGGAGCCGACGCTGGGCCTCGTGAGGAGCGACACCGAGCTTTACGCCTTTGTGACACTCCTCGTGAAGCTCGCAAGGGGAGAGGAAGTCGAGACGGAAGGTCTGCCCGAGGAGTTCGGAAAGATAATCGAGGGGCTCAGAGGATAGAGTCCAGGACACTCTTCACGTAACCTTTCTCCGGCTTCATTGGGAAGTTGTAGGGCTCCTTTCTCGGCCTCTCGTTGTAGTAGGGCCTGTTGCAGCCGGGACAGCCGTGGGTGGCGAAGACCTCGGGCGGGACCAGCTCCACGAGTTCTTCCTTTGGAATCCCGAAGCCGGTGAGGTTGCCGTCGTTGTCAAAGGTGAAGTCCTCCAGGGATGCGAGGCCAGCCCCAAGGAGGTACCTCGCCAGCTGTATCCTGCGGTAGCGCTCGAGGGATGGAGACCGGGCGTTCTCAAGGCGGGTCCCCTTGACGGGGGTGAACGCGAAGAGGGAAACCTCTGCGTTCATCCCGTAGAGCTCCGCCATCGTCTCAACCATCTCCCTGTCCGTCTCGCCAAGGCCCACTATGAGGTGGACGAAGGCCCTCCCCGGGCCAAAGACGTCGAGGACGTCGCTGGTAAAGGCCCACATGTCGTCCCAGGAGTAGAGGGAGTCCTTGATTACCGGGTAGAGCCTCTCGCTGGCGACGTCGAGGCCTACCCCTATGTAGTCAACGCCGAGGGACTTGAACTCCTCCAGAATCTCCCTGTCGACGGGGGTTATCGAGACCGAAACCGGAAGGCCGAGGGGCCGGAGCTCGCGGAGCAGATCGAGGACATCTCCGACCATCCCAGGATAGTCTATGGTCTGGAGGCAGATCCTCGCGAACTTGCCGTCCGGGAGTGCCTCGATAACCCTATCGAGCTCGAAGGCCGGCCACGTGACGCGGGAGAGCTTTTCGAGGTCGGCCTTACTATCCCTGGCCTGGACGCAGAAGGCACAGTTGTTCCTGCAGCGGCCCGGCCAGTGGGTCATTAAGTAGGCCGTCGTTGGCCTCGCCAGCATCTTCGCCCTTATCAGCCCCATAGCTATGGCGGTTCCATAGGAGACCCTGACCTTCATCCCTGTCTACCCCCTAAGAGGAGGGGCGCGTGGACTATTATAAGTGATGCGGCCGCTATGAACGGGAGGAGGGGGAAGACACCGACGTATCCCCTGAAGCCGGCGATGTAGCCCAGGATTATCTGGCCGCCGAGCATGCCGAGGTCGAAGAACATCGTGTATATGCTGGAGCCCATGGTTCTGATTTTTGAGGGGAGGTTCCCCAGGGCCATGAGCTGCATCGCGGGAACGGAGAGGCCAAAGCCGGCCCCTATGAGCACGGCGCTGGCATAGGAGTGGGGTGGGAGCTTGTAGAGTATCAGAACCACGTAACCCGCTATGACGAGGAGCATTCCTACCCGGATGACGGGAATCGGCCCCACCCTGTCGGCGGTCTTTCCACCAACGACCCTCATTATGAAGCTCGCTATCCCAATGACCATCATGTAGAACCCGAAGATGCTCTGGGGCATCTCGAGCACCTTGTAGAGCGCGGGGAGGTAGGTTATAACGCCGGCGTAGGAGAAGGAGAAGAAGAACAGGGCCAGCGAGGCAGCGACGAAATAAGCCCTCAGCAGCTCGGAGTAGCTGACCTTCCCGCGGGTTACCTCTTTCTCGCGGACCACACCTCCCCCGCCCATCCAAACCGGCACCACGAGGGCGGTCCCAACGAGGGAGAACGCCACGGTGAAGGAGAAAGCCCCGACGAAGCCGAAGATATCCGAGAGGTAGCCGCCGAGGGCGGGGCCGATTATGTTGCCGAGGGAGAACATCATGCCGCGCCAGCCGAGGGTCTCGCCCACCCTGCCTTCCGGGGCGAGGTCGACCGCCGTTGAGAGGCTCGAGGGAAAGAATATCCCCATCGAGAAGCCGTGGATGGCCCTGGCAAAGGCGAAAATCCAGAGGTTGCCAAGGAGTGCCGAGGCTATGTACAGAGACCCGGCGAGCATTCCAAGAAGGTTACCGGCTATCATCGCCTGGAAGCGGTACCCCCTGTCCCCTATGAGTCCCCCAAGGGGCTTTGAGAAAAGGGAGACGATGGAGGCAACGCCCGCCACGAGGCCCACGAGGAAGGGCGTCGCCTTCAGGGTTATCGCGAAGGGTGAGATTATGGGGTTGACTACGCTTATCCCGAGGAAGAAAAAGAAGGTTGACAGGTTTAGCAGCCATATGTTCCTGAGGGTTCTGTCGATGGCTCAAACCCCCGCATGAGGCTCTTTCATGCCGTCCATCATGAAGGCGTGGCTCATGTGCTTCGTGTTCTTCGCGAAGCCCACGTTGCCCTTGGCATCAACCATGATGATGCCCATCGTGTCCTTTCCAAAGTACCTGGTGGCGAGGCTTATCGCCGCTTCGCTCGCGGCCTGGGCGTCCATGCCAAGGCGGACGAAGTCGGTTGCGCTTTTCGCTAAAGCGAGCTTTATGGCAACCTCGCCGAGGCCTGTGCAGGAAGCCCCGGCAACCTCGTTGGCGTAGGTACCGCCGCCGATTATCGGCGTGTCACCGACCCTGCCGAACATCTTGAGGAAGACGCCGCCGGTTGAGGTTCCGGCAACCACCTCCTCGCCATCGAAGGCGACCGCCCCGACCGTGCTTCTGAGGACCTCCGGGTACTCCTTTATCAGCTCGTTGAGCTTCTTCCAGTGCTTCGTCTCGCCCTTCCCAAGGAGTTTTTTCCTCAGTTCCTCCCACTGCTTCAGCCTCTCATCGGTTACCGGGTTATACTCCTCGAAGCCTAGGAGGCGGGCGAACTTTACGGCCCCCTCACCGTTGAGGAGAACATGATCCGTCTTCTCCATGACCTTTCTGGCAACGCTTATCGGGTTCTTCACACCCCAGATTCCGGCAACGGCGCCGGCATCGAGGGTCTTTCCGCGCATTATCGCCGCGTCCATCTCGACCTTGCCATCGAGCGTCAGAACGCTCCCGGTTCCTGCGTTGAAGAGCGGGTTATCCTCGAGGGCCTTTACAGCTTCCTCGACGGCATCCAGAGCCGAGCCCCTTTTGAGTTCGCGCCAGCCTGCCAAAACAGCCTCCCTAACGCCCTCAATGACCTTTGGAATCCTCTCCTCCTTCCTTATCGTGCCGGCACCGCCGTGGACTATGATAGCGACCATGAGAACCACCGGAGAAAAGAACGCTCGAATGGTTAAAAGGATTATGGAAACGAAAAAAGAGACATCAGCTCAGGGCCATGTTGATTACCGTCTCGCCTATGTTCTCAAGGTACTCGAGGATCCTACGGTAGCTCTCAAGGGCTATGGACTGGCGGTAGTCGATGGAGCGTATCTCCTCCTTGAGCTCGAGCATCAGCCTGTCGATCTTGCCCAAATCCCTCTCCTCTATCTGGGCCATCATCTCGCCGAACTTCTCCTTCAGGTAGGGCACGTTTATCTCGCTCGGGTTCTCAGAGATCCTGGTGATGTGGTCGCCTATCCTCTCGATGTTCCGAACGATGAAGAGTATGCCGAGCAGGTCGAAGGTTCTCCTGATTATGCCGCTCTCCTCGGTGACGCCGCGCTTACTCAACAACCTGTTGACGGCCCTGATTATGAGGAAGTAGAAGCGGTCGAGCTCGCTCTCGAGGTCGCTTATGTCCCTGAGGATTTCCTTATCGTCCGGCGAGGCTATGAGGAGCTCGAGGTCGCCGAGCATGGACATGACGAGGGAGCGTATCCTGCTGAGCAGCTCGGCGAGGTTTATCTCCTCCTCGTCGAGGAGGCTCTTCGCCACCATCCTCTGCGGCTCGTCGAGGATTATCTCGACTCCAGGGAGGCTCTGGAGGACCTTCCTCAGCTTGACCTTGTAGAGGGGCATCTCCTCGGAGAGGTTTATCTCGAGAACGTCGTAGCCCTGGATGTAGGCGGAGATGACGAGCCTGACGGCCATGTCAGGTGAATACTCGCGCGATATGGTGAGGATTTTCTTCTCGCTCACCTCCCTCGGCTCCTTCGGGAAGATGGTTATGCTTCCATCAGGGTTTATAGACAGCGGGACCACGTCGCCCTGACTCAGGCCGTGCTCGCGAACCCACTTCTTCGGAAGGGAGATTATGTATGAGCTCCGTCCGGTAAATTGGATTTTCCTGAACTCCATAGATGACACCACCGATATATAGAACGTCCACAGGCATAAAAAGGCTTCACTTCGATAGAATTATAAACGCTAAGATTCAGGTTAGGACATGCTCTCGGGGTACGGAGGGGCCTCGCCCTCGGCTTCTTCTCCGTCGACGGACTGCCCTTCGCCACCTCGCTGAGCTACCCGTTCTACGCAACGGCCTTTCTCTACGTGGTCGCAACGGCGATATTCTACGCCTTCTTCATCAAGCACAACAGGTGAGAAAAGAAAAGCTCACTCCCTCGCGAGCTCGATTCCGCGCTCGAGGGCCCTGAAGTTGACCTCCCAGAGCTTCTCACGGAGGGTCCTTCTGATGCCCTCGTAGAGGCTCTCCTTCCTGAGCGGAACGAGGCCCTTACCGAAGGCGTAGCCGAGCATCAGAACGCCGAGCGTTCTCGGGTTTATCTTATCCGCCTCCCTCTGGAAGTTCATCATGTGGACGGGGCAGATTTTCCCTATAGCGTCCCGTATCTCGTCCAGTTCCGGGTACTTCTCCTTGCCGACAAGGGTCGTCGCGGTGTGAATCGGGTAGGCGTTGATGACCGCGACGCTCTTCTTTGAGAGGAAGCGCGCATTCCTCAAAGCCTCGGCCGGCTCGAGGGCAAGCATGAGGTTCGCCTCGCCCTCCTCGATGAGGGGGGAATAAACCTCCTCGCCAAAGCGGAGGTAGCTGAGAACGCTTCCGTAGCGCTGGCTCATTCCAAGGGTCTCACCGATTCTAACGTTGTAACCCTCGTGCATGGCCGCGTTTCCAACTATCCTCGAGAGGGTTAAACCGCCCTGACCACCGACACCGGTTATTATGAGGTTGAACTCCATGAGCACCACCGAGATGCATTGGAGGGAGCGGATAAAAACCTGTTGTCAAGAAAATTCGGCCAGCTGGAGTGAGACTCGAAAATACTACAGGTAAAGGGCAGAAAAAGTTGAAGAACTAAATCAGCCCTCCATGCGGAGGCGCTTTATCACAAAGTCCCTGTCGAGGGAAGCCAGGAACGGCGCGAGCCTCGGTCCACGGTCCTTGCCGATGAAGACGTTGTAGAGGGCCTTGAACCACTTCTTGCTCGGGATTCCGCGCTTCTTCGCCGCGTCAAATATGACGTTGTTGAGCTCGTCAACGCCGAACCTCTCGTTCTCCTCGAGCCATTGGGCCACCTCGAGCATCGCCTCCCTAATCCCAGCCTCAAGCTCAATCTCCGGCGGCATTTCAAGCAGGCTGAACTTAACGTCATCGGGAGCGTACTTCTCGACCCAGTTCTTGGCCAGGCGAATGCGGAGCCTTATCCTCTCGACGTCCTCCTCGCTCAGCTCCTTCGGAACGTGACCCTGCTCCCGGAGGATTCCAATGATGCCATCCTCGTCGAGGTGGGGCATCTGGACGAGGGTCACGAGGAACCTGAACGGCGCCTGGGCCGTGAGCCTCTCGGGAACCTCGGGCATCGAAAGCTCGTAGGTTCTCTTGAGCTCCTCTTCCTCCTCCGGGTTCTTGGCATGCTCAAGGCCGAAGTATATGCGCTCGACCTTGTCGAACTCGTCGTAGAGGTTGAGCAGGCCCAGGCCGAGGTCTATCTTGAGCTCCTTGTTCGGCCTCGCCTTGGCATAGATGAAGCGTATTATACCCGGCTCGAGCACCTCGTAGAGGTCGCTGAGCAGGATAACGTTGCCCTTTGAGCCGCTCATCTTGCCCTTCTGGCCCTTGATTCCGACGAACTCGTACATGAGGTCTATGGGCGAAGGCCAGCCGAAGACCTTCTCCACTATCTCCCTGCCGGTATCGTAGGAGCCACCGGCCGCCAAGTGGTCCTTTCCAGCGGGTTCAAAGTCGACCTTGAAGTGGGCCCAGCGCATAGGCCAGTCAACGCGCCAGCGGAGCTTCACGTTGCCCTCGCGGATGTCCGTCTCGCCCTCCCTGCCGCAGTGGGGACACCTATAGGAGACCTTCCACTCGCCGTCCCAGGAGACAAACTCCGCTTCCTTCCTGCAGTGCGGGCAGTAGACCATGACGGGCTGCCAGTTCTCCTCGAGCGGCGGCTGCTTGGCCCTCTCGCGGTATTTGTCGAGGATGGCCTTTATCTCATCGCGCTTGGCCAGGGCGAGCTTTATCTCCTCGGCGTACTCGCCGCTCTTGTACAGCTCGTAAGCGTGGAGGAAGTCCACCTCGATGCCAAGCCTGGAAACCTCCTCTTCAAAGAGGGCCATGAAGTGCTCGGCGTAGCTGTCGTGGCATCCCCAGGGGTCGGGAACCTCGCGGACCGGCATCGTGAGGTACTCCTTCCACTCCTGCGGGACGTTCTTCGGCACCTTTCTAAAGCGATCGTAGTCGTCCCACATGTGGATGTGCCGAACCTTCTTGCCCCTGTCGCGAAGGGCATGTCCGACTATGTAAGCGGTAAAGAACTCCCTGAAGTTGCCTATGTGAACGTAACCGCTCGGCGTTATTCCGCTCTCGACGACGTACTCCTCCTTGTCGCCCCTTTCCCTGATTATCTTCTCGGCCATGTAGTCTGCCCAGTGAACCATTCTCACCACCGCGCTTAGCTCTGTTGAGGCCCTTTTAAGCTTAAGCTCGGCCACCGATAACGATTCAAGAAGGGAAAATCTTATAAGCACAAATGGTAAAAACTACTTCAGAACGTAAGGAGGAATCCCAATGGAAGTTGAACTGGGGAGGATGCAGACCTTCTTCCCGGCATCTCTCGAAATCCAGGAGGAGCTCCTGAAGGCGGGTTTCAAAGTCCCCTACGACAAGGAAAGCGGAAGGAAAATGCCGGTTCCGGTCGTGGTAAGCTCGAGGGAAGAGAGAAGATTGAGAAGAGACAGGCTCCTAAAGGCAAAGGACTTTGAAAGCGACGGGAAGTTCGCCCTGGTTCCTGGGGAGCGGGCGATAATGGCGATG
>Ga0256838_1001397_pt1 | contig 11540 bp, 13 predicted proteins | sample 4571419metaG_FD_185978 | JGI IMG/M metagenome (GOLD analysis project Ga0256838, IMG submission 185978) | Hydrothermal vent microbial communities from Guaymas Basin, Mexico - 4571-419 | ecosystem: Environmental > Aquatic > Marine > Hydrothermal vents | place: Mexico: Guaymas Basin | collected... | reverse complement strand
CATTCATGTTCCTGTTTTATATCCTTCCTGTCTTAGGAGTTGTAGTGTATAACAGGGTTATCCTTAAACAGCCGGGAATAAAGGACTCAACGATTGGGATAATGGTTTCCATCTGGGGATTCGGGTTCGTGTATCTGTTTTACAACCTTCTTTCAATTCCCCTGCGAGTGTTTGTTGAACAGTGGGGCGAGGCTAGAGGAGAAACATGGTGGGTGTTTGCAAACTTTTTCAGAAAATCCGGGGCTTTTGGTCCAATAAAGTACACCCCTCACCCCCACTACGAGCTGGTTCCTAAATGGATAGTAGAGACTCAAGCATGGATATTGAGGATTATGTTGATTCTGTTGGTAGGGATTATTTTGTATTCATTTATTTTAGAGTTAAAACGTGCCATCACTTCTGGAAAGCTATCTCACCAGCTCGTGTTCGACGTCTCCGTGATGGTATCCAGTGGAATTCTGTTCGTAATTGGATTGATAACGACATTCCTTGGACAGAGGGTGTTTCAGGTTGCGTTTGTACCGCTTTCGAGATATATACCCAACTTCAAAGCAAAAAAGGCCATAAGGTGTATTCTAATGGTGATTTTGATAATGGCTCCAGTGGCATATACATTTAACTCCTTAACAAACCTAACCGTAGGGCCACAGTTGTTTGTGGAGGACAAACATTTAATTGTGGCAGGATACTTCGGTAATACCTATCTCCCTCTCCATTCTAAAGTAGTCGTTGCAAGGGAGTTGTATCCTTCAGAGTACCCAACACATATCCAAAAATTTTCATATCCCCTTGGAATAGTGAAATGGAGGAATTTAAAATGGAACTACTTATATTATAGTACTAAGTTTAGACATGGAGCCCAGTATTATGGACTTGGATATTATTCAAATAAAAACTACACAATAAGTGTGTATTCTTGTGTGTATACAAACAATATAAGCATGGTAATGTATGATGAGTAAGATTAAATCAATATTGCCCCCACAATAAAACTTCTGATACCGCAAGAACCCCCAAATACGCCCCAATCCACCCCCACCCAACTCCCACAATTCCCATCCTCGGCACGAAGAGGTAGCTCAGTCCCAGGAAAAGCACCGCCTTCAGCGTGTTTATCACCACTATCTCCTTAACCCTCTTCTGGATGTTCAATACAGTTATCGAGAAGTTCACAACCACGACAAAGAACCCCCCGAGAACCATGAGTCTTAGCAGGGGCAAACCTCCAACGTACCCCTCACCGAAGAACCTCAGAACAAAACCCCCGAAGACCCACACCCCCACGACGGCAACCGCCAAATAAACATAGCTGAAGGCTATCGCCTTCTTCAAAGTTCTCCTCATATTTTTAAGCCCGTGGCTCCCCTCGACGAAGAAGGAAGTGTTTATCGCGTTCGGCACGAAGAGGATAAGGTTCCCTATCGCGAAGGCCATATAGAAGTAGGCCGCCTCCTTCTTCCCCAACATGCTCAAAACCAGTGTCGGCATGAGGTAGTTGGGGGCCATGTTAGCTATGCTCGCCAGGTAGTTCCCCAGGGAAAAGCGGAAGGCATCGCCAATAAACTCCCTGTCCAGCTCGACCCTGGGAATACCCACCATGAGAACGGCATACCCAAGGCCGAGCAGAAGCCCCAGGCCAAAGGACGAAACTATACCTAGCGCCCCCATCGAAACAAGGAGAAATAGAAAGAGGAACCTTCCCGCGAATAACAAGCTCTGGAAAAAAGCGTGCTCGGCCCTCCTTCTGGCTATGGCATAGGTGGCGAGAACGTTGTAAAGCGTCCCGATAACTGAAAAAAGAACGAAGATACCTAAAAATTTCCAGCCAAGTGCTCTAAAAGACTCCGAGCCAAGCATGATTAAGCCGTAGGCAACCGAAAACACGAGGCCTGCAATGCTCGTTATTAGCAGGGCACTACCCACTGCTTTCTCCCTGTACTCTGGATGAAATCTTATTATCGCAAAGTTCATTCCTAACATTGAGAGGTTGAAGGTTAGGTTTAGGGCGGAAACGATGGCGCTCGCAACGCCGACATCTTGAGCAGGATAGAGCCTCGCGGCGATTGCCCAGAACAGGAAGCCGGCAACTGCGGTGGTTAGAGATGAGAGGGAAATGTATATGGAGTTCCTGTAGAGAGGGCTCTTGAGGTTTCTGAGCTCCTGCTTTAGAATTTCAAGCATCCTTCCGGCCTCCGCTAGATTTCGCTCCGGGTTGGTGTTTAAAAACTTTCACCCAAAACGCTTTCCCTAATCGTCATTGAAACCCAAGCGTTGCCACAACAAGGGCAATGCCCAAAACGGTCAATGCCAAGTTAAACACTCCATACCCCCGTGGAAAAGTACCTCGCGATTATTGCTCTACTCAAAAACCCGAAGAACATCGAGATAACCGTCCCGGCAAAGACTATTCCCGTCCCTCTTGCAATCTTCTGCAGAGCTTTGCTCGCTTCACTCATGAGGTTCACCCCTTTAAGCTTTCTTTCAGCTCAGTAATAATGAACAAAAACTCCTCTCTATCAAACACTATCCCCAGCTCACGTGCTACCGAAGCTAAGAACTCCTCGTTTTCCTTGAAATATTGAACTACCCAATTCAGGTTAAATTTTTCCTTGGAGTACAGCAGTTTAAACACCTCAAAGTCCAGCTCTTCAGGACTAACAGCCAATACATAAATATCCACTAGGTCTTTCAACTGCTTTTGTCCCCGGTACTTGTTTTTCTCTATCAGAAACTTCATTGACAAGATAACCTCAGGAAGGGCAACCCTGAGGCCTTCAATTTCATCGTAAAGTTCTTTTTCAAAAATCACCTTAACGTAGGGATGTGTAAAGCTCATTGGACTTATCTTTTCGTCCCATAAGATGTCCAGAAACAGTTCCCTGAGCTCATATGGAGGAATCCGTTTGGACTCCTCAAAACATATCTCCTTCAATCCTCCGTCCAGTGTTTCGTGATAATATTTAATATACCTAAAACCAACTGGCATAAAGTTATTAGCCAGTAAATGTTTTTCAATAGTCCTAAAATTTTCCTTCAAAGCAACAAAATCAATGTCTAGAGAGGGAAGGGCTCTGCTCCCCAATTTCTGAGCTTGGAAATAAGTTGCCCACCCTCCAACTAACACAAGCTTCTCCTTCAGTTCTCTGCCAACTTTCAGCATCCAATCGTAGGATTCCTTAATTATCGGATTGTCCCAGCTCCTCACCGCTATCTCTTCCACTTTCCATCTCCTCCAGCAGTTCTTCTATGATCCTCGTATACATCCCCTCTCCGATAGAATCGGCAATGACCTGTTCAATTATTGCCAGCTTATACCCTCTTATGCCTATTGTATAGTTAAAAATATCCTCGTCATAGGAGTAGAACCTGATGGGATACCCCTCTCTTTTGATCCCAATCTGCTTTAACCTATCGAAATCATCTTTTTTAATGTACGCCGTCCCAAAGCTTGGCTCCAGAACCTTTCCAAGAATCCACAGTGCCGACGTGCCGGAGAACACCACAAAATCCCTGACCTTTTTCGGCCTCACCCTGTAGGTAACTCCCCGGATAATCTGGAATATCTTCCTCTTTTCTTCTCCCCAAGTGTAGAGGAGAACTTTTTTGTCAACAACCTTTATTTTCCCCGTCTCCAAAATTATCGCACCGCTGCCCTCCAATGATCTGAGGATTCTGTAAAGGTAAGGCCTGTTAACCTTAAATTTGGCTAAAAGCTCTTTAACAGAAGTTTCTCCTTTAACCGCCAGCTCTCTCAATATCTTCTCCTTCAGTATTGGAGCCCTCATATTGTATTCTTTGTATGCTATACTTTATAAAGTTTGGGATACAAATGATACACCAAAATAAATTCAGCAAAAACAATTCCCATTGCAATCTTCTGCCGCTCGCTCATAAGGTTCACCTTTTTGAATCTTTTGCATAAGTTTTGCTTCATTTTTTGGTTTTAAGATGGAGGGGCAGTCTCTCCGCAGCGTACCTGTAGATAGGATCTGAAAACCTGTAGACCCCTATGTCATCCTTGACCACTGCGAACAGCTCACCTGTGAGGGCCTCCAGAAGCCTGCTGAGGGTGTCCTTTGAGATTCCAGTTTTTTCCAGTTCCCCCCAGGTGGCACCGTAGGTTAACCTCTTAATCACCTCCCTGGCTTTTGGGCTCCTTCCCTCCAGGAAGTGCTCCAGCTCCCTCAGCGCCTCATTCACAGCTTTCTCAAATACCCTCTGCAGTGCTTCTTCATGAGATGCCCCGAGGCATCGCCTGAGTCCATAAAGGTTTAACCAGCCGGGCAGTGTCCCAAGTCTCCAGAGTGCATCTTGAATCTCCCTTTGGGTAAAATCCACGCCACACTTCTCGAAACCCTTTCTCAAAAACTCCGCCGCCACCCATTCAGGCCAGGGAGAGAGGAGTATTTCAATCGGTGGCCTTCCATAAAAACTGTCCCTGTGGGTGGCCTCGAACAGCTTTTTGACGACACCCGCATAGGAGCCTGTAAATATTACCAGCAGGGAATCGTTTTCATTAAATGCCGTGGCCAGGGCTTTTAGAAAGCTGTTCACGCCCTGTTTCACATTCTGGACTTCATCGAGTATTAGTATTGTGTTCTTCAATGAAAAAAGAGCCATCCTCCAGCGCATTTTTAGCAGCAGCATTTTCTCTGAGCCTTACACCACCACCTGTGCCCCCGGCGGAAAGAGAAACCTCGGCAATATACTTGGTGAGTGTTTCAAGAATTGATTTTGGCAGTCTGCCCAGTATCTTCTCCGTGGCCTGGCGGGAGGTTTCAGTGTTCCTCAGATCAACAAAAATTACCCTGTATTTCATTTCCTCCGCAAAGGAGTTGGCACCAGCCAGTGCAAGGCTTGTTTTTCCTGCCATTCTTGGCCCGAGAATCGCCACCCAGCTTTTGGCATGAAGAGCGTTTACCAACCTGTTCAGCTCCTCAGAACGTCCAAACAGCCGGCTTTTATCTTTCCTGGGCCTCTGGTCGAAAAATGATATGCCACTCTCCATCTTGTGTGCCATTCTGATACCCCCCGAACCAGTTCGGGGGGGTATTGTTCATAAGTCTTTCGTTTGGGCAACCGGAAAACATGCCCTTCTCAACAAGCTCGCTTAAATCTCTCGTAGCTGTTATTCTTGAAACCTTAAGCAGTTCTTGATATTCTTTATTTGTTATACTACTTTCTCCTTCACATAGAGCACATTTCGAGGAGAACTTCCTGCCCTAAAGAATGAGGTTCTCAAGAGGTAATCTTTTAAAGTTTACCCGGTAAACTAGTTTACGGGGTGAACCATGTTCAGGCAGGATCCATGCAGGAGCAGAGGGGAACTGTTTGATAGGGAAGAAGAGCTCAATCAGCTAGTAAAAGCTCTAAAAAGCAATGTCTGGGTAGCAATTTTAGGACCAAGAATGGCAGGGAAAACCAGTCTGGCCTATGTGGGTGCAAATTTATTGGAGGACTTTTCAGTAGTATATGTTGACTTAAGAGGAACATACACAATGAAAAAAGCTGCTGAGAGGATCCTAAATTCTCTGCCACAGTCAAAACTTGAATCATTACTCGAAAGAATAAAAGGAATTAGAATCGGAAAATTTGGAATTGAACTTAAAGATAGCAGTGCTGTAGATGTTATGGAGAGGCTGTTTTCAGAACTCCATAATGGCATTGTGATTTTAGATGAAGTCCAGGATGTAATTTATGGTGTTAATCATTTTCTAAACCTTCTAGCTCGAATCAGGAACTCAAAAAGGGATATTAATTTCGTCTTCACAGGTTCATCGATCGGTCTTATGCGCTCATTGCTTGAGCCTTCCCCAAAAAGCCCGCTCTACGGGAGAACGCCAATAAAGATTGAGCTAAAACCCTGGGATTTTAAAACAGCATATGCTTTCCTAGAGAAAGGATTAAGAGAGTGCAATGTCGACTACACGGGGAGAGAGATATCTGAGACCATCAACGAGCTCGGCACATTACCAGGCTGGCTTAACTTTTATGGACTAAGAAGATGCCTTGGAAAATCCCATGAAAAAGCTTTAGAGGAGAGTACAACTGAGGGGGTTAAAGTTGCCAAGATGGAACTGGAGAACCTCCTCAAAAATAGACCAGCATGGGCTAGACTAGTTTTAAGAAGCTTGGCTTTTGGAGCAAGATGGCATGAAATGCTTGAATTAGGTGCCTCAAAAGCAGGGCTTTTAAAGTTTCTAAAAACTCTTCAGAACTTATATTTAATATCAAAAGAAGGTGAAGTGTACCGCATAAGTGATCCCATATACAGAAGAGCATCCAGAGAATTATAAGGGTTAATTCGTTGGAACCCTCGCAAAGGGGAGGAGGTCAGTCATGATGAGTCTTTAGCTTATACCTGTCTTTTTCAACACGCTCGAAAAGCGTGAAATCCAAATCATCGGAAACCTGTAATTCTCAATGTAGACTTTTCTTATTCCAGTTCCTCCCTTTAACGCCATTTTGATGAATGTCTTTGAGAGCCCGAACAAAAGCCAGTTCTGGGCATAATCCCTCTCCACAGTACTCTCGGGTGCTCCACTCCATCGATTTGAGATCCATAGGTTCGAGTCATAAACCCGCGTGAACTCTTCACGCGACTTTATCGAAATTTCTCGGCATCTCTGGAAAAAGGTTAAGGAGGCCAATGTCATCATCTAATTAGGTGATGATCCTTGCGGTATCCCCTCCTTGACTTCAGATTTTTGCTCGCGTTCCTCGCCTGGCGCTACGGCAGCGAAGAGTTCGACACACAAACCGTGGCCAAGGATCTGAAGACGCTTTTATACGGCGTCATTGACGACCCAAAACTGGAGGAGAGGCTCCGCCCAAAGCTTATCTCCAACGACCTGAGAAGGCTCTACACAATGGGCTTCCTGAGGCGGAGAAAGGTTGACAGGGAGTGCGTAAACAAGCACGGAAAACGATACAATTGCGGTTACAAATACATGTACAGGATAAACAACCAGGGCTGGAAGTACTTGAAGATCCTACTGAAAAACGCCAAGAGCGAGGACGACCTTCTTCAATTCCTCAAAAAGACAATGAAGGAAGCAATCCAAGAAGCCAGGATCGCACGGCTTGGATTTGAAAAGCTCATGGCCCTGGAACTGTTCGAGAATGGCCGCATCTTGGACGCAAAACAAATATTAGAGAACGTCAACGAGGACATCGACAGACGCTTCAGGGGCAAGGGCTACAGAAGGTTCCAGACGAACCGCTTCCTCTTTGAAGAGCGCGTGCGCTGCTGGATGATCATAGCCGAGCTTCAGCGGGAGCTTGTAGCCCTAAGAGAAGAACTGGAAGCCAAAGAAAGACAGCTGAGGGAACTTAAAAGAGAATTGAAAAGATATCAAAAAGAGTAAACCCCCTCATCAAAAGCCAGGGCAACACCACCAGCAAGACGCTATTAAAACCTAGAATAACAATAGAAGTTGAAATCAAATCCCAGAGCTAAGGGGAGCTTTCTCACGATAAAACCATATACTCCCTCAAAGGGGATTTTGAAAGCCGAGCGTAGCAATCACTAGAACAACATTAAAACCCATCAAAGCGAGGTTAAAGACACCGTACTGCGCAGTGGCGAGGTATCTAGCGATGATGGCCCTATTAAGGAAACCCAAAGAGCGTTGCAATAACAGTCCCAGCAAAGACAATACCCGTCCCCTCGCGATTTTCTGCAGAGTATGAGTAACATCGTTTATAGGGGCTCACACTCACTTCAGAATTTCATACACCTTCATTGCTACGATGACCGCGAACACCAGGAGAAGGAAATAGGAGGAGTACTTGAGACCGTCCTTCGTCTCCTCGGAGAGGTAGAACTCCCCAATTTCCAAGGTTATCAGCAGTCCGATGAGAACCACCGTGAGGAAGACCTCTGTGGAGGGTGAAAGAACCGCCGACAGGACTATCCAGAGGCCGAGAAAAATTATCAGATAATCCCTCACAGCCATTTCTCAACACCGCCGGCCTTTCTCAGGAGGAGCTTAAGATGGCCCTTAACCTCGCCCACCTCCTCAACGACGAGGACCTCACCGGCACCCGATGCCAGGGCAACCAAAACGGCGGAAACAACCGGATCAGCGTAGGGGAACTCCTTACAGGAGGCTTTAACGTAAACTTCCACAGCATCATCTTCCTCAAAGACCTTGGCACCGGGAAAGCCAAACCTGTCCAGAACGCCCGAAACGGCCGAGGCGGCGTAACCGACCCCCGAGCCGAGGAGTTGCAGGCCATCAATGAATCTCCACCCCGGAACCGGTGAGAGGAGCAAGCCCGGCTCGGGCTCGGAATAGAGAACCCTCCCCTCAAAGAGCCTGCCGAGGTTGGGGCTACCCCTGGGGGACACGGGGATGAATATACCCCCCCGTGGGAGGTTCTCATAGGGTGGAAGGACGAACGCCTTCCCCCTGAGCCCAAGGTCAGATGCAAGGTTTGAAAAGAGAGCGCAATGGCCGGCTCCCAGAACTTCCCCTGCCTCGGGGGGGAGGCACCTCCAGCCGGGAAGGGAGAAGGCAACTATACCTAGTATTATTGAACCTATTCCCAGGTTTACCATCGCCTGATTTCCAGACGAACCACCAACGTACCAGAGGATCGTACCGAGAGCCGTCAGGAAAATGCCACTTACCTTCCCCATTTCGACCAGACTTTGAACGTGAGGAAAACTTAAAAGGATTTTCATGACCATAATGGAGGGCCAACATGAGGTTAGAAAAACTGGTAAAACTCCTAACGATAATCACAATCCTGCTCCTGATGCTTCCCCCCGCGGGAGCAAGGGGAGTTGAGAAGCCGGTCCCCCACGACGAGTTTCTCTACGAGTATTTTTCCCACACCCTCGAAAAGTTCGCGTACTCCTTAAAGTACGCCTACGGGGGAAACGACTACGGCTTAACTCTGGCCGAGAACACGCATAACGACCTCCTCAGGATAATGATGGAAGGCAGGATCTACCGGGAGAAGGGGATAAAGGCGAGAGTCTTTGACGTCCTTCCTCCCTTCTACAACTTCTCCGTTGAGCTGATAACACTGGACAAGCTTTTGTTCAAGTTCCAGAAGGACAACGGGAGCATAGCCCTCGCGACCGGAATAGTCAACACGATAGAGAGAATGAGGAGATACCTGGAGGAGATAAAGGCGATGGAGCTCTACAACGGGACAAAAATACTGAGGTTCGACACCAGCGAGGTCGAGGGATATCTAAAAGAGATCAACACAGCTGCTGAGAAAACCCTAAACAGCCAGAGCAAAAACCGCGAGCTCTCGCTGTACGCCACCAGCAGGAACCCCATTGTGAACCAGAGTGTGACGTTCTTTGGAACAGCACCCTTGAACGGAAGCGTGAGGATAGTCATAAAGGAGGAGAGCGGTCTGGAGAGGGGTATCGTTGTCCCGGTGGAAAAGCACTTCTTCACCATGCAGTACCGCTTTACAAGACCGGGCAGATACCTTGTGAGGGCCATCCAGGGGAACCTCAGCACACCATGGCTGGAAATCAACGTTGGCAGGATACCCACGTACTTCCTCGTCCTCTCACCCACCTCCGCGATAGTAAACACGACCCTGACGGTCTGGGTTTCTCTCGTGGACTACTACTCAAACCCCCTCCCCTGGAGGGAGGTAACCGTCAATGGGACGGTCTTCATCACCGATACCAACGGAACGGTGACCTTCGACCTGTGGAGCCCAAAGGAAGCGAGCTTCCACCTCATCCTAGAATTTAAGGGCGATGAGTTCCACGAGGGGATCACAAAGGTCGTGACCATTGACTTCACAAGAATACCCACTGCCATAACAATAACCGGTCCCGGAACCGTTGAAGAGGGAAAAGCTTTCGAGATAAAGGGCTCAATAACGCCCGCAATAAACTCAACGGTAGAGATCTATGTCAACGACCGGCCCTACGCGGTGGTTAACTCGACCAACGGCATCTTCTCTCTGAACATGACCCATGAAACGGCCGAGACGCTGAAGGTGTACGCAGTTTTCAACGGCACCGAGCTGTACCTTCCCTCAAAATCGAACGTTCTTCTGGTGTCAGTAGTACCCTCCGAGAGCAACCCGCTGAGGTACGTGGCAGTTCTGCTCATAGTCATCAGCCTAATTGCCTACACACAGAGGGACAGGCTTGGAAGGAGAGCCGAACGCCAGGAAGGAACCGTCGAGAAAGAAGAAACAGGGGGAGAAGAGGCCGTTTGGATTGAGATCCCCGACGACGTGGGCGAAGCGTACTCCCTCATAAGGGACGCCCTCTCCAAGGAGATGGGGGTACCCAAGAACCTCACCCCGAGGGAAGTTCTGGAAAGGCTTAAGGACTGGAAAGGCCACAAGGATCTAAAAACGGTGACCCTCATTCACGAAAAAGTTGTCTACGGCGGAGAAAAGCCCGGAAAAGATGAGATGCAGACCTTCAAGAGAGCAGCTGAGGCAGTGATAATAGCCCTGGGTGGGACGGCATGAGGAAGATGGTGAAGTATTCAATCCTCGTAATAGGGACCTTCATACTCTTCACGATGCCCCTAACGGTCCCGTACTTCAAGAGTTCATCCCAGTACAGCATGTTCAACCCCGACTGGAATGGCATATCCAAGTTCGCGGCGTTGATATACAAGGAGAAAAAAGAGCCGATACCCCTGCTTGGGCCCATAGACTCGTACGAGCTCTCGGGCGGAACCCTCATGATAGTCGGGCCCGACGTTGATTACACACCCGAGGAGATAGAGGCAATAAAAGAGTTCGTGGAGGAAGGGAACACCCTCTTCATAGCGGACGACTTTGGGACGGCCAACGAAGTGCTTAGGGGCTTCAACATACCGATGGGGCTCTCAAAGTACCCCCTAAGGGACTTCTTCTACGAGGTGGACGACCGCTTTCTGATAACCGCGAAGATAACGGACCCCGTACTTGGAAGGGGCGTTGATAAGGTGATAACCAACGACCCGTCGGCAATAATAGTCACTAGGAAAGGAGAGGTTTACACGAGCGGAACCGCCATGATAAATTTCCACAGAAGGACGTACCCGATTCTAGCCATGACGAGGTACGGAAAGGGCAGAATAATAGTCCTCGCAGATCCAGACATACTGAGCAACAACCTCTTCGAAGAAAACTACCCCTTCCTGAGGAACCTAATCAACTACATCCCCGGCCCGGTTTACATCGATGAGAGCCACCACAGCGACTTCAACCTTTACACCCAGGGGACGATAACGATAAGAAGGGTCCTCCCGAAGGAGAGTGCGCAGAAGCTCCTCCTTCTGCTGGGGTTCCTGATTATAGCCTATGAGTTCGGGGCGCTTGGATACCTGGGAAGACCCCTCAGGATGGTGATCGAAAAGATTATTGGAAGAAGGGGCTCCATTGAGGAGGTGGCCCTTGAACTCGCAGAGGAGAGGGGATGGGATAAAAAGGAAGTGCTCGAAATGCTGAACAGTCTGGGTGATTGAAATGATAATCGAGAAGATTAGGACAGAGGTGAAAAAGGCCATAGTAGGCATGGACGACGTCGTCGAGCTCATGACGATAGCGCTCCT
>Ga0256838_1001396_pt1 | contig 11553 bp, 10 predicted proteins | sample 4571419metaG_FD_185978 | JGI IMG/M metagenome (GOLD analysis project Ga0256838, IMG submission 185978) | Hydrothermal vent microbial communities from Guaymas Basin, Mexico - 4571-419 | ecosystem: Environmental > Aquatic > Marine > Hydrothermal vents | place: Mexico: Guaymas Basin | collected... | reverse complement strand
AGGACCTTATGGTTGGGAGGAGTCAAAGTTTCCACAACAGTATGTTGAGTGGTTTAACACAAAACTAACTATGGTTTTTACTATGAGTGATTATGTTAAAAATCTTTTGCAAGAAAATGGTGTATATGTTCCTGTAGTTACAACTGGTTTAGTTGTTGAAGATATACTGAAAATATCTTCTAAACCACTAAGCTATGAGTTACCAAACTCTTTTAAGATGCTTCATATCTCATCAGCATTTGCTAGAAAAGGTATAGATGTACTTCTAGCATCTTTTGAGAGGCTAGATGAAAATGATGAAGTGTCACTCATCATAAAAACATTTCCAAACCCACATAATGATGTTATAAATCAACTACAAAACTTAAACTACAAAGTTATAAAAACTTATGAGCAAGATGTAACCTTATATGAAAAAAACTCTAAGCAGATTTTACTTATAAACAAAGATATATCGCAACAGCAGATAAAGTGGCTTTATGAAAACTCAGATGTTTTAGTAGCACCTAGTTATGGTGAGGGTTTTGGTTTGCCAATGGCAGAAGCTATGCTTTTAGAACTTCCAGTTATAACTACAAACTATAGTGGTCAAGTAGATTTTTGTAAAGATGACAACTCATGGTTGGTTGATTTTGATTTTAGGTATGCAAATACACATATGAACCTTATAAACTCATTTTGGGCAGTTCCAAAGATAACCTCTATGGTGGAAAAAATCACAGAAGTTAAAGAGATGCTAAACTCAAATGATAAAGTCTTAAAAGGGAAACTAGCAAATGCAAAAGAGTTGATTTTAGAAAAATACTCATCAAAACAGATAGCTACAAATATATACGAAGCTATAGATAACTACACAAAAAAAACAACGACTAAAAAAGTAGCATGGGTAAGTAGCTATAACACTAAGTGTGGTATAGCTACCTACTCAGAGTTTATCATCAACAACTTCACACAGTTAGAAGTTACAAAGTTCGCAAACTATAGTGAAATAGTAGTAGATGCTAAGTATGAAAAAGATGTGATAAGATGTTGGCGAGATAGGTTCGATAACGACAACTTAGAACTTATAAAAAACATCTTAGAGGGTGGTTTTAAAAGTGTAGTTATAAACTTTAATTTTGCATTTTTTAGTATGGATAATTTAGCTGAGATTATAGACCAACTGCATCTAAATGATGTTAAAATTACCATCATTTTTCATAGTGTAGCAGATGTTACTATAGAGGGGTTAGAAGCATCATTGTCATTGATAAAAGATACCCTTTTTAAAGTAGATAAACTTCTAGTTCATAACATAGATGATTTGAACTTCTTAAAAGATTTGGGGTTATTAAATACAGGTTTACTAGCACACGGTGTTAAAAATAGAGTAGGGCTAAAGCTAGTACAAAAAGATAAAGTTACAAACATAGCATCTTATGGTTTTTTACTACCACATAAAGGGATCTTGGAGTTAATAGATGCTTTTGCTATGGTAGAAAAAGAGTTTAAACATATAAAACTTATGTTGGTAAATGCACTATACCCTGCTAAAGTCTCAAATGATTATCTAGCTTTATGTAAACAAAGAGTTAAAGAGTTAAACTTAACTAAAAAAGTAACATTTTATAGTGAGTTTTTAGATGATAAAGAGTCATATAAACTACTAGATAAAGCAGATTTGTTAGTGATGCCATACCATCATACAAATGAATCAGCAAGTGGAGCTATAAGGTATGCTATATCAACTTTAAAACCAGTTCTTTGTACTAAACAACCCATATTTAATGATGTAAAAGATATAGTTCATTTTGTGGATGGGGATAAAACTGAAAATATGGCAGATGCTATAAAAGTTTTACTAAAAGATAAAAAACTTCTATACTCAAAAGCACAAAAACAAAAACTTTGGGTTGAAGAACATGACTGGAAAATGGTTTCTCAGATAGTTGAAAATATAATTACAAATGCTTTTTAACAGTTATACTTTTATATTTTATTTTTTAATTCCATTGTTGGGTATATATCTTGTTTTTACAAGATATATTAAGATAGATAAAAAAATATTTTTTATTGCTTTTAGTACAATTTCCATTGTTTTTTATATGCAATGGAGTTTAGAACATCTTGTATTGTTATTGGCATCTATCCTTTTTAATTTTCTTATAGCTAAACAACTGAGTACAAAGTTTAAAAATCTAAAATTCCTTTTGTTTAGTATTTTTATAAATCTTATTCCACTTACTTACTATAAATATAGTTCAATTGAAAATCTTGTATTGCCTCTTGCTATATCTTTTTTTACTTTTCAACAGATAGCTTTTTTAGTAGATGTTTATAAAGATAAAATTAAAAATTTTACCTTTTATGAGTACAGTTTTTTTGTTCTGTTTTTTCCACAACTTATAGCTGGTCCTATCGTTCATTTTAATGATTTAGTTGGACAGATAAAAGTAAAACAAAGTTTTTTACCAAACACATCTTATCTATCTGCTGGTATGATGCTTTTTTCTATAGGGCTATTTAGTAAAGTTGTTATTGCAGATAACTTAACACTTGATGCTTACAACTCATGGAGTGATGTTTTTAGCTATAGTTTTATGATATATTTTGACTTTAGTGGTTATGCTTCTATGGCTATAGGACTAGCTTTGATGTTTGGTGTTGTACTACCTATAAACTTTAATAGCCCATATAAATCTATAAACCTTATAGAGTTTTGGAGAACTTGGCATATAACACTTAGTACATTTTTAAAAGAACATATATATATACCACTTGGTGGAAATAGGTTTGGAATAAAAAAGCAAACTTTTGCACTACTTATCACTATGGTTATTGGTGGTATTTGGCATGGTTCTGGAGTTACTTTTTTACTTTGGGGTTTTTTTCATGGACTTGGTTTAGTAGTATTAAACATTACTAAAAAGTATAATATTTTTAAAATAGTTTCAAATAGACTGACTAATATTTTTAAAGTTATTTTTACATTTTTATATGTTAGTTTACTTTGGGTACTATTTTTTAGTGTAGATTTACACTCTGCTTTAGGTCTATATAAAACATTGTTTAGTTTAGATGGATTTAAAGGGTTTAATTATTGGCTTATTTTAGTTGCTTGTATAGTTTGGTTTATGCCTAATTCTACTCAAGTTATTGATTTGAAAAAGAGTGATTTTGCTATGAAACCTTACTATGGTTACATTACAGGTTTGTTGATGTTTGTTAGTTTAAAATTTATGGCTGAGACACCATCTATGAAATTTGTTTATTTTAATTTTTAAAGAGTGATATGAAGTTTTTTATACAATTTTTTATAACTGTTGTAATCTTATTTATAGTGTGGGTGAGTATCGTTCTTTTACAAGCATCCAATCCAACAAAAACTTCACAATGGGTATATGATGCTTATAAAAAGAAAACAAAAATCGCAAATAGCATCCAAAAAAAGAAGATGATTATCGTAGCAGGTTCAAATGTTCTTTTTGGATGTGATTCTAAAAAACTAAGTAAAGCTTTTCATATACCAGTTATAAACTTTGGTGTAAATGCTGGTGTACTTTTACCATACACACTGTATAAAGCTAAAAAAGTTATAAAAAAAGGTGATGTTGTTATTATGCCTTTAGAGTATCCTATGTATGTTTATGATGGAAAACCAAATGAACAGATGATAGACTTTATATTTAGCCGAGATTTTGATATGTTTTGGCATCTAACTTTGAAAGAACAGTTTTACATGGTTTGGAATATAACTTTTGATAGAGTTTACAGAGGTTATAAAGCTGAAGGTGGCAAAGAGGTTTCAAGAGGTCTTTTTGGAGTTCATCATATAGATAAAAATGGTGATCAAATAAAAACAGATAAAAAATACCAAAATGCATGGATGAAAAACCAAGTATATAATAACTTTGCAAAAAATCCTGAACATTATGGAGCTGAATTTAAAGAGAGTTCATTATCTTGGAAATATTTAGATGAGTTTATAGCATGGTGTAAAACAAATGATGTAAAACTTATATTTATGCCAAGTACACTTTTAAAACATCAAAGCTACTTTACAGATAAAAAAGAAAAATGGTTTTATAAAAATATTAAAAATATAATTGAAAAAAAAGGAGTACCTTATATCGGTAACCCTTATGATTATATGTATGATAAAAAGTATTATTTTGATTCAAACTTTCATCTTGTAAAAAAAGGTAGAGAGATAAGAACAAAAAAAATGATAAGTGATTTAAAAAAATCGCATCTACTAGAGATATAATATAAAAAATGAAAGTAAAAAAATGAATATTTTAATAGTTCGGACAGATAAGTTAGGTGACTTTATAACTGCATTACCAACCATATATACTTTGAAAAATCATAATCCCAAAAATAAGATTATAGTATGTGTAGCACCACTAAATAAATCTTTAGCAAAAGCTTGTGATTTTATAGATGAGGTTATAGTAGATAGTGGACAGAGTGTTTTTGAACTATCTCGAAGTTTTAAAGATGCAAAGGTTGATGCTTCTATAACATTGTTTTCAAACACGAGAGTAGCATTTGCACAGTTTTTAGCAAAGATACCAAAAACTATAGCCCCTGCTACAAAAATAGCACAGATTTTTTATACAAATCGTGTTAAACAAAGAAGAAGTGAAGTTAAAATGGCTGAGTTTGAGTATAACTTAGAACTTACAAAAGAGCTTTTTTCTGATATAGATTTAACATATAAACAACCATTTTTAGAGTTTAAAGATGTAGATGAAAAGTATAAAAATTATATATGCTTTCATGTGGGTTTTGGTGGTAGTAGTGATGCTAACTGGAGTTTAGATGAGTATGAGATTTTAATCCGTGAAGTTTTAAATACTAAAGAGAACAAAGTCATTTTAACTTTTGGGCCGGATGAAAAGCATCTTTTAGAAGATATGAAAAAAAGATTTCAAGATGATGAAGTTGTTTTGTATCTCTCAACAGATGGACTTGTAGAGTTTGCAAAACTTATAAGCACTTTTAAAATGTTTATCTCAACTTCAACAGGCACTTACCATCTAGCATCACTTGTTGGAACTCCAACTATAACTTTTTTTGCAGATACACTTTTTGCAAGTGCTAAGAGATGGAAAAGTATTGGAGATGAAAAGTTACAACAACATTTTATGATACCAACAGATATAGATGAAAAAGCTAAACTTTTTGAAGAGGTTAAAAAAGAGTTATCTTCTATCTAACTCTTTGTTTAACTCATAAAGTTTTATATACTTGTAAAAGTTTGTAACCATGTGTGAAAATGATATAACAAGCCCAACATAACCATCTAAAAAACCTCTTTTAAAGAAGTAAGTTTTTACAAATGAGTAGATGCCGTTAAAGATGGCTTTTGTAGGGAATGAATTTTTTTTACCAACATTGTTTTTAGCAAAAAGTGTTGAGTAGTGGTCAGCTTTTATGATAAACTGAGAGATGCTATGGTAACTATAATGCTCTACATTTCCACCTAAAATCTCCATCTCAAAACCATCACTTATGATATCTTCATGAACATCGTTCATATTGTAAGATGTTAGAGTTTTGTTGTAAAGTCTTTTTATCTTTTGGTTGTTCCATCCACAATATTTTACTTGTATATCTTTGTAAAATGCTTTAAAGTTTAGTTGGTAAACTTTGTTTTTATCTAGCTGTTTTGTTTTTAAAATCTCTAAAAGTTTAGCATCTATCACTTCATCGCTATCTATGATAATCACCCAGTCATACTTGGTAAAACTAACAGCTTTGTTTTTGCTCCACCCAAAACCTTTAAACTCACCCTCTACTAGGTTTACATTTTTAAAACCTCTTGCTATGGTCATAGTAGAGTCAGTTGAGCCGTTGTCATAAACCACAACATCATCAAAATCTTGTAAACTTTTTAGTGTCTTTTCTATGGTGTTTTCATTGTTTTTTGCTAGGACTACTGCTGAGATATTTGTTATCAAGTTATACTCTTTATAAATGATTTAAATCTAAATTTTAACATACTTTTAAAAGAAAAAATATCACTAGGGGAGGTTAAAAAATCGCCATCTATTCTGTATATAGTCCCACCTATACCGTGAAAATCTTTGTTGATGCCATTTCCAATTCTAAAAGCATAGTTGTAGTGCTTTTTAGTTTCATCTAAAACTTTTTTATCATACTTACCAAATGGAAATACAAAACTTTCAACTTTTATGTTTAGTTTTTTTTCTAAAATCTCTTTTGAACTTTTTAACTCTTTTTCCAAATCTACATCATTTTCAACTAAGTTTGTATGTGAGTAAGAGTGAGATGCTATCTCCACAAGCCCACTATCTCTCATAGTAGCTAACTCTTCATAAGTACAAAAAGTACCTTTTTTATAGTTCTTAAAAAGATGGTTATGTTCTATGTTTAGTCTTGTTTTATCATCAAAATCACACTTATCTAAAGTAACACTAGGAACTACACCTAAAAGTGCTTTGAGATTGTACTTTTGTAAAAGTGGGTATATAAACTTATAAAAGTCATAGTACCCATCATCAAAAACTAAACAGATGGGATTTTTTGGTAGTTTGTCAAATGTTGGAAAAACTGAGGTGAAATTTTGCGAGATATATTCTAAATGCTTATCTAACATCTCCAAATCATTTGAACATCTATCGCTATTTACATGATGGTACATCAGACTAATCAACAACTTCAATCCCTTTAAGTCTTTTTTTCATATTGATTTTATTTTTATGGTTTTTAGAATACTTGAGTGCTTTATCTATGCATCTTTGTTTATCTTCATTTGAAAGTTTTGCATACTCTTTTGCAACTATAGTTAAGTCAGCATCTTTCATCCAAAGTTTTGCAAAGTTTTTTAGTCTTGCATCTATGTCTAGTTTAAGAAACTTCATCCTGTTTATATCCACCACTTTAAAAGTAAAAGATGAGTTTTCTTTTTTAACCAAGATATTACCAGGGGAGTAGTCTTGATGCAAGATGTTGTTGTTATGTAGTTCTAGTGTAAACTTTGCAAACTCTTTTAAGATTTGCTCTTTATCTTTAAAATCATCATCAAGCAAAGGCTCTCGTATAGTAAAATCATAATCAAACTTTTCACTTATGAAGTAACTTTCTTTAAGTAAATAGGATGAGTAAAACTCTATGTAACCTATAGGCTGAGGTGTAAAATCTCCCAACTTTAAAGAGTACTCATAAGATTTTTTAGCTTTAGTTGAACGAAAAAATGAGTAAACCACTTGGTTTAGTATATGTGGAACTTTGAAAGATTTTACAACTGTATCTATACCATCATAGTTGATTATCTTTAGTTCATTTCTTGCTTTATGGATTGTGCTAGAGTTTGATGCAAAGTGACTTTTTATGTTTAGTAAAAAATCTTTGAAGTTTGTGCAATTTTTATTTATTTTGTATTTTGTCATGTTATGTGAATTATACCAAAAATATTATCTAAATTTAAAGTCAATGTTTTATAAGTTTATGTTAATGAATATACATTAATAATAAGTTTGATATAATTTATCAAACAAACCTAATCTAAAAGGAAACCAAGATGCAATTTTTAGATGTAAAAACAGACTATGCTTTTAAAAAAGTATTTGGAAGTAAAGAGAGTAAAGATATACTTATAAGCTTTTTAAATGCTCTACTTTACAACGAATCAAACATAAAGATAAAAGATTTAACCATAGCAGACCCATATAATATCCCTATGATAAAAGGTGTAAAAGATACCTTTGTAGATGTAAAAGCAACACTAGATAACAACACAACCGTTATCATAGAGATGCAAGTGCTAAACCATAAAGGGTTTGAAAAAAGAGTTTTATATAATGCAGCAAAAAACTACTCTATACAACTAAACAAAAGTGAAGACTACCATCTGCTAAACCCAGTAATAGCACTTAGTATTGTAGATTTCAATATGTTTAAAGATAGTGATAAAACTATAAATAGATTTAAACTTATAGAAAAAGAAACACTTATAGACTATGGTGGAGATATAGAATTAGTGTTTATAGAACTACCAAAATTTAAACAAACACTAGATGAACTAAAAAATATAAAAGATGAATGGATATACTTCGTAAAAAATGCAGGAAGTTTAGAATACATCCCTCAAAACCTAAATGAAAAGATAAAAATAGCCCTAGAAAGCATAAACGAAGCAAACCTAAGCAAAGATGAACTAGAAGCCCAACATAAAAGAAAAGAGTTTATATCTATACAAAGATTAGCTGTGCTAAAGGCAGATGAAGATGGGTTTGAGAAGGGTATGGAAAAAGGTCTTAAAAAAGGTCTTGAACAAGGAATAGAAAAAGGTCTTGAACAAGGAATAGAACAAGGAATAGAGCAAGGAATAGAGCAAGGAATGGAAAAAGGGCTAGAAGAGGGAGAAAAGAAAAAAGCTATAGAGATAGCAAAAAATTTACTAGATGTTCTTGATGATGAAACTATATCTTTAAAAACAGATTTAGATGTACAAACTATAAAGAATTTAAGAGTAAAATGAAAAATATACTAGAATTTTGTTTATCTCCTGCACTTGGTGGATTGGAGTTGTTTGTTAAGAGTAGTTTTGAAGCATTTAGCTTAAAAACTGAATGTTTTGTTTGTGTAGCTCCTGATAAACTACTAGATAAAATGATAATAAGTGATAATAAAATCACATTAAAAAGAGATAAACTTTTACCAATTATCCCTGCTTTAAAACTTGCTAAGTTTATAGATGAAAAGAGTATCGATGTTATTCACTTTCATTGGACTAGAGATATAGCTACTGTAGTTCTTGCAAAAGTTTTAAGTAAGAAAAAACCAAAACTTGTGCAATCTCGCCATATGAGAATGACAAGGTTTAAGAGTGATTTTTACCATAAATGGCTCTATAGTCATATAGATATGATGCATGCTGTTACAAAAGAGGTTGAGAAACAACTTATAAAGTTTATACCACAAGATGTAAGACCTAGTATAGATATGGTTTATCTTGGGGTTGATAAGCCTAAGATAGATGTTGAAAAAGTACAAATACTTAAAGAAAAACACCAACTAAAAGATGAATTTTTAGTTGGTATAATAGGGCGAATAGAAGAGGGTAAAGGTCAGCATCTAGTTATAGAAGCCATCGCAAAACTAAAAGAGCTAAATATAAAAGCTTTAGTGGTTGGTAGTGCAATGGATGAAAGCTATTTAGCATCTTTAAAAGAGAAAGTAAAAGAATTTGACATAGAAGATAGGGTGATTTTTACAGGTTTTACAAAATATGTAAATGAGTATATGCAACTTTGTGATGCTATTGTTTTAGCAACTGTTGAGGAAACTTTTGGGCTTGTAGTCATAGAAGCTATGGCAAATCAAAGGTGTATTATAGCTGTAGATAAAGGTGGACCATTAGAGATAATAGAAGATGCTAAAGATGGACTGTTGTTTAAAAGAGAAAGTGATGAGTTAAAGTATAAATTAGAACTACTTTATAGTAACAAAAAATTAAAAGATACTTTAGCTACAGCAGGTTATGACAAAGTACAAAAAAGTTTTAACAAGCAGATTCAGATGGAAAAATTATATGAAAAAATCAATTACAATACAAAAGCTTAGAGATAAAAAATATTTAAAAAGGGTGGGATAATGCATACTTTAAAGGTGAGTGTAATAGTTCCAACATATAAGGATATAGTTGCATTAAAATTGATTTTAGATGCTTTTAGTCAACAAACATATGAAAAATTTGAAGTTATAATAGCTGAAGATGATGATGCTCAAGTAACAAAAGATTTATTAAAAGAGTATATTTGTAAATATACTATAAAACATTTTTTTCAAGAGGATAAAGGCAATCGAAAACCAAGGGCTGTTAATAATGCTATTGATATGAGCATTGGTGAATATATAATTTTTATAGATGGAGATACAATACCATATACAACTTTTATAGAATCTCATGTGAAGTTATCAAATCCTTATGTATGTTTATGTGGTCGTAGAGTCAATTTAGGAACTAAAGTATCAAATGAACTTAGAAATAAAAAAATATCATCTTTAGATATTGAAAAGTCATATATAGGAAAAGCAAATTATTTGTTGAAAGATAATATTAGACATTATGAACAAGGATTTTATTTTAAACCTCATTCTATGATTAACAAAATTTTATCTCATTTTGATTCAAATACAAGTATTGTAGCTTCAAATTTTTCTTGTCACAAAGATAGACTTTTAGAAGTTAATGGTATAGATGAAGCATTGCCTTATGCTCCAAGCCGAGATGATACAGATTTGCAATGGAGACTTGAATCAATAGGTGTTGTTATGAAATCTATAAAGTTTTGTGCTAATTTATTACATCTTGACCATTCAAGAAACGATAGAAAACTTGAAGATGAATACAATAAAAAGCTTATAGAGATTAAAAAAATGAACAATGAATATGTATGCAAAAATGGCATAAAAAAATTGTAAGAAAGTAAAAAATGATAGTTCAGATTATGAAAAACTATAAAGATAGTTATGAGATATATTCACCAAATAAAAAGATGATATGGGATGATATAGTTTTTATCGAAGATGATGTTCAAGAAGCTGATTTTGTTGTGGTGTTAAATACTCCAAAAAAAGACCAGACCATAAGATGCAATAGCAAAAATATAATTGCAATAATGCAAGAATCTTATGTAGAAGGTGATACAGATTGGATGAATAATCAGATTGAAAAATATAGCTATGTATTTACAAGTTATCAACCAAATCCATTACCAAAAGACACAACTATTATACCTTCTCATGGTGCATTACATTGGTATATAGATAAAACTTATGATGAATTAAAAGCTATGGATAAAGCAAATCAAAAAACTAAAAATATCTCTTGTGTAGCCAGTTCACTTACAAGATGGGCTGGACATAAAATAAGAATATCTTTTATAGACTACTTAAAACAAAATAATGAGTTGAATATAGATTTTTTTGGTAAAGGGACTAGATTTTTAGAAGATAAATATGATGGTATAGCTCCGTATAAGTATAGTATAGCCATAGAAAATTCTTCTATAGATGATTACTGGACAGAAAAAATATCTGATGTTTTTTTATCATACTCATTACCATTTTATTTTGGATGCACAAATATAGATAAATATTTTCCAAAAGAATCGTATATTTGGATAGATATAACAAATCCTCAAAAAGCTATGCAAACAATGAAAGAAGCTATAATAAATAATGAATATGAAAAAAGATTAATCTATATAAAACAAGCTAGAGATTTAGTTTTAGATAAATACAACTTATTTCCATTTGTAGCAAATTTTATAAAAACATTACCACAACAAAAAACAAAAGAAAAAATAAGATTAAAAAAATACCAATACAGCATAAAAGAAAAATTTCAAAGATATATTCAAAGAAAGAAAAATAGACTTGAAAAAATAAAAAAATATTTTAAAATATGAAAATAAGATGATTTATATATATCGAAGAATTTTTAATCTTTTAAAAATTAGAAATAAAGGAACCACTTGCAGATTCCCACAAAAGCAACTAATTTAATTTTATAATTTGTTAAAAAAGTTGAAATCTAAT
>Ga0256838_1001395_pt1 | contig 11572 bp, 8 predicted proteins | sample 4571419metaG_FD_185978 | JGI IMG/M metagenome (GOLD analysis project Ga0256838, IMG submission 185978) | Hydrothermal vent microbial communities from Guaymas Basin, Mexico - 4571-419 | ecosystem: Environmental > Aquatic > Marine > Hydrothermal vents | place: Mexico: Guaymas Basin | collected... | reverse complement strand
TTCACTCCTCCCGCTTGTTGTCTGATGCTACGCATCAGGCGACAAGTGGGTGTTCAACCCACGCTCCCGTTGCTCTGAATGCGTAGCGTTCAGAGCAACGACTGTCTTGAGAAATAGTTTTCCCGCTAGGGTAAACTATTTCTCTCCAAGTACTTGTTATCTGTTCCACCAACTTCAATATCAGGGAAATTGTTTACCATCTCTTCATAACTTTTATATTTTTCTAATGTTTCGATTATTATATCTAATGGTTTATGATAAATTTCTGGTAAATCAAATTCATTTTCTTGTAATTCAAATGCTAATTTTTCAATAGGTGGATTAAATTGTGCATTTACACCTTCTTTGTTCCCTCTTACATCAACTTTATACCAACCATAATCTTTAAGATATATTGTATTTAGTCCATGAAGACAATAAATATCTTTTTTATACTCACTACAACTTAATCTTTGATAACAAAACCCTATTGGGATATTGTTTGCTCTGAGTAATGAAGCTAAAAGATGACTTTTCGCATAACACCAACCAGTTTTGTATTTTAATACATCACTTGCTTTGCAAGTAGTAATATCATCTTTATAATCTCCACTATGATTTATATTGTCTCGTACATATTCAAAACAGTTTTTTGCTATTTCAACATCTGTTTTACAATCGGTTGATAACCTTTTTGCTAATGTTAGTATTTCAGGATTAGAATAATCTATAATTTTTGTTTCTTCTAAAAATTTTGTCATTTTTTGAATATTCCTTTTTCAGATAACGCTTGAGTTGAACTACAAGGCGATATTTTCATATTAAAATTTGCATAACTTGAAAGTTAGTTTTCAATATAAAAGCCTAAACTACCACAGTATAGCCTTGTTAGTTCCTACGATTTGTTGTATGTTTTATTTGTCAAAATATATAATTGTTCTTTAATGAATTTTTTATCACTGTTATCTTTATGACTATTGCTTTTAAATCGTAAATAGTCATATTCTTCTAATTTTACATCACCATATTTTTTCATAATGTTTAAAATATCATGAGAGGGCATTATTCCTTCACTACTATAACTCATGATTAAATATTTATAATTATTTGATTTACATATTAATTCTAAATCATTTAAGGCTTTTACTTTATTACAAAATGTTGATTTTTGATTATCATAATTTCTCATTCCTGAAACACCTTTTATTTCTGGACTATCATATTTCGCTATTGTTTCTAAAATATGATAGTTTGGAGCATATTGTCTTTGATTATAAGGTGGGTCAAGATAAATAATATCATATTTATGACTTTTTAATAGTTCTAAACTTGATTTATTATATACAAAATTCTCTTCTTGACTTGTTATAATTTGAATTGGTTTTAATAAAAAAGGTTTTAAAGCCCTTGCATCCCAATCTTTTTTAAATGCCCCATACACACCTAAAATATTTGAAAAAAATCCTATTGCTTCAATAAGTGTTGCTAGAAGTATATAATATTCATTTTCATCTATTAAATTTATATCCTTCCACTCTTCTATCTTTAGGCGAATAGCATCTATTTTTTTTGCATTTTTATTTGTAAAATACATTCTTGGTTTTTCTAAATGTTGAGTTTCACTTGGTGCATAATTTTGAAAGATAAATCCATTACACCCTTTTAAATTATTTAAATATTCAATTACTAATTCATAGTTATCAGCAAATAGTAATGTTGATTTTATATCTATAGTTGGTATTAATTTATTAAAAGATGGATAAGTATTATTTTTTATATATGCTTTTTGCAATACATAACTAAAATATAATAAGTCTGATGAGATAATTTTATAATTTTTCTCTTTAAAAAATTTTCCTACATTTGAAGTACCAGAGAAAAAATCAAAAAATATATCTCCTTCTATATTATTATCTTTAATAACAGAATATATCCATTCAACTAATCTCTCTTTATTACCTATAAATCTCAAATTATTTCCAATAATTTAATATATTATCAAACGATTTTTTAAATAATATAGGAGCTGTAACACTTATTAATATTTTTCCTTGAGTTGTTAATATAAAACTAATCTTTCCAATAGGCTTTTGAGTATCTTCACTACCATATAAAACAACTGTTCTTTCAATATCATAATCAGGATAATAATTTGATATATATAATTCCTCAAAAGCATCAAATCCATCTAGTTGAGTAACTCCTGCTTCAGCATTTTTATACATCTCTCCTTCAATATTAATAATTAGCTTTTCTTCTCCATCTTTTAATACTAAATCAGGAAGAGCAACAATTTGTGATTTATCTCCAGCTTTATATTTAGTTCTATCGGTATATTTTTCTACTGCTAGTTTTTCTCCTTTGGATGTTAAAAAATATCCTCTTTCACAACCTGCATGTTGATGATAAATAGTAAAACCATTTGAAAATTCATCAACAACTATATCCAAAAATATTGTTCCTATTTTTTCACCTGTATAATCATATTTCCAATAAGAGATATGCTGATTAACTTTTGGTATTTTCAATCCTTGAAGCTTTATATCCAGTTTATTTGCAATTTGAATAAATTTATTATTTTTACCTACACTTTGCTGAGTTGGTAAATTATGCTTAGTAATGATAATATCTTTACTCCATCCTAATTTTCTTAAACAAGCAGACATTATTGTAGTCATACCAATACTAGGGTCACTTCCTAATTTTCCACTTTTTTCTAATTTTGCACTTATCTCAATAGAATTTTGATTCTTTATTAATTTAACACTTACTCCATTTCTTGTTTCTGGCATAGAGTTTTTTAGTTTAATTAATTCATCTATACTTATAAAGGCATTATATTTTTTATCATCAATACCTTTTTTACCTAAAATTTCAACACCTAAAGTTTTTAACATTTTTGTACCAAAAACATAAGTTAGTGTAGCTTCTTCTTTTTGATCTACCTGTAAAGAATAAAGCATAATCTTTGGGATATTGTGATAGAAAAAATCCACATATACAAATTTAGAACATCTTTGATATACTCCAGTATTTCTGCTCTCTTTATCATCAGTTTTAGTTTCTTCGATAGCATATAACGGAGTCATGCTTTCTATAGGTGGTATAACACTTTCAAAAACTAAATAATCTACAAAACTTGATTTACCACTCATTATTTTTATGTAAATATGTTTAATCTTAGGAGTTTTAAATCCGTTAACTTCATATTGAAAAGTAAACATATTATTATTTAAAATAGGAATAATCCTAATATTATCTACAAAACAAGATATATGTCTATCTTGTAAATATTTTTCTAATATTGTTACTATTACCTCTTTTTTAGGTCTTTCTTCAGTTAATATCCATAAATTCATAATTGTTATTTCCTTTTTTATAAATCAAATAAACTAGGTTGTTCATTTTGTATTTTTGGTAGTTTATAGTTTGTAATTAAAACTTCTACACTAGCTTTTTTATCCCTATCTTTTGTTTGGTAATTTGAATTTGAATAGTCTTTATTTAAATATCTTAAAGTATAGGCTCTATTTTTTGATAGCCAATCTTTTAATAAGCAATTTTCTTTACCTTTATGTTCTATTACATTAGATAACGCAAATTTAATATTCTGTTTATCTAAATTATCTAAAATATTAAGTAACTCAATTTCTTCTTTTTCAGTCCAACCTTTAAAGCCTCTTTTACCATCATTATAAGAACCTGTAGTAATTAAGTAAGGAGGGTCACAATAAACAAAATCATCTTTAGATAGCTGAAAAAAATCAAATTTTTCAAAACTCTGATTTGAAAAATTAAAATTACCATTTTGCAATTTTGATATAAAATTAATTAAATTACTTTTCATATTATTATTAAAACTACTTCTATTTTTACCAAATGGATTATTAAATTGATGACTATTATTAAATCTAATTTGATGATTAAAAGAAAATGCAATTAAAACAAATAAATCTAATGGTAATTTAGTTTTATTATAAAAATCACGAAACTCTTTATATCCTATTTCATTTATTTGAGATAATTGAAACTCATCTATTCTATTTTCTATATGACAAATTATTGATTTAATATCATCATTTTTAAAAACAGTAAATAATTCAATTAAATAAGTTAAATTGTCATTAAATATCACTTTATTAGAGTTAATATTAATTCCTACATTACATCCTCCAGCAAATAAATCTACAAAAGTATTAATGTTATTTGGGAATAGAGGTGTAATTTGATTTAATAGTTTATATTTTCCTCCAATATAATTTAAAGGTGATTTAATATTTTTTTTATTGCTATTTATTGGTTTAGTCACAAACATCCCTATCTTGTTAATGTATTAATTTTATCTGAAAAATCATGTAAGTCTCATAAAATATTTTATTATCAGCTATCATACAACGGTTGTCGTGAGCGATAATTTTCCGCTAGGGAAATTATTGGTCTCCTCGTATTTGTTAGCTATCTTGTCTAGACACATTGTAATATGAGTGATAGGTATCATCAAAATCAGAATAAAAAGGTACCCAATCTGGGTCAAATGTATTAAGTGTTGAAAAATAATTACAATTAATAGAATATTTATTTGATATCTGACTGGCTATATTTTTACAAATTGCTTCTTGCTCTCTCAGTGTTTTATTTTCTATGTTCTTTATTTCAAGTAAATATTTTCCTTCTATATTTATAGTAATTCTTTTTGATAGTATTAAGGCACGAGCAACTTCTGATTGATTGTCTATAATCCAAACCCAGCTTTTACCTTGTTCGTTTTGATAGTTTTCAGCTTTTTGACTTATTGAAGAGATACCATTACTAATAATATTGTTAATATCTTTATTTATATTCGCTTGTATATCATCATTCATTTGATAAAAAGAACTAACATCAATTAAGTTTTCATTAATAAACTTTTCAAGGTCTAAAGGATTAATAATTTGAGTAAAATTCAAATTTTCTGTAGAAAGTATAAAGTTAAATGTATTATGTGATACATCACCTTTGTCAATAAGTGTTAAAATATCAAATAAAACTTTTTCTACATCTTTATTTTTCGGAACAACTACTCCTGCACCAGTGATGTTTGAATTTTTAATATCTAAACTTGGTAACTTTGAAAAATCTTCTAGTATTCCATCTTCATATAATTCTTTATTATATTCTGTAAGGTCGTTTCTACAAGCCCATCTCCATTCTCTTTCATGAGTCCAATCTATAGGGTATTTTGAACTAGGATTATAAGTAACATATCTATATTGTTCTAGTATTGGTAATTGATTAGGGTCTATTATTCTTTCTTCTGAATTATTTGTTTTTACATAAGAAATACTGTTTGAAGTTAAAGCATAAATAACTGGTCTAGCCCCTAAACTAAACATATTGCTTTTTGGTAATAAAAGAGCATATTGATTTATATTTTCTCCACGTTGAAGTCGTTCAAAGCTTGTTTGAACAAAAGCAGCTAAAGGCATTTCTGTAAAGCATATAGCAGGGTTATATCCATAAACTAATCTTTTATTATTTCTATATGACCATGAGGCAATTAATTTAGAGTGCCTTAAAGCACATCTAAGTAAAAATAATGCTGATAGCTTAGTATCTTCATAAATATTATTAAAACCAGCAAACTCAGGAAAATGAATATAGGCATTACTTTCTAAATCTACATCTCTAAAAAAATGAATTAGGTAATTTGACAAATCAAATCTAAAATTATTTTGCATTAAGTTCCTTTGTAGCTAACGTTTGTCGTGAGCAATAATTTTCCCGCTAGGGTAAATTATTGGTCTCCTCGTACTTGTTATACTTTTTGTTCTACCCAAGGCACAAACCAATCATTGATCTTAATCCAAGGAATAATTGGAAGTATTGCACCAATTATAAATGGGATTGCCATTAGCCAAATGTATGTGAAACTAATCACTCCAATTTGTTTCATTACAATGTCTACTGTAAGAATACCGCCTAGTGGCGATATAAATGTTAAAAAAACTAGCATACTTATTGCATTTCTGAAAAAAGCAGGTTTGACAAATATGCCACACTCACTACATTTTCTTGGTTGAGATTTCATCTTGTCCCATGCTGAAAATGTATTTTTTTTACAATTAGGACACATTATATTCCTTTGATATTGTTAGTATAACGGTTGTCGTGAGCGATAATTTTCCCGCTAGGGAAAACTTATTCGTTCCTCGTATTTGTTAGGCTTCAAGCTAGTAATTTTGCAATTTCTATATTTTTTTCAACAGCTTCAGTGACTTCTTTTCTTCTTCTTCCACCTTTATCGTCAGAAAGGTTATTGATTTTATACTCTAATTGAATTAATATTTTTTTGATATTTGATTGAAGTTTTGAGTTGATTTGTCTATCAGCAATTATATTATAAAGTTTAATTTTCAAAAGATTATTTAAAGTATTATTGGTATTATGATGAATAAACGAATTAATGGATTGTACTATATTTTCTTGTTCACTAATAGTTTCGATAGAAAATATTAATGCAAAAAACTTTTCATAAATATTACTGTCCTGTGCATTTAATAAATTAGAATAAAAATGTGTCATTTTTGGTGTACTTAATGTCATATTTGAAATTGATGTAATTATATTCATTACGCTAACTTTTAAAAAGTTTTTAAAATCATTTAATTCTTCATCTGATATATTTTGGTCATTTGGAAATTTAAGTTGAAAAAATCTTTTTAAAAGTGTATCTTTATTAAAAACTTCTTCCCAATACCTTATGATGTTTATATAGTTTTTAATTGAATTTAAAAAATATCTTTCTTTATTTTTCTTTCCAATTGTAGTACCTGAAAGGTGCTTAACAAATTCAGAGTAAATCATATTTAAAATAAAAAATTCTTCTTTTATTGATTTTAGTCTATCGTTTTTTAAAACTTTTTCTTGATTATAACTATCAATATTTTTTTCTCTCTTGTCTGTTTTTATTTCATCAATAGCATCTTGCAGTTCCATTCTCTTTTTCGCAGGAATAATATCACTTTTTTTATCTATGTCTATATCTTCTGTGTCATTAAGCTCCAGTATTAAACTTAGAGGTTCTTGATTAATCATAGGAAGTTGTAGAAAATAAGTTTGCATTTTATTATGTTTAATGTAATTTTGAATTTGTTCTAAAAAATAAATATCATCTCTCTTTAATGCAGAATAGTATTTTAATTCATCAATCATGTTAATAATATAATCTTTGTTACTAACAATTGACTGGTAAAAATCTTTATTATTAATCATGTATAATGTTATAAAATAATAATAGAAAACTCTATATGAAAATTGAACTAAATTATTGTTTCGTATTAAAATTCTTCTTTGATAAAAATAATTTAGTATATCTTTTGCATCAATATCAAATGCAAAATGCTGTTCACTATAGTCTATAATTGTTTTCAATATCTTATCTTCTTTGATAGCCAAACTATTATTTGAAAAGTAAGTATATGCTATTGCTGATAATATATCTTTTTTATCATTAAAATCAATTTTTCCATTAAATGTTTTTGATAAATCTGCTTTTTCAAGTAAATAATCAAGAAAAACATCTATTATTTGGGGTTCGTTCTCTCTAATATCAATTTTCTCAATATACATCCATGATAAAAGTGTTGTTATAAATGGATTAGAAGGCAATTTAAGTTTATTTATTGTTTTTATGACTTTATTGGATATTTTTTCTTGTATCTCGATAGGAACTATATTATAAGTTAGTTTTTTCTTGTCTTTTTTTCGTAACGGTTTAATAGATAGCTTTATGAAATTATCTTCAATAAATTCATCACGATCAAAATTTAATAAATTCTCATCTTGTATGTCATATTCCTTTATGGTAAATGAACCAATAATAAGATTATCTAAACCAATAATATCTTGGAGAAGTGAAGAATATAAATTTTGTATATCATCTATAAAAAATAAGAATCTTTTTTCTTCTATCATCTTTTTTATATCTAGCTTTTTTTTATTATCGTAAAATTTTTTTAAATATTCTGATATCTTTGCAATAAATATATCAATATTATTTTCTTTGTAAAGTTCAATCCCTGAGATATTAATGGGTATGTAATCATTATAATCTTTTAAACACTGTAGATTTAGCATATTCAGTAAAGTTGTTTTCCCGCTTTCTTTTTTCCCTGTAGCAATGATATTTTTTTTGTATTTTATTATCTCGTCTAAAGACAATCCATTTTCTTCTTTTTTATTTTCTTCTTTTTCCTCAGTTTGTTCAACAATCTTCGGATGAGCATAGATATTTTCAATATCGTGGTTATTCTTCTCTGATGTCAGATTGATTGCAAGATATTTGTTTACATATTCTTTTAAATTAGGATAGATTATCGAGCATAAATGCTTGTTTCTAATAGCTTTAGGTGCTTTTTTCATCAAATTAATATTTTCAATTGGGTCAAGTTGGATTGTTTCAAAAATATTATGTTGTTTATTGAATTCATTTTTTTCAATTAGTAATTTATATTCATCAATATAATATTTATATATTGAAAAACCATTTTTCTCATTCTTTGGATGATAAAGAGATGTGGCATTTAGACTTACTATATCTTTATTGTACATATCTGTAATATGATAGCCATCGTGTTGATGCTCATGACCAAAAAATACTATATTAAATTTATCAAGTACAAGTTTTTCAATTTCTTTTTTATTCCGAAGCCAATCTAAAGGGTGGTGTAGATTTAAAATTTTTATTGTGCATTCTTTTATTTCATTATATGCTTGAATTAGTAAATTTTCATCTAAATAAAGATTTCCATAATCTTTTGAACTACCTTCCATAAAAAGACTAGTATTCATTGCAACATGACCAATTAATATTCCCTTGGATTCTATCTTATTTGTGCTATAAAGTGAGTTGTTTTCAATTAGAGATTTTTGATCTAAATTATTTATAAATTTTAAATAATTTTCAACTTCATTTATCTTTCGTTTTCCATTTATTATTTCTGATATAACTTTTTTATTTTTCTTGTCAATAATTTGTACTTTTAAACCATCAAAAATGACATCATCTCTTTTGTCAAGATCAATATCATGATTACCTATAGTAAACAGACAATTATCTACATGTAGTTTTGTTTTTAACAACAATGGAGTAATAAATTCATCTATTACTTTTTTAAATTCTTCTTCTGATGGTTTTTGCAATAAGTCACCAGAAAAAATGATGAAATCAATATCTTTATTTTCCAGTTGATCTAATGTTTTATCTTTTAAGTTTTGTAATTTTGTATCATTTGATTTAAAATGTAAATCAGAAAAATGTAGAATATTTATTGTCATTTAAATGCCTTTAAATTATTTTTTATATGTAGCCTAACTATTTAATAGAGGACATTATATGCACTTTACCCTTAAATCCCATGATTAATATAACACTAAAAATGTCTGTTTAATTTTTAGAAATAATAAAAAGTATGTCAATATGTCATATTTTTAACCTATTTCCTAAAAATATCCTACAATTATAAAAATCTCTTATGTCCTTTTAGTGAGGAATTAGCCAATATTTGGACAAAGTGTCCTGCTATTGGTTGTTTTTTGTCAATAGAGGACATTGTGTCTGACTATTTTAGGAGTAAATTTATGGAAATTAAAAAAAAGTTATTAGATATTGTGCGTGATAAGATTCGTGTAAAACATTACAGTATAAAGACAGAGAAGTCTTATGTGGGGTGGATAAAACACTATATATTCTACCACAACAAAAAACATCCCATTGAGATGGCAAAGCCTGAGATAGAAGCATTTTTAACGTATCTTGCTGTAGAGAGAAAAGTGGCTCCTACTACACAAAATCAAGCTTTTTCTGCACTTTTATTTCTTTACAAAGAGGTTTTAGGTGTTGATATGAGCTCTTGGAATATACAGGCACTTAGGGCTCAAGAGAGAAAACATATACCACAAGTGCTTACGAAAGAAGAAGTAAAAAAAGTCATAGATAATCTTACTGGAACATATCAACTTATAGTTCAAATGATGTACGGTTGTGGACTGCGTATGCAAGAAGCATTAAATCTGCGTATTAAAGATATAGACTTTGGATTTGATAAAGTGTATATCTGGGATAGTAAAAGTCTCAAAGACCGTACTGTGCCTTTGCCTCAAGCCATTAAACAACGCCTCAAAGCACAAGTAGAGTATGTAGAGCAACTTCATGCCAAAGATGTAGCCGATGGGTATGGTTCTGTCCATCTGCCTTATGCACTGGAGCGTAAATACCCCAATGCCAAATATGAGACCAAATGGCAGTTTCTCTTTCCTATGAGAAATGTTGCCAAAGACCCTAGAAGTGATGTGATACGAAGACACCATGTACATGAGAAGACTTTAGGAAGAAACATTAAACAATCAGCACTCAAGGCTAGTGTGCATAAGAGGGTTACTTCACATATTTTTAGGCATTCGTATGCGACACACTTACTTCAAAGTGGTGTGGACTTGAGGAGTATTCAAGAGTTGTTAGGACATAAAAGTGTGGAGACAACAATGATATATACACATGTAGTTGCAGAGATGAATAAAGGTAAAGTTTTGAGTCCATTAGATATGTAGATAATTTTAGATACACATATCTTTACCCTTTGATGTCTAAGCTAATAACACTTTGCTATAATAATACCAATACTTTAACTATGGAAAATAAAATGAATTTAGAACAACAAGATAAAAAATATGTACTTCAAACGTATGCTCGTGATTATACTAACTTTGTAAGTGGTGTGGGGGCTACGCTTTATGATGAAGATGGTAAGGACTACATCGACTTTGCTTCAGGGATAGGGGTGAACTCTGTGGGGCATGGTAATGAGAAGCTTACTTCGGCTATTTGTGAACAAGCTAAGAAGATTATACATATCTCTAACTTGCAGGTGATAGAACCTCAGGCGAAACTTGCAGAGAAGATAGTCGAACTCTCAGGGTATGACATGGGTATCTTTTTTGCAAACTCAGGTGCAGAGGCAAATGAGGGGGCTATTAAGATAGCTCGTAAGTATGGAGAGACTAAGTTTGATAAGAAGCGTTATAAGATTATCACGCTTGAACACTCTTTTCATGGACGTACCATAACCACAGTAAAAGCTACGGGGCAAGAGAGTTTTCATACGCCAAACTTCTCTCCTTACCCAGATGGTTTCTCTTATGAAAAGTCTATAGAAGATGTTTACAAAGCCATAGATGGTGAAACTGTTGCAGTACTTATAGAGCTGGTTCAAGGGGAGGGTGGTGTGCAACCTTTTGAGAAAGAGGAGATACAAAAACTCGCATCGCATCTGAAGGCAGAGGGTATTTTACTTATCGTTGATGAAGTGCAAACAGGGGTTTACAGAACAGGAGAGTTCTTAGCTTCAAATCTTTATGAGATAGAGCCAGACATCATCACTTTGGCTAAAGGTTTAGGTGGGGGTGTACCCATAGGTGCAGTGATGACTAAGCATAAAGAGGTGTTGAGTGCAGGAGACCATGGTAGTACCTTTGGTGGTAACTACTTAAGTACAAGTGCAGGGTTAGCAGTACTTGAAGTACTTGAAGCACACTATGACTCTGGGGCTGTTGCAGA
>Ga0256838_1001393_pt1 | contig 11579 bp, 13 predicted proteins | sample 4571419metaG_FD_185978 | JGI IMG/M metagenome (GOLD analysis project Ga0256838, IMG submission 185978) | Hydrothermal vent microbial communities from Guaymas Basin, Mexico - 4571-419 | ecosystem: Environmental > Aquatic > Marine > Hydrothermal vents | place: Mexico: Guaymas Basin | collected... | reverse complement strand
ACAAGTTAAACAAATTGTTGATATCTTGCTTAGAAAAATTAAACAAAGACTTGAAGAGAGAGATATTGAACTTGAACTTACAGACAAAGCAAAAGACTTTATTGCTGAAGTTGGATTTGACCCAATTTTTGGTGCAAGACCTTTAAAAAGAGCATTGGCTGAGGTTGTAGAAGATAAATTAGCTGAACTTATTTTAGAAGGAAAAGTTAAAGAAGGCGATAAAGTAGAATTTGACGTGGATGAAAATCACGTTATCGTTAGAGTTAACGGAAAAGAGGTAGCAAAAGATCCTAAATAATTTCTCTTTTTTCTTCTTTTTTCTCCAAAATTCTTTTAATTTTTATTAAATTTTTGTTAAAATTCTGTCATGAGTGTCGATTTAGTTAGAGATGGTTGATTGATGAATTATAATTCGTTATAATTTTTCAAAAAGGTTTTTTATGTGGTTTTTTGGCTTACACTTATTAAGTGTTGTTAGTTGGGTTTTGTTTTTGTTGCTTTTAATTAAAGCCGTTCAAAACGATACCAAAGATAAAGTAGTTTTTGCGTTTTTATCGTTGTTTTTTATGGTATTGGTGCTTTATTTTGGAGTAAAATTAATGCTTTTAAATCCAAGTGTTGCCAAAAACGGCAATTGGCTCCATGTAAAGCTTAGCTTTGATATTTTAATGATGCTTTTAAATGTTTATCTTGTTTTTGCCGTTTTTAAGAAAAAATTGTTATCTTCTAAATTTTTGGAAATTATTTTTTGGGTGAGTTATGTAATTTTTATGATTATGATTTATTTAACGATGTTTAGACCTTTTTAAGGAGAGAAAATGGTAGATCAGAAAAGAATAGAAGAGAAATTAAAAGCTGGTAAAAGGCTTTCAAAGCTTGATGCTCCAAAAGAGATAAAAAATGTTGAAAAAGTAATGAGCGATAATGATTTTATCGTAAGTAAGACCGATCCAAAAGGATATATTACTTATTGTAACAGAATTTTCGTGGAAATGGCTGGATGGAGTAGAAGAGAGCTTATTGGAGCAAATCATAACATTATTCGTCATCCTCATATGCCAAAAATTGCGTTTAAACTTCTTTGGGATTTGATTCAAAATAAACAAGAGTTTTTCGGTTTTGTAAAAAATTTAAGAAAAGATGGAGGATTTTATTGGGTTTTTGCTTATATTACGCCTGATTTGGATTTAAATGGTAATATCGTTGGATATACTTCTTTTAGGAAAAAACCAAGCAGAAAAGGAATTGAAACGCTTGAGCCTATATATCTTGAACTTGTTGAGCTTGAAAAAACCGGAGGTATGGAGGCAAGTTACGAAAGGCTTAAAGAAATTCTCGGTGCTACGGATGAAAATTTAGTAAGAAAATATAACGAATTAGTTTTTAATCTTCAAAAAGAAGGGTGAGAGATGAGTAAAGAAAAATTGGAGTTATTTGTAAAAATAGCGGCAAGTATAGTAGCTTTAGCGGGTATTGTTTTGAGTGTTATGAATGCTCAATATTTGTATGGGGCATTGTTTTTAATACTTTTAATAGTTCCTTGGTTGAAGTTTAAAAAAGAAGAGAAAAAAGATGCATTAGATAAAATTAACGATGTAGTTCACAAACTTTACAAAGGGGAAATTCATCACAGAGTTATTCTTGACGATGATAAAACAAAAGAAGAGCAGATTGGTTGGAATATAAACGAAGCTTTAGATCAAATTGAAGATTTGCTAAGAGAGGCTCAGAATACGATTGTTGCAGTAAGCAATGGAGAAGATTATAGATATATTTTGCCAAGCGGTCTTCATGGAGAGTTTAGAAATGTAGCTGAAGAATTTCAAAAGGCGGCGGAATCTATTAAAATAGCTAAAAAGGTTGAGTTAATTGCAAATCTTGGAAAGAGATTTGTAGAGATAGATGGAGGAGTTCCAGCTAATCTTCAAAGAGTAGGAAATGAAATTTTTAAAATAGACGAATCTTTTAAAGAAATTGCTACTAAAGTTAAAAAAACTTCGGATAATGCAAATGAAACTTATCAAATCATGCAAGAGACAAGAGCCGATTTTGATGAATTGTCTCAAAAAGTAAGCGAAACTTCTCAAGAAATAGAGCATATGGCAAGTCATATTAGTTCTATTTCTGATATAATAGAACTTATTAGAGATATTGCAGATCAAACGAATTTACTTGCTTTAAATGCTGCGATTGAAGCGGCAAGAGCTGGGGAACATGGAAGAGGATTTGCTGTTGTTGCAGATAACATTAGAGAACTTGCTGAAAAAACTCAAAAAGCTACGAATGAAATTGCAATTACCATTCAAACTCTTCAACAACAATTTATGATGGTAAGTGAAAATACTGAGAAAGTAGTCGATATTTCAAATAAATCTTATCAAACAATCGAAAGCTTTGAGAGACTTTTAAATGATTTACAGAAAAATTTAAACGACGTTACAATGATTTCAAATATTAATACGCTAAAATTAATTTTTATTACTTTTAAAATTGCGCATATTGTCTACAAATCAAATGTTTATTCTTCAGTTACGAGAGAACATGTGGAAGATGAGCTTTTAGAAAAAACAGCCGAAAATTGTTTGCTTGGCAAATGGATGGAAATTGAAGGTATTAAAGAAATATTGGTTAAACTTGGAATTTATAAGAAAATGGTAGAATATCATAAAAAAGTTCACGAAATTGGACAAGAAGTACTTATTAGAGTAAAAGAAGAGGGAGTTACAAGAGATAATCAAAATTGGTATTATGAAAAATTAAAAGAGCTTGAGAAATATGCTAACTTATTGTTTGAGACTTTTAACGTATTTCTTGAAGAAGTTTCTAAATCACCAGAATTGTTACAAAGAGTATTAAGCGAAAGTAAACAATTAACGAATAATTAAGGAGAGATATGTTAAGATTTGCCCCTTCTCCTACGGGAGATATGCATGTTGGAAATTTAAGAGTTGCTATTTTTAATTATATAGTTTCAAGGCAAAGAGGAGAAAAGTTTTTAATTAGAATTGAAGATACAGATAAAGAAAGAAACATCGAAGGAAAAGATAAAGAAATTTTAGATATTTTAAATCTTTTTGGAATAAAATACGATCAAGTTGTTTATCAATCAAGTAATTTTCATATTCATCAGCAGATGGCAAAAAAATTATTAGAAGAAAAGAAAGCGTTTGTTTGTTTTTGCGATGAGGAAGAACTTAAATTTCAAAGAGAAAAAGCGAAAATAGAAAAAAGGCCTTATAGATATTCCGGAAAATGCGAAAATTTAACTAAAAGTGAAATTGAAAAATTAATGGCTAAAAAAAAGCCGTATGTAGTTAGGCTTAGGAAACCAAGCGAAAATATTAGGTTTAAAGACGAAATTAAAGGAGAGTTTGATTTTTCTCCTTTTGAGGTAGATTCTTTTGTAATTTTAAGAAGCGATTTTACTCCTACTTACAATTTTGCTTGTGCGATTGATGATATGCTTTATGATATAAGTTTGGTAATTAGAGGAGAAGATCATTTAAGCAATACTCCAAAACAAATTCATGTTAGAAATGCTTTAGGATATAATAAAGAAATAAAATACGCTCATCTTCCTATTATTTTAAACGAAGAAGGTAAAAAACTCTCAAAAAGAGAAAATCATGCATCCGTTAAATGGCTTTTAGAAGAAGGTTTTTTGCCAGATGCCATAGCTAATTATTTAATTTTACTTGGAAATTCTTTTGAAAAAGAAGTTTTTACAATAGATGAAGCAATTGAGTTTTTTGATTTGAATAAAATTTCAAAAGCTCCTGCTAAATTTGATTTGGAAAAACTTAAGTTTTTAAATAAAGAGCATTTAAAAAGAATTCAAAATATCTCAAGCCTTCTTGGATATAATAAAATGTATGAGGATTTGCTAAAAATTTTTAGAGATGAGAGTGTAACTTTAAAAGAGATAAAGGAAAAATTTGATAAAGTTTTTAAAAAAGCCGAGGATAACGAATTTAAAGAAGAGAGAGAAATTTTAAAAAAAGAAATTTTAGAAAAAGAACTTGAAGAAAATTATGATGAATTTAAAAAAAGAATTATGAAAAATACTGGTTTAAAAGGTAAAAAATTATTTATGCCTCTTAGAGAACTTTTTATCAATCAAAAGCATGGAGCCGAAATTAAAGATTTGTATAAAGCAATGAAGCCTTATTTAAAAGAAGTAATTAAGAAAAGATAAAGGATTTTAATGAATGCGTTGATTGTTAGTATTTTACAATTTATTAATTTAATAATTGAACTTTATGTATGGGTTGTGATTATAGCGGCTTTGATTACTTGGGTTCAGCCCAATCCTTATAATCCTATTGTAAGATTTTTATATTCAGTAACTGAACCTATTTATGCTTTTATTAGAAGGTATATTCCTACTACTTTTGGAGGATTTGACATTGCTCCTATTATTTTAATCTTGGTTTTAAAGTTTATTCAAATTTTGATTAATAATATTATTATTTCCTTATATTAATGAAAAAGCTACTTCTTTTTTTGCCTCTTTTATTGTTTGCTGAGCTTAATTTATCTTCTCTTCTTGTAAAGCCAAAAAGTTATGTAAGGGATTTTTATTTAACTGAATTTATGAGAGAGACTAATAGTTCTTCTTTGGCGTTTAAGGCATATAACGCTCTTTATAAAAAGAAAATGAAACATCTTAAGATTTTATCTAAATTTGATTTTTTTAAAGATGCGTATGTGTGTATTAATCCGAGTATTAAAGATATTAGAAAAATAGATATTTCCTGTGTTTTGGATAATGGGCTTTGGCTTAGAAGCATTGCTAGATTAAGTAAGAAAGATTTAAAATATCTTTATGGTAATTTACCAGAGGGTAAAGAAAGAAAAGCGGTTTTTGCTTTTTTAAATAACGATTTTTCTAATGTATTTAAAGATAGGGATTTAGGTTATTATTTTGTAATTAATTATCCTTCAAAAAAAATAGATCAAATAGTAAATAATTTTTCGATTTTTGAAGGAAAGTATTTTTATTTTTTTGTAAAAAATATTGTGTTAAATGATTTGCCTTTATTATCAATTTCTCTTTCTAAACTCAATTATAAAAGATTTAACGATAAAATTAAGTGGTGGCTTTTTTTAAATGAAATGAAATTAAATCGTTCTAAAAAAGCTTTTGAAATTTTAAAAAGTATCAGATATAAAACTTCAAAAGAGTATTTTTGGCTGTGGAAATTGAGCAAAAAAAGAAAGTATTTGGATAAATTACTAAATAACAGAAGAATAAACTTTTATACGCTATATGCGCATGAAGAATATAACGTAAGTTTTGAAATAAAAAATAAGATAATTACCAATACCATAAAGTCTCCTAAATACGATCAAACCGATCCTTGGGATGTTTTAAGATTTTTTGACGATTTTAAAAGAAGTAAAAATTTGTTTGAGTTTGCTAAAAAACTTGATAATGAAAAAACTGAGGCTTTGAAGGCTTTGGTATTAGATAAAGCAAATAAATTTAGAATTAATTATTTTATTACTCCGAAAATGTATGAGGATAAAAATTTAAGCTTTAAGGCGTATGTATATGCTATAGCAAGACAAGAATCTCGTTTTATTCCAGCCAGCGTTAGTAAGAGTTATGCGCTTGGGGTTATGCAAATAATGCCGTTTCTGGTAAGAAGTATGAAAGGTAATGTTTTTAAGCAATTTGATTATGGTGAGAATGTAAAATTAGGAGCTAAACATTTAAAATGGCTTTTTTCTCAGCTTAAAAATCCTTTGTTGGTAGCTTATGCTTATAATGGAGGTATTGGTTTTACAAGAAAAAGAGTTTTGCCTCTTTTTAAAAAATATGAAAAGTTTTTGGCAATGGAACTTGTCCCGTATGACGAAAGTAGGGAATATGCAAAAAAGGTTATAGCTAATTACATTATTTATTCCCATATTTTCGGAGATAAAAATTTAAGTCTTCATTCTATTTTATATTAATAACGCATTCTCCCCAATGTTTACTTTGGTATTTTATTTTAAAAGGAGCTTTTGTGTTTGTTGTTACAAAATAATAATTCATCCAGCTATTGTAAAAAGGAAAATTTTTATATAAAATGTAATGTGGAATTTTTGTAGAATAGTTTATATCTTTTGAGTTTATCGTTAGATTGAATTCAATGTTATTTAGAGTATTGTTGAAATCGTTATAAACTCCTATTAAAAACGCTTGGGTTTTTAATTGAGGATATAAGGGATTTAGGTAAATAACATCTATTAAGGCTTTTGTTTCAAGGGAATTTACGATTTGACATCTTTGGGTGTGTTTTAAAGCTTTTTCGTATAATGGGTCGTGTTTAAAAGCTGGTTTTATGGAGCATCCTGTAAGAAATAATGCTAATAAAATTAGTGCTTTTTTCATTTATGCCCTTTTTGTAAAATTATATCAAAAAAGGAAAAATATGAAATTTAGTGTGATAGGAATTGATGAATATAAAGGGAAATGTATTTATGACGAGGCTGAAGATGCGTTATTGGTAGATAACGAAGTAGTAGTAGATTTTAAAAAAAGATATAAAGATTATTTAAAATATACTAAATTTTTGATTAATAATCCGTGGGGGAGAGAATGGATTAGTTTTCAATTTATTCCTTCTAAAAAAGCTATCTTACAAAGACCTTTTGCGATAATTACCGCTTATAATCCCAAAGATTTGATACTTAACGAATTTCAGAATTTTATTAGAAATACCGAACTTGAAGGAGTAATTAAATCTTTAAAATATGAATATATGACAAGCATTGGAGAACTTTTTGATCATTCTGAGGAATCTTTTATAATATATGATATTTCTAAACAAGAGGCACTAAGAATTGGTAATATGTTTGATCAAGATACCATTTTTTACAATTCTGGAAGAGATATGAGTATAACCAAATGCGAAAGTAAAGAAGATGTTTTGTATTTTAATTACGAAAAAATTTTAAAAGGGCTTAAATGAAAGAGTATAAAGATAGAAAGTTAACTAAATCCGAACTTGCCGGGGTAATAGCTGCGGTTTTAATGTTTTTTGGAATTGGTATGATTATGGGAGGAAGCGCGGTAGGAAATAATTTTGTTTTTTATGTAGGGGTTGTAATATTTAGTATAGGAAGCGCTATAGCTTTATACCTTTTGTTTAAATATAAACCAAAGGATAATGAGTATTAATGTGTATTATATGCGGAAGATTTAGTTTTAGAGCTATTTGTAATAAATGTAAAAGTTTCTTAAAACCCGACATAGAATTTAAAAATGAAGTAGTTAGTTTTTACGATTATGAAGAAATTGAATTTTTAATAAAGTATAAATATGAAAAATTTGGAAGTAGGGTGTTTTGGGAACTATCAGATGTATTTAGAAAGTTTGCTGAAAATTATCAAAAAAAGGCTTTTGTTATTCCTATTGACGATAGGATAAAAAATGGATTTTCTCATACTGCGATTTTGGCAAAATCAATGCATTCTAAAAATTTAATTCCTCTTTTTGGAGTTTTACATGCTAAAAACGAAGTTAAATATGCTGGAAAATCTCTTGAGTTTAGATTAAACAATCCTCGAAATTTTAAATATACTGGTTTAAAAAATATTGATGCTATTTTGGTAGATGACGTAATGACGACGGGTCTTACTCTCAAAGAAGCAAAAGAAGTTCTTACAAAAAACGGGGTAAACGTGTTATTTAGCGTAGTATTGGCAAAAAGATAAGTAAAATAGGGCAAGTTATGGTAAAATTAGATAAAAAAAAGGATATAGATGCAAGTTATTCCTGTTAGGATTGAAGAGACTCTTGCAAAAAGTTATTTAGAATATTCTATGAGCGTAATCGTTGGAAGGGCTCTTCCTGATGTAAGAGACGGATTAAAACCTGTTCATAGAAGAATTTTATATGCTATGTATAAAATGGGAATTACTTCAAGTTCTCCTTATAAAAAATCGGCAAGAATAGTAGGAGATGTAATAGGTAAATATCATCCTCATGGAGATAGTGCGGTTTATGAAGCGCTTGTTAGGATGGCTCAAGATTTTTCCATGAGAGAACCATTGATTGATGGTCAGGGTAACTTTGGTAGTATTGATGGTGATAACGCGGCTGCTATGCGTTATACGGAAGCAAGGCTTACAAAAATAGCCGAAGAGCTTTTAAGAGATATTGATAAAGATACGGTTGATTTTGTTCCTAATTATGATGGAAGCGAAATAGAGCCGGTAGTTTTACCAGCAAGATTTCCAAATTTATTGGTTAACGGAAGTAGCGGAATTGCTGTTGGGATGGCTACTAATATTCCTCCTCATAATCTTGGAGAGCTTTTGGATGCTTTAATTTATATGGTAGATAATAAAGATGCAAAACTTGAAGATGTTTTACAATTTATAAAAGGTCCAGATTTTCCAACCGGAGGAATTATTTATGGAAAAAGTGGAATTATTGAAGCTTATAAAAGTGGAAAAGGTAGTATTAAGATTAGAGCAAAACATCATATTGAGCATAGAGGAAATAGAGAAATTATCGTAATAGATGAATTGCCATATCAAGTAAATAAAGCAAAATTAATAGAAAAAATTAGCGAACTCGTTAAAGATAAAGTAATTGACGGAATTAGTGAAATTAGAGACGAAAGCGATAGAGAGGGAATTAGAGTTGTAATTGAATTGAAAAAAGATGCAATGAGTGAAATTATTTTAAATAATCTTTATAAACATACTCAATTACAAGTTAGCTTTGGTGTTAATATGCTTGCAATACTTGATAAAGAGCCTAAATTATTTGATTTAATGGGAGTTTTGGATACATTTTTGAAATTTAGAAAGACGGTTGTAATTAGAAGAACTATTTATGAACTTGAAGTGGCTAAAAAAAGAGCTCATATACTTGAAGGTCTAAGAATAGCCCTTGCTAACATAGACGAAGTAGTTGATATTATTAAGAAATCTTCTGATACTAAAGAAGCTAAAGAAAAATTAATGAATAGATTTGATTTAAGCGAAATTCAGGCAAACGCTATTTTGGATATGAAACTTGCGCGTCTTACGTCTTTGGAAATCGAAAAAATAGAAAAAGAATATACCGATCTTATGGAAAAAATTGCTTATTTGAATTCTATTTTAAAAGAGGAAAGCGTTTTAAATAATGTTATTAAAGAAGAGTTTTTGGAAATTAAACAAAAATACGCAAATCCAAGAAGAACGGAAATAGTTGAGGATTATGACGAAATTGATATAGAAGATTTGATTCCAAATGAAGAGATGGTAGTAACGATTACTCATAGGGGATATGTAAAAAGAGTTCCTTTAAAAACGTATGAAAGACAAAATAGAGGAGGAAAAGGTAAAAAAGCTATTACTACTTATGAAGACGATTTTATAGAAGATTTTTATATAGCAAAAGCTCACGATACTTTAATGATTATTACCGATAAAGGTCAGCTTCATTGGCTTAAAGTTTATAAAATTCCAGAAGGAAGTAGAACGAGTAAAGGAAAAGCAATCGTTAATTTAATTAATTTAGATAAAGATGAAAAAATTCAAACTATTATTAAAACAAGCGATTTTGATGAAAATAAATCTCTTGCGTTTTTTACTAAAAAAGGAATTGTTAAAAGAACGAATTTGAGCGAATTTAAAAATGTAAGCAGTAGAGGTGTTAGAGCTATAACGATTGATGAAGGGGATGAGCTTGTAACGGCAAAAATAGTTAAACCGGAAGATAAATATTTATTTATTGCAACGAAAAAAGGAATGGCTATTAGATTTCCAGTTGATTCTGTTAGAGAAATGGGAAGAAGCGCAAGGGGAGTTAAAGGAATTACTTTTAAAATTGATGGAGATGAGGTGATAGGAGCTTTAAGTTTAAAAGATGATTTACAAGAGATTTTAACCGTTAGCGAAAAAGGGTTTGGTAAAAGAACGGAAGCTGAAGCTTATCGTTTAACAAATAGAGGAGGTAAGGGCGTAATTGCGATGAAATTAACTGATAAAACTGGAGATTTAATAGGAGTTGTGGCAACAGAAAAAAATCACGATTTAATGATTTTAACAAGCAAAGGAAAAATGATAAGAGTTGGAATTGATTCCATTTCAAAAACTGGTAAAAATACTCAAGGAGTTAGGATAGTTAAGTTGGATAAAGACGATAAGGTAGTAAGCGTTGCTAAAACTCCAGCTCAAAAAGATGAAAATCTTATTCCTGAAGCTTAAGTTTTTTCTTTTTTTTCCGATACTTTTTAAAAGTATTAAAGGAGAATTTATGAGAAAGTTATTTGTAGCGCTTAGTTTAGGAACTTTATTTATTGGATGTGCTACTACTAATAGCGCTAAAGCCACTTGTCCATCTACTATTACTCAATTACCTGGAAACAATTGTCAGCCTCAGTCTATTGCTTCTAACAATTACAATAATGCAGATCCTACTTCGCTTGTAAATACCTCTAATGATATTTGTTATATTAGTAATCCGGTTAGTTTATCTCAATGTACTTGTAATAATTGTATTTTAAGAATTGAAGTAAAAGGTATGGGAACTACTCCTATAAATGCAGTAAGTACAGCTCAGGCAAAATTGATGGCAAGAAGGGCAGCTATTCTTAATGGATATAAAGCTTTGGTGGAAAAATTGTATGGAATTAGAGTTAGCTCAAGAGAGACTATGAGAAATATGATTTTACAAAATTCTAATCTTAGAGCCTATGTAGATGGCTTAATTAGAGGAGCCAATATTGAGGATGAAGGTTTTAAAGACGGAATTTATACGGTAGTTATGAGCGTTAAATTAGATTTGATGGAGTGGAATAACTATATTAAAAATAGATCCAGTAATGTAATTTATGATTTTTAGATTATTTTTTTTCTTTTCTTTTCTTTTTGCTCAAGAGTATTACATCTCTTTTCGGTTTGTCCTTCAAAACGATAATCTTTTAATAGAAAATTTTAATTGCGCTAAGGTATTAAGTGAAAAATCTTGTAAAAAAGTATTTTTGTTTTCTCTTAAAGTTCGAAAGTTTGATTGTAATAAATTAAAAGAACAAATTATTTCTTATCTTTTAAAAGATGAAGTTTATGTAACAAGTTTTAAAGATAAATCCTCTAAGGTAGTTGTTACTTATCTTCCAAAATTATTTGATATCATTATAAAAGATGATGTTGCTTATTTTTATGAATGTAAGGAGTAGAGGTGAAATTGGCAATCGTTGAAGATGATATAAATATGAGAAAATCTTTGTCTCTTGCTTTAAAATCGGAAGGTTTTGAAGTTATAGAATTTAGAAACGCTCTTGATTTTTTAAAAAAAATGCCCGAAGTTGATGTAGTAATTACGGATATTACCATGCCAAAAATGGATGGAATAGATTTTGTAAAAGAGCTTAACGGAAAATACGAAGTAATTATGATAACAGGCAATGCTACTTTAAATAGGGCTATTGAAGCTTTAAGACTTGGGGTTAAAGATTTTTTAACTAAACCTTTTGAAATTGAAGATTTAATAGCTGCAATAAAAAGAAACGTAGAAGTTAGAAAAAAAACAAAGGGAAAAAAGGTAGAAATAAAACCGGAATTTATTGTAGTTGATAAAAATACCAAAAAGG
>Ga0256838_1001390_pt1 | contig 11588 bp, 15 predicted proteins | sample 4571419metaG_FD_185978 | JGI IMG/M metagenome (GOLD analysis project Ga0256838, IMG submission 185978) | Hydrothermal vent microbial communities from Guaymas Basin, Mexico - 4571-419 | ecosystem: Environmental > Aquatic > Marine > Hydrothermal vents | place: Mexico: Guaymas Basin | collected... | reverse complement strand
AAATGGAAAAAATCTATTTCGAATTGGGCTGAAATAATCTCTCAATTTGCTATAATTTTTGAAAACAGACTTGAACCTTATTTAAAGTGATTTTATGGTTTACACAAATAATGAAGCGGTCTCAATTGGTCTTGACAAAGGGGGACAGTTTATTATCACCTAAACAAAAAAGAGTTTCTCTCTTCGAAAATTTCTTTTTTGTTTTCATCGAGATTGTCATAGATAAGATTTTTGTTTTTCTTAAACAGTTCTTTTAAAGCAGCCGGTTCAAGTTTTAATATGCTTTTTAATTTATTACTAGGAGTTATGTTAAACCATAACCCTTTTTTTGAGCAGCTTATATTATTCTGCCCAGTTACTCCTACACAGGTCACACCGTCTATAACCGTTTCGAACACTATTTTTTCTATTTTATATGTTCTAGTATCAACTAATATTTTAAAAGGGAAACTGTCCACATCTACATTGAAGTTTCTTTTGAAGTCCTCTGCGAAGATTGTTGAGTATTTCATACCGCCTCCTTGATTTTTTTTGTAATTTTACAAGTCAATGAGGACAAAAAATGGCGGATTATAATATAGTTTGGTTTTTCAAAGCTTTTTTTAAGAGATTTGCAAAATCTTTTTCTTCCATAACTTTTATATTGTTTTTGTCATATATTACAAAATATGTTTTTGCACAATTTACATTTTCATATTTTCCTTTAACTACTTCTATCACTTTATTGTAAAAATAAGCTCTTATTTCTATTTTTATATCATTAATAAACAATTCATCTATTTTATGAAGGTTATTGATATTTATTTTCATAATATTCCTTTTTTTTATTTGAAATTTTAATCTGTAAGATGGACAAAGAATGTCAAAATGAAGCTATTTTTAATAAAAATTGATAAGTATTTTTATACAATCTAATAATTAATGAAGAGTTTAATGTATTAAATGTATTAGATTTTGATTTGTCAGGATGAACAAACCCATTTCTATAAAAAGCAATTTCTTTGAAAAAATCATATAAAAATTTATTGTCATATAATTTTTTATCATCAATATAATATAAAATTAACTTAAGTTTATGAGCAGTACTATTAAAATAAAATTGTTTTGTGTCATCATTATTTTCTATTTCCAAATTATCGTTTATAATAAAATCAATACTTTTATTAAAAGGTTTTTTTATAAATAATTTTTTTTTATTTTTATAATCTTGCTTTATAAAATAATCTTTTATAATCTCTAAAATTTTGTAAATAGCCAACATGGCATATTCAAACTTTTTTTTATTTTCATTACAAGTTAAATTGTAAAAAACTAATTCATTTGCAATTTTTAATTCATTAATTATTTCTTTCTCAAAATTAATCTGTTCTAAAATATCTTCTATTTCTCTTTTTATTTGCCAAATTTCTTTTAAATATTTATTTTCTTTTACCCAAGCAAATGCTTTATTGAATTTATTTATAGAATCTAAAATATTATTTTCTTTATCTTCTGGATGATTTTTTTTAATATAGTCAATTACATTTGGAAATTTTTTAAATTCTTGAATTATTTCTGCATTCTTTGAGGAGCTAAATATTACTATCCACACAGCGGGATTAGTTTGTAAAAACCTCTCAACTAATTTATAACTATAATAATTTTGAATTTTTTGTTCTTTTTTATAATCCTCTTTTCTTAATCTTAAATCTAAAATTATCATATCATAATCTTCTATTATATTTTCATTAAATTTACAATCTTGAATATTATAAAATTCTATTTCAACTTTTTTATAAATTTCTCCCCACTCTTTTTTATCGTCTATTGCTAATATCTTTAAATTTTGATTTTTCAATTCAACTTTTTGTTTTTTAACTTCAAGTTCATACTTTGCTTTTAAATATTGAAAATAAAATTTTTCTTCAAACTTTATGAATAATTTATCCATTTTTACATCAAAATTTTTAGCCCAAACATATAATGCCCAATCATTAGATAAATCGTGATTTGAATTATATTCGAGTGGTAACGGAATTTTTACTAAATTTATAAAGTTTTTATAATCTTTTAAAGGAGTAAATCTCCCTTCAATAAATTCGTCTATTAAATAAACTCCCTGAGTAAATAATATATCACCTAAAAAAGTAATTTTTTTTATTAAAACTGCATCAAAATTAGAAAGTATTATAATAGGCTTAAATTTATGTTTATTAGAAAGCAATCTAATATACCAAGCAAGTTTTATACCTGTAAAATCTAAACAAGTAGGACCTAAACTTTCTTTTATAAAAATAACATCAAATTCTTTCTTATCTAATTCTTTAATTCTCTTTTGGAGTTCTTTTTCAAAGTTATCTTTAAATTTTAAACTAATATAATATGTGTCATTAAATTTTTCTGCATTATAAAAATCTTTTTTATTATTAGGAATTACTAATAAAGTTTTCATTTGCCATCTTTTGTATTAAGTGATAAATGTATTTTTTATATTTTATAAGTTCTTGTTTTTCAATAATTAAATCTAACTTAATTTCTTCTAAATTAAAAACATTTATAATTTTTTCATAATGAGTTTCTTTTACAAATTTAAAAGACAAATACTCTTCATTATTTTTCTCAAAAAAAGAAATTCTATCGTAAAATTCTAAAAGTGTTTTCAATTTATAATTTTTTCCATATATTAAACTAAATAATTCTTTACTCTCAATAAAAATACAAAAATTTTGATAAAAAATATCAACGTCAATTTCTAAAAAATTTTTATTTTTAAAATAATATCCCTCAATTCCTCCACTAAAAATCACAACTTTTTTATCTAATTCCATTAAAATTTTTTCATTAAAATTTTTTATAGATTTATGAACACAAATAATTTCATAATTTTTAAATTTTAATTTGTCAAAATAATCAACAATTTCGATATTTTTCAAACAGTTGATTCCATTTAATCTTACTTGAGTATCTTCAACTAATAAAATCATTCATAATTCTTTTATATATTTTTATTTTATGTGTAAACCCTCTAAAATCATAATTATTTTGAAATTTTTCTTCATTTTTAAAAACATCAAACTTACAAATTTGATTATTATATTTCCAAATAATACTCCAATCTACAACTGAACAAAAAGCTTCTTTAATAAAAGAAAAATCTCCTCCTATCAATTCTTTATGATTTTTATTTACATTGGAATCTATATTAATAATATATAATTCATAAAAATCATCAAACTCTTCAAATTGTAATTCAATTTTATTAGTTTTGCCATGTTCTTCTATTCCTTGAAATAATCTTTCTAAACCTATCTTAAACCATTGAGTATCTATATAAGTTTCTTTCATTTCGTAGAGCTTTTCTCTTTCTTTTAAATCTTTTTTTTCTGATTTTAAATTATTTTCTTTGATTATATTATCAATTAATTTGAGTAGTTTTTCTCCATTTAATCTAATTTCTTCTTTAAATAACTTGATAATATCTTCAAATTTTCTACCATTTCCATCATTTAATTCACAATCAAAAGGGTCTTGAATATTTCTAAAACATTCTATTAAATTATGTGATGACCATCCATATTCTATTTCTTTATTATTTCCCCATTTAGGATTTGGATGTAGTAAAAAATTATAAATTTTAGCATTTAATTTATAATTTAATTTATGTAATTCTTTTTCATATTCTTTCCATTTATTTTTCACTTTTTTTATAAATTCATCATAAGTAAAATTAGCACTTCCTCTCCATTTGTGAAGAACAAATTTTAAATCTTCATCATTTGAAAATTTACTTAGAATTTCTACAACTTTTTTTGGATTATGATTAATGCAATTAGTTTTATTTTTTCCGGTTATCTTACCATATCTACTTTTTAATTTTTTATATGTTGAATCATCTTCTCCTTTTATATTCTTTAAATATGCAAGTTTTCCTTCAATTACTTTTAATAAATCTTTTTTTGAGTTACTTTTTTCTTCAAATAATATCTGAGCTTTTTTTATTCCTTCCCCTTTTCCATATTGTTCAATATTTTTTTCAAGATAAAATAAAAGTGTTCTTAATAATTTAACATATTCTCTTTTTACATTGAGTTTTTCATTTACAACCAAACCGGTTACCGTTTGTCTGTAGCCCTTTTTTAATAATTTTATTTTCTCATAATTCAGTTTAAAACCGTCTTTATTTAAAATTTTTTCTACCTCATTTATAAAATTTTCATCAAAAATATTTTTATCACTTGAAAAAGTAATGTCATCCGCATATCTTGTATATTTTATATGATATTTTTTTGCTATCCCAATTAATCTTCTATCAACTCTTTTTAAAACCAGATTAGATAACACTGGGGAAGTTGGAAAGCCTTGAGGTAAAAATTCTTTACCATCAATTTCAACAGTAGCCAATGAAGCAATTAAAAAAGCCTGTTTTTCATCTAAATTAAGATAATTTTTTAATGCCCAAATTATTTTACCTTTGTGAATTGAAGGAAAAAAATCTTTAATATCAACTTTAAAAACATATTTTTTACCTACGTGAACTTTGGCGTTTGTAACTACATTTTTCTTTTTCACATATCCGTGAACATATCTTGGAAGTTTCACTTTCTCATATAAATATTCATTTATAGCTTCTAAGATAATTTTATGAGTTTTATATTTAGTGGTATATATTGTTCTTTTTTTATCGTTATATTTAGGAATTTCAAATGTTATAAATTTATCATCACAAAAATATGCAAAATAATACAATTTATTTATATTAGTTAGAGGCTTTATCTTTTTATTTTTTGCATTTTTTATAATATAAAGATTTATATATTTAAATAACTTTTCCACCACTTATTCCCTTTTTCAAACAGCCTAGATATTCATTAGAATTCGAAGCAATGAGAGATTTTTTTGCTTACTCTATTTTTTTTACTTACTCTATTTTTTTATTTTTACTTTTACTTTCACTTTTAAAATTGCGAAGACAAGTGTTAACTTTTATAGACCTGTGCCGATTACAGCACAGACATCAATATCTAGGCTTTTATAATTATATCAAACATTTATATAAAAATTTTTCCTTTTTTTCACAATATTAAAAACAGCATATTTAGTATTACTCATAATCATCAAACTCATCATCATAAAAATCCCCGTAAATATCACGCAAATCCCAGCGTTCTTCTTCGTATGAATTATCATTGTAATCATAATCTTCATTATCATAGTTTTCAAAATTATAATCAAAATCATCATATTCACGTTCACAGAATTTATTGGATTTTTTCCAGCCCGTATTATTTTCCCAATATCTGCCGTTTCTTCTAACTTTGGCAAAATAAGCTTTAGGATTTCTTATCCTCTCTCCGCTTGGAGTATACCAGGTATTGCCAATCTTAACAGGTGTTTTTCTCCAAGAAGTGCAATTGCTAAATTCTCCAAACCAATATCCCATAAAACCTCCTTTGGAAATTGTTATATTAAAATTATATTAGTTACCAAGGACAAAAAATGTCAATTTATATGAATTTTAAAACAAACTCCCCTGTTTTGGTTTTTCTTTATACCCGTAAACAATTCTCAAAAAATTATCTTTTGAAAATAAAGCCTCTTCAAGTTTGCATATATGATACAATGATACCAAAATCGCACAGCTTTTTGCCTGGCAGTTGACTGATTTTTTCGGATTAAAGGCTATATCGGTAAAAACTTCATAATTTGCAAGCTCTTCTATCAAATGCGGGTAATTTTTATATACCGTTGAGATATACAGCCAGTCGTAAAAGGCGGTTTGAGGTTCGGTTTCCCATTCGGTTTCATTAAATTTGAATTTAATAATCTCACCAGAGGTTTTAAGTCTTTTGTCTTTTTTGGCTTCTATGTTTGTTTTCTTGAATATATCAGTATATGGTCCTCCGTATTCAAATACCTTACTGCCCTGAAAAGCACATTCAAGCGGAATTTTCTCTCCGTCATAATCCGTCATTAAATTAAAAGCGCTTAACTGCCAGCCTAATTCGTTATCGGAATTAGTAGAAACTTCAAGTATTTTTTCATATCCAAGTTCTCTGATGGCATTATGAAAAGAATCTCTCGTTTTTGCTTTTTGAACAGCGGCAAATCCGGTAAAATATTCAAATTCCACATTTTTAATTTCTACAAGTTTATCATTTTTAGTTGCTATAAACGCTGGTCTATTCGCCATCATGAAATCCTTTTATATATTTAATCTCAATACAGTCATATATAAGTGTTTCCGCTTTTTTAGCATTTTTACTTATTTCAAAATCATCATGAAACATTTTACCAAAATCAAAGCTCAACACTCCTGTTAAATCTAATAAAACACTGTCTGTTTTATTTGCGACATCTTTACAAACCAATACTTTTTTATCAAATAAAACATTTATATCAATTTCTATCCAAATTGGATTAATAATTCTTTTTTCCTTTTTTGCAATATGATACATAGGATGGTCATCTGTAAAACTCAAATGAACATATCTGTCTAACCCTCTATAATAATCCAAATCATGAGACAAAGCATTTGCACCGAAACGAGAAACTTTAATATCGTCTCTATTTATTCTATACAATGACTTAATTCCATATCTTTTAATAGATTCCCAGTTTGACAAATCTGTAAAATGCCATAAACTTTTGATACCATATTTTTCCAGATGTTCTTTTACAAATAATTTAGTGATTTTTCCCATGACCATCCTTTCTCAGTAATTTATGATAAAATTGTAATCATTTATGATGACAAAAAATGGCAAAATAAACTTATTTAAGGAATTAATATGATTCACAAAAAAGCAAAAGAGTCTTTTGATGTTTTGAAACTGCTAATATCTGCAAAACAGTGTTTTACGCCTTTGGAAGTCAAAGAGATTTTAAATCTTGACCAAGTGGAAAGAAGAGTCAAAGATATTCTTGATGGACTGGCTGAATATTTCGGAGAGGATGTGATACAAAAAGATTTCAAAAACAAAAAGACATGCTACAAAATAAACGACACTACCGATATTATTTTTGAAATTCTCTCAAAAAGCGATGATATAAGTTTTATTTTACAGGATTTATCCCAAACAAACCCGGAATATTTAAAAAACCTCGAAAATGAAACAAGAAAAAAAGCCAAAAAACTCATTAAATCAGAAAAAAACATCTTTATTTTTAAAAACTCAATTATGGAAGATTTGAAAACAAAAGAAAAACTTTTTTCTAAAATAAAAAACGCCGTAAAAGAACACAAATACCTCAAAATTATCAAAGATGAAGAAACACTGACAGTAAAAGCTGTAAAATTGGTATTTATCGATAACAACTGGTATCTTGCGTGTGAAGATGAAAACGAAAAATTCAGATTTTTAAGAATATCTTTTATTAAAGAAGTAAAACCTGTATTAGTTAAAGAAAACGGCAAACTTAAAGAAAAAAATTTTCAAAAAAATTCAGTAGAAAAATACCAAAAATACCTGCAAAATATTCAAAATTCGCTGACTTTATACGGAGTGGAACCTAAAAAAGCAAGACTGCTTGCAAAAAAAGAAGTGGCTCATTATTTTAGAAAGGATATGAAAAAATTCCTCTCATCCCAAAAATTTATCGAAGAAAACGAGCAAGGGGTTATTTTTGAACTGACCTACACCCAACCAATGGAAATACTGCCTTTTATCAAAAAATGGATACCTAATATAATAATATTAGAACCTGAAGAATTAAAAAATGAATTTAAAAAAGATTTAGAAGCTATATTAAAAGAAATATAAATTAATAAAATTGATTTAATCAGACATTTTTTGTCACTCTTGAGTTTTATAATTGCATAAATCCAAATGAAAGGCAGTTATGAAACTCAAAAATATAAAAAAACTCCAAACAAAAATCAAAACCCATATAAGAAAAAAAGCACTCTTGAGAACAAAAGCAAGACTGGCCGAAAAAGGTATCGACATAAACGACCTAACCAAAGAAGAGCTTGAAATAATCATTAAAGACGAAGAAGACAAACTCATAGGTGAATATAAAAACAAAACCATTATGGCACTGCTTGTTGCATTAGGAATCGGGAGCTTCTGATGAGAATAATCAAAGAAACACTGTTAGTTTATTACTTCTATAAAATCAGAAAAAAACTGTTTTTAATCGGATTTATTTTGTTTTTTGATGTTGTATTTTGGTTTTTTATTGAAGATTTGAGGGATTTGAGTGAGAAAAAATTTTTGCTTTTTTTTGTAAAATGGGGAGTGTTTTTTATCAGTTTCGTCGCCGTGTATTTAATAATCAAATATAAAAATAAAAGAAAGGAAAATGAAAACAAATCGGAAGAAAAAACACAATTTGAACCAAATGAAATTCAAAAAAAGATACTGGAAAAAGAAAACCTAAAAAGCAAAGCTGACTATATCATAGAAAAATATCAAAGGAGGTAAATTATGGTAGAATTGTTAATTGCCGGATTAATATTTTTGCTGTTTTATCCAAAAATAAAGGCAAATTTTTTAGAATTTAAAAACGATGTCAAAAAATTAAAATAAAGGAAAAGGATGAAAAAGATTATTTTATTGCTGGGGGCTTTTTATTTTGCATTTGCAGCTTACACCACTATCGAAGCGAAAAGCCATATCGGTGAATATGCGGAAGTCTGTGGAAAGGTTTATGGAATTTATCATCACAAAAAAGGGCATATTTTTATAAATCTTGACGGAAAGTATCCGAATCAGAAAATGACTTTTATTATATGGAGCAGATATAAGGATAATTTTAACTATCTTAATTTCAACGGCAAAACAATATGCGCCAAAGGTGTTATTAAAGAATACAAAGGAAGAACTGAGATGTTTATCAAAACCCAAAAGCAAATTAAAATCAAATGAGATTTTTAATATTAATACTTTTTTGGGTAAATCTTTTTGCCGTAAGTGTGACCTACTATGGCGGTGCCGAAGAAGTTGACGGCACTATGGCTTTGGTGGAATATAAAAACACCAAAGTCCTGATTGACGCCGGAGCGCATATAAACGGAAAAAACGATATACCTTTCAGTGTTAAAAATATCGATGCTGTAATAATCACACACGCACATACAGACCATATAGGAAGACTTCTTAAACTATACAAAAAAGGATTTAGAGGAAAAATATATATGACATCCCCTACGGCAAAACTCAGTAAAATTATGCTTGAAATGCAAAATAGATATGCAAAAAACTCTTTACCTTCCATACAACCGGTTACTAAATTATTTAGAATCGTTCCATTTTACAAAAAAACAAAAATTAAAGACATCACCTTTGAGTACTTTCCGGCAAAACACATCCCGGGCTCAGCAAGTATAATGATTTTTGCGAATAAAAAACTGCTTTTTTCTGGAGATTTGGGAAACAGAATAGGAATTTTCCAAAGGCTGGACATCAAAGCTCCCAAAGCTGATGTTTTATTCATAGAAACGACCTACGGGGATTTTGTCAGAAAAAACATAAAATGCGAATTTAAAGAGTTTCAAAACACAATCGCTGAAAACATAAACTCCAAAATAATCTGGATACCGGTTTTTGCCCTGGACAGAGCTCAAAAAATACTTTATGAAATCGGCCTGCTGTTTCAAAAAGGGCTTATCCCTCAAAACACAAAAATCTATCTGCTCTCACCCACTGCAAGCAAAATTACGAATTCATACATAAACAACCCAAACTGGATTGACAATAAAAAAGCAATTCCGACACTTGAAAACACATATTTCAGAAGCAATGAATTTTTAAAAACCAAATATATAAAAAAGCTTAAACCTCCCGTTATTATCCTTTCAACCAGCGGAATGATAAATGCGGCAAATTCTCTTAGACTCCTTCCGAAATTTATATCAAGAAAAGTTGTTTTACTGCTGTTTGTAGGGTATCAGAGTCCCGAAAGTTATGGCGGCAAAATACAAAGCGGTGAAAATACTATAAAAATAAATGATAAAAAATACACCGTCAACTTAAAATACAAAACTTTTCATATATTTTCAGCTCACGGTGACGCAAAAGATATAGACTACTGGCTTTCAAACAACAAAAACTCCAAAATATTTCTTGTTCATGGAGATTTGGATTCACTTGTTAAAAGAAAAGACGATTTAACATCAAAAGGATTTAGTGTAAATATCGTAAAAATTTATCACAAATATACCTTCTGAAAATTACTGACATAATGTAGTTTATTAATATACAAACTGTCAGTTATATTGTCAGTCAAAAACGTGTGAAAACAGCTGACACTTGCTCCGTTTGATTTTTAAGAAGCCCAAAATCGAGGTATTTTTGAAGATTGGCGGAAGGGGGAAGGAATCGAACCTTCCGGGCAGACGCTCACCCGTCGCCCCACCGGGTTTGAAGCCCGGGGTGTCCACCAGGATCACATCCCCTCCTTTTAAAAATTATTATATCATAAAATATTGGTATAATTTCGTAATTAATAAGAATAATTTATAAAGGATTGATATGCAGCTTGGTCTTTTATTTCCTGGACAGGGGTCTCAATTTGTAGGAATGGGTAAGGATTTTTATGAAAATTCAGCTAAAGCCCGTGAAATGTTTGAAATAGCAAGCGATGCTATTGGAGTTGATTTTAAAAAACTGATGTTTGAAGAAAACGAAGATTTAAACAAAACTGAATTTACACAACCTGCCATTTTGCTTTACAGCGCAATAGCATATGAACTTTTTAAAGGTAATAAAGATTTTGATTATAATTTTTCTTTAGGACATTCTTTAGGAGAGTTTAGCGCACTTTATTCGGCAGGTGCTTTAAGTTTAGCTGATGCGATAAAGCTTGTTCATAAAAGAGGAAAACTTATGAACGAAGCTTTTAAAGATAAAACGGGTTCAATGATGGTGGTGCTTGGTCTTGATGATGAGGTTGTAGAAGAAGTTTGTAAAAACAGCGGCTTTCAGGTATGGCCTGCTAACTACAACAGTGACGGACAGATAGTAATAGCCGGAATCAGGGATGATTTAGAAAAACTAGAGCCTCTTTTAAAAGAAAAAGGCGCAAAAAGAGTAATGCTTTTAAATATGAGTGTAGCAAGTCACTGTCCTTTGCTTGAAAGTGCCGCTCAGCCTTTAAAAAATCTGCTTGAAGAATATTTAAAAGATGAATTTAAGCCGGTAGTGAGTAACGTAACGGCAAAAAAATATTCGACAAAACAAGAAGCACTTGAACTTTTACCTGTTCAGCTTACAAAACCTGTACTTTATAAACAGTCAATTAAAAACTATGAAGATGAAGCGGATATGTTTATTGAATTCGGCGGGAAAGTGTTAATGGGGATAAACAGAAAAATAACAAAGAAAAAAACCCTTCCGATTACCGATATGAAATCTCTTGAAAAAGCATTAAGTCTATAAGGAATAAAATGAAAATAGCCCTGGCTCAGATAAGACCGAAACTTAGCCCCGATAATCTTGACAAACATATCGAGTTTATTGAAAAAACCGATGCCGATTTGGTTATTTTTCCGGAACTTAGTATGAACGGATATAAAGTAAAAGACGCACTTTTAGAAGATGCTTTTGAAGAAGAATTTTTTAAAAAACTCTCTTTTTCAAAAGATGTCGTATTAGGTGCCGCTATAAAAG
>Ga0256838_1001389_pt1 | contig 11593 bp, 12 predicted proteins | sample 4571419metaG_FD_185978 | JGI IMG/M metagenome (GOLD analysis project Ga0256838, IMG submission 185978) | Hydrothermal vent microbial communities from Guaymas Basin, Mexico - 4571-419 | ecosystem: Environmental > Aquatic > Marine > Hydrothermal vents | place: Mexico: Guaymas Basin | collected... | reverse complement strand
TTGTATTCGACGATCTGATCGGTCTTTAGATTTATCGCACCTGAATCTTCCACCTTCGAAGTAGGAGTTTCAATTACAACGGGTTGGATTTCTTTTACAACAACATGGGTATTCGATTTTTCAAATTTGATGTAGATAAGATAAACTCCCTCAATAATAACTAAAACGCTTAGGATTATTATTATCCAGCTTAATACTATCACTTGCTTATTTGTAAAAACTATTTTTCTCTTTTTCATATTCGTCCACTCCACCTTTTATTTTCAACGAAACGATTTTATCATAAGTAAAGCGATTAACTATCAATGATAGCAAAATTCAACTCATAGGTAGTGTAAAATTAAATGTGTCTATAGGGGAATGGGAAAAAGGACGAGAACCCCTACCGAAGGAAACAAAAAGAAAGGAGATGTTTGTTTCCTCTGCACGTATTTTTTATTCATGATATCATTATAAAGAGTTATGATGATACCAGGAGGTGCTGATTATGAAGATAAATAAAGAAAGAGTTGTGGAAATATCCGTTATGGGAGAAATTTCCCATCCTACGATTAGGATGCCAAGACTTGATGGAGAGGGAAAGGCTTATTACGTTCCAAGCGTTGGCGGGATTACATACAACTTTTCTTTAGGAGATCCTGCGTTTTTCCCGTATGGGGATCATATAGAGCCCGATGTTTCCACGAAGAATAAAGATAAGACAGAAAATGATGCTTATCTTTCTCTTTCTTGCATCGGGAACGAGGCTGTCGTTGTATCGGGTGATGCAAAGGGAATGAAAGGTATCGTCATTGGAAAGCATGGGGGAATCAATCATGTTTTGGTATATTTCCCAGAGAAAGACAAACTTTCTGTTGGGGATAAAGTTCTTGTTAGAGCATGGGGCCAGGGTCTTGTAATAGAGGATTACCCTGAAGTTTCTGTTTACAATATAGATCCAGAATTATTTGAAAGTATCTTTACTGAGGAGGAAGGAAGGATAGTTGCTCCAGTTACTACAGTTGTTCCTGGTTTCATGATGGGCTCGGGAGTTGGAGCAACTAATCCGACTATGGGAGATTACGATATAAATACAAGAGACAGAGAAGTTGTGGAGAGATACGGGATAGATAAGGTAAGAATAGGAGATCTTGTTGCCATAGATAACCATGATTGTCGCCATGGTCTAGGCGGTTATAAGGAAGGTATGGTCAGTATAGGGGTGGTTGTTCATTCGAATTGTGTTATAACAGGTCACGGACCTGGAGTTACCATAATTATGACTGGTCCAAAAGATAAAATAAAGGTTGTTATCAAGGAAGATGCCAATATAAAGGATTACATAGCTTGGTGAGGAGAGATGAATTTTGATTGAGAAAATAGCAAATTTCGTAAAGAATTCTGAAGGGATTTCAATAGCCCTTGTTGGAATAGATCCTTTTTATTTGAAAGATCAAGCTAGGAAAATCCCAGAAATGGCGGAAGGCTTTCCACCTTCGGAATCGGATTACATTGTAATTGATCCGAAAGGCGGGGATATTGGTATAGATGAAGTAAGAGACGTTGAATCTTTTTTCTCTTACTCACCAGAGGTTGCGCAGAAGAAATATGTTTTTATATTCGATATAGATAGGATGACACAACAAGCTGCAAATGCCATTCTAAAAACATTGGAAGAACCTCCTTCTTTTGGGGTGATTATCTGTACAACAACAAGATGGTATTATCTTCTGCCAACAATAAGAAGTCGTCTTGTTCGTTTTAACCTTGTTCCACCGGTCAAAGAAGTTGATGATCTTATAGTTAAGATAATTATGGAGAGAGATTACAGAACCCAAAAGGACAAACAGTGGAAGGAGAAGTCGCAGAAGATAAAGGAAAAAAAGGTTAGCGATCTTGTGAGATACGTGAAAAAGTTAGAAGAGGATCCTCTAAATGGATACCTTGCGACTTATGAGCTAATCAAAAAAGCTGTGGAAGCTGATAATGAAGGTTTTCTTGAACTTTATGATGCAGTAAATTCCAAACTTTCTGGAAAGGAATTCTTCTTATTTAACAGTGTTTTAGCAAAGGTTGCTTTATGGAGCCTTGAGGTTGAAGGAACAGAGAATATAGAACTTGTAAAGTTTTTAGATTCAATATCAAGGGCCAAGATAGCCAATTTCAACAATTCTTTGACACTTTTGAATATTCTCTTGAGATACAGAGAAGAGAAAAGAGGTGACAAAGTTTGGAGCTAACAGCTACGGTATACGGTGTGGAGTTCTATCCGGTTGGGAAGATAATTTATTATTTAGATAACGGTGAAGAGCTGAAGAGAAGAGACAAAGTTTTAGTTGTTGGGGAATTTGGTCTAGAGGTTGCCAGTGTTGTTACTGAGAAAAAGGAAATAAAGATAGATGATGTGGGTTATGATTTGAAGGCTATTATAAGGAAGCTCACAAAAGAAGATGAAGAAGTTTATAAGAAGAATTTGGAAGATGCTGTTAAGGCTAAATACACTTTTAAACAACTTGTTAAAAAGCATGAACTTCCTATGAAGGTGGTACATGTTAAATATACATTTGATAGATCAAAGCTTGTGTTCTTTTTCAGCGCGGAGACAAGGGTTGATTTTAGAGAATTGGTGAAGGACCTTGCTAAGATTTACAAAACTAGGATAGAACTTCGCCAAATTGGTGTTAGAGATGAAATGAAGTTCATTGGTGGGCTTGGTCTTTGTGGTAGACCGGCGTGTTGTACAGTCTTTTTAAGAGAGTTTCAATCAATCACTCTTAAACATGCGAAGAAGCAACAGATGATGATAAATCCTGCAAAGATCTCAGGAACATGCAGAAGACTTTTGTGCTGTCTTCTTTATGAATATGATTTCTATGAAGAGGCCCTTCGAGGTATACCAGATGAAGGTTCTTTCATAAATTACGAAAATAAGAGATGTAAAGTGACTAACGTTAACGTATTTTTGAAGGAAGTAACCTTAACGTGTAACGAAAGAGAAATTATCAAGGTTCCTTTTGATTATTTCCAAAAGGAGGCTGCTGCTCGTTAAATAGTTTTGATGCCAATTGATACTCTTTTATAGCGTCTTCTGTTCTTCCTATTTCTTCATAAAGCTCTGCAAGTTTAAAATGTAGCGATGGATCGGTAGGATTCATCGCTATTTTTTTCTTAAGTCTTCGGATTTTTTTCAATGGATCTTTCATTTTTAAAAAGATCAGAGAAATTACCATGGCACCAGCGAGTGATAATAATGATATATATAAAGTTCGTTTCATTTTAGTGTTTAATGAATTTGTTACTTCAGTTTTTGTAATGTTAGATTGAGAGGCCAGTGTGCTATATGAGCTTTCTCTGGTTAGATCACTTGTTGGTGCACAGGCTTTTTTTTCTTCTTTTTTACCGCTTATCAATGCAACTGGAGTTGAAATTGTGGAATGAGGAGTTTCTTTTTCAAGCACTTGATTTCTTTCTTCTTTTTTCTTTAAGACCTCAATCTTTGGGCATATTCTCCTGTCTTTGCAAAATGAAAGATCGTATTTTTCAGAGAGTTTGATATATATTTCTCTCAATTTTGATGATAGTTTTTCTTTTTTTAGATTGATTTTTTCATATTTGTTTACAAAATCCTTGAAATCGTCGGGTGTGAGACCATTTACATTCACGGTTGTCAACTTATAAGAAAGATCATAATAAAGCCTCAGGTCCGTTGCGTGGGGCGGTTCTATCAACAACATGTCGGACAAATTTAAGATCTTTATGTAGTAATCCTCATCGTTTAAGAAGTTTTCAAGGTACTTTTTTATATTGGATTTTATCCTTGGAAGGTTCATACACTTGAGTTCTTCAATCTTTTTGGGATCGAATTGAAGGGGACTGGCGAAATATGTATCCACCACCAGTTTGTAAAACTCCTTTGGTTCCCTCACCCTGTATGGAACAATAGAGCAAGTTCTAAAGGCGCTTTCATCCAGTTTCATTGTCATTTCTCTTAACGTATCATAGAAGTTTGGAAAAACAACCTCTATATAGTCCATGGTTTTTATACTTATGTTGGTCAAAGAAGCCATGGATCTAATGAGTTGATGGACATCTTCTTTCTTAACAGCATCGGCTATCGGTGAAATTTTAACAAGATATCTTTTGGCGGCAATTATCTTCCCCAGCTGCTGAGCTCCCTTGTCTTTCGGATGGGATTTTAAGTATTTCACTAAAAGTTCAAAAGCCTTTTCTGGGTCTTCTTTTGAAACTTGTCTGATTTCTTCCAACGTTACAGAAAATGCTAATGTAAATGCTAATATGATAGAAATAGCTATTACTATCTTTTTTTTCATGGTGTATCACTCCCTGGATAGGTTACATTGTTAAATATAGGTGATAAAAAGTGCTTCCAAAATACATTTATAAAAATCGCTATTGGAGTTGCTACAAATATACCTAGCATTCCCTGAAATTTCCACATTATCATTATTAAAAACAGCATTTCAACTGGATTTATTTTGGTATACCCCTTCATCATGGTTAAAAATGTGACAAAAGAAATTGTGTGAATTATGAGGGTAAATACAGCTATTATTATCACTCCGTTAAGTCCTAAAGAGAGCGAAAACAGAAAAACTGGTATGTACTCAAAGATAACACCCACTATCGGCATGAAATTTGTTATAAACGCCCACACACCTATGGTTACGCTGTACTTGAGCCCCATTATCTCAAAAAGGGTGAAAAACAGTATTCCTGTCATTAATGCTGTTACAAAGATTGCTTGGACAAATCTTTTCATATTTGCGAAAAGATCTTTTGTAAAGGGTACAGATAAATGCCAAAGTTTTTTTGGATAAACTACAAGCGGAAGTTTTTTCAATGTGTCAATGTATACAAGCGAATAGATCGTTCCTAAGATTATAAAGAAAAATTGAAAGCCGTAGTTGGGTACAGAAGTTGTTATTGTTGATAGAAATTCTTTCATTTTTTCTTCCACTGATGGTCCAATGTAGGAAAATATCTTTTCAGTTAGTTTTTGCATTTCCTCAGATTTTATGTAATTTTTCCATGATTCGTTTTTTACATTTTCCATTATTATAGAGTAGAAGCTACCAAACTCTTTAATGACAGGTGGAACTATCATGTAAACTGCAGCGAATATCAAAAGAAAGAATAATAACAAAGATAACAAGTTACATGTACGTTTGCTTTTAATCCACTTTCCTAAGAAATCCGAGACAGCAGAAAGTATAGCGACATTTATAAATATCGCTATGACTACTGCTGCTATGTCCTTGGACAAAAATATTAATGCAACAAATAAGAAATACACAAGAGTTAAGATCACTGATAATGTTCTATCCCTCAAATATCCATCTCCTTCTTGACCCTTGAGCTTTCAAAGTACTTTCTAAGTTCTTCCCTATCGTTAGTCTTTCCAAGAGCGATAATTAATTTTATCCTTGCCTTTTGAGCGCTCACTTCTTGCCCCAAAATCACTCCTCTTTTTACAAGATCAGCACCGCCACCTTTATATGCATAAACATCAAGGACCCTTCCCTTGAAACAGCGAGATGTTATTACAATTACAACTTTGTCTGCAACTTCAGAAACAGCATCAGCGACTTCTGGAGGAACATTGCCTCTTCCAAATCCTTCAAGTATTATTCCTTTATATCCCATATCGGCAGCTATTTTCAATAAACTTCCATCATCGCCTGTGAACGTCTTTACCAAAGCCACCTTTTCTTCGATTCCATCAGTTTCTATGTGTATTCTCATAAGAGGTTTTCTAAAGAATATAACCTCGTCTTCGTCCACAATACCCAAAGGCCCGTAACCAGGCGAATCAAAAGTCGCTACATTACTTGTATAAGTCTTTGTTACCTCCCTTGCAGCGTGAACTTCATCATTTAAGCAGACCATAACCCCAATACCTTTTGATTTTTCAGAGGCTGCTACCTTAACGGATGAAAGAACATTTCTCGGTCCATCAGTTCCAAGCTCATTTATGTTTCTCATTGCCGCTGTAAAAACGACTGGTTTATCGGTTTTTAATGTAAGATCCAAAAAATAAGAAGTTTCTTCGAGTGTGTCGGTTCCATGAGTTATAACCACGCCGGTAACGTCTTCCCTATCTACAAGCCTCTGAACAACTCTTGAAAGCTTCCACATCATCGAAGGCGTCATATAGGGGCTTGGTACATTTGCAAATTCAATATGCTCGATCTCTGCTATCTCATCAAGTCTTGGAACCTGAGTTATCAGAGCGTTTCCCTTGGAAAAAGGAACGACTCCATCATGGGTTTTGGTCATAGCTATGGTACCACCGGTTGTTACAATTACAACCTTTTTCATGCTATCTTCCCCAATTTCCTTCCTCCTATAACATGAAAGTGAATGTGATCTATCTCTTGCCCGGCCTGCTCTCCATTGTTAACAACAACTCTGTATCCACTTTCCAATATACCTTCCTTTTCTGCAACCTTGGCTATAACCTCAAAAACTCTTGACATTTTCTTTCTGTCTTCCTCATTCAGTTGGTGAATTTTCCCAACATGCTTTTTGTAAAGAATTAAGAGATGGACCGGAGCAACGGGGTTTATATCTCTTATAACAAGGAAGTCATCATCTTCGTAAACCTTATCCGATGGTATCTCACCGTTTATAATTTTACAAAAGATGCAATCCATTATAGCACCCCCTGATGTATAATCTTCTTAAAAGTATTTTAATTGAAAGAAGGGATTTTGTGAAATATACGGCTAGTTTTCAAGTTATTCCTATACAGGTGAAAGAGCCGAGTCTATTTGTGGTAAAATGAAGGCAGAAATCAAGAGAGAAGTCAGAGGTGAGTCAAGAATGAAAGTTGTGTTTGGATACATCAATGCCGACAAAGGTGAACATGCGAAATATTCCTTTCGGTTAGATTTGAAAAGGCAGGGAGCAGGCTGCCGAAAGAGTTTAAAAGCCTAGGCGGTGTATACTTCGCTGCTTTATCTTTTTTTATATTGCTACTGTTTCGGGTAGGAGGCGATGAAGATCCTTGAAGAGAGAGCGAAAAACAAAGAAAAAAGAGAAGAGATGTTAAACGAAGTGCTGATTTCTCTTTTGGGAATACCGTTTCTTTTTTCTGTTATTCAAGACAAGATTAGCGAGTCGATAGGGTACTTCATATTCTGGTTAGGAGGAGTGTCTCCGTATATCTATGAGAAAATAGCACTCCAGGAAATATCCGAAAAGATAAAAATAATGCTTTCTTCATCGATACTCTTTCATTCTTTGCTGGGGCAGTTTTTGAAATTCTACGATAAAGTTCCCTTCTGGGATAAGTGTCTCCATTTTTACGGTTCATTTGTCATTACTTGCTTTTTTTATCATATCTTGACGAGAAAATCCAAATTTTGGAATCATGTTCCTAACTCTATTTTAATTTCGTTTCTACTCGGAAGTTTTTCTGGGCTTCTCTGGGAGATAGCTGAGTTTATCACTGACAAAACAATCCCAGGTTATCATACTCAAAGAGGCCTTGACGATACGATGTGGGATTTAATTTTCGACATATTGGGATGTTATGTAGTGGCGAAGATCCTTTACAAAAAGAAAACTGGTCATATTTTTTGGAGCTATAGAAAAAGCTATTCACAGGCACCTGGATTCTCAAAAGCTACTTTTCATCATAGAGCTCGATGGAGCAGTTTTAAAGTCATGCGGAAGTAAAGCAGAGGAGAAACTCATCCTGAAAGTGGAATAAGATTGTAGAGGGAGTGATTTTGTGAGGTATACAGCCAGTTTTCAAGTTATTCCTATACAGACAAAAAATTTAACTGAAGTCATAGACAATGTGGTAGATGTTATAAAATCCTCGGGATTAAAGTATGAAGTGAATGCCCATTCGACGATAGTTGAGGGTGAAAAGGATGCTCTTTTAAGGCTTCTTGAAAGGATAATCAAAGAATGCGAGAGTATTTCTGAAAGATGTGTCGTGTCATTTCAGATGGATTTGAAAAAAGGAGGCGTATCGATAGATGACAAGGTTTCCAAATATAGAATGGGATCCTGAGGATTACGATAGCTGGTACGAAAAGGAACCTGGAAAAACTATAGATTTGATAGAGACAGATTGTGTTTTGTCATTGCTCTTTCCAGTTAATGGAAGAAAAATACTTGATGCTGGATGCGGAACGGGAAATTTTACTAAGAAGTTATCTTATCTGGGATTTAATGTGATAGGTTTAGAGCCTGATGATAAGATGCGGGAACAAGCAGCTAAAAAAGGACTAAAGTGTGTTAAAGGGGTTGTAGAGGATATACCTTTTGAGGATGGAACTTTTGATGCTGCTATATCAGTTACAGCTATAGAATTTTTTCAAGATAAATGGAAGGCTTTAAGTGAAATGCTGCGTGTGGTCAAAGAAGGTGGAAAGGTTGTCATAGGAACAATAACTGGAAAATGGGCAGAATATTATGAAGAACTTGGGAAAAGCGGTCATAAAGTATTTTCGCATGCCAAGTTTCCAAGTGTTGAAGAACTTTCTAAACATCCTAATTTTGAAAAAATAAAATTTTGCTTAAGGACATCTCCTGGTAAAACTCCATCATTTGATTTGGAAAGGTCAATAAAAAAGGCCGGTTTTGCGGTTTTACTTTTTCAAAGGTGATTTTTCAGTTACAAATCGATCCCAGAAATTCTATCTTCGAGCACGGGGAATCCCCCTCTTATCTTTTTGATCTTCTCTATGTCTATATCAACCGTAAAAACTCCTTCTTCGTTTTGCGCATCTAGAACGATTTCTCCCCAAGGATCAATGATCAAACTATCTCCACTGTAGGTAAAATAAGGATCATCTCCAATTCGATTGACTCCGACAACATAGGCTTGATTCTCTATAGCTCTTGCTACAAGAAGACTCCTCCAATGATATCTTCTCTTTGACGGCCAGCTTGCTGGAATCACAAATAGGTCTGTTTCAGCTGCAGCTTTTTGAAACATGCATGGGAATCGCAGGTCATAGCATATGAATGGCGTGATTTTCAGGCCATTGATATCAATGGTTATAATTTGCTTTCCTCTTTCATAATGCTTGTTCTCACCACCGTGGGTAAAAAGATGTATTTTCTTATAGGTGTAAACCTTTTCTCCATCGATGAATATAGAGTAAGTGTTATAGAAGGTACCTTCAGCTTTTTCAGCATAACCTACACCTATAGCTATCTCTTTTGAAAGTTCTTTTAGCTTTTCAATATGAAGTTCTTTTGCATAGACTTTTTCAGCATTCATTGAAAAACCGCTTAGAGTCGTCTCAGAAAAAAGGATCAGTTTACTCTCTTCATCTTTCGCTTGTAACGAAAGTTTTTCAATCGTCTTAAGGTTTTTGTTCAAATTCTCCCATTCGATGTTGAATTGAGCTATGGATATCTTCGTTTCGCTCACCTCTGGGAAAAAATTCTTAATTTAAAGTCAGAAGAATTTTAAGACGATAAAGCAAATAGGATGAACCACCTCTTACATCGTATCATATATGTGGAATATTAGAGAAGAGATGATGTGAGGTGGGAAGATGAGGAAAAGTCTTCTTATTGTTTTTGGATTGATGGTGATGATATTTATCCTTCATGGTTGTGTTGCATCTTACCAAAAATTAAATGCAGTTGTTTCTGTTTCCCCTGTTAATCCTGTAGCAGGGGAAAAGGTTCTAGTGACCCTTGACACCATCCCTAGATACAGCGTTTATGGTTCTTTGATAGGTGGGAAGCTCAGGATAGATGGGAAAGTGGTGAAAATAGGTAGTGATATACCTTTGTCTTATGAAACGGTGTTAGCTCCTGGAACGCATGTCATATCTGGTGTAGTTAGAACATACGATTCTATCTACGAGAGTTCGCCTCTAACAATATATGTTGAGGCTCCTAAAGATAATTACAAAGTTCTATTGAATATTGAAAATACTGATGTATCCATCGGAGATACCGTTAATATAAAAGTCGGTTTAAGTAATGTTCCTGAGGTAAACTGGGTCGTGAAGCTTTTTATTGGGGGAAATCTTGTATATTCTTCGAACGCGGTTCCTTTTCAATACGATTGGAAAACGGACTCAACAGGAAGATTTGAAGTTAAGGCAGTTTTAGAGATATGTGGAAATGCTATAGATGAAGAAAAGAGCTTTGTAAATGTTAAAGATATTACTCCTCCCCAAATATTAACAGCAGTTGCTGTTCCTCACGGCATAGTTGATGTGAATGATCCCGTTTTTCTTTATATCACCTTCAACGATGATAGTAAAATAAGCAAAGTTGTTTCAGTTTTTAAAGGAGATATTAGTGAAGTTACACCGAGTAGCAATTATGCATATGTGAAAATAGCGGATAATGTTGGCATTAAAGGAACATATAAAGCTTTTGTTTCAATTTTCAACGAGTATGGTTTGTCCGATAGTACGGAAATAACGTTTAATGTGACTAAAGTTGATAAAGTTCCACCCGAAGTTGACATATCGTTCTTTAAGAACAAGAAAATATTTTCTCCAGATGAAGATGTTATAGTGACTGCCAATGCGTCAGATGATGTTGCTATTAAGAGTTACGCAATATACGTTGATGGAACCAAGAAAATTGAAACTAACTTTGAGAATGGTGGTCCCTCAGAACTTACGATAGAGCGGGATATTGGAAAATTATCTGAAGGATTCCATAGCGTAAGGGTAGAAGTTTATGACGAAAGTGGAAAATATGGTTCTAGCGAGAGTGTCGTTCTTATAAATCCAAAATATGTTGATGTGACAATATTTATGGCTCCAGAGAAGGCCAATCCGGGAGATATGGTTAGTTTTGTGGTTACAACTTCTGCTTCTGAAGATGAAATATCTCACATGGAGTTTCAAATTGATGACGATGTCCTATACACCTTTGATAGAGAAGCTACCGATGCTACAGATTTAACAGAGTCTACAAGCTTAAAAACGGTGTTTTTGTGGAAAGCTATAACGGGTGTTCATTACATAATATGCAAGTTGGAACTCACTGATGGAAGGCAGGGTTTAGATGTTCTGAAAATTTACGTGAGAGATTATAACCCGCCTGTTGTTAAGGAATTAAAAATTGGAGATACCACGCTGAATACAGAATACGCTGTCAAAATAGAACCAGGAAGGTACAAGGTTACTTTAGTAGTGCAGGACGATTACATAATGCCATCAGCGGGGGTGGTTGAGCTTGAAATATGGGATGATGGGATGGAACCAATCTTGATGGGGGTTGTTCCTATGACGTTGGAGGAGCTTTCTACCAATATGAAGGAGGCAATTTATACGGTAGAACTTAATTTCAGTATAGGATCGTACTACATTATTCCCAGGAACATCATGGATGCTATGAACAACATATTGAAGAAGGGACCAAAATACTTACTTAAAGTCGGCATGTAAGGGTTAATAATTTGCAAAGGGAGGGGATATTCTATGCGAAAATTTTTGGTAGGTGTCTTAATATTGATATTCAGCATTTTATCAATGGCGGTTATGAGTGAATCTTGGGAGGGAGGAGTAGAGCTTGATGATAAAGCTTATGTAGGAGTGGTTTACGCTACAATCGATGGGGAACCTACATTTTTGGTCGTTACATTAGGAGGAAAACT
>Ga0256838_1001388_pt1 | contig 11597 bp, 10 predicted proteins | sample 4571419metaG_FD_185978 | JGI IMG/M metagenome (GOLD analysis project Ga0256838, IMG submission 185978) | Hydrothermal vent microbial communities from Guaymas Basin, Mexico - 4571-419 | ecosystem: Environmental > Aquatic > Marine > Hydrothermal vents | place: Mexico: Guaymas Basin | collected... | reverse complement strand
TTTTTGAAAATAAAAACGATTTACTTCAATTTTTCGAAATGCTTCTGAAATACGGATATAAGGAAAGTGCAATTAGTTATTTTGAAGAATTGCTTTCGAACTTTAACGACTATGAACTTATAGACGGGTTTAACGCACTACTGCAATGAAAAGTTAAAAATGAAAAATGAAAAGTGTAAAGCAAACACGTCTTTTTATATACATTTATCTGAAAATTTAATAACGGACAATACAAAAGAACTCAGCAATAATAAACTGTTTTTAAAAACAAAACAGAATGAAAAATATGCTGAAAATATATCTAAATACATAACTCCAAAAGAACTTTTAAATAAATTAAACCTTAAAACAAAATTCATAGGAATCACCGGGACAAACGGTAAAACCACAACCGCTTTCGTGTTAGGATATTTGCTTCATCAGGCGGGATACAGCGTTGGCATTCAAGGCACCGAAGGGTTTTATTTCAACGGTGAAAAAAAAGAGCCGAAAACCCTCACAACCCCTCCGATACTAACCACCATTAAAAGAGCGGCGTTATACGAGCCTGATTTTTTTATAATGGAAGTGAGCTCCCACGCTATCGTTCAGCAAAGAATCGAGGGGATTAAATTTAGCGCTAAAATACTTACTTCATTTTCACAGGACCATCTTGATTTTCACAAAACAATGCAGGAGTATAAAAAAGTTAAAGAGAGTTTTTTTCAGGATGATAGCATTAAGATAATTAATGGAAAGTTGGAAGTAAAAAGTGAAAAGTGTAAAGTAAAAAGCGGAGGTTTTGATTTTTTTGTAAATTGTAAAAATTTATATGTTTTAAAAGAACCGATAGTTAATGATATTCCGATGGCGGGGGAATTTAATAAAATGAACTTTTCGCTTGCTTTAAAGACAGCGGAAATTTTAACTAATTCTCCATTCTCCATTCTCAATTCTCAATTAAAATATTTTAAGGGTGTCCCCGGCAGAATGGAAATAGTTTCAAAAAACCCTCTTGTAATAATTGATTTTGCGCATACGCCTGACGGGATGGAGAAGGTGTTAAGCGCCGTGGAAGGCAAAAAAATCGCTGTTTTCGGTGCAGGGGGAGACAGGGATAAAGATAAGCGACATCTAATGGGGCAAGTTGCGGACAGGTTTTGTGAATATATTATTTTAACCGAAGACAACCCAAGATGCGAAAAGGCGGGAGATATCTGTAAAGATATTGCAAAAGGCATCAAAAATACGCCTTTTGAAATTATATTGAATAGAAAAGAAGCCCTGAAAAAAGCCCTTAAAATTGCAAAAGAAAAAAACTTAACGCTTATGGCCCTCGGTAAAGGCGATGAAAAATATATTGAATACTGCGGTAAAAAAATTCACTATTCGGACAGGTCGACACTTTTTGAGTTGCTCAATTCACAAATTTGACAAATACCTGTGCAGGACTGTTTCATACTAAAAAAACTTAAATAACGAAAAAGTAAAAAAAGACAAGATTGCGGATTTTAACGAAAATTTTGCGTAAAAAAAAGTGCGTCTACCCGTCAGGGCGCTTTACAGGCGTATGAAGTGCAAGTTTACACATTTTCATCGCCGTGCGAGCCTAAAAACGACAAGCAGTTGTCGTTTTTTTAACGGCTCTCCCGTTCGCACTTTTTAGCAAAATTTGAGTGTTGCGTAAGCAAAAAGGAGCACGGAGCTGTCATATTTTTATCTTTGTAGTTTAACATGAAACAATCCTGAATACATGTGAAAATCAAATAAAAATCCCCATAATTATTATATAATTTTAAAAAAATAGATTTAAGGTATAAAATGGTTAAAAATATCATTCTTTGCGGAGGAAGCGGGACGCGTCTTTGGCCTCTGAGCCGTAAGCTTATGCCAAAACAGTTTTTGAAAATCTTTAAAGACGAAAGCCTTTTTCAACAGACGCTAAAAAGAAACGCAAATTTAGTGGACGGCATAGAAGTAATTACGAATGAAGACCAGTATTTCATCACTCTTGACCAGTCTGAAGAAGTGGGAATAAATCCGAAATTTATACTTGAAGAAATGGCCAAAAACACGGCACCCGCCATAGCGTTTGCGGCAATGGACAGCAAAGAAGAGGATATTTTGCTTATAACTCCAAGCGACCATCTGATTAAAAACGAAGAACAATACATCCGTGCGGTAAAAAAGGCCGGAGAGTTGGCAGAAGAGGGTTATATCGTAACGTTTGGCATAACTCCAAACGAGCCTCATACCGGATACGGATATATAGAAATAGAAGACTCTGAAAATTATACGGACGATAGTTTTAATGTAATTAAATTCCACGAAAAACCGGATCTCAAAACGGCACAAAAATATTTGCAAAAAGGCAACTGTCTTTGGAATTCGGGTATGTTTATGTTTAAAGCGGGGGTTTATTTAAAAGAGCTTCAAAAACACTCTCCCGAAGTTTATGAAATATGTGCGGAAATTTATGAAAAACATACAAAAAAAACCGCCAATCTTTTGCGTATAACCAAAATGAACGCCATTCCCGAAATAAGCATAGATTATGCCGTAATGGAGAAAAGCTCAAAAATAAAAGTGCTAAAAAGCGGTTTTGTTTGGAATGACGTGGGAAGTTTTGACAGTTTAAGCGGTGAATTGCAAAGCAGCGAAGCATTAGAGGTGGAAAGCGACGGTAATTTTTATTATACCGAAAGCCCTAAAGTGATAGCAACCGTGGGATTGAAAGATTATATCGTAATAGACACCAAAGACGCCCTGCTGATATCCAAAAAAGGTGAATCGCAAAAGGTAAGGGAGATAGTCAAAAAACTCAAAAAAAACAAAAAAGAGCTTTTGGAATCCCACGTAAGCGTTCACAGACCCTGGGGGATGTTTGAAACGCTGATAGATGCAAAAGGTTACAAAGTTAAAAAAATCACCGTCAAACCCGGCAAAAGACTCTCTTTGCAAAAACATTACCACAGAAACGAACACTGGATAGTTGTAAGCGGGACTGCGGAGGTTGAAGTGGGGGATAAAAGCTTTACACTGCGCCCGAACGAATCCACATACATAAAAATGGGGGAAAAGCACAGACTTGCAAATCCGGGTAAAATCCCGCTGGTGATTATTGAAGTGCAGGTCGGGGAATACACCGGAGAGGACGATATAGTAAGGATAGAAGACGATTATGAAAGAACATTTTAAAATAGCTTTCGAGCTGGCCTTTAGGGACCTTAGGGAAAGATATGTAAATACGAGCTTCGGTCAGCTGTGGCTTTTGATATCGCCGCTTGTCACTATTTTGATATATACGGTTATTTTTTCCGATTTTATGAAAATGAGAATGAATCTGGTTGAAAGCAAATACGCATACAGTATCTATCTTATTCCCGGGCTTCTTAGCTGGAATTTTTTTGCAGTTGCGGTTTCTAGAATTTCAAATACCTTTTTTGAAAAGGCTCATTTGATTAAAAAGGTCAATATTCCGACTTTTGTTTATTATATAGCCACGTTTATAAGTGAATTTGTAATTTATATAATATCAATGGTTTTTGGTGTATTGTTTTTAGTCGTTATAGGACAGCATATCGGGGCGGAATTTTTGTGGCTGCCTATGCTTATGCTGTTAGTGGGGATGTTTGCTTTTTTTTTAGGAGTGATATTTTCTCTTTTTAACCCGTTTTTCAGGGATTTAAAGGAAATTATCCCAATCATTCTTCAGCTGTGGTTTTGGATGACCCCGATAATTTACGTAAAAGAGCTGATTTACCATAAATACCCTTTTTTGGTTGATTTTAACCCTTTTTATTATTTTATAGAGCCTATGCAGACTCTTTTTTTGTATTCGAAGGTTTTGTATAAAGATGTAGCCGTTTCATTTGCAATAGTGGCGGTTTTGGCTGTTTTGGCGGTATGGCTTTATAAAAAAATGATTGCGGAAATTAAGGATGTTATTTAATGAATGCGCTTGAAGTCAGAAATCTCACAAAAATATATAAACTCTACGAAAAACCTTCCCACAGGCTTTTAGAAATCTTTTTCAAAAGAAAAAAACACAGGCTTTTTTATGCCAACAAAAACATCTCCTTCAACCTCAAAAAAGGCGAAACTCTTGGGATTATAGGCGTAAACGGAGCCGGTAAATCCACCCTTTTAAAACAGATAGCCGGAGTGATAGAACCAACCTCGGGCGAAATAAAAAGATACGGAAGGGTAACCGCGCTTTTGGAACTTGGCACCGGATTCAACCCCGAATTTACGGGAGTTGAAAACATCTATTTTAACGGAATGCTAATAGGCATGAATAAAGACGAAATCTCAAAAAAATTAAACTCCATAATCGATTTCAGCGAGCTTGGCGATTTTATAAACGAACCCTTAAAAACCTACTCCTCCGGAATGGTTATGCGTCTGGCTTTTTCAATCGCCATTCACAGTGAGCCTCAAATATTAATAGTCGATGAAGCCCTTAGCGTCGGGGATGCCCATTTTGCAGCAAAATGTACTAGAAAATTAAAAGAATTGAAAGAAAAAAATTTAAGCGTCATTTATGTATCTCACGATTTGAATTCGCTTAAATTATTGTGTGACAGAATTATTGTGTTAAACAAAGGGGAAATTGCTTACGAAGGTAATACGGAAGACGCCATCAACAAATATAATTATTTAATTTCTGCATTAGGGGAAAGCGGTAAAAGTATAAAAGTTGAAAATAATAATTCGTTTGGAATAATGGATGCTGTTATAAAGGAAGTTAAAGTTTATGAAAAAGACACGAATTCTTCTGTTTTTTCTTCAGGTAGCAGAGGTGTGATTGAGGTTGTAATCGAAGCTAAAAAAGATTTAAACAATAGAACCGTAGGAATAATGATAAGAGACAAATTTTCTCAGGATATTTATGGCACCAATACTTATTATTGCAACAAACTGATAAATATGCAAAAAAACCGTATTTATAAAGTGGCTTTTGAAATGGATTTTAACATAGGTATCGGAAAATATTATGTTACGGCTGCGGTACATTCGGAAAACATTCATAATGATGAATGTAATCATTGGCTTGAAAAGGGGGCGGAATTTGAAATAGCCGGTGTAAAAGGGTGTATGTTCTCCGGAGTGGTAAAACTTGAACCTGATATTGAAATAAAGGAAGTTGAATAAATGTATAGCGATTATTTTTCTTGTGTTGAAAAAATGTATATAGCATATTATCAAAGGCCGGCTGATATTGACGGATTGATTTACTGGTCTAAACAGTTGGAATCGGCAAACGGGGATATGACAAAAATAATTGATGCTTTTGCTGACTCTGATGAATCAAAGCATTTGTATGGCGGGTTAAGTATTAAAGACCAAATTAACGCAATATATAAAGCAGCTTTTAATAGAGATGCCGATATTGAGGGGCTTAATTGGTATGAAACACAAATAAAAGAAAAAAAAGCCTCTTTAGAGTCATTAGCGCTTGATATAATCAACGGAGCAAGAAACGAAGATTTGCAAACACTTACGAATAAATTAATAACCTCGTTAAATTTTACTTATTCGACGTCTCCCGGATTTGATGCGGATAACAAAGTTGTAACATATTCGGGATATAATGACATCTATTATGCCAAGGAGTTGTTAAAAAACGTGGATAAAGATATATTTTCCGTTTATACGGTTTCTCAAATTAATAAATTTTTAAAAAATTATATAGCGGATAGGGGTGATCAAATTTATGAATATGATAATAACAAAAAAATTCCGTTTCCTGAAGAAATTAACTCTTTGTTAATAAATAACGGGGCTAAAATAAATAAAAAGATAATCACTTACAGTTTTAATAAAACTATCCCTTCGGAATATTATGTTAATAAAGAATATACGGATAACTGGCATGAATTCAGCGAAACCGAAAAAAATTACGTCAGGGATATTTTTAATTATTTATCTTCTATTTTGGATGTTACTTTTAAAGAAATTGAAAACGGGGGAGATATCAGATTTAATAAAGTTGATACGCAAAAAGACGTAGGAGGCTTTACGCTTCAGGAATTTGACGGTAAAAATATTTTGACGGAGGGAATAGGAAGCGATGTGTTTTTATCTAATTATATATTAATTCCTTCACAAAAATATAATATATTGTTGCACGAAATCGGACATGCACTTGGATTGAAACATCCTTTTGAGGGTTATCCTGTTTTGCCTGAAAACAAAGACAGTTATCTGTATACGGTAATGAGTTATAATCAGGAAGAGATGTATATGCCGGACATTATTGCAAAAAACGGATTGTATAGTTTGAATTTTGATTATATAGGCAGGGATATATACGGATTATATGATATTGAAGCTTTGAAATATTTATACGGCTCAAAAGATGTTAATATTCAAAACAATATTTATAATTTAAGCGGTTTGATCGATAATTACGGGTTCGGTGTTATTAACGATAGCGGAGGTACCGATATTATAGACGCTTCTCAAAGCGGTTATTTAAATGAAATAAATTTATCTCCAAACACTCTTTCATCCGTAAATGAACATTTTCCTGTTGAATATTTAAAATCAAATGTTGCATTTTATCCTCAAACCGTGCAGGACTCCCTTGTTTCGGATGCGGTAAATTATATAAAAAACAACAATCTTGAAAAATATATTTACACCGGGAAAAATGTATTGGCAATCACCGATTCTTTAATAGAAGATTATAACGGCGGCTTGGGTGAAGATATCGTATATGACAACAGCGGGGATAATATTATTGTTACTAATGAAGGGAATGATATTACATATTTAAGCGGCGGTAATGATTTAGTCGTCGGCGGGGAGGGTATTGATGAGGTTGAAATTAAAGAATCTGAAAAATTCAATTCTTTTAAAGAAGGCGATATAAATGTTTTTTATAATCAGAATAATATTTTTGTATTAAATTCTGTGGAAAATATCCATTTTATGGATATGGTGTAAGGAAAATAATGAAATTGGTTATTAATACGATTCCTTTATTAACCCCTCTTACCGGGATAGGGAAATATACTTATGAAATTTCAAAACGGGTAAAGGACGATTTCGACACTACTTTTTATTACGGATTTTATTCTAAAAATTTAGTACAAAAAGAAATAAAATTTGCAAAAAATTCATTTTTGAAAAAACTCGCAAAAAAAATTCTTTTAAAAACTTCTAAATTTTATAATAAAACTTTTGATGTTTATTTTGAACCTAATTTTATTGTTAATGAAAATATAAAAGCAAAAAAACGAGTGGTAACCGTGCATGATTTTTCTTTTATGAATGAAAAATGGCATCCGAAAGAAAGAGTTGAATATTTTCAAAAAAATTTTTGGAAAAACATACATTTAGCCGATGAAATAATTGTGGTTTCCGAATTTATCAAGCGGGAAGCATTGAAATATTTAGATTTCAAAGAAGAAAATATTCACGTCATATATAACGGGATAGACCATAATGTTTTTAAAATATATGCCGGTGACGAACTTTTTGCTGTTAAACGGAAATTCGCTTTACCTGATGATTTTATTCTTTTTGTAGGCAGTATAGAACCGAGAAAAAACCTGGTTTCACTGTTGAAAGCCTACAATGCTTTACCCGGATATTTAAAAAAAAGGTATAATCTTGTATTGGTCGGTTTTAAAGGCTGGAACAATAACGAAATAATGGATTTGATAGATAAAAATAAAGAGTTTATAAAATATTTGGGTTATCTGTCCGATATCGACCTGGCAAAAATCTATAATCTTTCTTCATTGTTTGTCTATCCTTCGCTGTACGAAGGATTTGGTATTCCTATTTTGGAGGCAATGGCGTGCGGGAGCTGCGTATTGACTTCAAATGTTTCATCTATGCCGGAAGTCGGGGGGGATTCGGTTGTTTATGTTGACCCTTTTAATGAAAAAGATTTGTATGAAAAACTTTTATACGCCTTAAAAAACGATTCTTTCAGGGAAAAATATATTCAAAAAGGTTTAAAAAGAGCGAAACTTTTTTCCTGGGGAAAAAGCGCTCGGGACCATAAAAAGCTACTATCGACTATCGTCTAATATTATTATTTTGTTAATACTGAATGTTGTATAATTTTAAAAATGAATTTAATTAGAAGGCGGGAAAGATGAATAATATAAATGAGCTGTTTTTAATCTTCTATGACAGACCGGCTTCGTATGAAGAAGAAATAAATGCACAGGAAAAATTGAAAAAAGAAGGCTTGGAAAATTTGATTAATGATTTTACCGCATCGGATGAATTTAAATCCGTATATCAAGGTGATATGAAAGATAAACTTAATACACTGTATCAAAATGTTTTTAATAGAAATATTGATAGTGAAGGTTTAAATTGTTATTTAAAGAAAGCGTCGGAAGAAAATATTGGAAAATTGTTTTACGATATTGTTTCGTCTGCAAACGGAGATGATAAAAAATTTTTCGAAGAAAAGCTGAAATCTTTTGAGGAATTTACGGATGTCCTTCAAAAAGAAGACCTGTGTATAAAATATGACGATATCAAGGATTATGCGGATAATATTGATATATTAATCAATATCAAAGCGGATATTGAAGATTATACACATTTATATGTTGCTAATCATGCTTTTGTTTGTGATAATACTACGGATACGGTGTCGGATAACGGTATTAATGACGAACATTTGAATTTAATAAACGATATGCTTATTTTTTAATCATTCCGCTTAAAAAATCTTCTGCTTCTTATTTTTTCTCACATATTATTTGTTAAAATTATATAAAGATAATGTGAAGGGGTAAAATGAAAGTATTGTTATTAGAAGATGACCCTATGATAGTGGAATCGTTAAAGGCTGTTTTAGAAAGTGAAAATATAGATGTTGACGTGGCGATGACAGCCGATGAAGTTTATGAGAAAACTTTTAACAATACATATGATCTTTATTTGTTTGATATAAATCTTCCCGGTGAAAACGGAATAGAAGCGGCAAAAAATTTAAAAAATGCCGATGACGACACTCCTGTAATCTTTATTACGGCATTAACGGATATTGACACTATAAAACAGGCTTTTACGGCGGGTGCCGTGGATTATATAAAAAAACCTTTCGACATAGAAGAAGCGTTAATCAGAATAAAATCCAAATTAGTGGAAAGTTATTATATCGGTAATATAAAATACAATTCCCAAACTAAAGAGATATATAAAGACGGTGTGAAAATAAGGCTTTCACCGGTATTAATGGAAATTTTTGATATTTTAATAAAAAACAAAGGCAGAATAGTTGAAAAAAACACCCTGCTTAATTTAATTAATAACGAAAGTGAAAATTCACTTAGGGTAAATATTTCTAAATTAAAAAAAATATTAGGTGTAAATATTAAAGCCGTTAAAAATCAAGGATACGTGCTTGAGTGAAATAAAAAAAGTTTTTTTCAGAAGTTTTTTACTGTTTTTTTTTATTCAGATTGTATTGATTTTTATTATAGATTATAAAATCTATAAAGAAGAAATATTCGTTTTGCATAATAATATTAAAACCGATATGGAATTATGTTCATTAACATTGAAATCCGATAAATATAAAATAACGTTTCAAAAAAAAGAAAAAAACCGGCGGCCTTTCAAATTGTATTTTGATAAAAAGGGTAATGTGTATATGTTTTTCGAAATACTAGACAGCGATAAATATTATCTGAAAATAACGTTGCCAAAAGAAAAATATCTTTTGCGCAAAAAAAATATTTTTTATAATGTTTTGGATATGTTTGTATTTCATGTTTTATTGATTGTCATAACGTCTTTTATTTTTTCTTTTTTAATGATTATACCTATAAAAAAAGCTTATAAAATTAATGAAATTTTTATAAAGGACATATTGCATGATTACAATACACCTCTTTCCGCTTTAAAAATGAACCTTTTTCTTTTAAAAAAAACAAAAGATGAAAAGTTAATCGAAAAAATAGAAAAAAATATAGGGGTGATTTTAAATCTTCAAAAAAACTTGCAGATTTTTATAGATACGCCGAATATAAAAAAAACCGAATTTAACGTAAAAACGGTGGTGGAAGAAAAATTAAATTTTTATACAAATATTTACTATAACATAAAAACACAACAGAAACTGCAGGATTTATATGTAATTTCCGATGTTTTTTTATTTGAAAGGATAATAGACAATATCTTAAGCAATGCTTTTAAATATTGTGCCCGTAACGGTTATGTAAAGGTTTTAATCCAAAACAATGGTATAATTATTTCAAATTCGGGTAAAATTAAAAATCCCAATGAAATTTTCAGAAGGTTTTATAAAGAAAACGAAAGGGGTGTCGGAATCGGTCTGGATATAGTGAAAAGATATTCCCGTATGCTTAATATTGATATAAACTTAAAAATCGAAAACGGCGAAGTTGCTTTCATTTTAGATTTATCTAAGATAAGGAGTGGATAATTAAAAATTTTATTATTGTTTTATTTCTTGTCATAAACGCTGTTGCTTTTAATTTGGATAAATCGTTAAGTGAAATAGAAAAATTGCCTAAAAGCGAAAGATATAAGGCAATGAACGAACTTAAACTAAAAATAATGAAAATGAGAAAAGAAAAACGCCAAAAAATTTTAAAGGAGCTTTTAAAAAAATATATCTCACAAGACCGGTTACATTCACCGGATATTCCTTAAAAGGCTGATAAATGAGATTCATATTGACAATGGTTTTTTTGATAAATGTTCTTTTTGCGTTAGATTCCGATTTTGACGGTGTCTCGGATAAGGAAGACAGGTGTCCTAATACACCTTTAATGGCGATGGTTAATTCATACGGATGTAAAATTGATAAACAAGTACCTATAAATTTTGATCTGAAGGCCGGAATCAGTAAAAGTGAAATTTCCGACTTAAAAGTAAAAAGTCTCTTGTTGAATATTAATGCCTATTATAAAACAAAACAGTTAAATATAACGGCCGCTAAAGCGAAAATATTAAATTTTACCGGTTATCATACCTCTTTGTTAAAGGTATTGCTGTATCAAAAGTTTAATTATAAGAAAGATTTTTTTAAAGTCGGGGTAGGAGTTGATTTTGCAACCCATTATGATAATGATTCGGATATGATTTTTAAAGTAACATATTACAATAACTCAACCGACTCAAAAATTATAAACAGAATTAAATATAAAAACAAAAAAACTAAATATATGTTTTTTGTGCAAAAATATTTCAGAAAAGGGGATTTTTTTGTTTCACCTTATTTTTATGTACAAAACAGTTTTGAAGACCGGGGCAAATGGAATAAATTTGTAGGATTTATGATAAATTGGAACGTTAACCAGAGAATTTACATAGAATCTTCATATACGAAAATAATTAATTTTGGCAAAAACTATAATGTTGTTTTTGCAATAGGTGTGAAATATTAGCCGCCCGACTATCCCGACTATCAAGACTATCAAGACTGACGACTATCAAGACTATCAAGACTGACGACTATCCCGACTATCAAGACTATCAAGACTGACGACTATCAAGACTATCAAGACTGGCGACTATCCCGACTATCGACTATCCCGACTATCAAGACTATCAAGACTGGCGACTATCAAGACTATCAAGACTATCGACTATCCCGACTATCGACTATCCCG
>Ga0256838_1001386_pt1 | contig 11613 bp, 14 predicted proteins | sample 4571419metaG_FD_185978 | JGI IMG/M metagenome (GOLD analysis project Ga0256838, IMG submission 185978) | Hydrothermal vent microbial communities from Guaymas Basin, Mexico - 4571-419 | ecosystem: Environmental > Aquatic > Marine > Hydrothermal vents | place: Mexico: Guaymas Basin | collected... | reverse complement strand
ACTGATGAGTTTTTAGATGGTAGTTTAGTTAAAAAAACAGCGAATGAAGTGGAAATTGCTGAAATGCTCCAGATATGTTCATTAAGTGAAGCTATGGCTGAAACAACTGTTATAAGTATTGTTCCAAAAGATATCCTCTCTGTTGAAGTGGCTTTAAGTGAAGAGATGAATTCTGTTTGGGATGAGTATATCACTACAGTTTTATCTACAATTCACTCCTTTGGTATTGATTTTCAAAAGAAGAGTAATATTTGTTCTTTAGAGAATATTTTGGATATATTTGCTAATCCAAGTATAGAACATTCAAGAGGTTTTTAATACTTTTTTAAGAGAAGTTTATATAGTATATGAATACTCATTCATTTATAGATTTATATTTTTGTAAAGGTGTAAAAATTAAAATATTCTTTATAATAAACATTTTAATTTTGAGAATTTACAGTATAAATTTTATACTTGAGTGATAACGGTTAATGTACCCCTCAGAGTAATTGTGAATTAAAGATTACTTATTTTTTCTTTATATTTAGATTCAAAGTTTAATAGATTATCTTTGAGGGTTTTTAAAATTTTCTATTATTGATTCTAAAGAATTAATTTTACCTTTTTTACTTACTTTTATATCATTCTTCTCTAAAATTTTTATAAGTGTTTCAATATAAGTATCAAACTCTTTATAGAGCACATCACTTAAGCATATCGATACATCTATCTCTTTAGGAACTATTCCTAAAATGCTTGATTTTGGAGTATCTCTGCCCATGAGTTCTAAAATATCAAAACATTGAAGAACTCCTATTTCGTGTGCACCACCAGAGTTTAGTCCATAGCCAGTAAGTTTATGAGATGGTATATGATAAATACTTCCTGCTTTGTCATCAATCTCAATAGCATCAAGAATAATAATATGAGGATATTCCATAAACATATTTAATAGATTGATCCCCTCAACCCCACCATTAACTATCTCAATAGATGGTTCAAAAGTATAATTTTCTTCTAGGTATGTAGTTGCATATATAGCAATACCATCATCTTTTTCTAAAATATTTCCAACTCCAAGTATTGCTAACTTATTCATCTCTCTTCCTCGTAATATTGTTTAATAAGTAGTCTAATCGCTTCTTCTTTAGAGTGATTATATTTAAACTCACACTCTTTTAAGAAATAGATAAAGGAGTCATTTTTTACACCCTTATATTTTAATATACTCTTCTCAAAATAGTTCCAAAATGAGACTATATTATTGTAGTGATTATCTACTTTTATAATTTTTGAGTTTCGTTTAAATTTATTAAACTCATCTATATAACCACCCTCTACACTATCTTCTAAAAACTGTTTTTTATACTGCTGTAGTGATGGCATCAAAATAGTATAGATATGGTTACTATAATCAAAAGTTAAAAAATTCTGAGCATCAAAGATAGCTTCACATTTTAATTTTTTACTCTTTTCAAGATAGTAGTACTCTTCATATTCACATTTTTGAATATGAATTAACTCATACTCCTCTTCACAGATTTGAGCTGATAGAACTCTAAGAATATCATAATATTTTTTAAGTGATGTATAAGATATTTTAGTTCTTTTAGAGAGTTTTAATGCACTTTCATTATTTATAAAGGAGTTAATGATAAGCATTATTTTATTGATTTTATTTATGGAAGTTTTTTTTAAACATTTTGAACATTTTACTCTATTATCTGAAAGTATATATACAAAATTACTGCAATAGAGACACTCACTAAGCCATAACATATCAATTCCTCATAAGTTTGTGCATTTTGGTCCGAAAATAGTATAAGAAAAACACTATTTTATCTTTCTTTTACATAATATAATATAAAATATTTTAAAATTGAATAAACATTCATTTATGTAAGGGATTTTTCTATGGAAATGGGCTATATAATTATTTTTTGGTATGGAATTCTTCATGCATTTGGTCCAGATCACTTAACAGCAATTGCAGATTTCTCTATTGGTAAATCAATGAAAAGAACAATGCTTATTACAACGATGTTTGCTTTTGGTCATGGACTTATGCTTTTTATTTTTGCGAAGTTACTAGAAGTGTATGCACTGCCTGAATCTATTACTGCTTATGGAGATATAATCTCTTCTAGTGTTATTATTGCTATGGGTATCTATCTATTAGTAATGGTAGCCACAAATAGGATACAACTAAATAAGCATATTCATAATAATAAAGAGCATATTCATATTTATTTTGGAAAAGAGCATTCTCATAATGTAAATAATTCTACAGTATCAGCTTTGGGTATTGGTGCACTTATGGGTATAGGTGGAGTGCGTGGTATGTTGGTTACACTTGGAATGTTGCAAGGTAATAGCATTGAGTGGACGATGGTTTTAGCTTTTGTATTGGGTGTTTCTTTAGTCTTTTTAAGTTTTGGAGCTTCAGTACTCTATTTAAATAAACAGTATCTTACAAACATTACAAATGTAAGACGTGTCTTTACAACTGCTGGAGTTATCTCAGTAGCAGTTGGAACAAATATGCTTTTAGCATAATACCTAAAAAGTAAAAGGCTTTCTGCCGAGGAAAACCAAGTGTTAACGTAGATAGAGGAATTACTTCCTCTATTGTAATAATAGGGAACAAAATGGTTCCCTTAAATTTATGAAATAAATTAAAGGAAAATAATAAATGTGTGCAGATTGCGGATGTAGTATAACAGGAACAACTTTAGGCGATGGTGAACACCATCATCACGACCACGACCATGGACATAGTCACTCACATGAGCATCAAGCTGCACATGAGACATTGCATCATAATCCACAGTTAAATGATAAAAAAACGATTAGTGTCATTACAAAAATACTTGACAAAAACAATCATGAAGCGGGACATAATCGTGCCCACTTTGATAATCATGGTGTTTTATCTATAAATCTTATGAGTTCTCCAGGGAGTGGGAAGACAACTCTTTTAGAATATATGGCTGATATGGCTAAGTTTAAATTTGGTGTTATTGAAGGTGACTTAGAAACATCTCGTGATGCTGACCGCATTAAGGCCAAAGGAATTCCCGCATTTCAGATACAAACAGGATCTGCTTGTCACTTAGATGCATTTATGGTTCATAAGGGGCTTCATGATATGCCACTTAATGAAATAGATGTCTGTTTTATAGAAAATGTAGGTAACCTTGTATGTCCAGCCTCTTATGATGTTGGAAGTCACTTAAACATTGTACTGGTCTCGATTCCAGAAGGGAGCGATAAAATAGAGAAGTATCCAGTTATGTTTCGCCAAGCAGATCTTATTTTAATTACTAAAATGGATTTAATCGAGCATTTTGATTATGATGTTGAACATGAAAAAAAAGAGGCTAGAAAGATTAAACCAGGTGTAGATATACTTGAAGTTAATATTAAAGATAAAGCATCTATTCAAAGCGTGATTGATTGGATAGAATTTAAACGAAAGATGAGAGCTTAATATGTGTTTATCAATTCCTAGTAAAGTAGTAAAAATAGATACAGAGCGTAATGTAGCTACTGTTGATACTATGGGTGTACAACGTGAGGCTGGATTGGAGCTTATGGAAGAGGGTGATGTAAAAATAGGAGACTATGTTCTTCTTCATATCGGTTTTATTATGAATAAAATTGATGAAGAGGATGCTATGGAATCTCTTAAAGTTTATAATGAAATTTTAGAGAAGTTAGATGAAGAGGAGAGGAAGCAGATGGTTATCGATGATGACAACTGTGAGAATAGGGGCGCATAATGAGTGAGTTACAACTCAAAGATCTTTATGATGGGTTTCGTAATCCAGAAGTAATTAAAGGTTTCGCTAAACTCATAGCAGAGGAAGCAAAAAAACTGACTCGTCCTATTAACATTATGGAAGTGTGTGGTGGTCATACTCACTCTATTATGAAGTTTGGTCTGCCTCAACTTCTTCCCTCAAACATCAACTTCATTCATGGTCCAGGGTGTCCTGTCTGTATAATGCCAAAAGAGCGAATAGATCATGCCTACATCTTAGCAGAACAAGAAGATACTATTTTAGTAACTCTTGGTGATATGATAAAAGTCCCAGGTAGTCGAGGAAGTCTCCAAGATGCAAGAGCAAAAGGAGCTGATGTTCGTTTTATATACTCTCCTCTTGATACACTTAAAATAGCAGAAGAAAATTCACAGAAAAAGATTATATTTTTTGCCATAGGTTTTGAGACAACTACACCCATGACAACTGCTCTTATAGACATAGTACTGAAACGTGGTATCAAAAATATCTTTTTTCATATTAACCATGTTACTGTTCCTGAGGTGATGGTTGAGCTTATAGATAGTCGTGATGAGCATGTAGATAGTTATAACAACCGAATAGATGCCTTTCTTGGGCCAAGCCATGTAAGTGTTATAACAGGGAGTAAGATATATGAGAAGTTCCCTAAAGAGTACAATCGTCCTGTAGTTGTAGCTGGGTTTGAACCTGTTGATGTAATGGAAGCTATTTTGATGATAGTCAAACAGTTTACAGAAGGACGATGTGAACTTGAGATAGAGTATAAACGCCTTGTTACTCATGATGGAAATTTAAAAGCACAGGCACTCATAGAAAACTATTTTGAGAAAGCATCACTATTTAAGTGGCGTGGACTTGGAAATGTACCTGAGAGTGGCTATAAACTTCGTCCACAATTTTCTGACATAGATGCAGAGCGAATATATGCTGATATACTTCCTCGTGAGGAGATAGAAGATCATAAACTCTGTATCTGTGGTGATATTTTAAGAGGAATGGCAAAACCTGATGAGTGTACTATCTTTGGAACTGCTTGTAAGCCACAAACACCATTAGGTTCTTGTATGGTAAGTAGTGAAGGTGCTTGTGCCGCGTACTATAAATATGGGAATTTACTAAAATAAAGGTTTAACTTAAATGAACAAACAGATAACCCTTGCCATGGGAAATGGCGGTGAAGAGAACAATGAACTTATAAGTAAGATTTTTTATAAAGCCTTTAAAAATGAGATACTAGAAAAGTCTGAAGATGCAGCCGTTATTCATGGTGGTGAACTAGCGTTTAGTACAGATAGTTTTACAGTAAGCCCACTATTCTTTCCTGGTGGTGACATAGGAAAATTGGCAGTTTGTGGTACTTGTAATGACTTAGCTATGATGGGTGCAAAGCCAAAATATCTTACTTGTAGTGTTATTATAGAAGAGGGTTTCTCGACTCGTGAATTAGAAAAAATTGTACGAAGTATGAAAAAAGAGTTAGAGAATAATGGCGCGATAGTTGTAAGTGGAGATACCAAAGTTGTTCCTCGTGGAAGTGTTGATAAGATTTTTATAAATACAACTGGAATTGGTGAAATTACAAAAAAAGGTATCAGCTCTAATAATATCTCTAAAGATGATGTTATCTTAGTGAGTCGTGATTTAGGTCGTCATGGTGCTACTATCTTCGCTGCAAGAGAAGGAATAGAACTCTCTAGCTCTTTAGAGAGTGATTGTGCATCTTTAACACATCAAGTGCAAGCACTTATAGAAGCAGATGTAAAGATTACAGCACTTCGTGATGCAACTCGTGGAGGTGTCAGTGCCGTACTTAATGAGTGGGCAAAACAGTCAAATATCTGTATAGAAGTTCAAGAAGAGAGTATTCCTGTCTCTGAGGAAGTATATGGAATCTGTGAAATATTAGGTTTTGAAGCTGTAAACTTAGCAAACGAGGGAACTTTTGTACTTGCTATAGCCAAAGAGGATGAAGTGAAAGCCTTAGAGGTTCTTCATAGCTTTGAGAACTCTTCAAATGCTGTAAAAATTGCAGATGTAAGCGATGCATATATTGGTAAAGTTGTCCTTTTAAGCTCTTATGGAACAAAAAGATTTTTAGATACACCTACGGGTGAACTACTTCCTAGAATCTGCTAGGTTTTTATGAAAGTATTATTACTTATAAGCTCATTTAACTCTCTTTCTCAAGCACTATTTACAAAGCTTAGGGATAGGGGAGAGCTTGTGAGTGTTGTTTTTGCTATAAATGAGCATCAGATAAACTTAGAGGTTCAAGAGTTTGAACCAGAACTTATCTTAGCACCTTTTTTAAAAACATTTATCTCCAAAGATATTTATGAAAAGTATCCTACATATATATTTCATCCTGGTCCTCTTGGTGATAGAGGTCCGAACTCTTTAGAGTATGCACTTCTTAGTGATAAAAAGAACTGGGGAGTAGTGATTCTTCGAGCTAATGAGCTCTATGATGGTGGTAGTATTGTAGCAAAGAGTGATTTCAAAGTACGTGCTACTTACAAGGCTTCTCTTTATCGTCAAGAGGTAGTGAGACACTCCTTAACTGCGTTAGATGATTTTTTTAAAAATCCTCTGGAGATAACACAAATTTTAAACCCTCTTCATAAACTTTTTAATCAGACAATGAGAAGTATTGATTGGGAAAATGATGATACTCAAACTATTATCTCTAAAATCTATCTCTCAGATAGTTTTCCTGGGGTACTTGATGAGATAATGGGAGTAGAGTGTTATCTCTTTGGTGCGCATAATGAAGAGCGACTACGAGGAGATATTAAAGAGGTACTTGCTAAACGCGATGGTGCTATATGCTTAGGTACAAAAGATGGAGCATTATGGATAAGTCATCTAAAGGAGCCTCACCGTTTTAAACTTCCTGCTACCTATGTACTAAAGGAAAAAATAGCAGGTGTAAAAGAGCAACGATTACCTCTTCTTTTTGATAAGAGCTATGAAACATTTTATGAGATAAGTGTAGAGAAACACGAGAATGTCTCTTATCTCTGTTTTAATTTTCATAATGGTGCTATGAGTGCTGAGCAGTGTATTCGTCTAAAATATGCTTTTGAGTACTTAAAAGAGGAGTCCCAAGTGATTGTTCTTGTTGGTGGAATGGATTTTTTTAGTAATGGTATCCATCTTAATATTTTAGAAGACTCTAAAAAAAAGGGTGAGGATGGTTGGAGCAATATAAACGCTATGAATGACCTTATAAAGTCTATACTAGAAGCTGATGAGGTTGTTACCGTTGCCTCACTTGCAAGGAATGCAGGTGCAGGTGGAGTTTTTATGGCTTTAGCTTGTGACTATGTAGTGGCAAAAGAGGATGTTGTTTTAAATCCTCATTACAAAACTTTAGGATTGAGTGGTAGTGAGTATCATACATATACTTTAGCAAAAAGAGTTGGAGAAAATATAGCAAAAAAATTGCTTAATGATGCTTTACCTATCTCTGTAGAGTATGCGAACAAGATTGGAATGCTTGATAAGGTGATAGAGCAGAAAAACTACTATGAAGAGTTACATAGTTTTGCTTTATCTACTTATAGTGAAGAGTATATCTGGGATAAACAAGATAGAGTTGAGGAGGAGAGAGAACTTATGGAGAGGTGTAAATACAGCGAGTTAAATAAAATGTACCCTGAGTTTTGGCAAGAGAGTAGTAGCTTTCATAAACTCCGTCATGAGTTTGTTTATAAGGTTTGTCCTATTGAGACACCTAGGAGATTAAAAGGAGAGCATAATGCATGAGTACAGTGTAGTCCAAGCACTACTAGAGCAGATAGAGGATGTAGCTAAAGAGAATGATGCATCAACTGTAAGTAAAATAGTTGTGAAAATTGGTGTAATGAGTGGGATAGAAGCACATCTTTTAGAGATAGCATTTAACACTTTTAAAGAAAAAACAATTTGTGATGGGGCAGAGTTTGTTATGAATATTCAGCCACTAACCATTGAGTGTAGAAATTGTCAGCAGGTGAGTGAATTAGAAAAAATTCACTACTGCTGTCAAAAATGTAAATCTACAAATGTTAAAGTAATTGATGGGGAAGATATGTTCCTTATGAGTTTAGAGATGGAATAATTTAGAATAAATTTTAAGGAATTAAGTATGCAAGAGTATTGGGAAAGTTATGTAAAACCTATAGAAGATAAAAAAGCGATGATATCATTTAATGCAGGAGTGGCAGATAGTGTTCCAAATCCTGAATATATGTATGTTGGTTTTGTAAAAGTAAAGTTAAATTCTCCCAAAGAGGATGGACTTGTAACAGAAGAAGAAGCAAATGATGTTGGATTTATTGAAGATCGTTTAGAGATGGAATCCCTTCGTTGGAGAAGTGGAAAATATATAGGAAGAATTATTACTCAGGGTGAGGTTAACTTTATCTACTATCTTAAAATGGATTTTGAGTGGAGCAATACAGTAGAGTCCGCTATGAGTCACTTTAGTGAGTACAAGTATGAGTTTGGTTCTCGTATGGATATGGAGTGGGAAGTCTACCAAAAACTTCTTTTCCCAACTATAAGAGAGTGGCAGATTATAGCTAATCATCACTCTTGTGATAATCTTCAAGAGCAGGGTGATACCCTAAAAGCAGAACGAGCGATAGAGCATAAAGTCTATTTTGAAAATGTAGAGAACAGAGAAGAGTTTATTAGGCTTATTGAAGCTAAAGGCTTTAATAAACAGAGTGAAATGGAAGTTCCTTTTAATGGAAAAGTAATGTATGGAGTACAGTTTTACCGCAAGGATACTCCTCATTATTATGAGATAGATAATTTAACAATGCAAATTATAGATATGAGTGAAAGTTTAGCTGGAATGTATGATGGATGGGAGTGTTCATTGGTAAAATAAAGTAACTCTTCTTGATTTTTATTATCACTTTAATAAAATTCTAAAAGTAACTCTTCTTGATTTTTCTTTATCTTCAATATTATTATTCTCAATTTTATTTTTATAACTGTAGCCACTCTCTTTGAGTATACTGGTTAAATATTTTTGAGTTTGAGTATTTTGTTGTTTAAATATATAGCTCATAACAGAAAAAGATCTGTTAAGTGAGAGTTTTGCATTATTAAGATAGTTTGTTGAAAAACTTGTCTCTCCCCACTCACTTGAGGTATGACCATTTATTTCAAAAGTTTGTACTTTCTTGCGTTCTTTATATAAGAAAGTAAATAATTTAGTTGAAAAACTATTCAAAAACAATTTTTGAGATTTGTTTAGTTTGTACTCCCCTATTGGAAAGAGTAATCTTTTATCTAAGAAGTTTATAGTCAGTTTTTCACTGATACTTAGCTGCTTTTTCTCTATTTCTTTTTGAAATATTTTACAAAATTTTTTATAAAATGAACTCTTTGGAGTTGCAAGTTCTATGGGTGTTAGTTCTGTTGAGAGCTTTGTAATCCACATATTTGTCTCTTGATACCCCTTTTTTGTATGTACTCCCGCTATAGCTACCTGTGAATTATGCATAACTACTACAGCATTGAATAGATCATAATTTTCATCCCCGAAGTGGTCTTGTTTGAGTAGGACTAGATTTGAGTCAAAAAGCATTGCTAGCCCATCTGTGTCATAAGTGTCTTTTACATAACCAACACCTATAAGTTTCCCATTGGAGTACTCTTTTATGTCATTGAGTTCACTAGGGTAGCTTGTAAAGATCTCTTTGTCTATAAGAATATTTTGATATAAATCAAATTTTATAAGTCTAATGTGCTCTTTATTCATACTATTATACTGTGTTAGAGCAATGACAAAATTGTTATCTTTAAGTTTGATGATTTTTTTTGGAAGCAGTGTGTTATCGTTATTATTCTCTTTTTGGTAATGTTTAAGCCAGATTTTATTTCCATTTTCAGTGATACGCATAAGTGTTACATCTCTATTTTTACTATAAGATGTTGTTCCTACTACTATGATCGATCCATCATTAGCTTCAACTGCATCTATACCATTGTCATCATGTTGTGTGCCATACTTTTTACTCCAGACTTTCCTTCCATCTTTCGTAAAACGAGTTAAAAAAATATCTGTATTTCCAAGACCTGATTTAAAAATATCTTCTTTAGCATCTCTTGAAGTTGTTGAAGATCCTATAGATAAAACACCCCCATCACTTAGAAGAATTAAGTTACTCATTCTATCGTAGTTTTTTGTACCAAATGTTTTTGTAAAAAGTATATGGGCACTACTGTCTAGTTTAGTGACAATGAGTGAACCCTCCATCGTATAACCACCAATGAAGTAACCATTTTGAGGTGTTTTTACGACTGCAACTGCTTTGTTAAATCGAGGAAGCTTGGCATTTTTAGAGAAGATAATCTTAGCCTTGGAATCTACTTTTATTATATGCATTTGAGAGCCATATTTACTTGAAACATTAGCAAGGTATTCAAAGGCATCACTATATGAACGATTACTGTAGGAATCTCTTTTGTAGTCCTTAGAAAAGCCCACCGCAGTTAAGGTTCGATCATAATCTTGAACAATATCAAGAAGAGCAGCATCGAAAGGTTTATCAACAATAACTGAAAAGTCTGTTGCTTTTGCTTGAATAAATGTAAATAAGAGTGTAAGAATAAGAAGAAATTTCATTAAGAGTACTTTTTTATAGTTCTTATAGCAAAAAACATTCCTAAGATGAGTATTTAATTTGGTGTAAAATAATAATGAAGTAAAAAAGAGTTAAAATACTGTTTTATCTCAATTTGTAGCAGATACTTTTTTAATCCAGTGTTTACCCTCTATGAGTTCATCGGAGTGAAGTTTATTCTTATGGTCATTAATGGTTTGTGAAGAAATTCCATACCCTAAAGCAACTTCTTTATTTGTAAGTAAAAACTCGTGCTGTGTATCTGGTTCTAAGTGAAGTGTTGTATCGTGAAATGTGATGGTGTTCATTCTCTTACCCTTTAGATGATTTTCTAAAAGTAAGAGAGTTGTTAAGTTAGTGGTTGTGTTTTGCCTTTGTTTTCACAAATGCTAAAGCGGTTGCTATAATGGCTACAAATATTGTAAATCCTAGCATAAAATCTTGACTTTCCATTTAGTCCTCCTCAAAAATTACTGAAACTATCATAGCATAAAGTGCTACACTAGTCATAATAACAGCATTCATAGTTAGTCCATCTCGGCTTATCGTAAAACTACCGTTCACAAAAAGTCCTAATGAGACATTTTCTACAATTTTTCGTAGTTTATTCATATTCTAAGTATAACACAAAACTAATTTAACAATCTCTTACTTTTAAAGAACAGATACAGAAAATTTCTGTATCGATAAGAGAATTATATATTGAAGAGCTGAGTAATAAACTATATAATGAAGTGCTTGATGAGTACAATACACAAGGTGAGCTTAACAGAAAAGCTTTGAGTGAGTTACTTGATGAGAAACTAAAAAGCTACAACGAGAGTACTCAAAAGGTTTTAGAAGATCTTATCTATGGTAAGTTAGCTTCTAGCATTGCTGCACCTGTCATTGAGTCCATAATGCCGACTAAACTACAACTCTCAAAGATGCTCTACAAGAACAGCGATAGAGTAGCAAGGGAGAGTTTGGAGCTGCTGCATCAAGGTATGAAGTCTCAATCAACCATAGTGAGTATGAGCCGAAAGCTTTATGATGGGTATGATTATAATGATAAAGAGGTGCTTGATGTTAAGAAAAAACTCCCTAAATATCTTCAAAGAGAGTTAAAAAGAGACTCAGTGAGTAAAGAGTTCCTCAAATATGTTGATAATATTAAGACTAAGCCACTTAAAACGGCTTTAAAAGGCATAGAGGACAAACTA
>Ga0256838_1001385_pt1 | contig 11616 bp, 19 predicted proteins | sample 4571419metaG_FD_185978 | JGI IMG/M metagenome (GOLD analysis project Ga0256838, IMG submission 185978) | Hydrothermal vent microbial communities from Guaymas Basin, Mexico - 4571-419 | ecosystem: Environmental > Aquatic > Marine > Hydrothermal vents | place: Mexico: Guaymas Basin | collected... | reverse complement strand
TCTCTTTATTATTATTATATCTAATGTTTCATTTTTTTTAGTTTAAAATTCTTATTACATGATAATTATTTTTACTTTCTGTATTTAGGATTACTACTGACCTTCTAGGCAGTTACCAGCAGAATAAAGGTTTAAAAATGAACTCTTTTAAAGAAAACTTTGGTTTTATTATGTTTACTGCTATCATATTATTAGTATCTGCGGCTCTTGTTTATGCAATGTCTTTAGGTTCAATTGGTGATTTAAAAATTGTTACACCTACAAATGGTGTTACTATTTTGTCTGGAGATTCTTCTATTGAAATGATTAATAAGAAAACTCATAAAAATGAGAAAATTATGGTTAATGTTTCTTTCGAAGAAAGTTTAGAAATGCTTGACGCTAACGCTCAAGAAAGATTAATTGCACAAACTCGTGAATTTGGAAAAGTTCTTGTAGTTTGGAATAATAAAGGATATGAGAAGAAATTTTCTATCCTGTAGTAGCTCTTTTGCTACCACACTTAAAGACACTTAAAGACAATTATATTGTAATGTGAATTAAGGGTTCTTATCCCTTTTAACGCACTGTTTAGTATAATGCACAGCTTTTGCATGTTCTTTCCTTAGTGAGGCTTTAAAATGCTTAAATTACATATAAAACTATCTCTACTTTTCTCATTTCTTTTGGATCTTTATTTTCAGTTCCAATTCAAAAAACATTTTTTTCTGGTGGTGTTGGAATATCTATCTACAATTCTTATTCTTAAAAAAATATAAACTTAGGTCTTGGACTTTCTCAATTATATAAAAAACAACTTTAAAATTGAATGTTCTCTAACTACTGATTTATTTTCATATTATGACGATCCTATTTTAGGCTTTAATTTTGAATTAAAACCTGGATATAGAATATCTAATACACATAACTTATATATATTATTTGGGACTAGGTTTTAATCTAATTTAAAAATATTATTTTTAACTATAAGTTACCAAGATAGGGATTTCCCTATCTATAATCTTCACAAGCTTTTGTAAAAATTTTAACACTTTTCTTCAATGTTTCATTTTTAATTTCTGCTCTAGAATTACTTAATGTATCAAGCTCTTTATCTATATCTGTCCACATTCCATTTTTTCGCTTTAACAACTCAATACAAACTTCGTCTTGACCAGAAATTCTACTATGTATTTCAATTAAAGTTCCTACTGGACACTTTTTGTCAACTATACTTAATTCAACTTTTTGAAAATCTGATAATGGAAAAGATTCAAAAGCCTTATCTTTATCTAAAATTTCTTTAATTAACTTTATTGTATTTTTTCTTTTACCCATAGTGAGTCCTTTTTTGTTTTATTCACATGTTATTCACATGTGTTTATTTTTAATGTGAAAAGAATGTGAATAACTATTCCCAGTCCTTTTCCTGTACAACTCTAAAAACTGAAGAAATATTCTTCAAATCTTTAATCATTCTATCAACTGATCTTTGTTGAGAGTCATTTTTAATATCTTCCCAATAAATATTTATCTTTCGAAGTGCTATACTCTCTTTCTCTTTAATTGAACTAACTGACGCACCTGCTGCAATTGAAACTAATAAATGTGATTTTGTCATTCTTACTCTTAAAAATCTTAAAAATGATTTACCTTCTCTTGCTGTTGCATGAATCTCCATTCTTTTAATCATAATCTAAACCTTTTTAAATTTAAACTTCATATCATTATCTTCAACCAACATTTCTGTTTGATTTCCAATAAATTTACAAACGTCTTTAAATGATTGATTATCTCTACCATTTCCTGTTAACTCTTCTGTTACACAAAATAGACCTTTTTTTTCTTTAGTAATAGTAATATCTAAAGTTTCCATATCTTCTATAGAAATTTCTATATATCTTTGATTACCACAGCCTATTTTACTTAAAGCTTTTTTTAATTTACTTGCCTTAAGAATTAATATTATTTTCTTTTTTTTATGATTTATTTTTATCATAATAATCCTTTAAAATGACCAATAGGCTTTTACTAAAGCTTTTTGTCTTGGTGAATCTAATTTAATTTCACAGTTAGTATCTCTTACTAAATATTCCATTATATTCGAAAATCTCTTATCTACAATATATGTGACTTTTTTACTTTTCTTTAGAATGCCATTATATTTATAAAACCTTTCACTATATTCATATCCATAGTGTTTTTTATGATAAGATTTTAATCTATCAATTTCTGATACATTATCTGCTGTTATAATGTTATTTTTTTTAGAAAATTCTATCATTTAATTTTCCTCTAATATCGATAGAGATTCATAATCTTTAATTTCAATTAATGAACCTCGATTATCTTGAGAACTAACTATTTCAATTAATAAATTATTGACATTTTTTAATTCTTCCTTAGTTAATTCATTTATGTATATTACAACTTTTTTAAAAGTTCTAAATTCACCTCTTCCAACTGGAGTTTCTGATACTTCATATAATTCTAAATGATCCTCATTTACAATATCTTGAAATAACTTTACTCTTGCAAAAATTTCATAATTAATCATACTCTGATCCTTATTTGTTAAATTTCGATAAACTGAATTAAGTTTAAAGATTTAACTTTGTAATAAGATTCAATTCTAAAAAAAAAATTTTAATTTTGTTATAATGTTTATATATTTAATAATTTGGAGTTTATTTTGAAAAAACTATTTTTAATTGCTATATTAACTACACTCGCTTTTGCTGCAAAAGAACCACCAACCTTACAACGTGCTTTTTATAAGTATGATAATCATAAATTTGTAGCTGCTTTTCATGATTTTAAAAAGCTTGCAATAAAAGGAAATAAAAAAGCTTTAATTCAGATTGCATATATGACAGAGGCCGGTGAAGGTACTAAAAAAAATATAAAAGAAAGCTTTTCTATTTTCCATAAGCTTGCATTGTCTGGTGACGGGGAATCTATGTTTCAAGTCGCCAAATGTTATGAAACTGGTAAAGGTGTTAAAGAAAATGTATACAGTGCTATTAATTGGTATGAAAAATCTTTTGAAAGTGGATTCTATTATGCTAACTTTGATTTAGCTAATTTATATTTAAATGGACATTCTCATATCCCAGCTAATAAATCTAAAGCTATAAAACTTTTAAAAGCTGCGTCTGATAAAGATCAACCAGAATCTCAATATAAATTATCTACTTTTTACGCAGAAGGTAATTTTTTACCTAAAAATGAAAAACTATCTTTAAAATATCTTCAATTAGCTGCTAAAAATGAGTTACCTATCGCATTAAATAATCTTGGTATTAGATATTATAGTGGCATTGGTGTTCCTGTAGACATTATCTATGCTCATGAATTAATTATGCATGCTTTTAATTTAGGCTATACCCCTGCTAAAAATAATCTTTTAATGATTTATAAAAAATATCCTAGCCTTTATAATTAAAAATAAGTTATTCACATAGTTATTCACATAGTTTAGAAATATGTGAATAACTTTTATTCTTCATGTAGAATACCTCGTGGGCTTGCCCCGAGGTTGTTCAATCTACTCTACTTCTGCGTCAATAATATCTTCGTCTTTATCTTTATCCTTTTCTTTATCCTTTTCGGCCTCTTTTACTTTTAACTTTTCAATCATACTATTAATAATAGCTACTGTTAAATCTTCTTTTTTAATTAAACTCTTTGCTTCTTCTAGCATGCTATGATCCGGATTCTCTTTTTCAACTACTGATATCATTGAATCTAATTCATTTTTCTTTTTAATAACTTCAATAACCTCTTTATTTTTTTCATTTTCTATTTCTGCCTCTTGAATCATTTTTTCTATTTCTTCTTTTGATAGTCCAGACGATCCTGAAACACTAATTGATTGAGATTTTCCTGTTCCTAAATCTTTTGAACTAACCGTCAATATCCCTGACGAATCAATATCAAAAGATACTTCAATTTGTGGTACCCCTCTCGGCGCGCTTGGAATTCCGTCTAAATTGAATGACCCTAAGTTTTTATTTTGATCTACCATTTTTCCTTCACCTTGTGTTACATTAATTGTAACAGCTGGTTGATTATCTTCTGCAGTACTAAAAACTTTCTTTTTATTAACAGGTATTGTCGTTCCCTTCTCTATCATTACTTCTACCAGGTTACCCATAACTTCAATTCCTAAACTTAACGGAGTTACGTCTAACAATAACATATCTGTATTATCACCAGATAAAATACCTCCTTGTAGTGCTGCTCCCATTGCAACTACTTCGTCCGGATTTACCGAATTATTTAATTCTTTTTTGAATTCTTTTTCTAATCTTTCTCTAACTATTGGTGTTCTTGTTGAACCTCCAACTAAAATAACTTCACTTAAATCAGATATTTCTATCTCAGACTCTTTTAAAACGTCTTTTGCTATCCCTATCGCCTTGTCTACTAATTCTTCAATTAAACCCTCATATTTACTCCTAGAGACCTTTAAAACCATATGTACTGGTCCTGCTTCACTCATAGATATGAAAGGTAAGTTTATTTCAGATTCTATTGTTGAAGATAATTCTTTCTTTAAATTTTCGGCGCTGTCTTTTAATCTTTGAAGGGCCATAGTATCCTTACTTAAATCAATTCCATTTTGAGATTTAAATTCTTCAACTAGAAAATCTATTATTTTATTATCAAAATCGTCTCCACCTAAAAAAGCGTCTCCACCTGTTGCTAAAACTTCTATAACATTATCTCCTATTTCTAAAACTGTAACGTCATGTGTTCCACCTCCCATATCAAAAACTAAAATATTTTCTTCTTTCTTTTTTTCTGTTCCATAAGCTAACGCTGCTGCTGTTGGTTCATTTATAATTCTTTGCACATTTAACCCTGCTATAATCCCAGCTTCTTTTGTTGCATTTCTTTGTGCGTCATTAAAATATGCTGGTACTGTAATTACAGCTTCAGTTACTTTTTCACCTAAATATTCTTCTGCGTCTTCTTTCAATTTATTTAATATCTTTGCACTTAATTCCTGTGGTGTATATACTTTATCTTCTATCTTTACTGCTGCCGATCCATTTTTTTCTACAATTTTATATGTTAATTTTGATTGAGCTTCTTTTGTCTTTTCTTCATTGAACATTAATCCCATAATTCTTTTTATTGAATAAATTGTATTTTCTGGGTTTGTTACCGCTTGTCGTTTAGCACTATCTCCTATTAAAACTTCACCTTTTTTAGTGAATGCTATAATTGAAGGTGTTGTATTCTTACCTTCTTTATTCGGTATTATTTTTGGTTTTCCATTTTCTACTACTGATACCGCACTATTTGTTGTTCCTAAATCTATTCCTATTATTTTACTCATAATTTTCACCTCTTTATTTTTTAATTGACGTATTTTATATTCTTTTTAAAATAACTTCTGCCACTTTAGTAGCATTTCTTCTTTAATTCTTTATTTTTTTGTATAATAAAAGAAAGGATTTAATATGAATGTTAAGATTATGAGTAGAAAGGAAGCTAAATTATATCTCCCTAATTCAACTGCTGTTATTATTAGAATGGGTGATCGATACCCATTTGACAAACTAAAAGGCTCTTATCAGGATACTATTGATCTTCTTTTTTCTGATATAGAAATAGAGTCTCATTATGCTATACAAGAAGAAGACATTATAAAAATTATTGAATTCATTGATAAAAATAAAAATGTTAATGAAATTATAGTTCATTGTGAATATGGACAGGGACGAAGTCCTGCTATTGCTTTCTTTATTTCAGAATATCTACGTCTAAATATAATTAAAAAATCTGACTATCCAAATATTAATAATTTTGTTATTTCAAAATGTTTGAAGTTTATTAGTTAAGCTTTGTTTTATATGATAATTGATACAATGATAAAAAGGATTTATTATGCAAGTTTATTTTGATAGATATAAAAACTGGAAAACTGTTATTCTTGAAGTTCAAGAGGATAAAATAGAAAATTATATTTCTAGACATTTTGATACTGTTGAATATGGAGGAAATGGTAAAAATAGACTTGAAAATTATTTTCCTGACTTGGATACTTCTAACTATAATGTTAACATTTTAAAAATTGATTTTCTTCGAAAGATACCTCAACCTAATATTTTATTACCTAATTATGTTGAAATTTTTGTAACTTTTTGTCTTGTTGCTAAGAAAAATAATTCTTCTGATTCAAGTTCTAAATCTTCACCTAAAGAAGTAAAACCTTTTACCGTTTTTAGAGCTGACTAAAGTTTCTCTAATAATTTCTTTTGATCTTTAATTGATATTTTCTTTCTAGATATATCAATTAAACCTTCTTCTTTTAATTTTTGTAAATCTCTATTTACTACATTTCTTATAGATCCTATTATCGCTGCAATCTGTTCATGATTTAAATCTTTTATATGTTCATATTTATGAGAATCCATACGTGCACTATCCAATATCAACTTAACCAGCCTTGTTGAACTTTTTTCAAGAGATAAACTTACTGTAAGATCCTCTAATCTTTTTATTGATTCTGCAGTATAAGCAAAGAAGAAGCTTCTAAATTCTTTTGACGTATTAATCCAATCTCTTACAATCTTTATTGGGAGCTCAATCATTTGAACATTATCTAACGTAGATATAATATATTCTCTTGGCTTTGAATCTAATATTGCTACTAAATCATAAATATCCCCTTTACTTAATATACGTAATATTTGCTCTTTTCCAGTCTCAAGATTTACTTCTGAAACTTTAATTCTTCCTGAGATAATAAAGTATACATTTTTTAGTTCTTCTTTATTTCCAAAAAGATATTGATCTTTATCGAAATTTAGGAATGTCCCATACTTTTGGATATCATTTTCAAAACTATTTAATACAGTTAAATTATTCATTATCTTACCTTCTAAAAAAAATCTTTCTTAATCTTATTTTTATATTTTAAGGCTCTATAACTCTTAATTAATGGTTTTAATTTCTTTATTTTTTTAATTAAAGTCTTTTTTTCTTTTTTTATCTCTAATAAATTATGCTTTAGCTCTGCTTCTTTTTCCTCTAAAAACAATTCTTTCAACTCCATATCTTTGAATTCTTCCTCTTTTAATTTATATATATTTGTTGAGTGAACGAACTCCGCCCTAAAGGGCGAAGCTTCCTAACTAACAACCTTTTAAAAGATTGAACACGAAAGGCTTAGAGTTTAATGTCCTCTAGGTCAGTTCCTGACCCCACGACGTTCCCATAGCACAGATTGTACCTCTTTCCAAGAATCATAATCTAGAATATTCTTCGCTGCATTACAATCGGCATTGTCTTTATGACCACAGTGTTTGCAATGAAAAATAGCCTGAGAGGTACGATTCTTAGGACTGATATACCCACAACGGTTGCACCGTTGAGAGGTATATGCGGGATTGATTTCTTCAAAAACTTTGCCATACCGTTCGGTCTTATATTTCAATTTTTGTATGAGAGAATCCCAAGAAACTTCAGCGATAGAACGGCGAAGTTTTCTTGAAGGGGCATTTTCTTTCATATCTTTCTTTTCAAGCTTTTCTGCTCGAATAGAATCAAAGTTTTCTACTAAGAATTTAGAGAAATTGTGGAAGAAATTCTCCTTCACATTTCTCACCTTTTTATGGATTTTGTTCTGTTTTTTCTGTAATTTTTTAGTATTTTTACCTTTCTTTCCTTTTGTGTATCTTTTGGATAACTTCTTTTGGAGTTTCTGATATTTTTTATCATATTTTTCTAGCTTTATGATTGTTTTTAAATAACTTTTACCGGTAGACTCCGCAATAGCTATATTGTCGATATTCATATCTATTGCACAATCTACCTTTGTTTTTGGTAATTTTTCTTTCTCAATTTCAACTGAAAATATTACATAATATTTACCGTCAGATTCTCTTTTTACGATAACCTTCTTTGGTCTGGAAGGTAGTTCTCTATGGTATTTCCAGTTGATTTCCATTTTTAGGATTTTAAAGTATTTTTCTGTAATATGTATGCCTTGATTTTTAAATTCAAAACTCTGTTCCCAAAGAGAAGAGACTTTAAATTTAGGGAATCCTTTGCTATCTTTATTTTTGAAATAGTGTTTGAGGGTAGATTCAAAATTTCGTAGAGTTTGTTGAACGATTCCTGAATTAGCTTTGATTTTTCTTTCAAGAAGATCTTGCATAACATTTTTATACAAATCATTGAAATTTATGAAACCGTTTTTCTCTTTGATTTCGGCAATTCTTATGCTCAAAGCTTGGTTCCAAGATTGATTAGCAACAAAGAATTGTTGGTTAAGCTTAGATTCTTGTTCTTTGTTTGGGTAGAGTCGATATTTATAATTTAAAATCATTTAATGATTTTATCTTAACTATTTTTATTTGTCAAGCCTTATATCCCCGCCCTAAAGGGCGAGGTCTTACGGCTTTTTTGATAAAAAAACAATCTATTATCTGTTATTGAAATGATCTCTGAATCAAATTGCTGTTTTGTTGCTATTTTATATCCATATTTTAGTAAAAGATCTAAAGCTCCGTCTACAATGTCTAGAAATGTATCATTTAAATCTTCTTTTTTTAACATTTATTGAACCTTATTATATTTTTAATATCTTTTGTAGACTCTTCCCAATGTTCGAATCTATGTGCCCCACCATTATAAATTACAGTTCTTGTTACTTTTTTACTTATTTTATCTTTTGTATCCATTGAATCTATTACTTCGTCTTCAGAATCTAGAAGCAATAATGTATTATCTGGTATTAGTATTTTTTCAGGATATGAATCTGCTACCGCTTGTTTGAACTCATATTTTTCACCTGTCTTAAAATTTACCTGAGGTCCAACGTACTTTGATATTGTTTTACCTGGCTCTATTGCTGGATTCACTAACACTGCTGTGTCATTCATTTCTTTTGCTAGCATTGCTGAATAAAAAGCACCTAGAGAGGTTCCTATAAATGTATTTTTAAAGAAACCTCCTATAGAATTCCCTCGAGTAGTTGAGTTGAATTTATTTATTTGATCTTTTAAAGTTAATATATTTTCCTCATACTTATCTTTTGAAGCATAATTTAGTGGATAAACTTCTTCTCCTAGTATTTTTGAAAGTATTTTTATTTTATTATGTCCTGTTGAATGTGAATTAAATCCATGTATATAAAAAATCATTCTTTTACCAATCCCATTATTTCATTAAAACTATTTGTAACTATACTCATTGCAAGCTCAGCTAGCTCCTCTTCCGTTTCAAAACTCATTGCCGCTTCGAATTCTTTTCGTTTATTGAACTTATCCATAAATGAAAGATTATTAATACCACCTAATCCTTTAATACTTTTTTTCATAAATCTTAAATGTTTAACTTCTTTTAAATTCATTATTTTTATTCTTTCATAAGAATCTTCTAAACCTCTGCTTATCCAATCATGTTTTACTTCTAGCATTTTTTCTTCAACATATTCTTCAGCTGTTTTTGTTATTGCTACCTTTACTAAATCCGCAGCTTCTTTATTTGTCATTTCTCCTAACAGATTAAACGTTTCTTTTTTCATTTTTAAAACTCCTGTTGAAATATAAATTTGTCATATACTTTTTCTATATAGTTATCTACATTCTTATTATACAAATCTTCTTTTATTATTTTTTCAATAAATACAATTATTTCTGAAAAATCTTTCATTATTGAATTTATTTGTAGAGCATGCCAAATAACCATATCCACTTCTGAAGATATTGATAAATCTATATTTCTAAAACTTTTATGTATCTCAAATATTGTTTGATCCGAACTTTCTGATTCTTCAATTAGACTAAACCAAAATTCATTTATTTCAACCTTATTATATCTTAAATATTTTAATCCTGATAAAAACATATTGACTACATGTCCAGTATTACCAGGCCTATTTTCTTTTGAAACTTCTTCGAAATGTTTAATTATCAATTCTACTAAGTTTCCTCTTTCTCTTAATATATGCATATTAAACTCCCTCTTTAAACGATTTTCTACCTTTAATCCAACCTTTTTCTTCAAAACTCGATAGTTCTTCTTTTTTGATTTTTTTATTTAATTTTAAACTTTTATTCATTATCCAACATGTACCATATTGAGAATTCCCTTTTCCTAACTGGTGAATTGAATTAGCTTTTCCAATTTTATTTTTTGTTTGATCCGTATGTTTTTTACCTTCAAACTTTTTCATACTTTCTCTGTATTCTTTATCATACTTTGGATCTTTTCTTTTTTCTTTTATTATCTCTTGTGTTCTTTTTGCACCTACTAATCCACTTCTTCTTGCATTTCTTAAGAATTTTGGATCAGTATAATCAATATGATCAAATCCACCATATCCACCAACTTTTTGATTATATGTTGTATTTTTAGATACAAATAATTTCGTTACTAATGAAGCTTCAAGTTCAAACATTTCTTCTTGATTTTTACATTCTTTAATTATTGTTTTCTTGAAGTTTTTTCTTCCATATTTTTTAATAGCTTCTTTAATCCCTTTTCCTGAACCCATATAGCTATCATTTTTATCAATTGTTTTATGTACTCCAATATATATCTTTTCATTTATTAAATTTGTTATCTTATACACTAAAAAATACATTTGAATTCCTTTTTTTAATTAAGAAATTATAGCAAAAGTAACCTGTGACTTTTATTAAATTATCCATTTATTTTAAATTAAGGTTGATAATGATATAATCTTTTATGAAAAATTTAATTAAAATATTTACTCCCTTCTTAACTCTTTTAATTTTTGTTTTTAGCATATATATCTATGATAAAACGTTCTTTACTGGTAAATCTTATCCTTTATCTGCAAATAAAAACTTATTATCAAAAATGAATGAACATAAGATTAAGCTTATTATTATTGATTCCAGTTTTTTTAATAATAAAACAAATCCTTCTATTAATTTCAATTATATAGAGATTCTAAATCTTCTTTTACTTGAAATAGGAACTCCAGTTAAAATTAAATTTGTTAACAATAAACTATCTTATTCAACACAACTTTTTGTAACTAGATATACTGATTTCTTTAGAAGTGACGTTGAGGAAAAAATTTTAATTGATCTTGAATCTCTAGTTGATATCTATATAAAAACTAAAGAACCCATAACTACAAGCATGAAGAAAAATTTAAGTTGGTGATTAACTTATTTAAAAAATTATGGCTTTAAATTGAGTTATAACTTTAAATATTAACTTTTTAGATATTATTGATTAATAACAATAAAGGGAGACACTTATGCTTACAATTAAAAAATACTATGACTTTAACGACGTACTAATAAAACCTTCTCTTTCTGAAATAGATTCAAGACAACTAATAGATATGACTCTAAATTTAGACTTATCAATTACTGCTGCCTTATCTAGAGATTACTTAGACGGCTGGAAACCAATTCCAATTTTATCTGCAAACATGGATACCATTACCGGTGTTGATCTTGCATTTGAATTAGTTAAGAAAAATTGGATAGCCGTTCTTCATAAATATGTTTCAATTTCAGAAATTACTGCTCTTTTTGATAAAATTGACCTTTATAATAGAACAATTGAAAAGGACCATATCGACTATAGAAATATTTTTATTTCCAGGGGAACTTCAGGTGAAGATCAGATAAAACT
>Ga0256838_1001384_pt1 | contig 11621 bp, 12 predicted proteins | sample 4571419metaG_FD_185978 | JGI IMG/M metagenome (GOLD analysis project Ga0256838, IMG submission 185978) | Hydrothermal vent microbial communities from Guaymas Basin, Mexico - 4571-419 | ecosystem: Environmental > Aquatic > Marine > Hydrothermal vents | place: Mexico: Guaymas Basin | collected... | reverse complement strand
AGCGTTCTTTCCAGTAGGCTACTTTTTCCTTAAAAGGCTCTGCGTTTGTGAGAGGAAGTTCTTTTCCTTTAAGAGCCTCTTTAAAGTTTTCGCACAGAGGGCCAAAGTAGTAGCCTCTTTTTAAGTTCTGAAGGAAAAGCCTCAAAAAGCCTCAAGTAGTCCTCAGCAGAAAGCTCCAGAACTCCCGCCGTAGAAGGGAGGAATAACGTAAGCACCAGCACTAATTTTTTCATCCTGAACTCCTCTCTACTGTTCCTCTCTGTAATTATAGGAAAAAGGAACGAAATAATCTGAACTTTTCCTATAATTAAATAGGGACTAATAAGATTTCTGCGGAGTAGAGATGAAGAGACTGCTAGTTTCAAGAATTAAGGGCTTTGACGTTGAAAGAGTCCTTGACGCAGGCCCGTTCTTTGGAGCAGTTATCTCCGGTGCTGAAAATCCGGGAGCCTTGAGGAAAGCCTTTAAGCTGGTTGAAAAGGTAGGAAACAAGTACTTCGTTGTAGGAGAGTGGCGATGAGAAAGCTCTTAGTTCTTCCTCTGCTCTTGTTTTTCTCCTGTGCTGCTGAGAGGGAAACGGCGGTTAACCCCTATACTGAGTTCTCTAAAGCAGCAAAGGAAATGCCTCATCTGGTAAAAGAAAGTAAACCTCTTAAAAAGCAAAAGAGCTACGAAGTAGTCGCTGAAGTTTTAGGAGCTCCGGCAAGGGACGTAGTAGAGGCTTTCTGCTTAGACCAGAACTTAGTCTGCGACACTTCCGGAGTGAGCGACAAGTATCTCATCTCAGTTAGCTACAAAGGGAGCAGAGAAGGTTTCTTAAAGCTCCTGAAGAAAAAAGGAATCAGCTACTTTAAGAGCGGGAATCTGTACGTCTTCTACACTCCTCCGGTAGTGAGCATCAAAGCAGTCAACATTCCCCTTGGGGAGCTCCTGAAAATACTCTCAAAGCAGGTTAAAGGATACTCCATCGTAGTAGGGAAGAACGTTGACCTCAGCACTCCAGTAACCGTCATAGAGGAGAACAAACCTCTATCTCTAGTTCTGAAAGAAGCTGTTAACTCCCTAGGATACGACGTTGTCGTCAACTCCCACACGAGAACTATCCGTATAGTCGGCTGGAAGTCGGAAGTGATAACTCTTCCCTCTTTCTTTACAAACTTCAAGACTGCACAGCTTTCTGCGTCTGCATCTGTTTACGGAAGCGACGCAAGCGGGAGCAACACTTCCTCTTCCCTCTCAATGACTTTCTTAGAGCAGATAAAGAGCTCCTTTGAAAACACGATAAGAAAGATTCTTGAAAGCATTAACGGAAATAGTCTTCAGAAAGGTAAGTTCTCCGTCAACTACGACACGGGAGAGCTCTACGTTGAGGGAACTCCTGAACAGGTTGAGAAAGTCAAGAGATACGTTAAGTCCCTCTCAGATAAGCTCTCAAAACAGGTCTTAGTTGACATTGCGGTCATTGAGCAGAGGAAGGATAACTCCCAGTCTGCTGGAATTGACTGGACTACCACGTTTACAGGACTACGCAACAAGGATATAACGATAACCCAGTCCTCTTTAGGAGCAGCAAACGGAGTCCTCTCAATTGAGATAAAGGGAAGCAAGTTCAACTCCGTCATAAAAGCGATACAGAAATCGGGGAACGCAAGGATAATCACAAACTTCAGGCTCTTAGTTCCCAACTACGACGTAGGAATGCTCTCCTCTGCTGTAACAAGACAATTCATTACCCAGATACAGAGAGAGGTTAATCCTCAAACCGGAAGGGAAACTTACACGACCACTACCCAGCAGGTTAGCGAAGGTTCGGCTCTCTTTGTTAGACCCGTCATCAGGAACGACGGAAAGATAGACGTAGTCATAGCTCCAACGGTCTCCTCAATTTTGGGAGTGGACACCCAGCAGTACGGGGACATCACTCTCAAGAACCCAATAGTTGCACAGAGAAACTCCCCTCTGCGTCTCATAGTTAAACCGGATACTACCTACGTGGTCGGAGGAATACTCAACTCCAGCACCAGCAAGAACGTTAACGGAGTTCCTCTCCTTTCCAGCTTACCTCTCTTTGGAGAGGCTTTCGGAACGACTACAAAGGAGAGGAAGAACTCAGTCATCTACATCGTTTTAAGAACGCACGTAGTAAAGGAGTAGAGCTATGGAGCTGAAGAGGGATAAACTGAAGTCAATTCTATCGGCTAAGAAGAAACTGCTCAGCTTCTTCCTGCTCTTTACAGGGTTAGCGGTAATCATAGTTGTAGTAAGCTCCATCTACAAGCAGTACTGGAGCAGTTCAGGAACGGTAAAAGTTATTAAGCACGCTTCCCATAAAACCAAACCCTCCGCAGCACCTATACCAAAGAGCTCTCTCCCTAAACCAAAGCAGAAAACAGCAGCAGCCGAGAAAAATGGGACACCGGTTAAAACAGAAGTTAAGAAAGCTGAAAGTAAACCTCCTGTAAGTAAATCTCCCGTTGCTGAGGTTAAAACTTCTGGGGCAGAGGTTAAGACTTCAGGGGAAACTAAAGTTTCTAAAAAGGAGAGCAGTCCCGACGTTATCAGCGTCATAAAGTCTGCAAAGGAGCAGGCGTTTATCTACAAAGCTAAAAAGGAAGCGTTAAAGGAGAAACTTGAGTACCTCAAGCTGAAGAAGGAGCTCCAGCAGTACTCTCAGGAGTTAGCTCCACCTGTTATGCCGAAACCCTCTGAGCTGAGCGTGAGGCTAACCGAAATCCAGCAGAAACTTTACGAGCTGGAAAGGGAGATAGAGAAAGGGAGGAATCAATCTCCCTTACTAACCCTCAAGGAGAAGCTCCAGCAGGTAGTATCAAAGGTAAAGTCTCAAGTGAAGGAAGATAACAGGAAGTATGAGCTCCTTGCTATTCTTGACGGAAAAGCTGTTATCAGAGTTGACGGTAAAGAATACACGCTTAAAGACGGAGAAAAACTCTTCGGACAAAAAGTCCAGATAGGAGACTTTTCGGTCAAGATAGGAGACAAGGTTCTTTCCCTTAACCTCACTAGCAACAAGCAGTCCTCTACGCAGATTTCTCTTCCGTTTATCAAGTAGGAGCTCGGATGGAAAAACTAGTCGGAAAGTTTCTATCAGCGTTTGTGAACTTCCTCTTCGTTGTATGTTCAGCTCTGTCCCTAACCAAGGGGGACGTCCGGATTGCTCTGGGACTCTCCCTAGCTTACAGTCTTGTAGGACTTGTTCTTTCTGAATTTCTACCGAGAATTCTCCTAAAAAGGGGGACCGTTTCAAAAGAGGAAGCAAAACACCTCTCTACCGTTCTTCTATTTGCTTGGGTTGTAGCGGTATTTCAGGTAATACCAAAACTTTTGAGGTAGGAAATGACGGTAGCGTTTGTTGAATCGGATAGGATAGTCTTCTGCGATGGAAAAGACTTGAGAGAAGAAGAAAGGGACGACTCAAGGGAACAGCTCAAGAACGTAAGGTGCGTCTGGTGCAGCAGTCAAACTGCTGTTTACCTTGAGCACAGCGGTTCAGTAGAAGACGTGCTGAAAACGAAAACTTCCGACCCGGCTTGGTTTGAGGAAGTCCTAGAAAGGGACGAAAAGAGCAAGCAGATTAAGTCAAACGTTTACTACACGGAAACTTCTAATATCTTCCCAATCATAGTCCAAAAACCCATATCCCTCACTCCGCTCTTTTATGTCCTGAAAAAAATCGCAGAAAAAGAGCTCAGTCCGGAAAAGACAAAGGTAGTAGGACGTTTCTTCGGAAAAAAGAACTCATTTGTCTTTATGAGACTATCTCAAGAAGGGAAGATTGAAAAGTTTGAAAAAAAGAACCTGCGAAAAGAGGAAGTTCAAGACTTTATGGAAGCAAAAAGCAGGGAGCTGGACTTCTTTGTAATTGACATAACAATATCAGAAGCAGACTTCTACCGCCTCGCAGCCTCAAAGTATAAGCACCTGCTCACTAAAGAGACCACTCTCCTAAACGACGAGCTAAAAGAGGTATTCTTTGAAGTAGATGAGGAGAAGATACTCCTTAAAAGTCTTGCTCTTTCAGGAGCACTTGTTTTAGTTTCCTCCCTGCTCTACTTAGCAGGTTCCGTTTACTCTTACAACTTAACAAACAACCTCAAGCAGGTAAACCAGAAGATTTCCTACCTAAAGAGGGAAATCCTAAGAGAACAGCAGAAGAAACTCTTTTCTTACGCAAAGCTCCGCTCCACAGACCTATCGGCTTTCTCCCTACCTTTCCCGCAGGAGTTCCTAACTCAGCTTAAAGCAGAAGGTAAAAGAGCACAAGCAGTTTTTGACGTTCCCGTCGGAATACTCACTCCCGATGAGGAAAAAGAGGTTGTAAAGAAAGCCCTTAAAAACAAGTGTCAAATCAAGAGGCTTGACAACTTTCTCAGGTTAATCTGCTCCTTGAGGGGAAGATGAGGAAAGACATCTTAGCAGCAGGAATAGCACTTACTCTGATTATCCTCCACGAGTCTTACGGGAAGTTTACAGAGATTGTGCAGAAGAAAGAGGAACTCTCCCGAAAGCAGAGGGAAGTTAAGAAGCTAGAGCATCAGCTAAGGGTCCTTCGGACTCTGAAGTCTGAAAGCGGGAAACTTCAACCTCCACAGCTCTTTGCAGACGAGCTCGTTAGGAAAGTTCCCTTTTACGGATGCTCTTTCCGTTCTTCTTTTAAGGAGAGAAAGGAGGGAAACCTCAGATACGTTGAAGCTAAACTTGAGTGCAGAGTTCCCGACTTCTCTTCCGGGAAGAAACTCATTTCCCTCCTTACAAAGGACTATCCAGCTTCTATCAGCAGAGTCTCTTACAGACCGGGAAGGATTTCTGCGTCTTTAAAGATTTTCGGGGAGTAGAAGATGCTTACAAGTGCTCTAGTAGAACAGCTTATAGACAAGCTCCTTCAAAAAGGAGCTCTGAGAGAGTCTTACGCAGAGGAGCTCAGACTAACGTCCTCTTTAAAAGAGATTCTTGAAAGCGGTGCGGTTGAATACAGAGTCTTTGCAGAGACGGTAGCGGAAATATCGGGGATTCCCTTTCTACCCAATCCCGTTCCGAGGAAGATAACCAGGTCAATCTTTGACGACGATAGCGAAACTACTCTTCCTCTAAAGATAGAGGAAATGTTCTCCCTCAAAGCAGTTCCGATAGAGGGAGGATACGGAATTCTCTATCCCCTACCTCAGCACGAGAAGTTAGGAGAGAAGTTATACGTTATCTCCTACGATGAGTTTCTAAAAGTGGTCAAGTCCTACGCAAAGCGTTCTCCTTTAGAGGTAGAGGACTACCTATCAAGGGACAAGATACTTGAAGCAGTCCTGCTTACCCTCGTTCAAGCAGCAGTTGAGAACGCATCAGACGTTCACATTCTAACTCCCTCAAACGTCATCAGGTTCAGGATAGACGGGACTGTGTTTACCTACTGCTCCCTAATGGGGAAAGGAAACGAAGTAGCAAACGCTTTCTTTTCCCTATCCGGTAGGACTCCCAAAAACCCTCACGCTCAGCCGAACTCAATCCGTCTGAGCGGAGACGAAATACTCAAAGACAACCACATCAAGGAAGTAGATGCAGAAGTTAGGGAACTCCTCCCCCTCCTAAAGCAGATAGACTTCAGGATAGAGATAGTCCCCCACCCTCCACAAGCTCTCTCTACTACTGCGAGACTCCTAGATAGAGGTAAGACCTTCTGGAAGCTGGACAGCTTAGGACTACCCTCCTCAACGGTAGATAGACTCAGGAGAATAGTTCTAAGAAGAGGAGTTCTTCTGGTAACGGGAGAGACGGGCAGCGGTAAGACTACTACCTGCTACGCTCTGCTTACAGAGATAGACGCTGTAAGACACACCCTCATAACGATTGAAGACCCGATTGAATTCCGCAACCGGTTCTGGAAACAGCTTGAATACAAGGAAACACAGGAGATAGAACTCACATTCACAAAGCTCTTATCCTCTGTTCTCCGTCAAGACCCGGACGTAATCTTTGTTGGAGAGACGAGGGACGCTGAAACAGCAAAGCTCCTCTTTCAAGCCTCTAACACGGGACACTCGGTTATTTCCACTCTCCATACAAACTCTGCTTACGATACGATTATGAGACTTAGAGACCTGCTTGCGTCTTTCTCTACCGAAGAAGAAGTGAAGATGAAGCTAGTCTCTTTCTTAAAAGCAATACTCTCTCAGAGACTTCTAAGGAGAGTTTGTCCCTACTGCTCAAAAGAGGAAGAGATACCTCACGAGATTTACTCGGAGCTTGAGAGGAGAACCAACGGACTTTTAAGCAAGATGGGAGTTACCACTCACCTTGTAGGGAAAGGGTGTAAAGAGTGTAGAGGAACGGGGTACTTGGGGAGAGTCCTCGTTTCGGAGTTTGTAGAAATAACTCCCGAAATAGCAGAGAAGCTCCTTGAGGGAATAAGCAAGAACAGGTTTGAGTCCTTAATGCTTGAACAGGGGAACGACACGATACTGGTAAATGCAGTCAAGAAAGCTGCTGCTTTTGAAACAAACTTCTTTGAAATAGCGGAGAAGCTATAATGGAGTGGGTATTTTCCTACGTTGAACTTCCCGATAAAGTTAAAAGGATAGTAATAGCTAAAAGCTCAAAGGAAGCAAGGAAACAGCTCCTTTTAAAGAGGAAGAAGTTTACCGACCTGAAAGTTGACCTTTCAAAAACTCTCCTCCTCCTTTTGAGGGGAAATCCCTTTACTGATAAGGAGTACTTAACCGTCCTCAGAACAATTCAGAGATACCACAAGCTGGGAAGGGGGTTTAGAGAAGCTCTGAGGACAGCGTCCCTCAATCCCGATGAAAACGTGTCGCTGTTAGCGTCCCTCATGTATGAAATTTCCCTTTCAAAACAGTCTCTATCAGAAATCTTAAAGGAAGCAGGTTATCCCGAATACATCTACTCGGTCGTTGAAGCAGCAGAAAAGCAGAACTTGAACGTTGGAGACGTTCTCTCCTACGTCATAGACTTTTACACTTCCGAAGTAACGGTTAAGAAGAAGATGAACGGTATAGCATCCTCCTTAAAGAGAAACCTTGCTCTAATCGTTATAGGTTTCACGGTCATAACCTACGTTCTCCCCCCCATCTACGAGCTCGGAAAAGAGATGCATCCCCACGCTCATTACGGAACGGTAGTTGAAAGCATAATCAAGCTGGGATACCTCTTCAGAGAAAACCTGCTCTTTCCCGTTATCTTTGCTCTTGCTCTCATAGGAGCTCTCTTTTACCTGATTAAGGGAGATAGGTTCTACTCCCTAATTAACAGGATACCGGGACTGAAGTTAGTGGAAACTATGGACAAGAAGCTCATAGCGTCCTACGTTCTCCTTTCCATCTCCACGATAGAAGCTCCGGCTATAACGATTTTGAGAGAACTCATAAAAATCCCCAAGCTGGAGAAGTTCAGGAAAAAGCTGAAGAACGCTTACTACAAGCTCAGAACCAAAGTTCACGTTGACTTGGGAGAGGTCTTTGAAGTTGCAGACATAGACAAGCTCTTCGTCGTTAAGCTGAAAGGGAACAAGGAAACTCAGGAAGAGGAGCTGAGGATACTCATATCCGACTTTGATGAGCTCCTTGAGGAGCAGATGAAACGAGCAGAAGAGTTTATAAACGCTTCCGTAAAGTTCCTGCTGATGGGGCTCATCCTCTTCATAGGATACGTGTTCATAACGGTTTACTACGGATAGGGAGAGAGAGGTGAGTGCTTTTTTCCTTGCGGGAGTAATTTTCCTAACCGTTCTGCTAACAATTTTCCAGACGCACGTTCTTTTCAGCACTAACGAAACGGTAGAGCACTCTATCTTAAAGGAGGAGAAGAGGATTTCAGAGTGCAGGAAGAAGGTATTTAACTACATAATCTCTCACTCTCTTCCCTATACCTTTGACGTTCCGGTTGAGCAGGTCTGCGGGAGATACTTTTACGCTGAGAAGAAAGACTGCGATGACTACTTCTGCACCTATGCGGTCTCTTTCGGAAAGTTCAAAGAAACTGCAAAACCTGCTTTCAGGATAACCAAAAAACAGCTCTCTTCCTACGCAGAGGGAGAGAACGTTGAAAAGCTCCTTGCGTTAGCTAAAGCTCTCAGAGACTACCAGAACTCTTTCCCGGACTCTTCAATAAACAACCATTGGGTCTCGGGTATAGGGGACACTTCAGGATACAAGTCCGTTGAGAACTACTCCTCTTTCTTTGAGGAGCTGAAAGCAGACTGGAAAGACCTCTACTACGACAAGCTGGGGTATTCCAGCTTCTACATCTGCACTACAAGCGGTTCAGACTGCACCATTGACGGTATAGAGTGCGAGCTCAAGTACATCTCTCCTTATACGGGAGAAGTGAAGGAGATAACAATTAGACCGTAGAAGGGGGTTAAAGATGACCTTTGAGGAAGTCCTGAAAAAAGGGATAGAACTGGGAGCATCGGACTTTCACCTCTCTTCTTACGACTTTCCCGCTTACAGGGTGAAAAAGAAGTTAGTAGTATGCAGGGACTTTGGAATTTTAGAGGAAAACGTCATCTTACGCTTTCTCAGGGAAAAGGGATTGATAGGAGAGGAGTTCAGCGACGTTGATACCTCTTTTGAGTTTGACGGATACAGGTTCAGAGCGTCTATCTTTAAAACCAGAAAAGGAACAAGCGTAGTTCTGAGGAAGCTCCCAAAGTCCATTCCGGACCTTGAAAGTCTCAACCTACCTGCAAAGTTCATTGAGCACCTCTTTACAGATGAAGGAAAGCTGAAAGTCCAATCAGGACTCATTCTCATAACTGGAGAAACAAACTCAGGTAAGTCCACCACGTTAGCGTCCCTCCTAAAGAAGACTTTGGAGAACAACCCGAAGGTGGTTATTACACTTGAAGACCCGGTTGAATACGACCTCTATCCGGCTGCAAGGGGGAAAGCTAAGGTCTATCAGAGGGAAGTAGGAAAGGATACAGAAAGCTTTGCAAGAGGGCTGAAATCAGCACTCAGAGAAGACCCGGACATAATTCTGGTAGGGGAAATCAGAGACGCTGAAACTATGAGAACAGCTCTGAATGCATCTATGACGGGACACGTGGTCCTTGCTACCCTGCACACCAACGACACGGTTTCAACGATAGATAGAATCAGAAATATGTTTCCTGATGAGGAGCAGAACTCTATACTGGACGCTCTCTCCCGCTCCCTCTACCTGATACAGTCCCAGAGGCTCTACGCTAACGAAAAGGGAGAGATAGTCCCGATAGTGGAGCTCCTAAAAAACACAAGGACGGTAGCGACTCTAATCAGGGAGAAAAAGATATTCAGGATAACTCCTCTCCTTGACGAGGAACCAGAGCACATCTCTTGGGACAACTGTTTAGTCTCCCTCTTCAATCAGGGAAAGCTGTCCTACAACGAAGCAGTTTCCCTTGCTAAAGACCCTCAGTTTGTAAGGGAGAGGACGGGAGATATTTTCTAATCCTCTCTTTCTATCTTCTTTAAAAGAACTGAGAGGAATTTACAGTAACGAAGACCTTTGCTTTTTTGTCTTTCATAGCTAAAAAGTGTTTTAACCTTTCTGTTGGAAGAGCGTTTGTGTAGTAAACACAAGTATCCTTTGACTGAATAAAAATTTCAACCATTGTTGCTTCTGTTCCGTAGGTGTGTAGTAGCTTTTGGAACTCTTCAAAATTGTTAACAGGAAATCTTCGAACATTTCCTCCATCAAAGTTATCCATTTCCCTTTGCACTTTCTTTATAAGGGAATTAGTGAAGTCCTTTGCACTTACCTTAAACACCATTGCTTCTACAAAATTGGGAATCTCAGAATTTTCTTTCTTAAGTTGATGGAAAGAATAGAGAAAATACAAGTTGGTGAGCAAACAGATTCCCACCATTATTGAAGTAATAAAACTTCTCATCCTGCACCTCCTTGCAAATATTTCGTTAGTGAACTTGATGGACACCTACTAACACTAATGAACACCATAGATGTTTTTTACCCTTTCCTACTTGCTTTTTTCCAGTTCTTTCTCCATCTTCTCCAGCTTCTCTTTGAGAGCCTCTTCTACTATGTGGGACTTCTTTATTTTCTCTCCCTTTAAAAGGAGCTTTGCGTAAACTCTGTCAAGTCTTTCCAAAACTTCCTTTGATAAGAAGAAAGATGCTCTCTTCCTCTCCATAACTAACTCCTCTTAGGTTTTTTCAGCTTTAAATTTAAACTCAATTACTCAGCTATTCAAGTCAATAATTATTGACAACCACGAAAAGACGCACTATATTCAAGTTCAGAAAAGCAGTTTGAGAGGAGGTGAGCAATGAGGAAACTAATAACTCTTTCAACAGTTGCTCTAATAACTTTTTTCTCCTGCGGCGGCGGAGGTGGAGGAGGTTCTTCCACTTCAGGAGACACCACTTCAACATCTACCTCTGCGGAAGTTTCTACATCTGCAACTGAGAGCCAAACCAGAGAAGTTCCTCTGAACGGGAGAATTGAAAAGACGAGGAGCTACTCTCTAGACGGAGTCAACGTAGCTTATGCAGTAGCTACTACCGTTGACAACGGAACTCCGAAAAGCTACGGAACTGAGGTTTCAGAGGAGGGGACGTTCACTTTCCCCAGCGTGCTTGCTGGAAGAAGATACGCTCTCTCGTTCTTTGACGAAAACGGAAATCCGATAGTTTCCACCATCACCAGAGGGATTGAAGTTGATAGTCCCGCTGAAGTGCTGGTTGTTTTTGCAGACAGCGACGGGGATGGTGTTTACGACGAGGCTCTGGTTAGTCCAGTAAAGGGAGCAAAAGTTTTCTTCAGCTACTTCCACGACCAAGATGGAAACAAGATTCCCGATGAAGTTGAGGACACTCCAGCTTTTGATGGAGATGGGAACGGCGTTCCTGATGTTATAGAGTCCTACTTAGAGCAGATGCAACAGCTGCACCAACAAATGCAGGAAATACACCAACAGATGCACCAGACCGAGAACCAGACTGAACAGCAGGAACTTCAGCAGATACACCAACAGATGCAGGAGCTACACCAAGAGGTGCACCAGCAGTTAGAAGAGCAGTTAGAGAACCAGACTGAGCTGAACAACCAGCAACCTCAAGGAGAGAACCAGACTGAAGAGCAGGTAGGAGTTAACCCAGAAGAGATAGAGAGAGTGGTATCAGATGAGCATTTCCAAAGGTACGTTGATAAGCTACCTTATGTGTTAGCTGGAGTGAAGGTTTTGTGGAAAGAAGGAGTATTAATTCCGTATAACTGGAGCGAATATATCGCTAATACTTCAAACTCAAAGCTTAAATTACTATGCGATGATGGAACTAACACCATAGAAAAGATAGATGATAGAACTTACATATCCACCTACAATTTCTGCTCTCTTTCTGGAGGCTTTCAAGAGCTTAACGGTAAGCTGATAATCACAGTTGAAGATGAGGCGAAGGACAAAGTGAAAGTAAAAGTAGTTGGAGGAGTTTTCTCATTCAGAGATGATAACGCTAAGAGGTATGAAATTTCATCAGGAACTAGTGCTGAGTTTGAAGGAGAAGATAGGGTGAAGGTTCTCTCCTTTAATGGAGCTATAAATGCATTCAACCTCGTTTTCAACAACCTCAACTTCTCAGGGGAGTTTGATAATT
>Ga0256838_1001379_pt1 | contig 11662 bp, 12 predicted proteins | sample 4571419metaG_FD_185978 | JGI IMG/M metagenome (GOLD analysis project Ga0256838, IMG submission 185978) | Hydrothermal vent microbial communities from Guaymas Basin, Mexico - 4571-419 | ecosystem: Environmental > Aquatic > Marine > Hydrothermal vents | place: Mexico: Guaymas Basin | collected... | reverse complement strand
GCAGCATAAGCATATATTAAAGCCTCTGTATCAACTGTTGTGCTGATATGAAAGCCTGTTTTAAAGTCGTCAACAACAATGTATTTTTGATTATAAATTTCCATAAAAGAAACTGCGTCAAATCTACCGTTAAAACGAAAACCTTTTTGAATTTCAGGAACCTCAAAAGAAACACTTTCTTCAACACCAATAACTTGCATATCTTTATAAAGATAATCAAAATTAGTATATTTAAAAATTTCTTCTTCAACTTCAAAAATAACTTCCAATGGAAATCTTTCTTTAACGTCAAAAACTTCTCTTTCTATTCCAACCTTATCTGCTAATTTCTTAGCTGCTATTTCATGTGCTAAAATTCCGATTTCTAATGCACGACTAGAATCCTGACCTTTAGTTGATCTAAGATCATTATAAGCCCATAGTGGACACTTACCATGTTTCTCTAAGCGAGACTTAGAAAAACTTGTTATTTTGTTATTTAAGTTTTTTGTAGATACGAATTTCATATTACTACCTTTTGTGTTTAAATTGAACTTGAATAAATAATATTCATAGAACTATTCTGTAATAGTAACATTTTTTAAATTAGAGGGAGTTTAAACCATTCATTTTACTAAATGGCAATAAACTTAAGAAAGGATAGCTTTTAACTCTTCAACTTTATCATATAAAGCTTTTTCATTTTTAACAGTATACTCTTTATCCCCGTCTTCTCCAGAATTCATTCTGTCAATTTGTTCTTTTACTAAAATAAAAATTGCAGCTAATTCAAGTGCGTCTAATTCATTTCCAGCAGATTTTTTAATAGAAGATAATTCACTAGAAGCGTCTTTCAATGCGTCCGCTAGAGTACCATATTTATTTACAGCTTGAGTTGAAATTTCACCACTCTTCATTAGCTTATGATATGTCTCCATAGTCTCAAGATCTTCCTCTAGCTTATTATCTCCAGTTAACTGAAGTTCAATAGCCTTCTTCATTAGACCAGCTTTAACCTTTTTAGGATCGTCCTTTCCTTCTTTATCAACATATCCGAATAAAGAAGCTGCAGTAGTTCTTATTTTTAGTTCATGATCACTTAAACTTTGCTTAGCCAAATTCACACCCATTGCAGCAGTTGAAATTTCCTTGAATAAATCTTTTAAATCACCTTTTTCCATTTTTAAATCTCCTTGTGTAGTATTATTTTATTTCTACCTGTTTTTTTAGCTTCATATAAAGAAATATCAGCTAAAGATATTCTCTCGTTTATAGATATTTCAGTATTAGAACAAATTCCAAAAGACGCAGTTATTTCTATCTTATCTTCATTTTCTCCAATTATTTTCATATCTTCAATTAAACCTCGAATTTCTTCAACCCTTTCCTTTAAACGCTCCTCATTAAAAATATTTCTATCTGATACAGATAAAAACATTACAAATTCTTCTCCACCCCAACGTAAAATATAATCTTTTTTATCTTTTATATTTTCCTTTAAAGTTTGTGCAAACGCTTTTAAAACTAAATCTCCAGAACTATGCCCATAAGTATCATTTACATTTTTAAAATGATCAATATCACAAAAAACAATATAGAATTCTTTACCAGAAAGCTCCATGTCTTCAACCTTTGGCAAATAATGTCTATTATGACATTTTGTCAAAGAATCTGTATATTGATTATCCTTATCATTGAATAATAATGTCCATACACAACAAGACACATTTATCATAGCAACAACTAGTAGAAAATAATCAACACTCATAATAGCTCCTTATGGATTACTTTAGTTTAACTATAAATTATATCATATATGAAATATTAAACAAAGTCATTATTAAAATTTCCTATTATCGTTATTAAATTTATCATAAATTAGACATGTCTTTTCGTCTAATCTAGCCCCTGCAACAAATTCTCCAGAATCCTTCCAGCTTAAACGCATTCTTAAAGGAATACCTCTTTTAATTATATATCTTGAATCATGATTAAAACACATATTTTGAGAAAATTTTCTAATAACCATACTCCCTAAACCATGCTTAAGAGTTTGCTTTAGCTGAGGATACATTGCTTCAGAATCTTTTTCCCAAGGAACAATTTTGTCGCCTTTTTTATATAACTTTTTCATATTAGCTATATAATAATATATTACCGTATCATTTTCATATTTAATGCTATCTATATATATCTCGTCATTAATCTTTTTAACAATATTTTTATTTAATTCCTTAACCTCTTCCTTTACTAATTCCTTATAAGCAGTTAAGTCATTAGCAACCAGGAATATAGGAACGAGAACAAGTCCAGCAATAATAATTTTTTTAAAATTCATTTAAATTCTCCTTTTTTTATTAAAAGTATTATATCATTTTAATTGTTATTTAAGATAAAAAACAATATAATGTTTAAATACACAAGGATTTTAAAATTGAATTTAACAACAACAGCCATTATAAAATTAGAAAATATTGCTAAAGAAGAGAATGAAGTATATACTGATCTATTAAACTTTCTTCTAGTATTAAATACAAAGAAACAAGCAGTTATAAAGCACTTAACAATTAATTTATCAGAAGAGACATTCAACAAATACATTTATATTTTAAATAAAATAGGTGTTTTAACAAAAGAAGATCAATTATTAATTAAAAAACTTTCACTAAAAAGTAATAGTAAAAAAGTTGAGATAAGTAAGAATATGATTCCAGAAGAAATTATTAACAACTTAAATAACTTAACTAATTCAAGACGAAAATTAACTAAGGTCAGGGAGGGTTTAATTTTAAAGTGGTTAAGATTAAACTATTCTTTAGAAGACTTTAAACTAGTGAACTATTATTTCTATAATTTGTGGGTTAACGACTCTACAATGTCACAATATATAAAACCAGAAACATTATATAATGGTAAATTTGAAGCAAGACTGGAGGAAGCTTCTTTATTTAAAACTGATTTTGATAAATTTGAAAAAGAAATATCTTTAGTTTATGAGGCTTATATGTTTAGTTACAATAAATATATAAATAACAATAATTTCAACTTTACAAACGATTTAATAAAAAGTAAACTTATAATTTTTTGGTTAAATAGATTTACGATTGAAGATATGTTGCTAACAATAGATAAGACAATTGAACAATGGAGCAAAAACCCCTCACTCATATCTAAAATAACATTAAATAAAATTCTAGATAATAAGTTCCATGAAAGAGAATTAGTAGCAAAAGGAAACCTATTACAATCAAAACCACAAGACTTAAAGACTTTGAATGACTGGGTATTTGATTAAGGTATTTTCTTAAATAATGGAGATAGGCAAGAATCATATTCTAATCTATCAAAAGAGGTTATTTTATCATTACTTGCTTTTATTAAAATACCAGCAGAACCGTCAGAACAAGTTTTTTTAAAGCTAGTTATTTCAATGTTTTTATTATTTAACTTTATAAAATCTTCACCATATTTAACTTCTGATAATCCGTTACCAGACAAATCAGAATAGGTATTATCAATTAAATTAGCATAACTGAAATTTGTAGCATATTCATTTTGGGATAAAGAAATAGAATGTTCAATACCATTCTTTAATTCAAAGAAAAATTCTGTTTCTTGAGAATCTTTAACTAAAACAATAGTCATACCCATTAATATTGAAGCTATTAATGCTCCACTAAGAAGTTCTATCATGGTAAACCCTTTCTTCTTTTTCATATTACAAACCTCTTTCAATTCTATAGAATTCACTAATAAGTAATATCTTTTCAGATATATTTAAATCTGATTTTCTATAATTTCTTTTAATCTCATTGTAGAAAGCTTTTCTTTCTTTTACATAATCAAAATTTCCTGAATATCCAAGTTTATTTAAAACTATTATAATTTTCAATCTAGAGTATTGATCTTTTTCACTTTTTAATTTTTTATTTAAGAATAAGATACTCATTTCCTTAAGTTTATTATTATTTAACCTAGTAAAAGATTCTAAGTAAGAATGCCTAAGTTTTGAAGGGAAATAATTTTCTTTTTTAATTTTATCAAAAATTTTAAAATATTCTGTTAGCATTATCTCATGTATTTTAACATTGCCCTCTTTATAATTTCGCTCTCTATCATTAATTAATAATATCAACTTATATACATTCTCTTTATCTTGATAAGATATTTTCTTATAGTTTGATACAATTTTCTTTAAATCCAAGTTTGTATTTATTTTAACAATATTACCCGTGCTTTTATCTACCTTAGTATAAGGATTATTTTCAAAATCATAAGGTTGAGTTAAAAATAAAGAATAAGATTTACGCAAGGCATAATCAAAATCTCTATTTTGTTTACTTAAATCTACTTTAAAATAAGGCATAGTATTTGATTCTAAAATAAAAGCTTCATTTTTTGAGTCTTGCTTTCCATGGTATCTAATATAATTAGATACTAATGTCGACGTATTAGACGATTTATTAAGAACTTGGATATCTTTAGCCTCTTTATCAGAACGCTCTTTAAATACACTTAAGCAGGATTCATATGTTCCATACTTTTTAAGATATCCTTTTGAGTTACAAATGCGTTCTAATCTTTCTGGACTAATATTTTCAGCTAATAAAAAGTTAGAAGCCAATATTCCTATCATTAAAAGTTTTTTCATAAGTTTCCTCTTTATTTTTTTGTATTATAACTTAAAATTTAAGTCTAATGTCAGATAGTTTTCAATATAATGTCATTTGATACTATTACTATGTAACTAACATTATATTATATCAATATAATTTAGAAAAATTCAAAAGGATACGTTATGGAAAAAAGACAAGAAAATTTTATATGTTTAGGCATTGTAGGTCAATCAGGTAGTGGAAAAACAGAATTAGCAAAAGCTTTGCTAGGGTTAAAAACTATTAATGGAATGGAAGTTTATATGCCAATTTCACATACTTCTAGAAATATAAGAAGTGGTGAAGAAGATAAGAAAGACTATTTCTTCAAAGACAAAAGTTATTTTGAAGAAAATAAATCAGATTTTTATGAACTCGTAGAATTTGCAGGTAATTACTATGGCCTTCATAAAGATTCAATTAAGCCTGGTTTAAATGTTATTGTTATTGAACCAGCAGGTTATTGTCAAATTGAAGATTTGATTGGTGATAAGTTAAAAGGAATTCTTCTAACAACAACTAAAGCGAAGGAACGAATGCTTCTTAGAGGTGATTCTTCAGACTCAATTGATAGTAGATTGAGTTTTGACGATATTGAAGAACGAGCTAAAGAAATTTCATTTAATCTTAAAATTAATACGGACGTATTAACAAAAAAAGAAGTATTTGAATATGTTTTAGGACGCTTAAATGACTTTCTTTAAAAAAGGAACAGAATTAACTCTTCCTCTAGACGAGACAGAACTCTATCTATCTAATTTAAAGTTACTGGGAGATAGAGATCTTGCATTATTTACTCATTATGATATTTCATTTGCAAAAGCAATTGAAGAATCAAAACAAGTCTTATCTTTAGAAGATTGGTTTAATGATAGATCTTTAATCTATGAGAATGGAGTAGAAAAACTTTTATTTTTTGATACAGAAACAGCACATTTAAATGGATATGCTGCTTCAATAGCATTAATTCTAACAGATTTAGAAGGAACCGTTATTGACGAACTTTATCTAGAAATAAATCCAGGTGTAAAAATGGATCCAGAAGCGATAGCAATACATAAGTTGACAGACGAGTATTTATCTGACAAACCTTATTTTATCGATTTAGAACCACAAATTACAACTTTTATAAACCAGGCTGATACGGTTGTTGCTCATAATGTAAAATATGATCAAGGTGTTTTAATTAGAGAATATCAACGGTTAGGTATTAGAATACCAGATATCTTAAATTATTCTTTAGACACAATGCTTCTTTTAAAAAATCAAATCAAATTTGATCACGTAAAGCGTAAAAATCCTAAGCTCTCAGAAGCTGCATTTATGTTGAATATAGATTTAGACAATCTTACTCTTCATAATGCCTTAGAAGACACTAGGCTTATGCTAAATGTATATAAGGAAGCTATTCAACCAAAGACAGAAATGGTTCTAACAGAATCAATTATTGAAAGGTTTAAAAATGAAAATAAATAACTATGCTGAAGACTTAGCTTACTCTGATAGCGTTTCAGATAAAGTTAATTTATTCACAAGAAGTAAGCTTAGTCAATTTTATAATATTGATAATATTATTTCAGTCCAAGAAAAGCACTTGCAATTTGCAGGTGTTGATAAAATAGTAAAGACAATTGACGGTAAGATTATAAGAATAGAGGAAAAAATAAGACGTGTAACAAGAAATGATATTTTAATTGAACTTCTTGCAAATACAGATCAATACTTAAAACACCCTCGTGGTTTAGGTTGGGGATTAAAAGCTTATTCAACTGATATTTTATTATATTACTTTGAAGATTCTAATACAGGTTGGTTTTTCCATTGGGCAAAATTTCAAAAGACTTTAATTAAGAATCTTCCAGTTTGGTTTGATCTTGCTAAAAATAATAAAAATGGATTTATGTTTAAATATGCTTATAATAAAGGATATAAAAGTAAAAACATTGTTATTCCTAAAAATGTATTTTTAAATGCATATGTAAATGAAGGAGGAGTTATCATATAACTCCTTACTTTTTAACTATTATAGTTTATTAATATTATCCATAGCTTTCTTTTCTAAAGAATTTTTAATTCTCTTAATCTCACCAACATAATCATTATTTCCACTAAAAGAAAAAACTTTACTTGCATAAGAATCTAAAGACCTTCTATCAGTTGGTGTCGCAATTATAAAATAATAACCCAAAGCTAAAGACGCAACAATAACAATTAAACCCCTTACAAAATTAACAAACATTGTAAATGCAACTATAAAAACTGAAAGCCCAATTATTAAAAAGAAAAAGGGCCCTATCATATTACTTAAATCCATTTCTTTCTCCTACTGAAAATCAAAATTATTTATTTCTATATCTGAGAATAGGAATGCAAATTTAAAAACTTTAGTTCCCTTTTCTTTCGGCGTTGGTGTCCATTTAACAGAAAATGTCATATCCTCAGGAGTACCTTTTTTAAATACAATAATATGATTATTTATCTCTCCGTCATGCGGAACAACTTCACGATTATATTGTTTTTTATTAATCATGTCATATAAACTCCACTTACTCATTTGAGGCCCTATTGGACTTGTTAAATAAGCTGAACCTTCAATTTCCACTTGTATTTCATGATAACTTAGCTTATGATCAGAATAAACTAACCAAAAGTTTTCAGTCAAAACATTACTATCAAAACCTCCCTTATAATTTACATTATAAAGACGTTGATAGCTTGTATTATGATTAATCTTTGCCTGGTCATGAATTAATAACCCCTTTGTATTTATTCTTGTCATATCAATATTTTCAGTTATTACAAAATTATAATAAGTTTTAGCTGGATTAAATATAACCTCTTCAAAATAAGGAGCTTCTTGAGATTTAGCAAAAGCTTGAAAACTTCCTAAACTATCATTATATTTTTCAAAACTATCACTTTTATAAGCTGGTATCTCAATCCATTCTTTTTTAACAACAGTTACTGGTTTAGGAAGTCCAGTGTCTGGATCTTCAATTATCTTGTCCTCTTCTGTAACCATATAATATCTATGATTTTTAATTCTTCTAAAAACTTCCCAATCTTCAATATTTGGACCAGTTTTTATAGAATAGCTTCTATCCATTAATAGTGGTGGATCAATTTCAGACTTCTGCTCACCACCTTTAGCATTCTCATTATTAATTCTTTCATTTTCAGCTTGAATTTCAGTAACAACAATTTGATTACCATTTATTATCCAGGTTCCAGCTGCAGGATAAAATATATGGTCTGTAGCTTTTATAGCATAAACGTAATGTTTATCTGTACTCACATAATCAAAAGAAGCAGGTTTTATAACACCTTTTAAACCTTTTGCAGATAAGCTTCCACCAAACAATGTATAAGCTGTTCTAGCCGGAGATTCTGTTCCAATTCTATACCAAATCCTATTATAAGATTGATTATCAACCATATACAAGTAAGCACTATCTTTTTCTTCATTTCTAAAAATATCTTCGTAATTAACTGTTCCAGCTGTCGAAGTTGTTGTAGAAATTTCAGAAAAATTTATTTTAGGTCTATGAACTTTAGTTCTTGCTGAATTTTGTATTGTATATTGCCAATTAATACTTTTATCACCTAGACCAAGAATAGCTTCATTTAAAACATTTCTATCACTATCCATAAATAATTCTTCACATAATTGATCAGAGCAAGCAACATTATCTGGTGAATCAACACAACCTATTTTAGCTTCAAAAATTAAATCACTTTCAGTTGTTGAAGGATTATAATGAGTATATGTTGGCTTACACTTTTCTCTCACTCTACAAGCGTCCTTAGCTTTACTTTCTTTATAAAAAGCACCTGTTGTTAATTCAGGCCCAATTTTATGCTCTCTATCTCGACAAAGAAACATGTCTTGCCCATTAACATTCATATATTCAACACTACTTGGTCCACCAAAACAATAACTTGGAAATGGAACAAATTGTTTTACTACACAATAGTGATAATCTGTTGAAGTATATTCACTATGAATTTTAGATAGCTTAATTGTTCCACCAAGTCTTTTAAATTTATTTAAAGCAGTATTTTTTCCAAAAAAAGGCTTTTTAATTACTAACTGATATCTAACAGCTGGATCAGTTATTGGTAATTTAAATTTAAATAAAGGTCTATTTAGATAAATTAAATAATTATCATAAACTCTATTTACAGATTCATGCTCTACTCCTTTCTTATCTTGATATAAAGTAAAAGAATACAAAGTGAACTTTATTTGAGGTTTATATTCATTTCTCAATTCGTCTTCCCATTCCTCTTCTGTCAAATTTGAATCTTCTGGATTAGGAAGTTCAAATGTAAACTCAATAAAGTCTAATGGCATTCTATCGTCATTATCTAACTCAACAACTCTATTTTGAGTATCAAAATTAGGAAAAACCTCAAAATTATCATTTGCTATAGTAAATGTTTTATCTGCAAGAACATTTACTTTTACCGTTGGAAAGAATCCTGGTTCTGAAATACAAAAATCATTACATTCGTCTAAAGCTTCTTGTAAATCAACTTTTCTTGTATTACCAGCTGTAGTTGGAAATCTTAAAGCAGTCTTACCAATTAAAGGACACATATAAGAGGGAACTAAATTTCTAGATAATTGGCATTTTATAATTCCACCTTTAAGTCTACTTAATAACTCCTCCTTTAAAACAGTTATATCTTGAAATGCCGCAGCAAATGCAACAGAATTTTCACTTTTCACTATTTCATTTCTATTAAAAGCAGGGCTATGAGTTAAGTGCTCTCGATAAAAAATTGTGGCATTTAACTCCTGACTCTCTTGTAATGTTAATTCTTCACCATTCTCCTTTTTATACTCTAACCCCTTTTGGTCATTAGTAAATATTGCTAATGGAGTTTGCCCACCTTTAGAAGTTCCTGCACCAGCATACTTAGAAACTCTTTCTCTAACAGTTTCACCACTTCTATTAACAAGACCAAGCTGTTTCTTTTTAATCTGATATGTTTTTTGATCACTAATTATCAATTGTCTTGTTTTTTCGTCATGACTTAAGTTCTGATCTTCTAAAAATCGCTGCTGTCTTAAGACTTGATATTCCTCTTCTAAACTTAAAAGTTCCTCTTCCTGATCTTCATTTAAAGTGTCTAACTCTGGATCATAAATTGTACCATTGTCGTCTACCATATATAAATTACCTGATTCGTCATACATTTTATGCCAACGATACTCTCCTAATCTAACAGGGGAATAAGTTCCCTTTGTAATGTTTTCGTCAACAAGGTTATCTTCACCAACTAAATCTTCCATTTGTTGATCAGTATTTCCCATAGTCACACTTCCCATGCTTTCTTTTGTAGTATTATCGTCAAAAAGATAAGGAGATTCCATATGCTCATTTGGTTCTTCAATTCCAATTTCTGCAAATAAATTTGTAGAAAGAGCAATAAGACTTAATATAATAAATAATCTATTTTTTTTCATTTTCATTAACCTCTTTATCTAATTTTGGTAAGTAGATTCCATTAGCCTTTAAAATATTAGCGAAAGGTTTGTACTTTGGTTCTATTTCACTAATTTTATCAAAAAAATCAAAAAGAGAAGTATCCCCTCTAATTAAATACTTAATAGAACATTGTTTTGGTGTTGGAATAGCTGACTTACAATAAGCAAGAGCCATTGCTGGAGCTTCTTTAACTTCATACACTCTAAAAAATCTAGGATCAAATTTTAAATGAAAATTTCTAACAATATTATTTTGATATTTAAAGGGGTATTCATACGCGAAAGTTTTCCAACTCTTCATATAAGACTCAATGTTTTCGGGAACTCCAGTTAAATATTGTTTAGATTCAATTTGTATTCCATTTTGTTGTAAAGCACTCACTCCTAATAAAACATTAGCTGTTGAATTTTTTGGAACTTTAGCTGTAAAGAAATAAAGAATAAACATATGGCTTTTATTAAAAGCATTTTCTTTCATTTTAAATGATAAAACTACAAGTTCCTTCAACTCTTCCTTTGTCAAAAATTCAGAATCCTTATAGAATATATCAATATAAGCCAAAGATTCTTTTAAAGACATACCTTTTAAAGTTTGCTTAAGCTTTTTCATTAATTCACTATTTATTCCATTATTTGAATTTTCTATACCAGCAATATAAGAAAAATCTTTTTTGATTTTGGCTTGATTAGCTTCAGATAAATGATCTTTAGCTAAATCAACATAGTCAGCACTATCAAATGCGAATAAAAGTATAGGTAAAACAAGTGTTATTAAAATTTTCTTCATAAATATTCCTTAATCTTCAGCTGGTCTAGCGCCAGCTCCTGGACAATTATATGCAAATGCTGCATAATCTCGTCGTTGCCAAATAACCATAACAGTACCCTCTGAAGCAGGTAAATTTTTAGCTGTTGAAACTGCTATTCCAGTTTGTCCCATTTCATGAGGTCCACCCACAAGAGGATAAGCCTCTTGTAAAACTGTTTCGGAAGGAATAGGCATAGGAAACTCTTTTGGACCACACATAGAAGTTATAGGTGTTGGTAATGCTGAACTATCAGAATAGAATGAAAACTCAGATTGCTTATCTAAAAATGAAGTTTGAGACATTGCCGAAGCCCCTCTTAATAGTAATGACATTTGGTGCCATTCACCATGAGTATCAGTAATTGGATCATTTCCATTTTGATAACCACCAACAGCAGAAAATCCATTACACCCGTCAATAAAGTACATAGTGTTTCTAATCATATTTGCCACTTCTCTACTATTAGCTTTTACTTGGCCAACCATTCCAGACCCCTCTTTTCCATTCTTAGCTGATTGATCCTGGAAGTTTTCTTGATCATAACCTTCAATAGCACCAGACGCACCAGTTGGATTTCCAACAGTCATTGATCCGTCAGGTGGAACGACTTCAACGTCAAAACCATATAATGCAGCAGCAGTTTCTGTTGCCATACAATCTATAATACTAGAGGCAATAATGTCTGGAGATAACATTGCAGCCATTTGAGGTATCATTTTTAAATA
>Ga0256838_1001377_pt1 | contig 11665 bp, 12 predicted proteins | sample 4571419metaG_FD_185978 | JGI IMG/M metagenome (GOLD analysis project Ga0256838, IMG submission 185978) | Hydrothermal vent microbial communities from Guaymas Basin, Mexico - 4571-419 | ecosystem: Environmental > Aquatic > Marine > Hydrothermal vents | place: Mexico: Guaymas Basin | collected... | reverse complement strand
CATCAACCGCTCCGGCAACACCACTAAAAAGCAACTTTTGCGCTCCGAATTTTTCTATCATAATAGTTGCCGTCGTAGCTGAATTTACTTTTCCTATTTTACTGTATGCCAAAATTAAATCCATATTATTAAATTTTGCTTTATAAAATTTATTTCTGCCATATTCTATCACTTCTTTGATTTCCACTTTTTCCAAAATCGGTTCAAGCTCTTCTCTCATAGCGCAAAGTATTCCAATCACGATTCTTTCCTTAAAAAATATTTCTGAGTAAATGTAAGATGGTGACTTAAGTCACTTTCGATTAAATCTTCATCAAAATAGACGGCTTCTTTTTCTATTTCGCCTTTTGGATTAATGACTTTGCTCTTCCCCCAAAATCCAAGACCGTCTTCAAAACCCACTCTGTTACAAAAAGCCACATATGCTCCGCTGAGTATCGCCATATTTTTTAGTACCGCTTCCCAGTGCTCTTCTATCAAAAGTTTTCCGTCTTTAAATTCACGTGCAGGAGACGCCGCTGTTACTATAATCAAATCCGGTTTTTCACGGCTTACAAACTCCACAGCATCCCCGCTAAAAACATCTTCACAGATAAACATAACGGTTTTACCGAATTTCGTATCAAAAGAAGAAAAAATTTTCCCGCCAAAGAAAAATCTTCCCTCTTCAAAAACTCCGTATGTCGGCAGATGAACTTTATCATGTCTTTTATAAACGTCACGCCCAAGATATAAAGCCGAATTAAATATTTTTCCGTCATCTTTTATAGCAGCACCCAATACGACATCTTTTGAAAAAGAGAGTTTTTTAAAAAACTCCTCTTCAAAAGCATCTTCTAAAAGTGCGTCTTTTACTTTATATCCGTTCATACTAAGTTCCGGAAAAATAACCAAATCGGCATCGGTTTTTTCAATAAACTCGATATGTTTATCAAGATTATCGGGGCTTAGTTTCGGTCTAATTTGAGCCAGTGCGATTTTCATAAATTTCCTTATAAACTTAATGCTTTTTCAAGAGATTTCATATCTGTAATTGGAACGGTTTTTTTCTTTGTAATTTTTCTGTTTATTCCCATTAATACTTTTCCGCCGAATTCCATAAACATATCCGCTTCATTTTCATAATTTTTAATACTCTGTTTATAAAGTACAGGTTTTGTAAGCTGAACAGGTAAAAGTTCAAGTGCTTCTTGTTTTGTTGAATATTTTTTTGCCGTTACATTACTGACTACCGGCTTAAATTCATCTTTCAAATATTCTTCAAGCAGATTTTTTAAAGGCTGAACGGCACTTTCAAGTAACGGACAGTGGCTTGCCACGCTCATATTTAAAAGCATTACTCTTTTTGCGCCTTTTTCTTTTAAAAGAGGCTCTAGTTTTTCTAAATCATTCCTGATTCCGGCTATTACTATCTGTCCGTCACTGTTGTAGTTAGCAGGCCATACCTGAAGGCCGCTGTTTTTACAAACTTCTTCTACAACCTCATCATCAAGACCTAATACTACCATCATTGAGCCAACTTTATCTTTAAATGCTTCATTCATAAGTTTTCCTCTTTCATGAACAAGCTTTACAGCATCGCCCAAATCTAAAGCCCCTGCCGAATAAAGAGCGCTAAATTCTCCTAAAGAGTGTCCAAGAGAAAAATTATAATCAAAATCTTTATTATCTTTAAAAAGTTCATATGCTATTGCGCTGTACAGTAAAATTGCCGGCTGAGTAAACTCTGTTTTGTTTAAATCGTCGTTTTCTTCGAACATTAATTTTTTAAAATCAACTCCAATAGCATCGCTTGCTATTTCAAACATTTCACGAGCTTTAGCTAAATTATCATAAAAATCTTTACCCATACCTACGAATTGTGATCCTTGTCCGGGAAATAATAAACCTAGTTTCATATCTATCCTTTATAATAAATTATTTTACTCAATTACGAAATTATACCAATATTTCATATAAACTTTTGATATAATAATTTTTAAAAGGAGGGGATGTGATCCTGGTGGACACCCCGGGCTTCAAACCCGGTGGGGCGGCAGGTGACTGTCCGCCCGGAAGGTTCGATTCCTTCCCCCTTCCGCCAATAATCAATCAGCCTTATATCTAAAATACCGTTTATTTTCTTTTTTAACGATTTCCTCCAAATTATCCAGATAATCAAGATAAGCCACGATGTATTTACGGCTCATAGGCATATGCTCTTTAAATTTTTTAATATCAATATATCCTTCTTTTTCAATAATTTCTTTCATCTTTTTTATTGCCAGATTTATATTTTTATCCGTAACAAACAGATTATGGGCAAGTCGTATGACTTTTTTAGCAGCTGTGAGCTTTTTCATGGCATTATCCCCTACTTTTCTGTCGATATTTAATTTTTCATAAATATTATACGGAGCTTCGGGGGTCAGTCCGGAATTATCAAGCAGCTTATAAAGCCTGTGTTCCACGGATTTTGTAATATCTACTCCTTTTAAATCTTTTCGTTTGTAAATATTATCTTCTATAATAAGATATCCTTCTTTTACAAATTCATCAAGAACACTTTTAATAAGTTTGTCACTTGCCCATTTGATTCTCAGTTGAAGAGATGCCGGAGACAGAAAAGCAAACCTGTTTTTTTCGTAAATATTTTTAATAATATGTCGAATCTCATTTTTAACATCGGCGGAAAAAATATTGTAATTTTCTTCGTCTATAAAGACATTTTTCAGCTCTTTTGCTATTTCAAGAGCTTCTTGAGGCGTTAAATTAAATCTTTGATAACTTTGAAGAAGTCCGAATCCCCTTTTATGATTTTGAACTAAAATTTCAAAAGCGCTCTTAAAATCTTTTCTATCAAGAGCTTTTAGGAGTTTTAATTTTTTCTTTTTCTTAATAGGGTCGCTGATAGGATTTAATACTTTTCCGCCTCCTACCACGCGCCCTTTATGAAGAATCACAAAAGGGTCTTCAAAAACCAAAAAAGCTTTTTCATCAAGTTTTAAAGTAGCATACCCTTCTTTATCTTCCGGATTAAACATCAAAACTCTTCCCGGAATTTTCTTTGCCCCGCTTATAAACAAAACCTCCATATTGTGGAAAAGTTCTTTACCCTCAACCGGTTTTACGAATACGTCAATTTGCTTAAATCCCCTTAAATAACCTTTGGTTGAAAGAAGGTAGCCTTTTTTTAATTCTTTATGGCTGATATTAAGATTAATAGCAACCCTTTGATGTGTATAAGCTTCCTCTACGTTTTCTCCGTGGACTTGAAGGTTTTTAACGGTGGTGAGGGTTTTAGTTTCGTTTATGAATATTTTATCTTTTAATTTAACCTGCCCGCTTAAAACGGTTCCGGTTACGACCGTCCCTATACCTTTTAGAGAAAACACCCTGTCTATATAATATCTGAAAAATTTAGAATGGCTAATTTTTCTTGGCGGCAGGTTAAAAAGATACTCTTTTAACTTTTCTATACTTTTTTTATCATAAATTGACGTTTCGAAAATTTCAAGCAATTCTAAATTTTCATATTTTGCCACTAAATTTTTTATTTCGTTTTTTCTTTTTTCAATTGTTTCTTTATCCGCTAAATCGCATTTTGTAAAAGCTACTATTATGTTTTTAACTTTAAGGATATTTAATACTTCTAAATGCTCTATGGTCTGTGGCATTATACCTTCGTTTGCGTCTATTGCAAAAAGCGAAGCGTCAAATCCAAACGCTCCGCTAATCATATTTTTTACAAGTTTTTCATGTCCCGGGACGTCTATAAAAGCTACGTTCGTATCGCCTCTTTTCATATTGGTAAAACTAAGATCAATTGTTATCCCTCTTTCTTTTTCTTCTTTAAGCTCATCACCGTTATATCCGGTCATAGCTTCTATAAGGGATGTTTTACCGTGGTCTACGTGACCGGCCGTTCCTATAATTACATTACGCATTTTTTACCTCACAAGTTATAATAGAATTTATAATGTCTGCTAATTTTTCTATTTCATCATCCTGAATACTTCTCATATCCAAAACAAAACGTTCGTTTTCTATTCTTCCTATTACAAGATTTTTACGCATATTTTCTTCCCATTTTTTGGCGTTGCCTTTTATTTCCACTATTGTAGTCGGGATTTTGCGGTTTGGCATCGTTCCCCCTCCTACATATGTATGTGAATTTTTAATTTCGGCTTTTAGGGCGGGAGTTAAAGATAAAAGTTTTTTGGCTTTTTTTACCAAATCTTCTTCGGTCTGGAATATTGATTTTAGAGTCGGTATTTTTTCATATTCTTCTTTTATATACGCCATAGCAGTGGCTTCTATAATAGAGAGTGTTATTTTATCTACTCTAAACATTCTTAATATCTGATTTTGTTTGAGTTTATCTATCAGCTCTTTTTTACCGAGAATTATACCCGCCTGAACGCTTCCAAAAAGTTTATCGCCGCTAAAACTCACTAAACTCGGATTTAGTTTCATAATCTCATTAATAGGAGGTTCGTAATTTGTAAGCCCGTAAGGCAGTTTTGGAATATATGCGCTTCCTAAATCATAATAATCCAGCACACCTTTTGAACGGGCTAAATTTATAATCTCTTCCAAACTTGCTTCTTCGCTGAAACCTTCTATAGAATAGTTTGATTTATGGACTTTCATAAGCATTGCCGTATTATCGCTAACAGCCTCTTCATAATCTTTAATTTTTGTTTTATTGGTGGTTCCAACCTCTACAAGTTTTGCCCCGCTTGCCTTCATAACCTCAGGAACCCTGAAACTTCCTCCGATTTCTACCAATTCTCCTCGCGAAACTATTACTTCTTTATCTTTAGCAAAAGTATTTAGTATCAAAAATACCGCAGCCGCGTTATTATTTACAATAAGAGCGCTTTCGCTGCCAAACAGGTGACTTAATATTTTTGCGCTGTGGTGATACCTGTCGCCTCTTTTGCCTTTTTCAAGGTCATATTCAAGGTTGCAGTAATGAGTGGAACGCTCCTTTGCGTAATCGAAAATTTCCGGGTCTATAAGACTTCTTCCTAAATTCGTATGAACGGTAATACCCGTGGCGTTTATTACATTTACGATAGAAGGGTTTAAAATATTTTCGGCTTTTGTTTTAATTTCATTTATAATTTTATCTTCGCTTACAGCAGTTATCTGCCCGGATTTAATACCGTCTCTGATTTTTTGAAGCGTCTGCTGTATTAAGGGAGTGAGGATTTTTTTGGGAATATAATTTAATTTTTTTTCTATTTTATCCACTTTTGGGATTTGTCTAAAGAGATTCATAATATACCTTTGTGTAATGCCGCCGGCATTTTTGATATTATTGTAACAAAAAAGGTTTACTAATGAAACTTGCTATTCCGGCATGCGGAGAATATATGACTTCAAAATACTGCCCAGACTTTGAAGAGTGTGAATATCTGATTATTTACGATACAAAAACAAAACAGTACGCTTCAAGAAAATCACCCTCTTTTTATTCCAAAAATCCTGAAGATTTAAAAAACTTTTTAAAAGCGATAATGATTAAAAACATTATTACCGGTAAAGATTTGGATGATAAATATTTTAAAGTTTTTAAACTAAAAGATAAAAATCTGACGGTTGAGGAGGCTATAATCAAATATACAGAGGAAAATTAAGATTTATATGATTTTAATAAGTTTTTCCTCTTTTTCTTTTACATTTCCTATAATTTTCGCAAACACCCCTTCGTTTTGGGCTCTTTTTAAATATTCAGCGGCTTTTTCCTGAGGAAGGGATATTAAAAGACCCCCGCTTGTCTGAGCGTCATACAAAATCATCCGCTCTTCAAAAGTCAATTCTTTTACAAACTCCACATATTTTTCCACAAATATCTGATTGTTATAGCTTCCCGCAGGTATAATACCCATACTCGCCTGATTTATAGCTTCTTTTAAAAAAGGTACTTTTTCAAATTCCACTTCAATGGTAAATTTACCGCCGCTCATTTCATAAAGATGCCCCAAAAGCCCGAATCCCGTAACATCCGTCATTGCATTTACGCCTATATCCCTTGCTATAAGACTCGCTTTGAAGTTCAGAGTCCTTAGAATTTCGGCAACTTCGCTTGCCACCTCATCGCTTAACAAATCCGCTTTTATAGCAGTGGTTAAAATACCCATTCCAAGGGGTTTTGTGAGAATTATTACATCATCTTTAACTAAAGTATTGTTTCTTATCATTTTATTCGGATTTACAATCCCCGTAACACTAAGCCCGTAAAGCATCTCGGGCGTTTCTATCGTATGCCCTCCGGCAAGAACGCCTCCGCACTCTTTTATTTTATCCTCACCGCCTTTTAAAATCTCTTTTAATACCTCGCGTGAGTGATGGCACGAATCAAACCCTACAAGATTAAGTGCTGTTTTCACATCCCCTCCCATGGCAAACACGTCGCTTAGTGAATTTGCCGCCGCAATCTGTCCGTAAACAAAAGGGTCGTCAACCACCGGTGTAATAAAATCAACCGTTTGGACTAACGCCGTATCTTCATTTATTTTATAAATACTGGCATCTTCGTTTCCCTCAAACCCCACAAGCAGGTTTTCATTGGCGCATCCAAGTGAGCAGGTTGTTTCGTTCAGCTCCTCCGGAGCCAGTTTACCCGCTCAGCCGGCCGCTTTCACATATTTTGTAAGTTTAGCTTTGTTATTTAATTTTAGCATCAAAATCCTTTAAAAAGTTATAATTCTATCACTCTCTTCAACCCAGTCTGCCAAATCATTCATAGTGGCTTTGATTTCAGGTGCGAAATACGGTTCGTTTTTATAAATTCCGCATCTTGCCTGACATGTCCCACATACTTTAAGCTTAACCCCGTTTTCATACATCTCCTTAAGCATCGCTACTAAATCATTGTCGTAATTATCCGGTTTTTTATTACATTCCCTAGCCAAATCCACAGAATCGTTCATCAAAAATATCCTTACGTCATGCCCTCGGGCGTACATGTTTTTGGCAAGTCTTAGCCCATTCCATGCAACATCGCTTCCGTCATACGGTTCATGGTTAAATATAAACAATACTTTCATTTTCACTCCTTTTATTTTTATTTATTATTATTGTACTTATGTTATAAACTTACAACTTCCGTATGCAAAAGCATATCCATCGTATCGTATGCGTTTCCTATTTCCCCTACTTTAAGCTCTTCTGCAGGAATATTGTAATGATTCATACAAAGCCCGCAGGAATAGATTTTTACGCCTCTTCTTTCAAATTCTTTTAAAATATTTATCATCTCTTCATCGCCCTTTGTTGTTAAAAAAACACCCCTGTTTACAAAAATTATGTTTTTAGGCAGTTTTTTAAATTCAAGAGTGGTTTTTAAAAACCCTTTCATTAAAATATCACCAAGTTCTCCTTCACCTACCCTGTCGTGTTTTATAAAAATAGTTTTATTTAAAAACTTTTCATTATCTTCATCGGCAACTATCGCACACTCATACCCTTTTACAATCGTTATAAGCGTTTCGCCGTTTCCAAGTTCTTCAACTTTCGGCTCAAATCCGTTATTTATGGCATATCTTTTTACATTTTGGACGGATGATATTGAATTTACAAGCACTTCCAAAATCCCCTCATCCATCTCTTCAAGCGCTTTTTTAGTTTCAAGCACGGGCTGAGGACACGCCATATTACGGCAGTCTATTTTTTTATTCATTTTTTCTCCTTAATATTTAACAACAGATTTTTCCCAAATTTTTTGCCGAAAGAACATCATGAAGCCAATAGAAGCCGCTGCTTCATGTGTATGTCTGAACCTCAGACCTGACAGCATTGATAAATTGTAACTTATAAATCTTAAAGTTTTTTTAAAGTTTAATTAAAACAGAAAAAGAATTTAACTTTTTTGATATCATATGAAAAAAAGGTTTAAGATGGAACCTATTTATAAATTCAATATCAAAAAAATAAAAAGCGGTAAAAAATTTGATTTTGAAGATACTCTGATAAAAGAAATTAGAACGGATATTTACATAAACGGTGAAAAAGCGGTATCTATAATGGCAACTCCTGTGGATCTTGAAGCATTGGCTGTGGGATATCTCATAAGCGAAGGAATTATAGGAAGTTTGGGAGATATTGAAAACATAGAGCTTAAAAATAACGGACTGATAATAGATGTAACGGCAAAAGCCGACACCAAAAAAATAGAAAAACTAAACGAAGAAGCAATAATTGTAAGCGGATGCGGTAAAAGTATTACTTCAAATCTCAACATCGACCCTTCAAAAATAGAAGCAGAAAAAATAAAATCCCAAAAAACAATCACTCCTTTTGAAATTTCAAAACAGATGAGTAAATTTTACAATTCATGCCCCCTTTACGAACAGACAGGGTGCGTTCACACGGCAAGGCTTTATTTTAATGAAAACACATATTTTGACGCGGAAGATATTGCCCAACATTCCACAGTGGATAAAGCGGCCGGAAAAGCAATCTTAGCGGGATTAAATCCGGCTGATGGTATAATGATGGTAAGCGGAAGGCTTAGCAGTGAAATGGTGGTAAAAGCCGTCATGCATAAAATCCCTATTTTAATTTCTAGAACCGCTACAACGTGTCTTGGGGCAAAAATAGCCGATACGTTTAATCTCACGCTTGTAGGTTTTGCAAGAGGAGATAAGATGAACGTTTATACGCATGACTGGAGAATTGAAGAAATGAAAAGTGAAAAGTGAAAAATGTAAAACGGAATGTAAAATTAAGGAGCGAAAATGGAGACAGTAAAAGAGCTGATTGAAAAATACAAAAATGAAGAAAACAAACTCACCTGTGCTAAAGCCTACGTGGTGGCAAAAAAGGCGGGGGTTGAGCCGATTGTTGTCGGTAAAACGGCGGATGAAATGGGTGTGAGAATTACCGACTGCGGACTTGGGCAGTTTGGAAAGCTTGATTTTACCGACAAATACGAAAAAGAAATAATAGACGAACTTCAAAATTTAGCGGATGAGAAAAACAGAATATTTTGCAAAGACGCAAGAAAACTTGCCGAAAAATACAACCTCAAAAAAGTCAGAAGCGCCATAAAAGATAACGGATTTGAGGTAATATACTGCGAATTAGGCGTTTTCAGAGAAAAAAAACGCCCTCGCGCATATATTAAAACAAAAATCTGGATAGAAGACAATAAAGGAAATCTGCTTTTTGGAAAGGGAAAAACGGAAATTTTAGAACTTATCGAAAAAGAAGGTTCAATCGCAAAAGCGGCGGAAAAAATGGGATTAAACTACAAAAAAGCCTGGAATCATATTAAAATTCTACAGCAAAATCTTGAAGATGAACTTGTAATTATGGAAAAAGGCGTAAAAGGCGGAACGAAACTGACCGAAAAAGCAAAAGAATATATAAAAGTATACAAACAGCTTGAAGAGGAAATTCAGGATTTTGCCAATAAACGTTTTAAAGAGCTTTATTTAAAAAAACTTAAAGGAAAAAAATGACCGTTTTAGATAACATATCATTTTCCGAAGCGCTTGAGCTATGCCTGAAAAACGCTAACCCAAAAGACATCAGCGAGAATATTTACATAAACGAAGCACTAAACCGTATTTTGGCAAAAGACATTACCGCAAAAAGAAATTCCCCTGTTTTTACCAATTCCGCAATGGACGGATTTGCCTTTAAACATTCACCAAATAAAAAACTGAAAGTCATAAAAACCATATACGCAGGTGACAAATACGAAGATTTTGAAATAAAAGATGATGAGTGCGTAAGAATTATGACTGGTGCAAGGGTGCCTGAAAGTCTTGATACGGTAATCCCGATTGAAAAATGTGAAGAAGTCACCGACGAATATATAATAATCCCCGAAATAAAAAAAGGCGCAAACGTCCGTTTAAAAGGCGAAGAAATAAAAAAAGGCAATGTTTTAATAAAAAAAGGCGAAACCATCACCCCAGAAATAATCGCAATGCTTGTAAGCCAGGGAATCGTAAACATACCCGTATATACGAAGCTCAAAATCGCAATCCTCTCAACCGGAAACGAATTAAAAGAACCATGGGAATCTGCCGATGAAGAGGAAATATACAACGTAAACTCATACTCGATTCAGGCCCTTTTAAAAAAGCACGGTTTTGAAAGCGACATAATTGGACTGATTCCGGATTCTTTAGAAAAAACCGTAGAATATATAAATAACATCAAAAATGACTATGACGTAATAATTACAAGCGGAGGGATAAGTTTCGGGGATGCGGACTTTTTATATGAAGCGTTTAAACAAAACGGATTAAAAGAATTCTTCCACGGAATAATGGTAAAACCGGGACGCCCTACAATGGCGGGAATTATGGATAACACGTTTGTATTCGCAATGCCCGGAAATCCTCTTAGTGCTTATATCAATACATTCGCACTCGCAATTCCGACACTAAAAAAACTAAGCGGCGCAGATAAATACTATTTTCAAACGGTTTATGCCAAAAACAAAAGCGACTTTAAAGCAAACCCGAAAAAAGACCATACGATTTTAGGATATTATGAAAACGGTGAATGGGAGGTGTTTAACGGATACAAATACGGCTCTGGAATGCTGACTCCTCTAATAAAAAGCAACTCTTTAATGCTTTTAAACAAAGGAAAAGAAGTAATTAAAAAAGGAGAAATGTTAAAAATAATCCTTTTTGATACAGTTTTTACAAATAAAAATAATTTATTTAACATTTGAATTTAAAAATAATTTATCTAATTTAGCTATATTAATTTTATATTTTCTTTTTGGGAGTTTTTGTAAAACTTCCTTATCCTGCAAATCTTTAAAAAGTTTAATCAAAGTAGGTTTACTTATATCAATTTCATTCATTATGTCGTTATATGAAAGGGAAAAAGTATATTCTTCGTCCATATTTTTTACAATCATTTTAATAACCTCAAGCTGTTTACTTTCACAAATAACAGAAGCTATTTTGAAAACCAACGTATTATTAATAAGTTCTTTTTCCTGATAAACAGGTAATAAAACTTCATAAAGACTGTCAAGCAGCTCTTTTATTTTTATAGGCTTTACCAAATAATTAACAGCTTTAAGTTTTATTGCGTCAAGCAGATAATCTGTTTCGGTATATGCAGTCGTAAGTATAAAAGGAATTTCTATACCGTTTTGTTTTAAAAATGAAATAAATTCAAGACCGTTTTTATCACCGATTAAAATATCGCTTATAATAACATCAATATGTTTTTCTTTTAAAATTTTATAAGCCTCTTTAGTATTATCGGCAGTATAAATATTTTTGACAAAATCTTCAAGAATTTCACTTAAATTTTTAAGTAAACTTATATCATCCTCAATATATAATACATTAAACTCTTTTAATATATCATAGTTTTTCATTTTGCTCCTTTATAGGTAATATAATTTCAAACATGGCGCATTTATACATAGTATCGGTACCCATTCGATGTTTGATATTTTTAGCTTTTATCTTTCCGCCCATATGTTCTTCAATAATCTGTTTTGCCATATAAAGCCCTATTCCGCTTCCTTTATCTTTGAGTTTGGTCGTAAAATACGGTTCGAAAATCTTTTCTAAATTCTCTTCTTTTATTCCGCCACCGTTATCTATTATACTAATAATTATATCTCTTTTTTCTTTTTTAACAATAATTAAAATTTTTTTATCTTTAACTCCGCTTTTTTTTAGTGAATCAA
>Ga0256838_1001376_pt1 | contig 11674 bp, 15 predicted proteins | sample 4571419metaG_FD_185978 | JGI IMG/M metagenome (GOLD analysis project Ga0256838, IMG submission 185978) | Hydrothermal vent microbial communities from Guaymas Basin, Mexico - 4571-419 | ecosystem: Environmental > Aquatic > Marine > Hydrothermal vents | place: Mexico: Guaymas Basin | collected... | reverse complement strand
ACCCAAATTATGCAATAGGAATTTATAAAATTTACCTATGCTTGTAATTAAGGGGGATTTAGTGAAAATTTTAAGCCACCTTATTGGTGGTGTAAATTTTTAATGAATGCCCCTTGATTGCAATGATAGAGTACAATTTTTTATTTCTATTGTATAATTTTGGTTAAAACCCTTTTGCCTATTTTTCTAACTGAATATCAATAGAAAGGGCTTCAACCCCATCTTGAGTCTCTTTTTGAATATCTACTTTTTTGACATCTATATACTTTTTAACAACCTCTATTATCTCAGCTTTTAACTCATCTATAAAAGGAAAACTATTGTTTGATCTATCTGACATTATCGCTATAGTCAATCTATCTTTAGCCGTTTTTGCACTATTTTTTTTACCAAACCAAGGAAACATTATTTAAATATCCCCTTAACTTTTTGCATAAAACTTTCTTTATGTGATTCAACATCAACAAAATCAACTTTTTCACCACATATTCTTGATGCTACTCGTTGGTATGCTTGTCCAGCTTTTGAATTCTCATCTAAGATGATAGGTTTACCTTGATTTGAAGCATCGATAATACCTTTATCTTCAGGTATCTTACCAATAAGTGGGATGCTAAGTATCTCTAAAATATCATCGCTATTTAGCATCTCACCACTTTGAACCATTTTTGAATCGATTCTATTTATGATAAGAAACTTATCAACCTCTTGACCATCTTTTACTTTTTTACTTTTAGAGTCAAGTATCCCGATAGCTCTATCTGAATCTCTTATAGATGAAACCTCAGGGTTTACAACTACCAATGCTCTATCTGCAAACTCTATAGTATGCTCATAACCACTCTCTATACCAGCAGGAGCATCAAGAATTACAAAGTCAAACTCCTCTTTTAAACCACTTACAAGTTTTGAGATTTTATCAGAGTCTAACACTGACTTATCTTTTGTTTGTGATGCTGCTAAAAACGACAAGTTTGGACTCATCTTACTTTTTATAAGTGCTTGTTTAAGACCTATACCATCATCCATAACATGAACCATATCATAAACTACACGGTTTTCAAGCCCTAGAAGCATATCAAGATTTCTTTGACCGATGTCAAAATCAACCACTACACATTTTTTATCATTTTGTGCAATTCCAAGACCAATATTTGCTGTGGTCGTAGTTTTACCAACTCCACCTTTACCACTTATAACTGCGATTACTATACCCAACTTGTCTCCTTTAATGCAGGTGTTATAACTATTTCATTATTTATTAATTCCACTCTATTTAACTTATCTTGTAAAAATTTATTATCTACTTCAACATCATGAAAAACTATATTTGCTTTTGATGAAGCTTGAAGCATCATAAAATCACCATTACAGCGAATCGAACCATCAACTATCTGTGTAACAATAAGTGTTCCATTTATAATGATGCTACCACCACTGTTTACACGATTTAAAAGAAGAAGGTCACCATCTAGTTTAACCTCTTGACCACTTCTTATAAGTTTATCTAAAACTTTTAGGTTTGTCTTCGCTTTTTCTATAGGTTTTACTTTAGGCTCTTCTTTTTTCTCTTGAGCTTTTTGTATAGGTTCTAAGTTTGTTTTTTGTTTTTTTTGAACAGGTATATCTAAATTAAATACATACTTTAAGTCTTTAGAATCCAAATAGTTCTTTATCTTATCACTTTCTTGACCATTGATCACGATAAGATTATTTTGAAAAAAAAGATAATTTTTATCAAAAAAAGAGATAAATCCATCTTCATTTTCTAACTCTATTTCAAATATTTTTGCAGAATATTGCTTAGTTTTCAAAACTATCCTTAAGTTGTAAATATTAGACTTCTTGCATAACCTAGTGAAAGTCTATTAAAAAAATTATATCTAAATAATCAAACTTTTTATCTAAGTAAGAGGACATAGATAAACTAATCCATTTTTAACAACTATTTCACCACTAAGTTCAGCTTCAAAAATTTTATTTGGAAATTTTTTTAAAACCTCATCATAAGTTGGATTACTTTTACAAAACTCAGAAAAATCATCATTTTTAAAACTTCTAACTTCATTACCAAATATACTAAATATAAACTCATTGATATCATAAATAACTTTTGCTTTTGCATCTTTTAAAAGTTCATTTGTTGCCCCACTCTCCCCTAACCTTTGAGGAAACACATAAATCTCTTTATCCATCTTTAAAGCATATTCTATACTTCTCATACTACCACTACCAAGTTCTGCTTCAACCACAACAAGTACATCACCAAGAGCAACTACTATCTCATTTCTCAAAACAAAACTATATGGGGTAGCTTTAAAACCATCTTTAAACTGACTCAGTAAAAGACCATTTTTTTCTATATCTGTTAAAAGGTTTTTATTTACTGCTGGGTATTTTAAATCGATGCCACATGGAAGAACGGCTATGGTATTTGAACTACTAGCACCCAAATGCGAAATTGCATCTATCCCCATAGCACCACCACTTACGACACATATATCTGCCTGAGATGCACTTAAAGCTAAATTTCTAGCCATTAATTGTGAGTATTTAGTGGGTTTTCTTGAACCAACTATCGAGATTTTTTTCTTTTTTAAAAGTTTCTGATTTCCTGAGAAAAAAAGTTCCTTAGGGTAGTTTTTCATAGCATCTAGTTCTACTACATGCTCTTTTATTTTATTCATAATTGGTTTATATAAACTAGCTCAACATCGTGAAAAAGTTTTTTTGATTCTCTTAATGCTGCTATTGTGTTTTTATGAGGATGCCCTATGGCTATAGCTGTTCCATGTTTTTTAGCCGATTTTATAGCTTCTTTTATCTGTTTTTTTACATAAGCTTTATCCATATTATGATCTAAAAAAACATCTCTTGCTACATACTTAAGACCAAAATTTTTCATAACTTTTGGTGCTTTAGTTTTTGATGTTGTTCTACTATCTATAAAGTTTATTTTATTTGCATTAAGAACAGTTATTAACCTGTTCATTGCAATCTCATTAGAAGTAAATTTACTACCTGTATGGTTATTTATATATCTTACTTTTGGAAATAATTTTTTAATAATATTTATCCGTCTTAATATCTCTTTTTGAGAATCTTTAACATGAAGTGTTGTTGGTTCTTCTGCTGTAAAACTCATAGCTTCCATCGGTAAGTGAACCATATAAAAACTTTCTTTTGAAGCTAGTTTTGCAGAATTGGGACGGTACTTACTAGGTGGGAGGAAAGACATCGTTAATGGTATGTTTAAACTTTTTATAGCTTTTACTTGTTTTTTTACACATACATCATCTATAATAATGGCTAACTTTGGTTTATCTGTTATTGTTATTTTTCTTTCTACAGGCTTTATACTCTCTTCAATCTCTTTACTATCAAATTCATGAGATGCACTTATATACTCCCTTGTCGGCTTTTTTAAAACCTCTTTAAGTCTTTTTTTTACATCTTCCTCTTTTGTTATTTTTGGTAAAACTTTTGCATCTTTAGTTTCTTTTTTTTTCTCTGATTTTTTTAGTTCTTGTAAAAGTTCTGATTTTTCATCTTTTTTTTGTTCTTTTTTTATCTTTGAAATGGTTGAATCTATTTTTGCATTTTCATATCCAAAATAATATCCAGCTAACAATGCACTTAGTAAAAGTGCTATAACAGCTAAAGACCAAGCCGTATATGTTAATACTTTTGAATTTTTATTAGTTTTAGTATTTTTTTTTCTTTTTGCCATTGTGTACTTTTCTATTTTTTTGTAACTATACCAAAAAAGTACCTAAATTTTTATTTTATTTAAGTAACTTTTGAGTATAATTTCAAGTTCCTTTCTCTTTGTATCAATTTTGATATATAACATAGCCGAAAGGGAAACAAGTCATTATGACTTTCCAAATACCAAAAGGAGATAATACTCTATGAGAAACTACGAAAACTTAGTAATCGTAAAACCAACATTTACAGCTGAAGAGATTCAAGCTAGCATAAAAGCAGTTGAAGAAGTAATCACTTCAAACGGTGGTGAAATAGCTACTACAAACGCAATGGGAATGAGAAAATTAGCATACCCAATTGATAAAAATGAGCGTGGTTATTACCATGTTATCTATTATACTGTTGCTCCATCTTCAATCTCTGAGATTGAAAGAAGATTCCGTATCAATGAAGATTTACTTCGTTTTGTAACTATCAAATATGATACAAACCGTGAGATCATCGCATGGAACCAACTAGTAGAAAAAGCTCAAAAAGCAGCTGCACCTAAAGTGACTGAAGAAGTTACAGCAACTGAAGAAGCTCCAAAAGCAGAAGAAGCTCCGGCAACTGAAACAACTGAAGCATCAGCTGAGTAGTAAGCGTAAGCTTTAAAAAATAAGGAAAATTCATGTATAACAAAGTTATTTTGGTTGGAAACTTAACACGCGATATTGAACTAAGATACTCTCAAAGTGGTATGGGTATAGCAAACACTGCTATAGCTACTAGCCGTAAGTTCACTAGCAATGGTGAGAAAAAAGAGGAAGTATGTTTTGTAGATATTACATTTTTCGCAAGAAGTGCAGAAGTAGCCAACCAATACCTTAGAAAAGGGAGTAAAATCCTTGTAGAGGGAAGACTTAACTTTGACCAATGGGTAGATCAAAATGGACAAAAACGCTCTAAGCATTCTGTAGTTGTAGAAACTATGCAGATGTTAGGTTCAAGAGACGATAATAATCAAGGTGGTAATAATTATAATGCTCCTGCACAAGGTCAGCCTCAAGGCTATCAACCACAGCAACAGCAAAATAACTATCAACAACAACCTCAAAGTTATCAGCAACCACAAGCTCAGCAACAGCCGAGTTATAGTGCAAATCAAGAGAATCAACAACAATCTTACCAACAGCCTAAGCCAAGTTATAACAATAACCAAGCACAAGCTCAAAGTAAAGAGATGCCAAGTAGCAATGATATCCCTGTAATCGACATTGATGAAGATGAAATTCCATTTTAAATAATAGAATAAGAAAGGTAATAACATGGCAGAAAAAAGAAAATATAGAAAAAGATATTGTAAATATTGTGAAGCAAAAGTTGACTTCATGGATTATAAAGATGTAGGAGCTTTACGCTTTTCACTTTCAGAGAGATATAAAATCATGCCTCGTCGTCTTACTGGAAACTGTAAGCGTCACCAAGATATGATTTCAGTAGTTATCAAAAGAGCTAGAGCAGCAGCATTAGTTCCTTATACTGTAACTCGTAAAACAGTTGTAACTGCACCATTTGAGAACTTAAAATAATCTAGTCCTCATAGGAATACTTTTTGCTTTTATAAAAGCAAAAAGTGACCTAAATGAAATACCTTCTAACTCTCCTCCTTAGTTTAGTCTCTATACTAAATGCTAATAACTTTGATGTAACCATATATAAACAATTTAATAGTGCTTTATTTGGCATCACACAAGACTATGATAGAGAGATAACTGCTGTTGGTTTTTCAAAAAACTTTCAAACATCTAGCAAAAAAACTTCAACTTACACTAATCCATTTGAATATCTTGAGGGTATCTCAAGTACAAAAGGTATACATATGCATCTTATTAAAGTAGATAATAGTGCAAATATAACTTTAAATAAAATGATAAACATATCAAAATGCTCAAAAGCTATATCTGTTATAAAAACACCATCAAATGGATACTTTGTAGGTGGTTATACTTTAGATGGATTATTAGTTATTGTAAAACTAGATGCAAAAGCAAGAATATTATTTACTAAAATATTTGGAACAAAAAATCAAAATACTATGAATAGTCTTGTTAAACTAAGAGATGGTGGAGTTCTAAGTGTTGGTGCTTCTAAAACTACAAGATCTTCTAGTGGCAATATATTTGAAAGTGGTCTTGGTTTAAATGATATATACTTAACAAGATTTTCAAAAAATGGTCAAATACTTTGGAGTAAAAAATTTGGTGGAGAAAATGATGATGAAGGTATAGATGCTATAGAAGCAAGAGATGGCTCTATCATAGTTCTAACAAGAACATCTTACAATGATAATCAAGATATGAAAATCATGAGAATAACACAAAATGGAAACAAGATTTGGGAGAAACATTATAAAACAAAAGATATAGTAACAGCACATAAAATCATACAACTAAGAGATGGAAGTTTTTTACTATCACTTAGTCAACGAGCAAGACTGCAAAAAGAATATATGCGACTTATAAAGTTTGATTTACACAAAAATACTATAAATGATAAAGTTTTAAATACAACATATTCAAGTGCTTTAAAAGATATAAAAGAGTATTCAAACTCAAATATCATAGGTGTAGGTTATGTTAAAGATGATTATAATACAGATGGTCTTGTTGTTATTTTAAACTCAAAACTAGAGATGCTTTACCAAAAACACTATGGTGATGAAAACTATGATGAGTTTAATGCTGTTACTATACTTCATAACTCTCAATCAGCTATAGCAGGTATAAAAACAGATATAGATTCACAAGAATCAAATATGTGGATAACTAAGGTTGATATAAATGCCAATATGGTAGATGTAAAATATCAAAAACCTAAACTACTAGATGCAATAAGTAGAAAAAAAATATATAGACAATTAAATAATATATTTGAAAATGAAATTATTACAAAAAAGATACAAATAAAAGATAACTTAGATATAGAGTTTATAGGTAAAGATTTACTTTATAATGCTGGTACTTATAACCTAAACGATAAGCAAAAGAAGTTTTTAACAAAGTTTTCTAAAAAATTAATCCCACTACTAAAACATTATAAAAACACGATAAAAACATTAGAGATAAATGGTCATACATCAAGTGAATGGGGAGATAAAAAGTTTAAAGAAAGCTACATAAATAATGCAGAATTATCTATGAAAAGAGCTTTTCAAATTATTAAATATATATTTAATCAACAAGATATAAAAACTCAAACTATGCTAAGTAAGATTTTAAAAGGTAGCGGTTATAGTTATAGTAAAAAAACTTTAACTAATGATGTAGAAGATAAAGAACGAAGTCGAAAAATTAGTTTCTCTTTAAAGTAAGGATTAAAATCCTTACTTAAGTCTCACTCTAACTGATTGCTCGTGAGCTGTTAAACCCTCAGTATTTGCTATCAATGCACAAGCTTCACCTATCTCGTTTATCGCATTTTTGCTAAAAGAGATTATCGATGTTTTTTTCATAAAGTTTTCAACTCCTAATGGAGAGTAAAACTTAGCTGTTCCACCTGTTGGAAGTGTATGGTTTGGTCCTGCTACATAGTCGCCTATCGCTTCTGGTGTATTATGACCTAAGAAAATTGCTCCAGCATGTTTTATAAGTGGTAACAGTTCAAATGGTGATATAGTCGCTACTTCTAAATGCTCAGGAGCGATTTTATTCATAAGGTCTATCGCTTCATCCATCGTTTTAGTTACTATTATAGCACCTCTTTCCTCTATAGATTTTCTAGCTATCTCCTGTCTTGGAAGTTTTTCTAACCAGTTTTCTATCTCAACTTTTACAGCATCTGCTAACTTTTGTGATGGTGTTATAAGTATAGAACTTGCCATCTCATCATGTTCAGCTTGTGAAAGTAAATCTATAGCCATATGAGATGCATTCGCACTATCATCAGCTAAGATGCCTATCTCACTAGGTCCTGCTATCATATCTATATTTACCTCACCAAAAACCATTTTTTTAGCAGTTGCTACGAAGATATTACCCGGTCCAGTTATAACATCTACTTTAGGGATGCTTTGTGTTCCATAAGCCATAGCAGCTATAGCAGATGCTCCACCAACTTTATAAACTTGATTTACTCCACATAAGTGACAAGCAGCAAGTAAAAGTTCATTTGGTTCATTGTCTGGGGTTGGTGTTGTTACCACTATGTTCTCAACTCCTGCTACTTGTGCAGGGATAACATTCATAAGTAGTGATGATGGGTAAGCTGCTTTTCCACCTGGTATATAAAGACCAGCACTATCAACAGCAGTTAGTCTTTGACCAAGGATTGTACCATTTGGTTCATCATCAAACCATGATTTTGGTTTTTGCTTTTCATGGTAAGATTTGATTCTATCATAAGCTAGGTGTAATGCATTTTTTAACTTTTCATCAAGATTATCATAAGCTTTACTCATAGATTCTGTTGATATTTTTAGATCTTCATCGCAAGTTGGAGTCCAATTATCAAACTTTGATATATGACTAAATAAAGCTTTATTTTTATCTTGTTTTATCTCATCAATGATGCCACCTACGATGCTACTAACAGTATCCATATCCATCTTTCCACGACCTAAAAGTTCTTCAAACTCTGCTTTAAAATTTTGGCTTGTTGAAGTTGTAAAAATCATTTTGTACCTTTTTTATTTTGTTTTTTAAATTCTGCATAGATAATCGCTAATGACTCTAAAAATCTATCTTTTTCTATAAAACCTAACATAGGTCTAAACATAGGTTCACCATTTTGTGTTAAAAACCAAATCCCTGGTAAACCTGGTGTATATCTTGCTAAATCTTCAGGTATATAATCACCCTCATTTGTCCAAGAACGGATAGCTATAAAATCTTTATTTAAAGCTTTTGCAACTTTTTCATCTTTTAGAGTCTCATTATCTAACATCACACAATACTTACAAGTATCTCTTGAGATTATAAATAAAACTGGTTTATTCTCTTTTTTAGCTTTAGCTATACCACTTTTATAGTCTTTAGCCCAATTAACTTCTGTTGCATAGATTGATGAAGCTATAAGTAGCATCATAATTATATTTTTAAACATATTTTTTTACCTTTTTTAAAATCTCTTTAGAGCATTTTTCTACACTCTTATCTGTTACATCTATAACTATATCTGCTAGTTTTAGATACTCAACTTTCCGTTCATCATATAACTCTTTTGCTTTTTTCAAGTCATTTAACAAAGGTCTTTTTTTAAGTTTTTTAACTGCATTTGGATGTTCTTTTATCCTTTTGATTATAGCTTCAAAAGATGAATCAAGTAAAACCACTAAACCTATATCTTTAAGATTTTCTTGTTTATAAAACCCACCACCTGTAGATATAAGAGTATTTTTAACACTTTTTTCAAGCCATTTAGAAACTTTTTTTTCTAAATTTCTAAAGTGTTTTTCACCATCATCTTCAAAAATAATTTTTATTTTCTTATTTTCCATAGATTCTATGATATCATCAGTATCAATAGCCATATACTCAGAATGTTTTATCATCTCACGAGCAATACTCCCTTTTCCAACACCCATAAACCCAATTAAAATAATATTTTTCAAACTTTTCCTTAAGTTTTTATTCTATAACTTACATACATTATACAAAAATATTGATAAAAAAAGAATTTCTTACTTATATAAACCTGAGTTCGACAATAAAAACACCCAAATATAGGGCAACTAAACGGCAATCTTTTAAAAATTATCCTCTCAACTTAGCTACGGCTAGGTTTTTTAGTATATTTTTTAAAATCTCACCATTTATTTACCCTATCTTTGGGCATTCTATTGTCGAACTCAGGTTATAAGTAACAACTAGGTCGTCTATCTTTTAAAAGACCCCAATACTCTCTTTGCTTTTTATTCTTATATAAGTCAAATTCAGCATAGATAATCTCTTCTTTGTCTCTTGATGCTTCAGATATCTTTGCACCTGTATAGTCTGTTATAAAAGATGAACCATAAAAAGTAAGTTCACAACTCTCTCCTACTTCTAACCCTATCCTATTTGCCACTACAACAGGAACTGTGTTTGTTGCAGAGTGTCCCATCTGTACCCGTTGCCAATGCTCTTTTGAATCTATACCTACTTCAGGTTCACTTCCTATAGCAGTTGGATAAAATATAATCTCTGCACCTTTTAGAGTTAAAGCCCTTGCTACTTCACAAAACCACTGATCCCAACAGATGCCAACACCTATCTTTGCATAGGCAGTATCATATACTTTAAAACCACTATCTCCAGCTTTAAAGTAAAACTTTTCCTCATACCCTGCACCATCTGGTATATGAGTTTTACGGTAGTTGTCCATTACACTACCATCTGCATCTATAACAACAAGAGAATTAAAATACTCATCTTCTGCTTTTTCAAAATAACTTACTAATATTACGATTTTCAACTCTTTTGCTAAGTCTGAAAACTGTTTTATAAGTAAATTATCTTTAAGAGGCTTTGCCCATGAAAAATACTTTTTATCCATATCTTTACAAAAATAAAGCCCCTCAAAAAGTTCTGGTAAAAGTATAATTTTTGCACCATTTTGAGCTGAAGTTTTAACTAATTTTATCGCTTTAGCTATATTTGAGATTTTATCTTCACTCATACTCATTTGGATTGCAGATACTTTTACCATTTTTACTAACCTCTAGCTGTTACTTCTAGTAAGTGATAACCAAACTGAGTTTGAACAGGTCCATAAAGAACACCAACATCACCACTAAATACAACTTTATCAAATTCAGGAACCATTTGTCCTGGTCCAAATTGACCTAAGTCACCACCAGAAGCACCTGAAGGACATTCAGAGTTTTCTTTTGCTGCATCTTCGAAACTTTTACCATTTTCGATTTCTGTTTTCAATTCATTACATTTTTCTTCACTATTTACTAAAATATGTCTAGCTGTTGCCCATGCCATTTTTTTTCCTTATATAAAATTAAAGTCGTATTTTACACAAAAAATCTTAACTTTAAAAATTATTAATATTTATATATAAATTATTGTTAGATTATAATTAAAAAATTTATCTATTATAATTACAAAAAAAATAGGAGAATACAATGAAAAAACTTGTACTAGCATTATTGACTGCTTTATTATTTATAGGATGTGGTTCACAACCTGTTGAAGCAACTGAAACAAAACTTGTTGTAGATAAAAATCTATCGGATTTATCACTAAAAGACCAAAATGGTAACTTACACTCTATAGACAAAGATACAAAAAAAGTAGTTTTTGCTTTTTCAAAAGATGTAGGACATAGTTGTAATGAATTTTTTGCAACAAAAGGTGAATCATACCTAAAAGATAACAAGATTCAGTTTGTAGCAGATTTAAGTAAAGCACCATCAATCATCAGAAGTATGTTTATATTACCAGGGCTTAAAGATTTCAAACACATAGTTTTAATCATAGATGATGAAAAAGTATCTGCTAACTATAAACCAGCTGAAAATACAGATAAAATCGTAGTTGTAAATCTAAACAATCAAAAAATAACTAGTATAAAATATTTAGATTCTATAGAAGATCTTGAAAACTAATCCTCTTTACAAGATGGGATGAAGTGAAAACTTCTTCCATCAAAAAGTCCCTTATCACTTAACTTTATCTCAGATATAAGCTAGATATATCACTCTTACTTATCTACTAAATTTGCTTTAATTATGCCATCTTACTTTTATCATCTTAAATCTTCTCTTTTGGTTCTGAAAAATAATAACCTTGACAATAATCTATACCAAGGTCTTTTACTATGTTATAGATAGCTTCACTATAAACATACTCTGCGATTATCTGCAAAAAACATTATCACTATAGTAGAAACCTGAGTTAGAAAATATAACTGATAATATCAAAGCAAATTTAAGATAAAAAACCCTTTTTTGTAATGACATATTTTTCCCTTTTTTAAAGTTCTAGTAAAACAGTAT
>Ga0256838_1001375_pt1 | contig 11677 bp, 10 predicted proteins | sample 4571419metaG_FD_185978 | JGI IMG/M metagenome (GOLD analysis project Ga0256838, IMG submission 185978) | Hydrothermal vent microbial communities from Guaymas Basin, Mexico - 4571-419 | ecosystem: Environmental > Aquatic > Marine > Hydrothermal vents | place: Mexico: Guaymas Basin | collected... | reverse complement strand
CCTCGAGAACCCCTATGTGAAGCGCCGGACGAGGAGCCTCACCGCGTTCACACAGGGTGGGGGCGAGGCGGCGAGGGACGTTAGGGACAGGTTCCTCGCGGAGGCCCTGGAGCCGATAATGGCTCAGTTCAACTTCCGCGACGTGACTAGGGCCAAGCTTCGGCTCATGACTCGCCTCGTGGTCCCTGCGCCCGTGTTCGAGACTCTTCCGGGGAGGAGGCTGGAGCCCCGGGAAATCGTCGAAGAGGCGGCGAGCGGCAGAACCGTCGTCCTCGATCTCAGCGACGAGCAGGATATAGAGGTGAAGAGGGCTATACTTGCTTCTATAGCGATGGCTGCCTGGGAGAAAATATGGGAGACTATGAGGCCGATCAACATAGGCCTCGTCGTGGACGAGGCGCAGAACTATGCATGCGAGTACTGCGGCGACTCCGGCCGGGCATTGGAGACCGTCGCCAGGGAGGGCCGGAAGTGGGGCCTCTTCCTTGTCGTCGCTAGCCAGCGCGTCTCCAGGGACATAAGGCCCGGTGTCCGCAGCAACCTCGGCACCGTGTTCTTCTCTAGGCTGCAGGCGAGCGGCGACCTCCAGGAGCTGGGCGGCTACCTCGACCTCGGCAGGGTAACCGAGGCAAGCCTAGCCATGCTAGCGAGGCGCGAGTTCTACGTAGCAGGCCTCATGAACCCTCTTCGGAGGCCCCTCCTGCTCCGCGTCGACGAGACCGGCTAGCGCCGCGTTACCCCTATTTTCCCCTACCCCCTGCTGGGCCGTGATGCTCCTACACCGTCATTCCATGGGGCGACGGGTGCCTAGAGTCTTGGCAGGTTCTACGCGTCTCTTCCTGCTCTTGGGCGTCCTCGGCGCCGCGGCTGGGCTCGCCGGCGCAATGCTCGAGGCCTGGCCGTTGGCGCTGCTCGGCGGCCTCGCCGGCGTCGTCGGGTTCGGCGAGGTGACAGTCCATGGCCTAGAGCTAGCTACCCGGGCGCTTGGGCTTAGCGGCTATGCATCAGGCGTCATGGTTAACAGCTTGGCTGTTGTCCCGGAGCTGTTCCTTGCTTATAGCATCGGCTCCCGTGGTGTAGAAGAGGGTAACCCCCTGCTAGTGGAGCTCGCTGTGCTCACAGTAATGGTTGGAGCAGGGTTCACGCTGGCCGTGCTCGGCCTGGTGGCGTTAATGGGGCCTGGAGGGCTTCGCGTGACCAGGGAGGCCGCTGAGATCGAGCTACCGCTGATACGGGCCACGGTTGCCTCAATCGGTGTCGTGGTTCTCTACGCGCTTGTCGAGGCCGCCTACGTGGGGCGGACGCCGCTGGACCCGCTGGAGGCCTCGGTGACGCTGCTGGTGTTCTTCGCTGTCTACATGTACTGGGTCGCGTCTCGCGGCAGGACTAGAGGCGAGGGGGGACTGGGCTGGTCGCCGTGGCTTCTGGGGGGCCTCGCTGGGCTGGTCACCTCCGCAGAGGCGATGAGCTCCGGGGTTGAGGCGTTCACGCACGGCATGGGGCTTGGCGCCGCCGGGCTCCTAGTCGGCCTGGTCGGTGCCGCGCCGGAGGCTGCGCTGAACCTGTTGGCGGCCAAGAGGGGGCGCCGGGAGGAGGCCGGCTACGGCCTCATCGCCGCCGTTAGTGCGACGGTTCTGCTTGTCTATGCTGCTCTCGGGCTGCTGCTGCCGCTGCCCCTCGACAGGTACATTGTATATGTGCTGGGCGTGCTGGCGGCCGGACTGTGGCTGACCGCGAGGAGCCTGGAGACTGGCGAGATGCTAGACCGGAACGAGGCGCTGCTGATAACCTTGCTGGCTGTTGGGGCGCTGTTGCTTCTCGCCAGGGTCTAGAGGCCCCCGCCTTCTTGGCCCAGGCCCCTCGCGTAGAGGGCCTCCGCGGCCTCGAGGATGTGCGTCTCGTCTACTCTCTCCCAGGCCTCATCGGGGGCCATGCCCGTGCGGCGGAGGGCGAGGTAGAGGGCGCCTAGGACTGGGTAGGCCCGCTTCTCAGCCACATTGAGGCCGCGCGCCTCCACGGTCTCTCTGAAGGCCGTGGCGTAGGGCCTACTGTTGAACATGCTGCCCGTGGTGTAGATGGTCTCCGAGCCGGTCTTCTCTGCGACCACGCGCGCCGCCTCGGCGAGTAGCCTGGCGCCGGTTTCGAGGAGCTCGGCCGCGGGGCCACAGCCCGCCTCGGCCAGCTCCACGACGTGGCGGGCGACTGCGGCTATCCTCTCCACCCGGCCCCTGGTGAGGTAGAACCAGTAGGCGAGCTGGTCCCCGTCCCGCACGCCCAGTCTCTCCCCCAGGCCCAGGGTGAGGCAGTCGGGGCCGCTCCTGCCGTCGAGGGCCTTGAGGAGGCGGCGGAGGGCCGCCCTACCTACCCAGAAGCCGCTCCCCTCGTCACCGAGGAGCCAGCCATGGTTGCCGGCGATGACGCGGCGGCCTTCATGGGCGTTGTAGGCGATGCTCCCAGTGCCGGCTATGACGAGGACCACGTTGCTGCCGCGGCCCGCGTGGAGCCAGGCCACGTGGGCATCATGCTCCACGACCAGGCGGCCGCCGAGACCGCTGCTGGAGACTATGTGTGGGACTAGCTGGGCGGCGAGGAGCCTGCTGTCGAGGCCAGCTAGGCCAGCGGCGACCGAGGTGATGTCCCGCAGCCTGTAGCCCGTGCCCCGGAGAGCGTCCTCTAGCGCGGCCCGGATGTTTAGGGCGGCTGTCGCAGCGCCCACGTTGACGGGGTTGCCGGGGCCGGCCCTGCCTATCCAGACGCCTCCACTGCCCGTGTCATAGACTAGCGCCTTGCTGCTCGTGGCTCCGCCGTCCACGCCCGCGACCAGCGGCAACTCGTTGCACCCCTACGCGGCGGAGGGCTATGACTGCCTGGGTCTCCACACGGGGCCCTCCTCGGTGATCACGGGCTCCGCCTTGCCCTCCTCTTCTAGCCACGCGAGGACCGAGGCGAGGGCTGTGCGGTTTAGGAGCACTTGACGGGGGCTAGGCTCCGCGGAGCCAAGCTCCACGGTCGCCATGTACGCGAGCCGGTCGAGCGTCAAGGCACCCCTCTCCCGGAGCTTCTCGAGCACATAGCTCTTCACCCTCTCAGCGGCAGCAATGTTAGCCTCTATCATCGAGACAGCCCTCTTGCCCCTCGTGACCGGGCCGTGGCCCGGCACCAGAGTATAGCCCGCCTCCGCCAGCTCGCGGAGCCTCTCCAGGCTCTCCGCCCAGCCCCGAAGGTCAGCGGCGAAGGGAACGCCGAACCTAGCGAGCACACGCTCACCCAGCACAGCGTCACCCGCAGCCACCACCTTATCCTCCTCAAACACTACCGCGCTGCTCCCGGGCGTGTGGCCGGGAAGCGCTAACGCACGGGCGCCCAGAGGCAGCGCAGCGCCACCAATGTAGGCCTCATCGACACGGAGGGAAACCATGGGCATAGCAGCTAAGGCCTCGGAGACAGTGCCACCGTAGACTGCGAGTCTCCTCAACACCGTGGACTCGACTAGCCCGAGACAGAGCCGAGGTGCATACACGCGGGCACCAAGAGCCTCCACGACGCCCGGGGCCGCCGCTAGATGATCAGTATGGCCATGAGTGAGCACCACGTACGCCTCCCCGACGGGGCCGCCGACCAGGCCCCGCACCGCCTCCACGACAGCCCCGTCGCGGCCATCCCCAATACCGGGGTCAACAACGACAACCCGGCCAACGTCGACAGCGATGACCGTATTGGGGCTGCCCTGGAGGAGGTGGAGCCTCCCCCCAAGCTTCCTAAGGCGCTGCGCCACGGCCCAGCACCCACGCCAAGCCTAGCTGCACGAGGAACCGGCCCAGAGAAGGAGAGGTTTATCGCGTGGCCGCCGTATGCAGGCCCAGCCCCCATCAACCCCCGCCGGGCAGCCCCCGGGAGGGATGGGGTGGCACCGGGCTCTTGAGCGGCCTGGTTGTAAGCTTCTGGGGAAAAGGGGGCTCAGGCAAGTCCACGGTAGCGGCCGCCGCTGCGCTCGCCTACGCCATGCGGGGGCTCCGGGTCCTGGCGGTCTCCACCGATCCCACACCCGCACTGGGACTCATCCTATGCGGCAGAGAGAGGGCCCATATGCTGCACTGTGGGGATGTTACCGTCCTTGAAGTCGACGAGGAGGACGTGAAGAGGCTCTGGGTAGAGAGGTTCGGCGACGAGGTCTACGAAGTCGCTTCGGCCTTCCTCCCGGTTGAGAAGGACATAGTGAACTACGTGGCCGGCGCCCCGGGCATCACAGACCAGTACATGCTCTACCTCGTCTACAGCCTCCATAGGAAGCAGGACTATGACGTCATAGTCTGGGACACGGCTGCGGCCGGCGGCAGCCTCCGCCTCCTACGGGTAGAGGAGGAGCTGTACCGTCACCTCGGCGACGCGGCACGCCTCTATCTCCGGATAAGGGGCAGCCTCGAGAAGCTGAGGCGACGGGAGAAAGCCAAGACACCCCTGGAGCTGATAGAGGAGTGGCGCCGCCTGGCACGCGGCATACTTGACTTCCTCGCCTCCCCCAGCCACCGCCTCAACATAGTATCCCAGCCCGACCGGCTCGGCCTCCACGTCACCAGGAGCCTCATAGAGGAGTTCAAACTACACGGCATAGAGCCTCAAGCAGTAATAGCCAACATGGTCCTCGAGCCCGAGACATGCCCCGACTGCCGCCCCTGGCAGGAGGACGCCAAGGCCCAGCAAGAGGCGCTTAAGGAGCTAGAGGGGCTCGCCCCGAGGCTATGCCTTCTCCCCCGGCTCGAGAAGAGGCCAACTACCGCGAGCGACCTACGGCCGCTCACAGAGAGGCTAACAGAATGCCTCCCGGAGCCACCCTAGGCATGGCCCCCAGGGGATAGCTGCAGGCGGTCCTGCACCTACCGGAGGCCTTCTTCAACACCATACAGGCCTGGGGGCTCATAGCCTACGGCCGGGAGGGTAGGAAAAAGGTGTGTAGAGGCTGGCTTCCGGTCATAGACGGGTGCACAGCGAGATAGCTGCCGCATGTCCTACCTTGTGGACGCTATTGTTTCCACGCTGACTGCGCGGATGTAGGGTGTGCCGTCCTTTACCTCGACGACGCCGACCACGCGGACTATGAGCTTGCCTGCCATAGTGGGCGGGGCTGGCGGCGCTGCGCCGGTGACGTAGATTTCTGCGCCAGTCTTGCCCCGTAGGAGCCAGTCGCTGCGGGTTATGGGTGGCGGTGTTCCGGCCGTGCTTGCCCAGCCAGCGTAGACGCCGGTGACCTCGACTAGCTTGCCCCTGTATTTCGCGGGCTCGGCGAGTATCTCCTCGACTGTCGCCTTCTCGACGCGGGGCGCCTCAGCCACCTCCTTTAGGGTGTCGAGGCTCCAGGCCTTGACGCGCGGCAAGCGGCTGGGCGCTATTGTGTAGGCGTAGCCGTCTATGTAGGTGGCGCGCTGTGCGCCCATGTGGCTGAGGAGGCCTAGTAGCTTGAGGCCCGGCTTCTCTGTGTCGACTCTGATTACTGCTGCTCCGGCTTTCTGCGTCGGCGCGCCGTTCTGGTAGGCTGTTATCGTTACCGGTATGAGTGCTATCCCGTTGCGGGGGCTGTAGGTGAAGGCGCGGTGGCCCCTGAAGGGGTCTAGGACTGGGCTCCAGCTGTAGCCGCCGCTCTTCGGGCCGAGGTAGATCCTCGCCACCGGCTCGGGGACCGCGTCCTTTAGCTGGTAGAGGGTTACGCGTAGTCTCGCGTCCTCTCTGCCTATGCCTAGCAGTAGGTTCTCCGCGACTGGGTGGAGGTACTCGTCGAAGCCTGGCGCCTTTAGGTAGCCGAGTATCCTGGGCCTAGCTGGGTCGTGGAGGTCTATGGCGAAGAGTGGGTCGGTGTTGCGGAAGGTTACGAGGTATAGGTAGGGGCCTAGGAAGCGGACTGCGTGGACCCGCTCCCTCACGGCTATGCCCTTTAGCTCGCCGATCTTCTCTAGAGTCTCGGCGTCCAGTATGTAGAGGTCTACCCTGGTGCCCTCGCTAGTGTAGGCCGTGGTTACGACACGGACTGTGCCGTTGTAGACGTCCAGCTGCCACTGTTTATTGATGGTGCCGGGCAGGGTGGCCGTCGCCGCCGGGGTTATCGCGTCGGGGGAGGCGTGGAGCCTCAGGAGGGTGGTCCTCCTCCAGTCACTCGCTGGCAGAACCAGCGTCTCCCCCGTCGATTGGGCTGTGACTGTGACTCTCCTCTCCTCGCCGCCGACGCCAGGGAGCGCCATGTAGACATCGCCACTGGTCGTCATGTAGATGGTTCTGGGCCTTGCACCTGCGAAGGCCACCATACTGTATCTGCCCGTCTCTACGCTGAAGGCCGCGAGCGTCGTCGTTACCGGCTCCTGGCCCACGACGACGAGGGGCCCCGCCACGGCCTTGTCCTTGAGGAAGACTATCGGAGGCGCCATACGCCACTGGGTGGTAGCCACAACGAGGGTGTCATTAGCTAGCCTGGCGTCAACGAGCGTCCCCGCGAGTGCGCGGCTCCAGAGGGGCCGCATGTCAGAGCCTAGGACTATGACCCAGGTGCGGGGCGGCAGGCCAGGCAGCCAGGGGCTCAACATGTCCACAGCGAGTACCACGAGGCGGCCTCCCTCGCCGCCTAGGAGGCCCACCACGCGCACCTGGTGCGTCAGGTTCAGCAAGACCTCCATCCCAGCCTTGGTCTCCAGGAGGAGCCTCATCGGTCCCGTGGTGTTCTCCACGTAGCGCTGCGCGTCGAACACCGCGGCTAGGCTCAGCTCCCTGGGGGGCCAGGCACGGTACGCCTCTACGATACCGCCCCTCGCGACGAACAAGTGCGTGCCGTTGTTCTCCACAATGTCAGGCTCGTCAACCCCCGCGACCTGGACGTTCGTGGAACCGTACTCGGCCGGCGCGCTGGCTGACTGCACGACGAGCCTAGTAGCGGCTGTCACAGTGACCCCCACTGGAGTCACCATGGCTGTGTCGAGCGTATAGACCACCGGGCCCAGGGGAGCAGCCTGGAACAGCTTCAGAGCCTCCGTGGGCGACAGGTAGAGGCCAACACTGCTCCAGAGCTGGGAGGCGTTGCCGGAAGACTGCTCCGCCGTGACCGTCACAGTGGAGGTGTTGACGATGAACACTGTCTTGACTATAGTTGAGGCCGGGCCCGGCGCTGTCACCGTTACCGTAGAGGGCTGGGCTAGGAGCCTCCCGCCGGCCACGACGCCGACAAGGATTCCGAGGAGCAAGGCAGCCGCTGTGAGCCCTGCGAGCCTAGAGCTTATGCCACGCATACCTCTGCACCACTGGGTACCAATAGTGGGCTAGGGGCCTGGTAGAGCTACTGGCTGGAACAGAGGCGGCTGGTGACTGTTCGAGGCCCTAGACTCAAGAGAGGGCCCCCTTCCAGGGGCTGCCTGGAGGAGCAGGGGCGTGATGCGCGCGTTTGCCGCCAGTGTCGCGGTGGCTCTCCTCACGCTACTCGCCGCCTGGGTCTCTACCGTGGAGGCCGGCGGGCTGCGGCCGGTTGCCGCGCTGCCCGTCAACGCCACGCTGGGGCTCGGGCTGGGAGAGGTATCGGAGCCTCTCATGCCGCTCGCCAAGATAGACTGCAGGGATAGCCTCGCTGTGGTCTACGGCCTGCCCGGCGGGAGACCGGTGGTGGCCGTGATATACTCGAAAAGCTATAGCTCCGGAGCCCCGGCAGCCGTGGAGGAGTGCGTGGCCAGGCTGGAGGCCTGCCTGGTCACGCTGGGTGCAGCGCCTGGGCGCCTCGTGGTGCAGGCCGAGGAGACGGGGGGCAACACGAGCACGGTGCCGGCACACACCGTGCAGAGGAGCGTCAGGCACGTCACCATCACGACGACGCCAGAGATCACCATTGAGACTGTCACCGTAGCGGCCGTGGCCTCGGGTGGCGCCAGCCAGGGTGGGACGGAGGGGGCTGCAACGACTCCCCCGGCGGGCAGTACCGGCCCCGGCGCTACCTCTACTAGCACCAGCCCGGTCACCAGCACTGCAGCCGGGAGCCCTATCACCTGGCGCGGCACCCAGGCAGAGTATGTGGCAGAGTATGTGCCGCAGCAGGGGGCCACCTGGAGGCCCCTCGCTGTCCTCGCAGTAGGAGCAGCAGCGGCGGCGGTGGCAGCCGCATGGGCGAGAAGGGCCGCGACCCGCTAGAGGCTCTCGGGGGCACAGCGCTTCGTGTCTACCTCTACCTGCTCCTAGCCCGCCGCCCAGTCGGCGTCAGGGAGCTGCAGAGGAGGATGGGGTTCTCCTCGCCCAGCACCGCCAGGCACCACCTGGAGAGGCTCACCGCCCTAGGCCTCGCCGTGAAGACTCCGGAGGGCTACAGGGCGGTGCCTCCCCGGAAGGGCCTGCTCCGCCTCTTCGTCGCCACACGCGGAAGGCTCGTCCCAGTCTCCCTCGCCGCAGCCGCCTTCACCGCCGCAGCCACCGTCGCCTACCTCGTCCTCCCCGGCTGCCGCGACCCCGCCGCAGCTGCTGCACTCCTCGCCTCCAGCGCCGCCCAGCTCCTCGCCGCGAGGCAGGCGCTCCAGGCAGCCAGGGAGCTGGAGGAGCTGATAACAGGCGGGGAGGGGGAGAACCGGGTGGGGCGGTGAGGAGGCCCGTATCGCCGCCAGCCCCTCCGGGGAGGGGGGCTGTGGCGTGTCTTCCTTCCCTGCGGCCGAGCCCCTCCCTAGGGCTTCTCTGCGTGGACGAGGCGGCCGTCCCGTATCGTGTAGTGAGTGAAGCCGGGGAGGAGCTCCTCTGCGGAGCGCTGAGGGCTCGTCGCTATCACCGAGACCCCGCGGGCGACGAGGTCCTCGAGGAGGACGCGGAGAGCCCCCACAGCGTCATCGTCTAGGCCGGTGAACGGCTCATCTATCGCGAGGAGGCGGGGCCGGTGAAGCAGCGCCCGGGCTATGTTGGCTCTCTTCCTCCACCCGAAGCTCAGCTCGCCCGCCTTGGCGTCGAGGTAGCGGCGGAGCCCTAGGGCCTCCACCACCTCGTCACGGAGGGGATCGTAGCCCTCGGCACCGTAGAGCCTGGCATAGTACTCCAGATTCTCGCGCACCGTAAGCTCGTCGTAGAGCAAACTATGGTGCAGCACGACGCCCATGAGTCGTTTCGCGCCGCTACTTGTGGGTGGCAGGCCGGCGACCCGGACCCTGCCCCTGCTGGGCCTCACGAGGCCCACCGCTATCTTCAGCACTGTGGTCTTCCCGGACCCGTTGGGGCCGGTTACGAGCACACCCTGGCCCTCCGCGATGCAGAGCTCGACGCCACGCAGCACCCAGCCCCTGCCGTAGGCGTAGCGTTTCCAGACGTCGCGTAGCTCGACCAGACAGTCTGTAGCCACCCTGTAGCCACCGGTTAGGGCTCCTACCGTGAAGCGCCGAGGGTATTGAAGAACTAGCCCTGCCAGCGCCGGCGCGAAGAAAAACACCATGTAAGAGGGCGTGCTCTTCTAGGACTATAAGAGTCGCTGCTTGCTCGTCCTAGTGTCTGCGGCGCCTTAGGCGTCTGAGTATGCTTCTGAGCCCAGCTCTTGCTGGGCCAGCTGCGGCCAGAGCCACAGAGGCGCCGTGCTCGAGGACCTCTGCTTCAACCGCTTCAAGCTCAACGCGGTCAGATACTGCGTGCCGCCTAGCTTCTGCAATCACTATCTGCTCCCAGGGTGTCCTACTGGTTTCCCTCTTTCTACGGGGTATGAAGCGCATCGGACTTCACCTCCGGGTGGGCCTGGCGTGCCCCGCTCCGCTCCTCGCTCCACATCGTGAAAGACTCGTACCGAGAACCCTTGATAAGATGAGCGGCTCCAGGCACACGCCCCTTACAGTTAAATAGTCCCAGGCTACCCGCGCCACGCGCAACACAACAAAACATGGAATTAAAGCAACGCTTGTCTTCAAGCGCTAGGCGAGGGAGACATACAACACACACGACGATAAGCTAGAGGAAGCGCGGGAAGAAAAGGGGAAGGACGAAGGGTAAGAGGCTCAAAGAGAGCCCCACGCAAAACAGCTCAGAGAGGTTGTCTAGGCTATCCTCCCGCTGGGCGCGCCATAGCTCTGGTGGCATCCTTCGAGTATCTTTTCCACCCAAAACACCGGCATAGCGTCCCCATAGGGCCTCGGTGTGCCATCCGCGCCGAGGATGTATATCTCCGCCCTCTGGCCGGGATTGTAGAGCCCTGTAACCACAACGTTCTGCTCCATTATAGGGCTCGTGCCGTAGAACTGCTGGAACGTCTTGGCGCTGAAGAGTGCGAGCACTGAGTAGCCGTCCTTACCCTCAAGTATGAATACCGCGTACTTGTCGTCGTTGCCCAGCGGCGGGCCCTGTATCCTCTCGGCAACCGCGTAGGGCTGAGGCGTGCTGACGCTAAACTTGTACACCGTGTCCCCTATTCTCAGCAGGTAGACGCCAGGCTCGAAGAGCTTAGTTTTGCCCCGGATGTTGAGGCCACGGACAGGCTCCTTGTAGAGCTTCAGCTGTGATACATCCTTGTAGTTAGAGGACTTGACGCTCAACAGGCCTATCCCCAGCAACGCCGCGAAGAATACCACCGCGAATACCAGAGCCTTTCTCCGAGACTCCAAAGCCCTCTAACCCCACACATAGCTCTCAGGAGCCAAGGCCTCCCGGGAAGGAGATGCTGGAGACAAAAGGTTCCGCTATAAACTGTTGTGAGGGAAACCTCCGGGTAGGGACCACCCTCCGCCTAGGCGCCGAGTTGCCTGGGCTTCCTCGAGAGAAGGAGCAGCACCAAGCCGGTTATCACTGGGTAGGCTGCGGCGTTGAGAGCCACGCTCCAGTGCCGGACGACGACAAGCCTCCCGTCCTCTACTTTCACGAGGTGGCTGACTATCGCCGGCCTGCCCTCGTAAACCGGTGGCTGAACCGGCGATGGTATCGGCTGCTCGAAGGTCACCGTCCTGTTACCTTCGGGGCCTATCAGGGTTAAGCTCACTATTCTGCCGGAGCTGTCGAGCTTCGCAGCAGCAACCCTTTCCACGCTGCCGCCTAGGTAGGGGGCCGCCAACACCAGGCCTATCGCCACGCCGGCTACTATGAAGGCTATGCCTGCCAGCCTGACCCAGCCCGGGGCCGGGGCGCCGCGCAGCCTCTGGGCATAGAGGTATGCTAAGAGGAGTGCCACAATGCTCGCCAGTAGCACCTTAGGCCCGAACACCATCATGACATCCGGACGCCCCATGAATTTGCCGAAACTAGCTGTGGTCGGGTGGAGGCTCTGCACGAGCCTGGGCGCGATGAAGCTAACGGGCACCATCGAGTATGCTGCGACAGCATAGGCCGCGCTCAGCGTCGCCGCACGGTCCGGGTCGGGGATGCTGCTCCGAAGCGCGAAGTAGACTAGGTAGGCGAGCAGGAGGAGGAGTACCGCCGTCTCCCGGGGGTCCCAGTTCCAGGCCGCGCCCCAGGACTCACTAGCCCACGCCATGCCGCTCACGAGCGTGAAGATAGCGTAGACTGTGCCCAGGGTCACGAAGGCCTGGACGTAGCGGTCCCACTTCTCACCGCCCCTTATGAGGTAGAGCAGCGCCGACACAAACGCGCCAGTGTAGAGCAGGTAAGTCGCCCACGCCATCGGTATGTGGAGGTAGATGTTGAAGTAGGCTGTCGGCGAGCCAAGGTTAACCTTGAGCGGAAAAGGCGCACGGTAGACCGCATAGATGCT
>Ga0256838_1001374_pt1 | contig 11678 bp, 7 predicted proteins | sample 4571419metaG_FD_185978 | JGI IMG/M metagenome (GOLD analysis project Ga0256838, IMG submission 185978) | Hydrothermal vent microbial communities from Guaymas Basin, Mexico - 4571-419 | ecosystem: Environmental > Aquatic > Marine > Hydrothermal vents | place: Mexico: Guaymas Basin | collected... | reverse complement strand
TTATAGTTGAGAACAAAAACAACTTAACAGATGAGGCAAAAAAACGACTTTTAGCACTTGAATCTAACTCATTTTTGGGTAGTGGTTCAGTTCTTGCACACCATGACTTAGAGATAAGGGGTGGTGGTAACCTAGTTGGAGATGCTCAAAGTGGACATATAAAAAATATAGGTTATTCACTATATCTTAGAATGTTAGAAGATGCCATAAAAGAGTTAAGTAACACAAAAGAGGAAGAGAGAGTAAAAGTAGATATAAAACTAACCATATCTGCATTTATCTCAGATGAGGTAGTAACAGAAGATAGACTTCGCTTAGACATATACAGACGACTTTCACAATGTGAAGAGGTTGTAGAGATATATGAAGTGGAGGAAGAACTTATAGATAGGTTTGGAGAGTTAGATATGCCTACTAAGCAGTTTATAGAGTTAATGGTTATCAAACTTTTAAGCTTAGATAAAAAGATAAAATCAGTTTCAAACTATGGGCAAAATATAACATTTACATACTTTAATGATTCAAAAGAGAGTATAAAAGCAGACAGTAAAGATGACGATGATATTATAAAAAGCACTCTTTTTTATCTACGAAATAATAAACCTAAAGTTTTATAAATTATATTAATATTAAAACTTATGATGTGCCTTAATGTTAGATTAACTTTATTTGATTATATTTTCATATAACTTAAAAATGAATGTGGAGAAAACTATGAGAACTTCATGGGTGAAAAAAAGAGAAAACGATTCTGTTCGTACTCAGATGCATTATGCTAAAAAAGGCATAATAACTGAGGAGATGGAATATGTTGCAAAGATAGAAAATTTGTCTCCTGAACTTGTTCGTAGTGAGATTGCAAGGGGAAGATTAATCATCCCTGCAAATGTTAATCACACTACATTAGAACCTATGGCTATAGGTATAGCATCAACTTGTAAGATAAATGCAAATATTGGTTCATCAGCTATTGCATCTGATGTTCAAGGTGAAGTTGAAAAGATGCAAGTATCTCAGCACTATAAAGCTGATACTGCTATGGATTTATCAACTGGTGGTGATTTAGATGAGATAAGAAAGGCTGTTATAGAATCTTCAAAGATCCCTATAGGAACTGTTCCTATCTACCAAATCTTGCACGATGTTGGTAATAAGATAGAAGATTTAACCATAGAAATTATGCTTGAAGTTTTAGAAAGACAAGCACAACAAGGTGTTAGTTACTTTACTATCCATGCTGGTTTTTTACTTGAAACTATGCCAAAAATAGCAAAAAGAAAGATGGGAATTGTTTCTCGTGGTGGTTCTTTGATGGCTGCATGGATGATGCACTATCACCGTGAAAACCCTTTTTATACTGCTTATGATGAGATTTTAGATATATGTGCTAAGTATGATGTTGCTCTAAGTCTTGGTGATTCACTTCGCCCAGGGTGTCTAGCTGATGCTTCTGATGATGCACAACTAGGAGAGTTAAAAGTTCTAGGTGATTTAACACTTCGTGCTTGGGAAAAAGATGTTCAGGTGATGATAGAGGGTCCAGGTCATGTTCCTCTTAATCAAGTTGAGAGAAATATGAAGCTTCAAAGAGAGCTTTGTCATGAAGCACCTTTTTACATCTTAGGTCCATTAGTTACAGATATAGCTGCTGGGTATGACCATATATCTTCAGCTATTGGTGCTGCTGTTGGTGGATGGCATGGAGCAAGTATGCTTTGTTATGTTACACCAAAAGAGCATCTTGGACTTCCAAATGCAGATGATGTTCGTGAGGGTATTATCGCTTATAAAATCGCTGCTCATGCTGCTGATATCGCTCGTGGTCGTACGGGTGCTAGAGATATAGATGATGAGATGAGTGATGCAAGGTATTCGTTTGACTGGGAAAAACAGTTTGAACTTGCACTTGATGGTGAAAGAGCAAGAGAGTATCATGATGAAACACTACCTCAAGATGTATTTAAAGAAGCAGAATTTTGTTCTATGTGTGGACCTAAATTTTGTTCTTATAAAATCACTCAAGAGATTATGGATAACCCAGAAGCTATACAGAAGATAGCAGAAGATGCAAAATTGGCAGAAGCTCACTAGCTGAAAGCTATCTTAAATAATTTAAGTTTTAAATAAGACAATATTTGTCTTATTTAGATATGATATATTTTTAAAAATAAAATTTGAAAAGGAATTAAATCATAATGACTGAAGAAATTGTAAAATCTGCACTATCTAAAGTTACATATCCTGGTTTTACTAAGGATATCGTAACTTTTGGTTTTGTGAATAATATAGAGATAAATGGTAAAGATGTTAAGTTTGCAGTAAACATAACTTCATCTGCTCCAGAAGTATCTAAACAAATAACTGAGGATGCTACAAAAGAGTTGAAACTTGCTGGTGCAAATGATGTTCAATGTTATATCCAAGCTCCACAGATGCCAAAAGCTTCTTCATCTAAGGGTAAAAATATTGCTCCACAAGTGAAAAACTTTTTGATGGTAAGTTCAGGTAAAGGTGGGGTTGGTAAATCAACTACATCAGTAAATCTTGCTATATCTCTTGCAAAACAAGGTTTAAAAGTTGGTCTTTTAGATGCAGATATCTATGGTCCAAATATCCCTCGTATGATGGGTGTAGATAGTGTAAGACCAGAGGTAACTGGAAATAAAGTTATGCCTATAAAAGCTTATGGTATAGAAGTTATGTCAATGGGTTCTCTTATGGAAGATGGTCAGTCTCTTATGTGGAGAGGGGCTATGATTATGAAAGCAATTGAGCAATTTTTAAGAGATATTATGTGGTCTGATTTAGACTGTTTAGTTATCGACATGCCACCAGGAACAGGTGATGCTCAACTTACTTTAGCTCAAAGTGTTCCAGTAACTGCTGGTCTTACTGTTACAACACCTCAAATGGTATCTTTAGATGACTCTCGTCGTTCATTAGATATGTTTAAGAAATTAAATATTCCTCTTGCTGGTATTGTTGAAAATATGAGTGGATTTATTGCACCAGATACTGGTGTTGAGTATGATATTTTTGGTAAAGGTACATCTCAGCCTATGGCAGATGAATTTGATACAAAAATCATTGCTGAAATCCCTATTGAGCCTAGCATCCGTGAGGGTGGAGATAGTGGTCAGCCTATCACTTTTGTTGCTCCAAATTCTGAAACTGCAAAAAGATATGCAAAAGCAGCTGAAACTATTTGGGCTATGATAGAAGATATAAATGCTAAAGGTGGAGTAGATAACTCTGCTGTTCAACCAACTACACCTCCTGGACAATCTGCTTGTTCAATGTAGTATAATTACAAGTAGTGTTTTTCACTACTTGTTAATTTTTTTAATTAACTATTTTCATACCTAATTATTTTATTTCTACCTGTTTCTTTTGCTTCATATAAGGCTGTATCTGCATATTTAATACATTCCCAGATAGTATCTCCATGGTCAGGAAATTTAGCAATCCCAATACTCATAGTTTTATAGATAACTTCATCTTGTCCAACATTAAATTCTGTAGCTGCAAAAGCTGAATGTATATTTTTTGCTACAAGCATAGCTCCTTCATCTGTAGAATTATGTAACATAACTACGAACTCTTCACCACCATATCTTATAGCTAAATCAGAATTTCTTATACTTTTAATTAGTAGTTGTCCAATAGCTACAATCACTTTATCTCCAACATCATGACCATAAGTGTCATTTACTTTTTTAAAGTAATCAACATCAAGCATCATAATATGATAAGTGTCTTTATTTCTGTTAGCTTGATGCATAAATTGAGATATAAACTCATCTAAAAATCTTCTATTATAAAGACCTGTCATACCATCTTTTAGTGAATTTTCTCGTAATTTTTCCATTAATAATTTTGATTCTATTACTGGTTTTGCAGCTTCAAGATAGTTTCTAAGATGTGGAATCTTTTCATTTATAGATTTTAATTCATCTTTATCTTTTGCAGTCATAGAGATAACTAAAGAGTAATCATCATTTATACTATAAAAGAAACATGAATAGAGTGTATCCATCTTTTTACACCCTTGGCAAAGTTGGTAAAAATCAGTAGATATAATATCTGTTTCAGTCCTATAAGCTCTACATTCTAGTGCATTTTGAAAAGTGCTTTCATTACATATACTACCACCAATATCTAGGTAGATTGATTCTCTTGTCTTTTTTTCATCGTTTATCATATATACAGAAAAATGTTGTATACCGTATTTATTTTTAAAAACATTTACAACTCTTTTAAATACAACATTTTTAGAGATGTCAAGTTCAATAGTCTTTTTGAATTTATAAATATCAGATAGTTCTGTAATAATTTGATTTGCTTCACTTAATGGATCATCAGAAAATTTGGAACTTTTTGATGTAAAAACAGTTAAAGAGTGTCGTATATTCCCAAAATTTTCCTGCATTTTTGAAAATAAAATATTTAGATGATTTACAATCTCTTTAGCATCACCATTTATAGTAGTTTTAAATATATGAGTAAAATCCCCTCTATAAGCTTTAGTTATCCCATCTTGCATATTTATAAAAAGTTTAGTATATGGTGTAACATAGTAATTTACTAAAAATAAAATTATTATAACAAATAACATATTTATCATTAAGATTTTAAATATAGATATTGCACCATCTGTTCGCATTTTACTTATGTCAAACTCCATACTGATAGCGCCTAAAACATCCCCTTTTTGGACATTATGACAGGCTAAACAGTTACTAGCATCTGATTTATTTGTAGCTATATATGGGATGGTTACTCTTAAAGTAATATCATTAATTGTTTCTGTTAGTTTTTTTTGTAATTTACCACTCTTTAGTACATCTATATCCATTTTATCTTGAGCTGTTTCATCAGTAAGTCCAACACCATGTTGTTTTATAACATTATCTCCTCGAACTATCCATAATGATTTAATCTCTTTATTTTGTGATATTTGGTTTAAAAAATAGCGTCTTTGGCTCATTATCCCATTTACCATATGAGCTGTAAGTCCATCTTTTACGATGTGGGCTACCATCTTTGATTTTTCTACAGCATTATTAACACTTGATTGTCTGAAGTTTAAAAATATATTTATAAGGTTTGCCAACCCTAAGCCAACTAAGATTAGGGTGGTGAATATAAGAAGTTTTGTTTTTGCTTGCATAAAATCGCTTTTTAATTATTTGCTTAGATGATACATGAACTTAAATTAAATATTGTTTAATTTAAGTTTGTAGTTTATTCAACTGTTACACTTTTAGCTAAGTTTCTAGGCATATCAACATCATTACCTAGTTTTACAGATATTTCAAGTGAAAGTAGTTGTAAAGCTACCATCATCTCAAAGAATTCTAACATATAACTTTTACGGTCATTGATTTTGATAAAATCATCTGCTTTGTCAAACTCTAATGAACTTATAGCACATATAGTGGAATCTCTTGCACTTAACTCTTCTACATTACTTTTTGATTTTTCATACAAAAGATGTTTTGGAAGTAGGGCTATAGTAAAGAGTTCAGGGTCTGCTAAAGCGATAGGTCCATGTTTCATCTCTCCACTTGGATATCCTTCTGCATGAAGGTAACTAATCTCTTTAAGTTTTAAAGCACCCTCTAAAGCTAATGGATAAAATACATCACGACCTATAAAGAAAAATCCATGACCGTGTAAATATCTTTTTGAGAGTCTTTTAATCCTTTCATGCATAGTATCTTTTACTTTTACAGAGAGAGGAACTTCTCTTAGTAATGATATTTGTTCAGCTATTTTTTGAGATGTGATAGAGTTCTTTTGTTTTGCTATATATAAACTTAGCATCCAAAAAACTACAACTTGTGTAGCAAATGCTTTAGTTGATGCTACACCTTTTTCTATACCAGCTCTAGTTAAGATACAAGCATCTGCAAGTCTTACCATAGATGAGTTGTCTACATTACAAATCACTAAAGTTTTAAGTCCTGCATTTTTTGCCATTTTTAGAGTTTCAAGTGTATCAGCAGTTTCACCACTTTGCGATATAACAACAAAAAGAGTATCTTTATTCATAAGTGGATCACGGTATCTAAATTCACTAGCAACTTCTACAGTACATCTGATTTTTGAATATCTTTCAAACATATATGATGCAGTTAATGCTGAATGGTATGATGTTCCACAAGCACAAAGTTTTATCTCATTTATATCATCAAAAAGATTTGGATTAAGTTCATCAAAAATAATCTTTTCATCCGATAATCTACCCATTAAAGTATCTGTAATTACATGACTTTGTTCATAAATCTCTTTTTCCATAAAAAATCTAAAACCATCTTTTTGAGCAGAGAGTTTGTTTGTTGAAAGTGTAGCAAAGATAGGTTTTTGTTCTTTATGTTCTTTGTCAAATATGATAAGTTCATCATTTGTTACATATCCATAATCTCCATCTTCAAAATAATTTACTTTTTCACATTGACCAATAAGTGGTGAATCAGAAGAAGCAAAATATTTTTCATTTTCACTATTTATACCAACAAGCATTGGCGAACCATTTTTTGCAAAAAATATAGTATTGACTTCACTAGTTGTTACTAACAAGATAGCATAAGCTCCATCTAAATTATCTATAGTTTTTGAAAATGCTTCAAAAGCAGAAGTAGATGTTTTTAAATTTTTTTCAAAAAGATGTACAATAACTTCAGTATCTGTTTGACTTAAAAATGTAACACCATCATCTTGTAACTCTTTTTTTATCTCAGCATAATTTTCAATGATGCCATTATGAACTACATAAGAGTTTTTTCCTACATGGGGATGTGCATTCAGTTCTGTTGGTTTACCATGAGTTGCCCATCTTGTATGACCAATACCAACTGCTTGGGTATCTGTTATAAAATCTTTTGTTTTTTCTATAAGGTTTTTTAGTTTACCAGTAGCTTTAAAATTTGAAAAATTATTTTCACTTAAAACAGCGATACCAGCACTATCATACCCCCTATATTCTAATTCAGAAAGACCCGATAATAAAATCTCTTTAGTATTTTTTTTACCTATATATCCAACTATTCCACACATTTATCAACCCTTTTTTGTAAGTAACTCATAAATTTTGTCTGCATTATCACATATATTGTGTTGTTTTTCCATTAAAAAACTATCTTTTACTTTATGTTTTGTAGAATGTATTTTAGCTGTTACTATATTGATATTTAATTTTTCAAAACAATCCATCATATATGCTAATAATCCAATCTGATTACTTGTGTTTATACTTATCTCTGCATGTGTTAAAGAGTGTTCACAATCTATCTTAATCTCATCCATCTTTATATCTGCTTTTCTTATATGAGTTTTTCTATCCATATCAAAAGCACAATCTACGATGTCATAAATCTCTGTTAGTTCATTACCATCTACTGTTTTTTTAAACTCTATTTTAAAATACTTTACATCATCAAAAAGTGTAAAAATTTCCATACTTCCAACATCTAAATGGCTAAGTGTTCCAAGTAAAAAACCAATATTTAGTGGAATCTTTCTATAAATCTCAATAGATAAAGATTTATCATTAAAAATTGAGAATTGGTATTTTTTAGTTTCTCTTGCTTTTTGACCAATATTAATAATATCTTGAATAGAGTGTTTAAAAAAGAATAAATTGGATTCTATACGAATTAATTTTTTTTGTAATATATTTGGTAATATCTTAAAATCTTGATGATTTTGAAGTCTTTTTTCTATGCTAAGTCTTTTTGTAGCATCTGTTATTCTATTGCTATTTTGTGCAATTTCTAAAGCACTTTTATATAGTTCATTTAGAAGTTTTGAGTTAAAAGAGTTGTAAGTGTTTCCACCTACACCATTTATATCTGCATAAGTTAAAAGGTAAAGTAGTTTGAGATTTTTTGTATCTTTAATCTTTGACATAAATTTATATAAAGTCTTTTCATTATGTATGTTTTCTTTAAATGCAGTGGAACTCATAAGTATATGGTTTTTGATTAAAATAACTGCTCTTTGTGAGAGTTCATCATTAAAATTTAGTTTTTTAACAAATGGTAAAATTATTTTAGCACCAACATCACTATGATCTTGTTTTCTCCCTTTTCCTGTATCGTGAAATAGAGTAACAATCTTTAAAAGTAATTTTTCATCATTAGTTAACTCATTATGAATCTCTTCTAATGTAGGTTCTTTTATATTTTCTAGTGCATTTAAAGATTCAAGTGAATGAATATCGACAGGATAAGCATGATAGCCATCAAACTGTGGTAAATGCATAACTTTTCTAAAGTTGGTAAATAACTCTTGTAAAATCCCAGCATTGTAAAATAATTTTAAAAAATCATAAGTATTTTTTCTTCTTAGAAGCTCTTTTAAAAGGGTATAAGTTTTTGCTTTTAGTGGGTGTGTAATTTTAGTATAAGTAAATTGGTTTAAAAATCCTGCATCAAATTGATATGTTTTATCTTCTAATGATATAAGAAGTTCTAAAAGTTTATTTATTGGTAATGGTTTTAAATTATAAGATGCATAAAGTCTATTATCTAGTTCAAAGATTCTTTTTTGGATACGATTATGTCTAAACTTTCTTACATAACTCATATCTGCTATAAATGGACGAATCATCTTCTTTACAAATATTTGAGTAAAGTTACTTATCCTCCATTGGGCAGATAAAACTTTACTAGCCATCTTTTGCTCATCTTTAAATCCTAACATAGTTGTTACTTCAGGCATATACTCTAGTCTTAATTTATCTTCTTGTTTATCCCTTATAAGATGTAAAGCACTTCTTACTCGATATAAAAGTTCTAGTGCTATTCTATACTCTTTATATTCCTCTTCTGTAAAAAGATTAGAACTTAAGTCTTTTAAACTTCTAACTCCGTATATTGTGTTCGCAATCCAAAAAAGTAGTTGTGCATCTCGAAGCCCACCTACAGATTCTTTTATATTTGGTTCCATTGTTAATGGATGCTTTTTTCTTCGTATTTGTGCTTCTTCTATTTTCGATAAAATAAAATCTTTTTGATTATATGTACGGATCTTTTCTAATTCTCTACTTGTTGCTTGCCATGTGAAGTTTGAACCAGTTATAAATCTGGCTTCCATAAGTGAAGTTTTTATAGTTATATCTTCATTACTTGCTTTAAATAGGTCACTAACCTCATGCACACGGTGTCCAAGTTTTAGACCAGAATCAAGTGCAAGATAAAAAAGTTTTTCTATAATAAGTTCAGAATTAAATCCATCCACTTTTTCATAAGCTATAAGTATATCTATGTCACTATGAACACAAAGTTGTTCTCTACCAAAACTACCAAGTGCTACTATACTTATAGGGATAGAATTTCTCATAGGAAGATAATTTCCAAATACTCTTCTAATAACAGTTTGGTACATTAAAGATAAGACAGAATCTAGCTTTTTGGTATGACGAACTAAAAAATCTTTACCCTGAGAATTTTTAAAAAGTTCATTTAATGAATCTTTATACTCAGCTATAAAAGCTTTAAATAGTTTGGCTATCTCGAAGTCAGTTCCATTTTTTTCTATAACATCTTCTATCTGTAATTTAATATCCAAGAGTTATTCCTTTGATTTTTTTGAGAACTTATAATTATACAATAAAGATTTATCAGTTCTTCAACACTTTTTAGAGATAATCGCAGTAATTTAAATATATGGATGGAATAAAATGTTAGATTTTTCAAAGTTTTTAAAGTACTCAAAACCAGGTCCTCGCTATACTAGTTACCCAACAGCATTAGAATTTAGTGATGCTTATGAGTATGATGTGTATATCAAAAAATTGGAAAATCAAGATAGTTCTCGTCCTATTAGCCTTTACTTTCATCTCCCTTTTTGTAAAAATGCTTGTTACTTTTGTGGGTGTAATGTTGTTTTTACTTCAAAAGAGGACAAGATGCTTCGTTATATGGAGTACCTAAAAAGAGAGTTAAAGATACTTTCAAAACATCTTGATTGTAACCGTGAAGTTTTACAGATGCATTTTGGTGGGGGAACTCCTACATTTTTTAGTGCATCTCAACTTAAAGAGATTATAGATGAGATAAAAAAATCATTTCCAAACTTTCGTGAAGATGCTGAGGTTAGTTGTGAGATAGACCCACGACATATAGATGAAGACCAGATGCGAGTTATGAGTGAAGCAGGGTTTAACCGTGTAAGTTTTGGGATTCAAGATTTTAATGAAAAAGTGCAAGTTGCAGTGCATCGTGTTCAACCTTATAGTGTAACAAAAGATGCTATGGACTTGGCTAGAAAGTACGGTATGAATTCGGTAAATGTTGACCTAATCTACGGTTTACCTTTTCAGTCGTTAGAAACTTTTAAAGAAACTCTAAAACTATCTCTTAGCTTAAGTCCAGATAGATTTGCTGTGTTTAACTATGCTCATGTTCCATGGATGAAAAAAACAATGAGAAAGATAGATGAAACAACTCTACCAAGACCAGATGAAAAACTAGAGATTATGCAGTACACTATAGACTACTTAACGACAAATGGTTATAAAATGGTAGGGATGGATCACTTTGCAAAACCTGATGATGAACTTTTTAAAGCTATAGAAAAGGGTGAGTTGCATCGTAACTTTCAAGGTTATACTACTAAAGGTGGAGCAGACCTTATCGGAGTAGGACTTACCTCTATAGGTGAGGGTGTAGATAGCTACAACCAAAACTTTAAAAAGATGGCAGAGTATGAAGAGGCTATAGATGCTGGAAAGTTACCGTTTGAGCGAGGTGTAGTTTTAAGCGAAGATGACTTAATCCGTCAGTATGTTATTATGGAGTTGATGAGTAACTTTAAGTTAGATATAGAGAGATTTAACAAAAAATTTGATGTAGTTTTTAGTGAGTATTTTGCAGATGCCATAGAAGAGTTAAAAGTTTTTGCAGATGAAGAACTTATAACTATGGATGAAAAACATATAGCTTGTAGTGAAACAGGTACTTTACTTATACGAAATATATCTATGCCGTTTGATGCTTATATGAAAAAACATAGTGCTAATAAAAAGACTTTTTCTAAGACGATATGAATAAAAAGTTTGATGAGTGGAATGTAGTTAAAAAAAGAACTCAAAGCAAAAAAATAGTTGCTTTTTTAATTTTCAGTTTATGTCTGAAAAGAAAAGTTGTGCATTACTTGTTCAAGCAAGAACATTTGATTCTAAACGGTTAGATAGAAAAATAGGTATGATAAACAAAAATGATTTTGCTAAATTAGAAGATAGTATGAAAAGTTTGATGAAGTTTTCCTCTTCTAATAAATTAGAAGAGTAGTCCCGAAGGAAATTGTAAGAAAATTTTACAATAAAAATTATAAAAAGGTACTTATAAAAAGGTTTTATATGGAAAAAAAAGTAGAAAATATTTTTAATTTTAAAGAGTTTGCTAATGATTGTGTAAAATGTGGAAAGTGCATCCCAGTTTGTACTATACACAATGTAAATGCTGATGAGGTAACATCTCCTCGTGGTTTTATAGACCTTTTAGGGGCTTACAAAACTGGTAATTTAGAGTTAGATAAAAATGCAAAAGATATATTTGAGAGTTGTTTTTTATGTACGGCTTGTGTTGAGGCTTGTCCAAAATCACTTCCAACAGATATGCTTATAGAACAAGTAAGAGCAGATATAGCTAAAAAGTATGGTATCGCTTGGT
>Ga0256838_1001373_pt1 | contig 11684 bp, 10 predicted proteins | sample 4571419metaG_FD_185978 | JGI IMG/M metagenome (GOLD analysis project Ga0256838, IMG submission 185978) | Hydrothermal vent microbial communities from Guaymas Basin, Mexico - 4571-419 | ecosystem: Environmental > Aquatic > Marine > Hydrothermal vents | place: Mexico: Guaymas Basin | collected... | reverse complement strand
AGTACATTGCAGAAAAATATATTTCTCCCGAAGAAGAACAGGCATATAAACAAAAATGGCTTTCCTTGACGGAAGAGGAAAGGGACAAATACATTGCAGAACTGCTCGGCATACCTGCCGTGCGTGTTTTCCCCTCTGTGAAAAAAGCCGTTGAAAAACAAGCTTTTTTGCGGTTCGTGCGACAGCAAAAAAAGCGGAAAAAAGAGAGGTAAAAATTCACGTACAGCGCCTCTTTTTTTTTCGGGGGGGATAAACATACCTGCAGTATCAAAAGAGGGCCTCGTAGAGGCCCTCTGCTGTGTTGTTATGGGGTATCGGTTTCGGAAAAAGATATGTTTTCCTTCGACAGCGGGGAGTTTTGCAACAAAGCGCGAATTTCTGCATCTATTTCTGCATCTATTTTTTCTTCGAGTGAAAGAGAGATCTTTTCGTTTTCCTCTTCGCTTTCTTCCTGTTGTTCTTGTTTTTTTCTTTCCCTTTTTGGGTAATATTCTTCTTTCCAACTTGCAGGCACAAAATGCAAAAATCTTTCTCGTGCACGCGCATCCCCTTGTGTTGCTTTCTCTGTCTCGGAAAGAAAAATCTGCTCAAGCTCTTGTTGCAAACGGGTGTATCCTTTTGTTTTAGCGTGTGCGTACAGCACATGCCACCATTCTTTTTCTGCGACGTATTCGAGCAAAATCTCCTCTTCGTGTGCAAGGACTTGCTTTCGTACGAAATTGTGTATTTCAGGGGGTACATCTTGCTCTTGTGCAATGTACTGCAAAAAAAGCCATACCGCAATTCCAAGCAGGAGAAAAGGATCAGGCACTTCTCGCTCCTTTTCTCGCAAACGATTCAGAGTGCGTAAAAGTTCCGAAGAAGATATATACACACTTTCTTTCGCTTGCGAGAAATACAAGCTCCACGAGATGTGTATCGCAAGTTGCTCCTCAAGATATCGCGAAAGACCTCGTCGCAACTCTTCTTTTTTCTCTCCTTTTCCTTTCACAAACATCCTTGCGATATCTTCGTTGTACAAGGGTTTTTGCTCCCGTAACATTTGCAAAATGTGTGCGTGTTCTACGTCGCAAACATATATGCGAAGAAAACCGTGTCTGCGAGAGGAAAAAAGGATATATCCTTCTGCTTGCAATTGTCGGAGTGCGTTGCGAATCCCGGGCACAGACATTTGCATCGCGTCTGCAAGTATGCCCGTAGTCAGCTGCAAGGCATTTTGCCCCTTGTGTGAAAGGAAAAGAAGAAAAGCGTATACAAGTTTTGCAGCCGGAGAAATCTGTTGTGCACGGAGAAGAGACAAGGGAACAAAAACATATACCGGAGACTCCCGCACAATTTTTTGCAAAAAGAATTGCATCTCTTCTTTTTTTTCGAAAATACGCACTCCCATTTTTTTCTCGCCTCCTCTGTTTGCCTCCTATATTTGATATACCATTTTACACCACATATTATTCAACAAGTGAAACTTTTTTTCACCTATTGATGAAATTTTTTTTCACCTATTGATGAAACTTTTTTTCACCTATTGATGAAATTTTTTTTCACTTACAAGTGAAACTTTTTTTCACTTGTAGGTCTTCAAACGCTGTCTGGGAGCGGGATTTTTCCCCTTAAACATATATATATACAAAAATATTAAAAACTTCAAAGATCTCAAAAAAATAAAAAAAGCACATGGAACTTCCTCCTTCGATAATGCTCGCTCTCGCAAGCATATCTCCGGAGGAAGTTTTTCCATGTGCTTCTCTTTCCTTCCTTTTTCGTTCTTGAAGAAGAAAAAAAAAGAAGATATATATTCCTCTTCCGAAGAAAATACAAGATACAAAAAAGAAAAAAGAAAAAACCCCGCCGGCAGCGGCGGGGTGGAGGCAAACAGAGACGACATCTTTCCTTCCTTTTTTTTGTATACCATGTTGTTTTGCGCGATATTCTGTTTTTTTCTCCTTCGTTTTTTATTATATCATGTTTGTATTTTTGATGTTGTGAATAAACCCCCTCCTTTCTTGGTATACAAAAATACTGAAGAATAAAAATATGAATCACAAAAATTTTACAACAACAACTGTATATTAAAACGGAGGTGAAAAAAAATGGAAAACAGAGACGACATCTTCCCTTCCCCTTCCGAAAGGAAGGAAAAGGAAGTACAGGAGTACATTTTGTATTTGCAGGTCGAAGTTGTGCAACATTTGCAAAACGACGTTACCGCGTACGACCTCTCTTCGCCCGTCGCAATGCACTACACAGCAGAGCAAGAACTCGAGACACAATATCGCAACCGTGTACTGCCTTCGGTCGCTGAATTTTTGAAAAATGTTCTTCGAAAAAATCCTCGCGATGTTTTCGTTTCCTTTTATCCAGCTGTTGCACTCGTGTACGACAATACCGTTTTCCTACGTGTGTTGCGAAGAAAGGACTTTTCCTGCGTGCAAGGAAAACAGGAAAAGTTCCGGGAAATGCTGTCGCAAATATATTTGTATGTGCCAGATGTGCACGATTACACGCTTGCGATTTCTCCTTTCGACACCGACCGCATTTTTTCTGTGCTGCGCGAACAATATTCCTCTGTGTTTCCGCACGCGCAGCGTGCGTGGAAACCGACACAGGAGCTGTTGTACACAGACACAAACGCCGCTGCAGATCGCATGTATGCAGTAATGCAACATGAGCTGGCATGGGACAAGGATCCCTTCGACCTTGTGCATACATACGACCTGCAAGCAGAGATTGGCCCCGCTGCACAAGAACAAGACATAGAAAACACGATAGACCGTCTTTTCTCGGATCTGGAAGCAGAAATAGACAAACTTTCCAAAGAGCAAGAAAAAAAAACAAAAACCAGGGGGTGGAAAAAATGATAGAAAAGATGATACCTGCTGAAAAGGCGCTTCAATTGTATGTTACGCGGCAGCAAATGCTGCCGGACGATGCTTCCGTGTACAAAGTCGTACATCTTCTCCGTGCCGCAGCTGCGGCACTGGAGGAAATGCCGGGCATCGTGTCTTCCGTACACGCGAACATGTTGCGCGTTCTCTCGCGCAACGTCGCGCTTTTGCCGGACATCGCTATGCTTTCCTTACTTCGCGACGTATACGCACTTCTTTCGGACGAGGAGAGAGAACTTGTGTACGGCATCTTTGCCGACATCGAGCGTGTGTATGTGCAAGCAACAACGTGGCGTCCCGGCACATTCTTGCCAGCAGAAGAGGATCCCGCAGATCCCGCAGAAGAGGAAGAAGAGCAGAAGCAGGCAGAGGAAGAGGAAAATATCCTTTCCTTCTGGACGAAAAGGCCTGTGCGCCAAAAACCCGTGCGCTTGTAAGGGGGTGGAACACATGCAAGACAGAGAGATGCAGGAGAAAGAAATACAGGAAAAAGAGGAAATACAAGAAAAACTGCGCAGACAGCAAGAAGAAGAACTGATCCGCCGGTTTCTTCGTGTTGCACAGGAAAAGTACGGAAAGGACATCTTCGTGTTGCCACAAAAGCAAAAAGAACACAAACACAGACTGTTGTAAAAAAGGGGGGGAGCAAGATGCAAAAAACAAAAAAAGAGAAGAAATACACATACCGCCTTGTCGGACGGCCGGAGCAGGTATTGCCCCGGCCCGCTTTCCGCCGTGAGAAAACGGGAAGGTATGTGTATCAATTTTCCATTTCCGTACCCGAGGAAGATGTGCGGAATACCCTTCTGCCCCTGCTGCAGATGCTCGCAGAGCCGGCGGTAACACACGACGGAGAGGTTGTGCTGTATCGTGTGCCTTCCGTCTCTTCCGTCGTGCGTGAGGCGTTGCGACTGTTCTTGCAAAAACAGAAAAAGAAAAATGGAGGTGAACAGAGATGATGTTTTCCGGTATCACCAAAATGCTTTCTCCTATACAAATGCTTTCTCCTATACAGAAGGCATTTACGCTGCGGGTAAACGCTTTTTCCCCGCTTTCTTCTGCAGAACAAGACTTGTTGCAAGCTGTGCAACAAAATCTTGCTCGCCTCTTCCCCGAAGACACGATACACAACGCCTCGGTAGACACAGCAGAAGAGCTCGCAGAGTATGCGCAACAACTGTACACATACAGCACGGTTGCAGAAGCAAGAATACCGCTTGCCCCGGCAACGTATACAAGTTTTGCCGCAATACAGAAACTCGTGGCTTTTTCCTTCGCCCTTCCGAACCTTCGAAAAGCAAACACATCTGTGTTTGCACGCCTTGCAGAGAAAGGGTACATGCAACAATATTTCGTGCAAAAAATGCTTTCCGATACAGAAGCGCAAAATGCATATGCTGTTGCAGCAATTGTTCGTTCTGCCGTTTTCGCAAAAGATACAAAGAGTTTTCTCTCTTCTTCTTTGCGTGTCGACGACAACACAAGGAACAGCGTTGTCGCACAAATACGAGACGTGTCCTTGCAGTACATACGCGAAATGCAAAAAGAGGAGCAAATCGATGTGCAGAAGGTTGCCGAAGATGTCGCAGACCTTGTCGGCCTTGCCGAAGAAGAAAAAACAAACTTTCTCCGCAGTGTGCAGCAACTTGCTCCCGTGCTGCGGGAACAGAAAGCGGCAAGATATATCCCTCGCCTCTTCGCAGCCGCATATGCAACAAAACTTGCGAAATTACGCCCCGACCTCTATGTCCCCGCCGCACCCGAGCGCATATCCCTTTCCAGAAAAACATACCGCGTCGACATGCACGCTCTTCTTGCTCGTGCTGTGCAAAACGGCTTGTTATCTGCAAGGGAAATTGCAAATGCCGACAAAGAGGAACAAAAACGCCTTGCAGCACTTGTGCTGCAACAGGTGATGCAGGGAGAGCGAAAAGGAGAGTATACGACAGGCATACGTGTTCTCGAAAACGTGCAAGACGCATTCGAAGACCTGCAAAAACTCCTCTCGGCAGAACAAAAAGATACAGTGCTCGTGTACGAGGAAGAGCTATACAACACGATTCGCAACACTCCCGCTCTTCTTACTCGCGCGGGAAAGGAAAAGCTGGTAAACACACTTTCCGACGGCGCTTTTGTGCCGGAGGGATATACGAAAGAAGATATTCGAAATGCCCTCGAGGCAACGCCGGAAGAACAATTACTCGCGATGTATTCTTCTGTCGTGGAGGCTGCCGTACAGGACGTCGATACAGGGCTTACAAATCTCGCAACTGCTGTGCAGGATCTTACCCACAAAGGTGCTTCTTTCGTGCTTGCGTATGCAGACTCTTTGCCGATTGTTTCGCAAGGTGCGAAAAAAAGCGATATCGTGCGACAGCAGAGGCGGGTATATTTGCAGCATATTGCCAACACAGCAGTAAAACCCTTGGGTGTGCTTGCAATTGGCTCGTTTGCCTTACTTGCATGGACAATTTTTTCCTCGAAGAACTCCCCCGCCACGGGTTTCCTTATTGGTTATTACGGCTCCATCATTATCGCCACAATTGCGGCGATACTTGCCGCAGTCTTGGCGTACAAACTCCTGTTGCATTTTCTCCGCACTTCGCCGCTTGTACACAAAAAGCAGGTGCAAAGGGCAAAAGAAGAAATACAGAAAACCTTGCAAAAGTACATTACCAGCACTCCTGCCGCGAAAGCGGCAAAGGAGATAACGGAAGAATATGCGGAGGTGGTAAATATGCTACATTTACTTCAAGACGTATCTCCGGAAAACGAGGATATTCGTAAAGCGAAGAAAAACCTCGAAGCCTCCTTGCGAAAATTTTACAACTTTTCCGCTGCCGGCAAGTTTGCCGATGCATACAAACAAACACAGCAATTGCAAAAGGCAAAAGAAGAGGTTGTGCGAGCTGTTGCTCGCACCGCATGGGAACAAATACAGCACGCACCGGCGCATGTACGAAAGGAAATACTGCAGCAGCTCATACAAACACTTGTTGCCTCCCCGATACAACAATCAGAGATGCAACAACTTGCAGAAAAAATACAAACACAGAAGGATTTCGAGACTTTTGTTTCGTCTCTGCAGCGTATCGTCGCACAGCACAAAGCTACAGCTTTTCTTCCCCAGGAGATGCAGGAAAAAGAGGCACAAAAAATTGTGCGAGAAGTTTTGCAGAACATACAACAAGAAGCACAACAAACGCAAGTGCAAAAAACAAAGAAAAAATAAAACAATACAGATATGCCGCCCCGTGGGGCGGGCATATCCTCTTTTTTGAAAGAAACAAGGAGGTGGTTCAGGTGTTGTGGCGAGAGGATAAGAAAGGTTGGAGAATGCGGGAAGAGACATACTATGAGGCCGTAGACAAAATTTCGTCTGTAGGTAATTTCTATCGCACAAACGTGCCTTGGTGGTTGGGCAGAGAAATATACCTGCAAGGTATCGATACCCGTATACATGCGGAAGATACAGATCCGACTGTCAGACCGCCAAGGGATATTGTCACATATACCACAGGAGATTGGAAACAATATGAAGTTCCTGTAGATAGCATAACTCCAGATGGGAAAAGGCTTTTTGAACACCAAGTGGAAGCAATTCAGTATTTCCTCTGGATGTATGACATGCCGATGGTGTTTCGAGGTGCACTCTTGGGCGATGAGATGGGCCTTGGAAAAACAATATCTGCCATTGCTTTTCAAAACCTCGTAAACCCCGACGTGTTTGTTATTGTTGCCCCTGCGCACCTCGTGCCGAACTGGATAAGGGAGCTGGAGCGCTGGGAAACAACAGGAAAGGAAATATACGTCGTGCCAAATACAAAAGATGTTGTTGATCTGAACAAAAAAGGGATTTATGTATTTTCTTATTCGAAATTTTCTGCCCTGTGGAAGAAAAGTAAGATTTTACTGCCTTCCGATGATGATATTTCCCTGATTACAGTTTTCGACGAAAGCCATTACATCAAAAATCCTAATTCTGCTCGCACAAAAGCTGTGATGCAGTATGTGCAGGAAACAAACGGGCTTAACGCTTTTCACATTCTGATGACCGGTACATTTGTAAAAAACTGGGTAGACGACCTGTATGTACCGTGGAAACTTGTGGTAAGGGAAGAATATGAGCAATACATGCAAAGCATCTGGACATGGCGAAGAAGATACACAAAGATGGACAAATGGCATCGTGTTTACGACAATGCAAATCTGGACGAGTTGACAGAGCGTTTCCGGTATGTTTTGCTCCGGAGGCAGAAAAAAGATGTCTTAAACCTGCCGGAGAAGATGTACGCATATACTGCGGTTGATATTCCCTCGAGCCTTGCAGAGCTGTTGGACGAAGTATATACCCTGCTTGAAGAAGGAAAAAGTGTTAAATACATAAAAGAATACTTCGAACAAGAAAAAAAGATAACACTGCAAGAAATTCTCCGACAGGTTGCCATCGCAAAGATGCCACAGGTACTCCCTCTCGTGAAAGATGTGCTCGATGAAAGAGGGCAAGTGATGCTGTGGGTATATCACAAACCTGTTGCCGCTCAGTATGCTGCTGCCCTTCGAGACATGGATATAAATGTTGCCGTAATAACAGGCGATGTATCGCACGGAAGGAGAGAACAAATAATCGAAGAGTTCCAAAATGGCAAATACGATGTGCTTATTGCAACAGTGCCTGCGGCAAACACAGGATATACGATTACTGCAGCAAAAACAGCAATTTTTGTACAGTGGGATTTTACGCCAGGGCCCAACAGGCAAGCGGAAGATCGTATACACCGCATGGGACAAGATAAGGATGTGTTGATATACTACGCTGTTGCTGCATACACAAAGGAAGAGGAATTCTTATACAAATGGCAATACAAAGAGATAAATGCAAAACAAGTGTATCAAGAAGAAGCAAATCAAAACGCAATGTACAACAGGAAAACAGTACGGAGGAGGTGAGGAAAAAAGAGAGGTAAAGGAAAAGAAACATATCTTGTGGCCATACCCCGCCATCTGGCGGGGTATTTTCTTTTGGAAACCACACAAAAAAACATGTCACAATAGGTTTCTTTTGTGACATATACAGAAGAGAAGAAATGCAGTTCTGTTCTGCGTTTGTTCGTAAACACTTGTTTTACGATGCTGTTTCTTCTGTAATTTAACAGTTTGAGAAAAATAAAATTGAAATAATTTAATTTTTGATATGTGAAGTGTTAAATTTTTGTTTTCATACAAAGCGCCAACATATAAGTTTACCCTCCTTAACTTTCGGCGGTATACAAAAACAAATAACATACGGCAAGGAGAAACACTTACGGAGATGCGAGATCTGTGTACAAAACTGTGACCCAAGAGGAAAAAATCGTATCTTTGTATATACAAATGCATAGGTATTGTTATATGTATTGTTATATGTATTGTTACGTACCCGCAAACACAAACACAGACAGGAATTGCTTTGCGAGTTGGGTCACAGTTTTGTACGAGTTGGGTCACAGTTTTGTACGAAAACCCTGTTTTTGGGTCACACTTTTGTACGAGGTTCTATTACGCCAAATTTTTCCCTTATTTATCGTGTTTATTTGGTATAATTTTTTATGTTGTTACGCCAATTTTTTTGGGTGGTGATATATGTGAAAGAAAAAACAGAGAGCTTTGCAACAAGTAGGGATTTTGTACTTGCCTCTTTGCCACAAGGTATGCAAAATGCGGAAAAACCTCTTCTTTCCGTAAAAGAAATACAAACAATACAAGAGCAATACAGAGACACCCTTCTTTTCCCCGCTGTACAAGAACTGTTGCAGGACATACAAAACGCTGCCGGTGTACGTCTCGCGAAAAATACTTTTCTCGTTGCGCGAAGACAAAAAAATACATACAAACCTTCTGATATTGTGATTTTGTCTGCACTTGCGAATTTCGCAAGATACAAGCAAACACAAGAAGATTTTTCCTTTTCCTTGCGCGAATTTTTGCAGGAATTTTCCCTTACACCACGGTGGACAAGGTATTACGCGCAAAAGGTACTTTCTGTTTTTCGCACATGGTACAACACAGATATATTGTCTTTTTCCGAGAGAGGATACGAAATGTGGCACCTTTTTGATGCCCTGCGGGTGCAAAACGTATATACAGAGAAAGGGCTTGCAGATGTACAGGTGCAGATACGTTTTTCTCCCGAGTTTCTTCGCTCTTTTGCGGATCTTCGGCATATGTTGCCGCTTTGGCTTGTTTCTTTGCCAGAAAAATTAATCCCAGTGGGCTTTTTCTTTTTTTTGGATGTTTTTCCGTATGGTACAGCATTTGCAGGGAAAGAGCAGTTGCAAAGGTTTTTTGGCACAATAAACCCTGAGAAAATACGGCTTTACGTTGCTGCCTGGAATACAGCAACAGTAGGACGAAAATGGCAACCTTTTGGACAGGAAAAGGAAATACACACGCCGCCGCTCCTTTTCGAGAGGAGAGGGGTAAACGGGCCTGTATATTTCTTTTTTGTTGCAGATAACAAATGGCTCATGGATACAGGAAAGAATGTGTCTGCCGTACCTACTGTGTTTTCTTTGCCGGTCTGGAGAGAAAAACAGCAACGTAAACATGCTGTGCAGTACAGCAAGGCTTTTTCCCTTCTTCTTGCTTTGTCTTCTGTATCTGCAGAAGCTGCAAAGATATTTCTTCTTCTCGTGTACGCATACATGCTCGAGCAAGGACCAACAAGAGCGAATGCTTTCCTTTCTGCCCTTGCAGAGGCAAAACCGCAGGAACACAGAGGACATATATACTTTGCACACAAGGTTTTGCAGCTTCCAATACGGGATTTTGATATGATACATGACTTTGTAAGAGGAAACATTGAAATATTGAAAAAAAAGGAAGTAACATATAAATTTCTTGCAGAACTTGCCGATGCACTAGCACAGTACATTGCAGAAAAATATATTTCTCCCGAAGAAGAACAGGCATATAAACAAAAATGGCTTTCCTTGACGGAAGAGGAAAGGGACAAATACATTGCAGAACTGCTCGGCATACCTGCCGTGCGTGTGTTTGACAGTGTAAAAAAAGCCGTTGAGAAACAAGCTTTTTTGCGGTTCGTGCGGCGGCAGAAAAAAGGGAAAAATAAGGGATAAAAATCTTCGTAGACGGCCTTATTCTTCTTTGCAAGTATAAACACCTGCAGTATCAAAAGAGGGCCTCGTAGAGGCCCTCTGCTGTGTTGTTATGGGGTATCGGTATCGAGGGAAAGTATGTCGCCGTACATTTCCCGCATTATATTGTCCACAACGTTTTCGCTTATTTTCTCCGCAACAAGCATCTCAGTTTTTTCCTCTTCGACCTCTTCTTCTTCGTGCTCTTCTTGTTCTTCTTGTTCTGGATACATATCTTCTTCTTTCTCTGCTTCCTCTTCCTCTTCCGTATCTTCCGTATACAGAGGTAGAGCATCGGAAAAATACGGCAACAGCTTTTCTGCAAGAAGCTGTAACACAAAGGGAGGTATGTCTGCAGGATCTCGCCCGGCAACATGTGCCACGAAAAGACTTTGCATGCGCAACAATACAGGCACTGGATCCGGGAGGTGTGTGTTGTATTCTTGCGATTCCCGCATGTGTGCATACAGCTCTGTCTCAGGATGTGGAAAAGATAAGAGGAAATCGAACGCGTCGGCAAATTCTTCGGAAATGCTGCAGAGTGCGATTACGAAACCTTCTGCAAAAGGCGACAGAGCGTTTTCTGCGGGTATCAAGCCTTCTTGATACCTTGCGATGCGTTCGACTGTATCGGCATCGAGCACATATATGCGATTTGTCGCAGCGGTACGATGCTCTACATATATATACTCTTGCGAAGCAAGCTGCTGCAAAGCTGCACGTGCTGTCGGCCTTGTTGTGCCGAGTGCATGCGCAAGTACAGATATCGGTATTGCGAGAATGTTTTTCCCCTGAAAGGACAGAAAATGCAATAATGCGTATAATATTTTTGCCTTGTCGGAAAGATTTTTGTCTTGCTGTATTACATACGGAAGATACATATACATATTGCTTTTCTTCCTGGTTCGTCGCACAAAATCCTCATATTCCTCGATACTATCCAGTATTTTGTACCCCATTTTCCATACCCCCTTTTGTTGTAACATACCAGATTGTATGCCATATTATTCATTGCGGGAAAATTTTTTTCCTTGGTGGGTAAAAAACTTGTATGCCTGCACTGTAACTTTTTTTCCACTCCGTGTTATTTTTTTTCTCACCTAGGAAAATTTTTTATATGGCACCCTACAATTTTTTTTACCATACCCTGTTTAATTTTTCCCCACCTAGTATAACTTTTTTCCTCCCCCCAGAAAAAAAGTTATCCCCCCGTGGTAAAAAGTTTTCCTCCTGAATGCACGAAATCCCGTATGGCTTGGGAGTTCGTTTTGCGCTAAACATATATATAAACATAACATATAAACATGTAATAAACATAATGTATAAACATATGTATAAACAGATATACACATATTACATATTAAACATATATGTTTAAACACGAAAAACGTCCATTTATGTTAAAAAATCAAATTCTCTCTTCCTTTCTCCTGAAAAAAGTAAAAACAAAAAAAGTTTCTGCATAACCCACAACAAACATCACCCCCCTTCCCCCCTCAAGGGGGGTAACAACATGAAGGAAGAGGAGAAGTATATATATTCCTCTTCTCTTTTCTTCTTTTCCTTGCCACTACTGTGGCAAGAAATATGTATATATGCAACATACAACATATACATGTATGTATACTGTTACCACTTTTGCCACGCTAGTGGCAAAAACCTG
>Ga0256838_1001372_pt1 | contig 11685 bp, 9 predicted proteins | sample 4571419metaG_FD_185978 | JGI IMG/M metagenome (GOLD analysis project Ga0256838, IMG submission 185978) | Hydrothermal vent microbial communities from Guaymas Basin, Mexico - 4571-419 | ecosystem: Environmental > Aquatic > Marine > Hydrothermal vents | place: Mexico: Guaymas Basin | collected... | reverse complement strand
AGCATAATTGGGCAATTGATGATTTAAGTTGTTTATTATTAATATTGGAGAGGCATATTTCCAATCCTGCCAAGAAATAAATGGATTACCATTTTCTGCAATAATCCTCGCAGAAGCATTTATAACCCTTGCATCCAATTTAAAGTATATATGATCTCCACTACATCCATATAATTTTATTTTATTTTTATTTTTTGTAATTCCTGTAATTTTTGGAATATAAACATTTTCTTTAAAGTAAATTATATTAGTTCCCTTTATTGATGGAAGAACAATTTTAGTAGTTACATTTGAATATATCGTAAAATTTATTTTTTTTCCATCATCATCAAATTGAATTGACAATTTATTCAATGAAAAGTTATTTGTATCATCGCTTACATTCTCCAACATTTCGTCATAAATATTTGGATAAATTATAAAATATAAACTTCCATTACACTCACTAAAGTCATTAAGGGGATCAAATGTTTTTTCTTGAAGATTTAGTTTATTTATAAAGTTTTCCATATAGTCATTAGTGTAAAATCTACCAGGAAACTCGTATTTTTTTAAATATAGGTCTTTTAAAAGTAATGCTTTATGAAATTTTTCAGTGTCCTTTTTTTCTTCCAGCCCGGTTAATAAATTGTGACTATAAACCATATATCCTATATAAAAAATACTTAGAAAGACAAAAGCAATAAGTATTGCCTCATAGGTAAATACATACCCTCTTTTTGAAATAACTTTTCTAAGCATTTTATCCCTCATTTAAACATAATTATTTTTTTCATCTTTAATAAATATATCCAAAACCAGTTCAGGAATAAAGCTATTGGAAAGATAACAAAACTTATGACATCATGAACAAAATAATAATCTAATATACCTGAATAATTTATTATCAATACTATTCTCAAAATATTTGAAATATTAATAATCGAAAGCCCAAATACTGAATATAAAATTTTATATTTAATAGGAACATCAGGAGTTCCAAATATATAACCTAAAAATAAAGCCATCTCTAAGGAACATGTGCATGGTGAGCTAATCTCTATAATATTATTTCCAATCAGAATTTCATTCTTGTAAAATTCCAAATTTAAAAGTTTAGATAAGATTATTGTTAATAATTCCATTATGCTTCCTTCTAACATCTTTAAAATGTAATAAAATATAAAAAAATATATTAGAAATCTAAGTATATATACAGAATTTTTATTACCCATTTAAGGCCCTCTTTACTTTGTATATATTATCCAATGCTTTATTCTTTGCAGCTAATGTTATATTTTTTGAAACCCTTTCTGCTGTAGAAGATCCTCTCGTAACTGATTTTAGATAATAAAATCCAACTATAGATGCCGCAACTACCATAGCTCCCAACAATAATGCCAATTCTAATGATATTTGAGCTTTATTTGATATTATTTTTTTAAATTTCATTTTAATCCCCTTATAATTTGGAAGAAACAGAATAATGTTGAAATAACTATTAATATCTCAATATATGGCGGTATTGGAACATTATATGATGATATTTTTCCAACATTAATTAGCTTTGTTCTTGAATCTGAAAGTCCATCATTATCTATGACTGTTAAAGTAACTGCATATACCCCATCCTTTTCATAGTTATGTGTTATAATAGGCGTTGTCGTATTTGTTGTGTTACCATCTCCAAAGTCCCAGATATATCTAACAATATACCCATCATCATCGTATGATGAAGAAGCATTAAACTCTACAGTAGTTCCATTCACCTTGTATGTGAAATCTGCAACTGGAGGATACTTTGGAGTTGGAGAAATTATAACAATCTTTGTTATGCTATCCGTTAAGTTTGTATCACTTTTAACAGTTAATGTTACGAAATATACCCCTTCATTGTCATAAGTATGGATAGGATTTTGTTCTGTTGATGTACTTCCATCTCCAAAGTCCCAATCCCACTCAATTATATTTCCGGGAACTACTCTTGATTTGTCATTAAATTTTACAGTGCAATTTCCAATCATTTCATAAGTAAAGTTAGCTAATATCCCTCCAACCGCTATCTGTTTTGATATTGAATCACTTGCATTGTATTTATCAAAGACAGTTAAAGTAACAGTGTAGTAACCTGGCATTGTATATTTATGGTGAACTATCGTATTTGTTGTATTGATAATTGTTCCGTCTCCAAAATTCCAAGTGTAATATGAGATTTCACCTTCTGGATCGTAAGATTGAGAAACAAATACAATATCTTCATTAGGTTCAGGTTTATCTGGATAGTATATAAATTGAGCCATGGGTGGTTTATTTATCACACTAAACTTAACAGTTGTTGAATTAACTCCTCCCATTCCATCCCAAACCACTAACTTAGCAGTGTAATTCCCTATAGGAAAACTTTTGGTTAGAGTAGTTAATTCATTTGAGGAATAACTCCATACAATATTTCCGTTGGAATCATAAACTGTTAAATTAAATCCATAGATTTTTGCCATAGGAGAGGTTGGAGGAATTTGGTAGTAACCTATTACACTACCATAGGGATTATACTCAGGAATACTCCTACCAGCGTCTGGGTCATAGCTATTTATTGGATTAAAGGAAATTTTATCTTTATAACTTGCAGGATTTGGATAAATATAGAGTTTGGCTATTGGGTTTTTATTGTCTATTATATATACTGTTTTCATGTTTTCTGCAGTATAAACTTTCATATATATTGGATAAACTCCTTCTGAAATGTATGTATGTGTAAAAGTGTATGGCGATTTTCTGGGTTTTATCCAAATACTGCTGCCATCTCCAAAATATATATGATGCCAACGCCACGCCCATGATACTGGCTCCATTATTGTTATGTTAATTGGATAATTCGTATGAGCTACTGTTGGAGATGCATAAATTTGAGGATAACTACTATAACCCCCAACTCCAATTGGTGGGGGAATTCCAACCTCTATATTTCCATTTTCATCAATAATAAATACATGTGGGTAATACATACCTCTTGAAGAATATCTATGGGTAGGACTTTTTTCAAATGAGCATGTCCCATCTCCAAAACACCACATTATAAATATTGGATTTCCATAAGGCGAGCAGTCAAATTTAACATTTTCATTTACATTAACTTCTGTAGGTTCAGCAGTAGCTGTTATATCTATATAGTAACCATCTTTTAGCTTTACATTCAATTTTGGAGTTGAAGTTACATCAGAATAATAGTATAAATTAACAGTATGATTTTCTTTAATATATTCATAATCATAAGATGTTTTGTCATGGGATGATGATGGATAAAAATTATATCTTGTATTTTCTACATCATCAACTATTATGAAGTTTAAAGTATCTGATTTCCACCAACTGCCTGATCCATAACTCATCCAGAAAAATGGCCACATGAATGGAAATTTATACTTATGATATGAAGGGGTAAAATAGCCCTTATATGTATAGTAAGTTTCTGTTCCATCCCCAAAGTCCCATTTCCAATATAATCCCCAAGCTCCTGACATTTCAAACTTAATATTATCATCAACCCTATATGTTACTTTATATGGGTCAGTATATGCATTACCATTATTGTTATTATGACTTCCTGAGCTATTATATACATAAGTATATGCTTCTCCATCATAATGGCTTGGTCCTGTAACCCAGTAAATATAACCTCCTCTTGCTCTTTTTACTTCAATTCCTTCATCTAAATATCCAACCATTACCCTTCCAGAATCGTCAATAACCAAAACTCTTGGATAGTAAAATCCTGCCTTGGTGTAAGTATGTTCTGGAGATTTTTCAAAGGAAAATGTTCCATCACCAAAGCTCCATACGCAGAGTATTATATTTCTATTAACTGAATAATTAAACCTAACAGTATCACCTTCTACAATAATATCCCTACTGGCATTTACACTTACGGTTACAGTATTGTCTACATTCAACCCATTGAACTCCATATTTGTGATATTTTCTGAGTAATATTTTATTATAACTGTGCTATTTGTTTTATTATAATAAACATCCCACTTTGTTTTTGAATTTGATGGACTACCATTAAATATGTATGTTGTATTAGCTACATTCCCAACAACAAGCCAATTGTAAGTTAAAGCTTTTGAATACCCAGTATTATTTAAATAGCCGCACCATGCTACTGGATAAGGGAATGGAAATGTGTATTTATGAGTGGCTATTCTATTAGAACCATAATCTGTTTCAGTTAAATCACCAAAGTCCCATTTAACCGAACCATTTTCTAATATATCTTGAGCTACAGAATTTGGAGCTAAAGCTTCAAATGTTATGGTGTCATTTACATTGTATGCTATGATACCGGGATCTGTGTTATAAACACCAGAGCTGTTGGTTATATTCATAGTGTTGGGGTGAATAACAATAACATACCCATTTACAACTGAAATCGTAGCAAGAATGATTAATGGTATTAAAATCTTTAAAAGTTTCATAATTTACCACCAATTTATATTATATTTACTCTAAGTTTTTTTGATACTATAACAGGTTCCTTATCAATAACCGTTCTGATAGTTATATTTTTTCCTACGTTTTCAGTAACCTCAACTACATTATCTCCAGAAATTGTAACACCGCTATCTGTAGGAGTAAATATAACAAATGTTTTAGAGGACACAGGAATAATTTTATTTGATACTTGTATTACATATGTAATATCTCCAACAGGTCTCAACATAAGAATGACGGTTTCATTTTTTGAATAGGAAAGAATTGCATAATCTTCAAACGTATCGGCAATGCTATACATTCTATCAACTATTAAAGCGTTAGTTGTGTTATTTGTAAATGTAAGTACATTATAATAAATAATTAGTGAAACAAACATTAAAAACATTATAGCAAGGATAAAATCCATTGATATTTGTCCCCTTTTTCTATTTTTGTTATTTTTCATGTTAAACCTCTTTTTTAATTTTACATAATCTTATCTTTATATTATATAATATATTTTAATTTTTAATTTATATATTTTTCCATTAAAATTATATATATTTTAATTAATAAATAAATTTAGTTAATAATTTAGTATATTCAAAAAACTTAATACTAACGTTTATCCACATATTCATACATTATTTGGAAAGAAAAAAAGCATATATAACTGTATTATCCATAAATATTTAATATATAGACAATTAGGTGATATGTAATGATTTTCAAAAAAAGAAAAGGGCAACTTTCATTAGAATTTATTTTATTAATTTTAGGTGTAACAATTGTTGGAATTGTTACTACTGTGGGATTAGTAGAAAAAAGCCCAATATTTATCGGAAATAAATCCTTGGAAGTTAAAAAAGAAACTATGGGGTTGTTCATAAACGAATCAAAATTTAATTTAGCAGTAGAGAATACTACAATAAATCCAGAAAATAATACAGAATCGAACAACTCAAGTAGAGAACCTGGTGGAGAATATCTTTATATAAAAGTTTCAGGAAACTCAGAAGTTTTAATAACAAAAGATTTAATAGTATCCGGAGACGCTAAAGATGTTTCTGGAGATATTTCTAAAACTATAAATAGTAAATGTGTTGAGGAAAATGCTATTGGAGAAGTTTATGGAGATATATATTTAGAAGGAAGTGCCAATTACAAATTAGGTAATTTATTACATATAAATAAATTCCAGACATATTTAACTGGTAGCGGAAACTTAAAAGTATATGTTCCATACATACAGGAATTCATAATAAAGGACAAAGATAGTGGAGAATCTCAAATTGAAGGAAGTGTTTCACTTATTGTTGGCAATACAAACATTAATAGATTTTATGTTGGGAAGATAACTGGAGGAGCTAAAGTAAAATTTAAGGACTTTATTATAAATACATTTGAAGCCAATAGCGGTAACTTTGGAGGAGGAGCAGAGACAGTATTTGAAAATGGACAAATATCTACAATGAAGTTAGGGGATGTTGTAAGTGGAGGAAATGTAAAGTTTAAAAACACAGATATTGGAAATATGATAATAAACAATATGATAGGAAGCCCAACATTTGAACTTTCAAATTCAAAAATAAATAATATGAAAATAAATAAATTAATTGGTAGTCCAAAAATATTAGTAGAGGATAGTTCAATTATAAACTCCTTAGAAGTAGATCAATTAAGTGGGAGTGACATTGAAGTTAAAGATGAAAGTATCATTAAAGAAATCATTATACACGGCTCTACTGGAAATAATGGAAAGATATTTGTTGGAAATAGAGGTAAAGTTGAAAAGTTGTTTATAGAAGGTAATGTTAATTCAAGAATCGATCTTAAAGGGTTTAGTGGGCTTATAGAGGTTAGTATTGGAAATATTACTGGTGGAGGAAAATTATATGTTGATAATGTAATTGGAAATTCAATATCAACAGGTGTTGTTGATAACAATAGGGGATTGGTAATCGAAGATTCACATTTGTCAGTTGTGAATATTAAAGGTGTATCAAATTCTGGAAGTGCATCTATTAAAAATACTCAGATAGATCAGTTAAATATTGGCTCATTGCCTGATTGGGGTTCAGATATAACGCTTAATAAAGTTAATATAGGAAAATTATATATTAATGAAATTGGAAATGGAAAACTTACCATTAAGAATTCAAATATTGGTGAGTTGCATATTAAAAAGATTTCAGGAAAAGGAAAAATAATTATAAGAAAATCTCATGTAAATGGAAAATACTATAAAAAAAAGGTAATAAACAAATATAATTATAAAAAATGGAGTTAAATAAACTCCTTCAACTTCTCCCTTAATATATCATTAACTAACTTTCCATCTGCTTTTCCTCTCAACTTTGCCATACACCTACCCATTAAAAATCCATATGCTTTTTCTCCTTTTTCCCTAACCACGTCTAAGTGTTCTTTAATTATCTCTTCAATAATTTTTTCAACTTCTTCTTTTGATAATCCCTTTAATCCTTTAATTTCTAAAATTTCATCTATGTTTTTATCTGGATACTTACAAAAGCCCTTTAAGACCTCAACAATTCCCTCCTTAGCTATTTTACCATCAGACAACGCCATAAATATCTCTTCAAAATGTCTCTCTTCCAATTTATCTATATCATAACCTTCTCTTTTAATCTCCTTCAACGTATTTTCCAATGTTGTAGCAATTAAAACCGGCTTAACATTCTTAAATTTCTTACAGAGTTTTTCAAATAAATCAACGTAATAGCTTAAAACCATTTTCTTAGCCAACTCATCATTTAACTTATACTCTTTTTTAAATCTCTCAAACTTCTCCTCTGGAAGTTCTGGCAAATTGGCTTTAATCTCATCAATAAACTCCTTCTTTATAACTATTGGTGGAATATCCGTCTCTGGATACATCCTTGCGGCTCCTGGTAGAGGTCTTAAATATGCAGTATTCCCATCCTCCAAAGCTCTCCTCGTTTCCTCGGGAACTCCTATTAATGCCTCTTTAGCCCTCTCTATCACCGCCTCTAATGCCCTATCTACTTTGCTTTCCTCATCTGCAACAATAATTACAGCATCTAAATCATCGGCATTAACAAACTCTCTAAGTTTTTTAACCTCTTCCTCTGTAATACCATATTTTGGCAATTCATCAGTGTGGAAAAGCCCTCCAACACCGGCTATAACCTTAGCTCTATCTGAAAACTCCGTTCCCAATCTTCTTCCCGGTTGAATTTCTTTCCCAACTAACCCAGCAAAGCCCTTTAATAAAACTGCCTTAACCTTTCCATTCTTTTTCTTTAAGGCATTTTGTATAATCTTTGATTTACAGTCCTTAAATACTTCTGTAACATCAAATATCTGCTCAACAACCTCTGCATTCCTCTTTTTTAATTCATCTCTAATTTTTAAGAGGTTTAACTGCCTTATAACTTCATTTTCAACAACTTTTTCAATTAAGTCCAAGTCCTGAACTCCTTTAACCTCTATTCTTGCCCCATCTTTAATTGATATATTAATATCTTGCCTTATCGTTCCTAAACCTCTCTTAACCTTTCCAGTAGCTCTTAATATCTCTCCAATTCTTTTTGCCGCTTCTTTTGCCATTTTAGGACTTTTTATGTCGGGAGCTGTTGAAATCTCAACCAATGGAATTCCTAACCTATCTAAGTTATAAACAACTGCCTCCCCTCTATCCTCTATTTTCCTTGCCGCATCTTCCTCCAAACATAAACTCGTTATTCCTACTTTCCCTTCGGATGTTTCTATATATCCATCCCTTGCTAAAAATATAGTTCTCTGGAACCCAGATGTGTTTGAACCGTCAATAACTATCTTTCTCATTGTGTATGCAACATCAACAACATCCATATTCATCAATAAAGCAACTTCTAACGCTATTTTTAACGCCTCTTCACTTGGTGGATGTGGTGGCTCTTCATCCAACTCAACCAAACATGTTGTATCATTATAAAATTGATAAATGAATTTTTTCCCTTTTCTTGCTTCTATTAAAGCTGCTTTATCAACTTCTCCCATCTCGCTTAATGAAGGTCTTAAAACTCTAACAATCTCACCATCTGGCTCATCATCTCTTAAAATTGTTGGACAGTGGCAGAATAACTTCCTCTTTGTATTTAACTGCTGGTGTATCTCTAATCCAACTTTTAAGCCAACTTTTTCATAATCAATTTCCATTTTATCACCATATTTAGATTTTTGAAAATAAATCTAACGTCCCAAATTCTTTTATATAATAATCATCTATTTCATTAAAAGACATTAAAAGACAATCAAAAACTATAGAATTGTTCAATATTCTATTAAACTCATTGGTAATTGCTTTTTTTACCTTGTCATATACCGATTTTTCATTAATTTTTAAATAATCCAACACCTCAAGAGATACTAAAATGTCCTCTACACTACAAAATTCAATATCGACTAAAAGTATGAAATAGACCTTAATATTTTTCTGGAAGTTAATTATATCATTTCTTTTAATCCTGAATTCTTCATTTAGTTTATTTATATACTTACTCCTCATTAAAATTTGAATAAGCTGAATGCTATCAAATGCTTTTCCAAATAGATTAAAGTTATTAAATATCTTGTTAATATTCTTATCAATCTCCTCATCGGTTAAATTCTCATTTATCCTATGATTAATACTTTCTTTAAGCTTTTTTACTTCAATAAAGTCTATTCTTTCAGAGTCTTTAATTATTATTAGGGCATCAGATGATTGAAATTTTCCCAAATTGTGGTCATTACATATTTTTTCTTTTGCTTTATCGAAATCAATAACTTTTAATTTTGAGTTGCATTTTGATTCTATAGTATTCAATTCCACAATCTTAAAATATCCCAACTTAATCCCACAGAAATATATCTTCTTTAAGGTTTCTTTTGCATCCCCCATACTATCTCCCTAAGTGGTTGAGCTAATGTTCTAAAGATTTTATTTATCTCTTCATCTACATTTCTGATTACAATATTATCATTCTCTTTCTCTGCTAAGTAGAACCTTGATATATCAATAATCCCCTCTTCTATTGCAAAATATTTCAGTGCTTGAATTATATATGGACTATGTGAGGAGACAATAACTGGAATTCCATATTTCACCATTTTTACAAGAACATGGGCATATTTAACCTGCCATTTTGGATGTAGATGGACTTCTGGCTCATCAATGATTAATAGTATATTTTTATCCAAATAATCAGATTTTGCTAATAGTTGCAAAATCCCAAAAGATTTTATCCCACTTGCAATATTTACTGACCTAACTCTAATTTTCTCTTTATCCAATCCCTTGGAATATACGAAATCTTCGTAAGATTCTAAATAATCTACACTTCCCTCAATTATTGATGAAATTTCTTTGATAATTTTATATTTCATTTTGTTATTGTCTTCATCCAATAAACTTGGTTTATTTTCGAATTTTGCACTCTTCAATTTTGCAATTAAATCAAGTATATGAAATGGCATAGCATCTACTTTATAATCCCAAATATTCACCATGTCTAAAATCCTATGAATGTGTAAAATTGTGGGACTTTCAATATATACTGCATCATCGTAAAATATCCCAAACTCTATAACATTAGAATCCAATTTAAAATGTTTTATTTTATTTTTATGTAAGGATATGTCCATTATTTTTTCATGTCCTCCATATATTTTAATATATGATTCATCAGTATTCTTTTTTGACAATTCTCCATAAAACTCTGACTTTACAATCTTATCAAATGCTTTTTTTATCATTTCATCTTTTGTGAATTTTTTATTAATAATATTCTCAATTTTATTAAATATTTCAATAAATCTAAATTTATCATTTGTAGGGAGATTTAAACTTAAAATATTATCTTTTAAACGATTGATAAAGAATTTTAAATTTTCATCATCATAAGTGCTATACTGTATATTATCTGACTTTATGTTTGCTTTGATTTTTTTTAAATAGTCAATACATTCATTAAACTCCCTTTTAAGTTTTAATATTTCATATCTATCACTTTCATTAAGTTTTCTTCTATACTTACCATAAATATACCCAATATGATATTTTATACTCATTAATGCTTTAATAATCTCTTTAATTTTATCCATTTCTCCAATTTCTAAATCTTTCTCATATCTCCCAATTGATTTTATTATTGAGTATAATAATTTTCCAACAGTGCTTTTACCTCTATCATTTTCACCAGCTATAACGGTTAAACCTCCAAATTCAACTTTTGCATAATCAATAATTCCAATATTTTTTATTTCGATGGTGTATTGCATAATTATTACCTCCTAAATAAAAAATATAATAGTTTTCATTCTTCCAGAGCTCTTTCAACATCCTCTTTCTTAAATCTTCCATATAATTTCATAACACTAATTTTTCGTTCAATTTCTTTCTTTATTTTTTTAGCAATTTCCTCTATATCAATATATTTTAAATCCTCATCTGGAATCTCAATTTTTATAGTAATTTCCATTTCATCACCATTTAAATTTAATATGCATCAAATCTGCTTCTATATTCAATCTCTCCAACCAAGTTTTTATTAATTAATTTTTTAACTTCCTCTGGCTTATAATTTCCTAATAAATACATTAACTTAACATAAGCAACTTCTGGAAGCATATCCTCACAACCAATAACTCCCAATTTTTGTAATTCCCTCCCATTTGAATAGACGTTCATATTCACCCTTCCATTAATTGTTTGGGTTGTCATCACAACTACTACCCCTTTATCAATTGCATACTTTATATCCTCAAATATATACTCTGGGGCATGACCTAACCCAGTCCCTTCTAAAACAATTCCTTTATAGCCATTATCAACATAGAACCTTATAATCTCCCCATCCATTCCAGGATAAACCTTTATTAAAGCCACTTTTTCCTCTAAGTTTGTATTTATCTTTACTTTTTTGCTGTTATCTGATTTTTCAACTTCTTGCAAATAGATGATTTCCTTTGTAAATGGATTTATCTTAGCTACTGGAATTGAATTTATTGATTTAAATGCATCTCTTCTTGATGAATGGCATTTTCTAACCTTGACTCCTTTATGTAGATAACAAAAAGTATCTCCACTCTCTCCATGCATAACTACATAAACTCCTTTAATTGGCTCTCTTGCGGCTAAAACAGCACTTATTAAATTGAGGGCAGCATCTGATGAAGGTCTATCACTACTCCTCTGAGCTCCAACTAAGATTATTGGCACATCCGCCT
>Ga0256838_1001370_pt1 | contig 11698 bp, 10 predicted proteins | sample 4571419metaG_FD_185978 | JGI IMG/M metagenome (GOLD analysis project Ga0256838, IMG submission 185978) | Hydrothermal vent microbial communities from Guaymas Basin, Mexico - 4571-419 | ecosystem: Environmental > Aquatic > Marine > Hydrothermal vents | place: Mexico: Guaymas Basin | collected... | reverse complement strand
AAACATAAAAGAGATAATTGCATTTGGGTAAAAGGATGTTTTTGTAAGTGAAAGGAGAGACTCTTTTTTGTTGTAGATATGAAGACTAAAAAGTTCACTTACCATAGGAATGTTTTTTATAAAAACCTCTAAATTAGAGTTTGGTGGAATATGTAGCTTATGGACAAGGGTAGAACCTAAAAGCTTATTTTTTTCTTTAGGCTCTAAAGTATTATAGTCAGTTTTTTTTATGACTTTATCATTTAGTACTTCATAGAAAATTATTTTACGAGAGTAGTATGCAAAAACATTATGTAAAAAAAGTTCTTTTTCTAATGTTGTAGTGTTATTTATATCTAGTTTGTACCAGACTGTTCCTGTGTGACCACTAAATGCATGGGTATTACTAATAGTTTTATACTGCATTTTTTTAACATCGTAAATATTTAATGAAGAGTTTCTGTCTATTAAGTACTGTATACTGTGAATATCAGCACTTAAATATGTTGTAAATATAAAACTAACAGTAAGAAATATTTTTAACATTTATGCTTTCTCCACACGGTTTCTGCCATTTCCTTTTGCCTTATAGAGTGCATTGTCTGCAGAGTTTATCATAGTATCTATATTTTTACTATCTTTTACATCACAAACACCTGCTGAGGCAGTTATAGAGAGATTTCTAGTAAAACTATGGTTTTCAATATTTATTTTAATAATATTTGCTAATGTAAAAGCACCTGCTTTATCGGTATTTGGGCAGATTATTAAAAACTCTTCTCCTCCCCACCGTCCGAATATATCAGTATCTCTAATACTCGCTTGAATTATTTGTGAAAAATCCTTTAAAATCTCATCGCCTATTTGGTGCCCATGGGTATCGTTGACTTTTTTAAAGAGATCAATATCTAAAATAATTAAAGAAAATATATCTTGGTATAGTTCATAATAGGAGTAGTTTAGAGCAATCTCTTCATCTATTTTTACTCTATTGTAAATATTAGTGAGTTTATCGGTAATAGCTAAGTTTTGTATTTCAGTAATGTCCTCTAAAGAGACAAGTATAAGCTTGTTTTTGTCTAGTTCAAACTCTTTACGCGTCATAACGAAATGATGTTTTATCCCATTTTTAAACATAGTTATTTTTGCATCTATAGTACAAAGATGTCCATTTTTCTCTAGCGTTTCTTGATGTGAATCAGTATGAAAAAGTTTACATAAACAGTTTTGATGCAGTAAAAATTCATCACGAGATGAGACTTGGGTAAAGTTTAGAAAAGCTTTATTTACAAGTTCTAATTTGTCATTTTTTAAAACATAAGTAATGTTAGGGTTAATGTTAAAAAGTGTATTGAGATAATTTGTGTACTTTTTGAGTTGGAGTGTTTTCTCTTCTACATCCTTTTCAAGTTTTTGGTTAAACTCTTCAAGCACTTTTTTTATGGTAATGTCATGGACAACACTCTCATAACCTATAATATTATTTGCATTATCATAGAGGGGGGAAATAACAGCATTCGCCCAGTAGTGACGAGTATCTTTTGTAATATTTTGAAACTCACCATGCCAAATATGTCCACTTTTAATACTCATCCACATCTCTTTATAGTGAGAGTCTGGAAGTGCTCCCCTCTCTCGAAATATATTTTGGTTTTTTCCTATGAGTTCCTCTTTTGTATAGCCTGTAGCATTACAAAAAGCCTGTGTTACAAAGGTAATGTTTCCAAGTGTGTCTGTTCTTGAAGCGATTGTATACTCATCAAAAAGTTTGTAGCTTTTATCTAATTCCTTTATTTTTAGATGAAGCAATTTTTTCATCTTGTATCTAAAGTAAGCCATAAAGAGAACGAGTAAAAGAAAAAGTAGTATGAAGACTCTTATCTCTTGTTGATATTGACGATAAAACTTTAAAAAAATATGTTTGTGTTTATTATGGCTAAAAGCTTTATCGTAAATGAAATCATCATAGTCGATTTTACTATTTTTACTTTGAACTAAACCCAGTAGACGAAATGTTGTGGCAATTTCTTGTAGTTTTTCTGGATTAATATTTCCAAGCGGAGTCTCTCCTTTATATGCAAGTTTTTTGAGTGCAAAGGCTTCAAACCTAAGTGCTTCACGTGATCTTTTTTGAGTATTGTAGTATTTAAGGATAATCTCTACACTCTCATCTATATGAGAAAAAGCATATATCCATCCTTTCATCGAAGCTCTGTAAAAATGTTCAACAAGAAGAGGTTTTTTTTCTATGAGTTCTTGAGATGTAAAAAGAATGTCACTGTAGAAGTCATACCCATACTCTTTAGGATCAAATGTATAAAAATCTATACCCATCTTATGAAGCGTAAAAGGCTCGTTTGAACTATATGCTGTATAAAAATCAACACTATTATTGATAAAACTCTCTAAGGTAAAGTCTATCTTTTTGGAAGCAATGTTACTTTTATTTATACCATTTAAATGAAGCATTGCTAGTATAGATGCATTATTATAGTCATCATTTGTAAGGTTAACTTTTTTATTTTTAAGTGATTGAAAATTGCTATATTTTTTTGAGATAAGGATGAGAGGGGAAGATTGGTAAATGGTTGCTAAAAATTTAAGGTTGTGATATCTATCGATTCTATCGAGTATAAGAGGAGAGTGCTTTATACCAAAAGCATACTTTTGAGAAGCAACATATTTTACTGTATCTATATTAGAATCATACTCTTTTATGGTGATGTTTAAATCAGCATCTCTGTAAAACCCTTTCTCTTTTGCCATGTAATATCCAGCAAATTGAAACTGATGTTTCCATGAGAGAAGCAGGGTTGCTTTTTCAAGAGGAGCTACTTGTGCTTGAATCTGCACTAAAAAAAGAGTAAAAATAAGTAAAATTTTATACATTCTATGAGTATATCATAACAATGTAGAGCAAATATGACGTTAGTTTGTATCTTTAGAAATATTTTTAGCAGCTAAATAAGCACTCGCCCAAGCAAATGCAAAATTGTAACCACCACGTTTACCGACAATATCAAGACATTCACCTGTGAAGTAAAGATTTTTACACTTTTTACTCATCATAGTTTTTTCATCTATTTCAGTAGTATCAATGCCACCACCACTCACTTCTGCATGGCGAAAACCGTGAGTCTCTTCTACTTCAAACTTCCAGTTGAGGAGTTGGTTTGCGATCTTTTTTGCAATTTTTGTGTGTATATCTTTGCCTTTAATACTGTTTGAGATGTTTAACTCTTCGAGAAAACCATTCGCAATTTTACTGGGAATAAGACCTACTAAAATATTTAGTATTGTAAGAGTTGGTATTTTACTGGCTAAGTTTGCAATGTGTTGGGAGAGTTTTTGCATACTAAATGTTGGAAGTAAATTTATGCAAATGTCAACTGCTTGGTAGTTTAGGAGTGCTTCACTCGCACTTTGTGAGAGATCAAGTATGGCAAAGCCTGAAACACCATAATTTGTGAAAAGTACATCACCTGTGACACTTAACTCTTTTACACCGTTGAGTATCAGTGTAACTTCTGCATTTAGTTTTGCACCACTCATCTTTTTTGCTATTTTGGAGTTTAGATGGAGTTGTACGAGACTAGGATAAGCTGGAATGATGTTATGCTCAAACTCCTCTGCAAACTTCTCTCCATCACTGTTTCCACCAAGGTGTTCTGCTGCTCGTGAGCCTGTTGCTACGACTACAGAGTCATATTTTTTTAAGAGAGGTTTTATACTCTCTATTTTAGTTTCATTATGAAAAACTACACCTAAACTTTTTGCATAGTCTTCAAAAATTTTAGCAACACTTTTTGCTTCATTTGAAAGAGGATATGCACGACCATCTTCTAAAATATTGAGAAGTAAACCTATCTCTAAACAAAATTTTTCAAAGGATTTAAACCCAAAAGAGTCAAGTGCAAACTTTGAAAACTGGGGATTCTGTGAGAAGTAGTCGCTACTACTTAGATTGGCATTAGAAATATTACAACGTCCATTACCACTTACTAAAATCTTTTTTGCAGGCTTACTATTTTGCTCATAAATAGATACTTTTGCACCACTCTTTGCACATAGTATACTACAAAAAAGTCCAGATGCTCCAGCACCAATAATTGCTATATTATTCATAAGTGCTATTTTATCTTAAGTAAGGTTTATCGTTTCTAAATTTTTTAGAAAAAAGTGTAACCAAAGCCTAAATAGGTAATAGATGAGTTCATATTAAAATCAGTTGATGGTGTTGGTAATGTAACTCCTAGTGCTTTTGTATCTATATCATCAAGTTGCCAGTCACTGTAACGGTAGCCAGCAGTAAAGTAGAGTCTAGGACTTAATGTAAACCAACCGATCTCTATCTCTTCACTTAATGGTTGCAATTTAAGACCTATATCATACTCTTGAAATGTACCATCTGCTTGAAAACTTGAATTCATGTAGGAATTTTTTATACTCCCTGTTTGGTAAGCATAGGTTGCTGATGCATAGATCATAAGATGCTTGTTAAAGCTTTGCATAAGCGATATACTAGGACCAACTTTATAGGTAATAATTTCCGTTTTACTCTCTTTAAGTAGTGTATCATCAGGATAATCACTATCATCACTACTTGAGTCTTTAGAATCAATCCATGGAGTTGATACACCTATCATTATACCAAGACCTAAAAAGTTGTTTTCATTTTTATGGTAAACATCATAACCAAGAACAACATTCACATCAAGTCCTTGCATCCTATAGTCCATAGTAGGTGTATATGTTGTTGTTGTTGTTGTTGTTGGAATAAATGAAGTTGCTGTAGTTGAGTAACTGTTTAGACTATCTTGTACTGCTGTAATTGTTTTAGAATCGTACCATGTAAAGTTGTATTTATAGTAAACATTACTTGAAAGAATGTTTTGATGATTTTGTATTATAGAGTAAGTAGTTAAATCAATATCTAACTCTTGATTAACACCAAAAACTCCACCTGACATCTGAAAATTACCAGAACCATACTGAATTTCACCTGCAGATAAAGATAATACTAAGGATACAGATAATAATAATTTTTTTTTCATAAACTCTCCTAAAACAAATTTATTATATTATATGTTTATTTTTAAGATAAGTCAATACTATAAAGATACTATTTTTGCTCCAAATCCACCAAGATGTTGCGGAGCATCACTAAAACTTCTGACTCTTGGATGGGCCTTAAGAAAGTTTTTTACAGCAAAAGAGAGTTTGCCTGTCCCAATACCATGATAAACTATGACTTCATCCCAGCCATTTATAAGGGCATCATTTAAAAATTTATCGAGCACATCACAAGCCTCATCTGCTCGCATACCGTGAAGATCACATTTTAGACCAGCTCTTTTTTCTACATTGAGTGTGACATCTGTACGTGGGGCTTTTTTTATTGCTTGTGTATGTTTAAGGTGTTTCGTTTTTACACGTACCTTCATGCCATCCATCTCTATAGTTGCCTCTTTTTCTCCTTTCATAGAGGTGATAGTTCCACGACTTGAGTGGTACTTCACTACATCACCCACTTTAAAGCTAACATCGCGTTTAAGTAACTCCTCCTCTTTTGCAGGGAGTTTTTTGTTTGCTTTATTCATCGCTCTATGTATGGATTGGGAGTCATTTGCTTTTGCAGCAGCTTTAGCCTCACTAATGGCGACATCATAGCTACGTTTAAGGGCTGCTTTTTGCTCTTCTATCTCTTTTAATTGCTCTTCTCTAGTAGCTTTGAGTTGTAGCTCTTTTTTCTTTAATTCATCAAGTCTATCATCTACAAGTCGATGCTTATGTTTGAGCTCACGTTCTAGTTGACTTCCTCTCTCTATGAGTAGGGAGAGTTTCTCTGAGTTGTCACCATAAACCTTTTTAGCCTCTTGAACTAAGACAGCATTTATGCCATATCTTGCAGCAGTTTCAAAGGCATATGATTTTCCGATGATTCCATGCATAAACTCATAAGTTGGTTTTCGGTGTTCTTCATCATAGATGGCAGCCATAAGTTCCACATCATCACGATCTGCCATAAGTGCAGCGAGTCGTTTATGGTGGGTTGTAACGACTACTTTTTGTCTGCGTTTTATGAGGTCATCTAAAATGACTTTAAAGAGTGCAGCCGCCTCATCAGAGTCAGTTCCAAGTTCTATCTCATCAACCCCAACAAGAGCAGAAGTCTCTTTAAATATACGAGAGAACTCCTGCATACGACCAGCAAATGTAGAGATGTCATTTTTTACATTTTGAGGATCATCAATGATACTAAGAACAGTTTTAAATGAGCCAATATGCGATTTGTTTTCATTGAGCTTCATAGGGATGATATATTTTGCCATAAATGCAGAGGCTAAAATGCTTTTTAGAAGCATAGTTTTACCACCAGCATTAACCCCTGTAATCATTAATATATTTTTAGAGAAGTTCACATCTATAGGTTTTGCATTATGTAGGGCAGGGTGAATGAAACCGTTTAGAACTATTTTCGAATCTTTTTGACTCTTCATAAGTTGCATATTTTTGCTTTTAGCAAAGAGAACACGTGCTTGGTAGTTGTCAAACTTTGTAAACTCTTTATCTATAAATGTGATAAAAGGCTGAACTTCGGATAACTTAGCAGAAAATTCTTTTGCATACTCATAAAATATTGCCTCACGCTCTTGCTCAATAAAGCGAATCTGCTCTTTAGACTTTAAGATACTATCTGGACTTACAAAGAAAAACCCACCACTAGATCGACCAACAACAGCACCTTTAAGAACATGATTAAAGCCACCACGAACTAAAAGACAATCTTCATTGTTTACAAAGTGAACCTGTGTATCTACAAGATAACCCGCTAATTTTGAGCTTGACATCATGCGTTTGAGTGAACCACTCATGTTGTTTCTGTGCTCCTTTATACGAGCAGAGAGTCCAAAGAGTGTCTCATCAAGGTTCTCTTCAAATTTTCCATCACTAGTGAAAAACTTTTCTACCTCGGTAAACTTAAGGGGAATGTCAAATTTTGCCATCCAATCACCGATAAGTCCATCGATATTGCGGTTTCTAAAGTAACGAAAATAGCGAACAACTTTGACTATCTCAAAAATTTGCTCAAAGTTAAGAACACCATGTTTCTTAAGATGCTGTTTAATGGTAGTAAAATCTGTAACTTTTGGAGGAGCTTTAAACTCTAGCTTATCAAGTGCTTTGATGTACTTAAAATGAAGCTCTTGGTCCCCTTCTATATAAAGAGAATGAGTGCGAGAGAAGAAGCTTTGAAACTGTTCTATATGCTCAACTAAATCAAGTTGTTTTATTAAAAGTAGTATTTTGGATTGTGTGTTTGTCATAAATGTGATTATAACTAAAATATTAGTTTTTTGTCGCTATTTTGTTACTTTTAAAGATAGTTAAAGTATAATAACAAGATTATATATGAAAAATAAGTAGTAAAAATTAAAAAAGTTTTTTATCTACTAAAAAAAATTATAGATTTTTTTGCCTAAATGGACTAAAAAAATTGAACAAAAACGGAGAAGAAATATGAAAGGAATAATCCTAGCAGGGGGCAGTGGTACAAGACTCTACCCAATCACAAAAGGGGTTTCCAAACAACTAGTCCCTATCTACGATAAACCAATGATATACTACCCACTCTCTGTTTTAATGTTAGCAGGGATTACTGAAGTACTTATTATCTCAACACCAACAGACTTACCACGATTTGAGCAACTCTTAGGAGATGGTTCTGACATAGGTATGAAGTTCTCTTATGTTGTACAACCAAGTCCAGATGGTTTAGCGCAGGCTTTCATTCTTGGTGAAGAGTTCATCGGCAATGATGATGTATGTCTTGTTCTTGGTGACAACATCTTTTATGGTCATGGACTTACAGATCTTCTTGCTAAAAGTGTTAAAAATGCAGAGTCTGAAAATAAAGCAACTGTATTTGGTTACTATGTAAAAGATCCTGAACGTTATGGTGTTGCTGAGTTTAACGAAGAGGGTGTAGTTACTTCACTTGAAGAGAAACCAAGTGAACCTAAATCTAACTATGCAGTTATAGGACTATACTTCTACCCTAACGATGTAGTTCAAAAAGCTAAACTTGTAAAACCGAGTGATAGAGGTGAGTTAGAGATAACTACACTTAACCAAGATTACCTTGCAGAAGAGAGACTTAAAGTAGAACTTATGGGTCGCGGCTATGCTTGGCTCGATACAGGAACGCATGAGTCACTTCTTGAAGCAAGTATGTTTATTCAGACTATAGAAAATCGTCAAGGTTTGAAAGTTGCTTGTCTTGAAGAGATAGCTTATGAGATGGGCTATATCAGTAAAGAGCAACTTATAGAACTTGCACAACCTCTAAAGAAAAATCAGTATGGGCAGTATTTGTTAGCCAGAGCAGAACAAGGTCGAGTCTAAATGAACTTTATAAGAACAGAAATACCTGATGTTGTGATCATTGAACCTACTGTTCATGGGGATGAGAGAGGTTACTTCGTAGAGAGTTTTAGAGCAGATAAACTAGAAGAGTTCTTAGGTTATAAGATAGACTTCTGTCAAGATAATGAGTCTAAATCTTCTCGTGGTGTTCTTCGTGGATTACACTACCAGTTAGCTCCAGCTGCACAAACGAAACTCGTTCGTGTTATACAGGGAAGAGTTCTTGATGTAGCCGTAGACATTCGTAAAGGTAGTCCTACATTTGGAAAACATATTGCAGTTGAGCTTACAGCACAGAATAAACGCCAACTTCTTGTACCTCGTGGCTTTGCACATGGCTTTGTAGTTCTTGAAGATGATACTATATTCGCTTATAAGGTAGATAACTACTATTCACCAGAAAATGATAGAGGTATCCTTTTTAGTGATGATACTTTAAACATTAACTGGCAAGTAACACATGATGAACTCAACCTCTCTGCTAAAGACAGAGTACAGCCAAAGTTAGCAGATACTAATGATATATTTAATTATGGAGTGAATTACTATAATGACTAATGTTTTAGTAACAGGCTCCAATGGACAGCTTGGGAGTGAGATACGTGACTTGGTTGGAGGTTTTGGTGAGGCCGCTCTTGGATGTGCTCCTTTAGGTGCACCTGATAATGGCGATAACATATTTCACTTTACAAACAGTTCCACTTTAGATATTACAGACTTTACTAAAGTACAAGAGTTCATAGAGACTCATAATATAAACACCATCATAAACTGTGCAGCATATACAGCAGTAGATAAAGCCCAAACAAATGAAGTAAATGCAGACAAGATAAACCACTTAGCTGTTAAAAACTTAGCTACTATTGCAAAAGAGAAAAACATCAAACTTATTCATATCTCGACAGACTATGTGTTTGATGGAAAAAACTATAAACCATACACAGAAGATGACACGACAAACCCTAATGGTGTTTATGGACAAACAAAGTTAGAGGGTGAGAAAGCTATGCAGAGTATTAACCCTCAAAACTCCATCATCATTAGAACTTCATGGGTATACTCTAGCTTTGGTGCTAACTTTGTAAAAACAATGCTTCGTTTAGGCAAAGAGAGAGATTCTCTTGGTGTGATATTTGATCAGGTGGGGACTCCTACTTATGCTCGGGATTTAGCTAGAGCTATTTTAGAGATATTACCGCAGCTAGGTGAGACTCAGAGTGGAGAACGCCACGGGATAGCGTTCCAAGCCACACATCCGGAAGCCACTCTTGGACGTGCTCCTTTAGGTGCACCTAGTAATGTAGAGATATACAACTACTCAAACGAGGGTGTACTTAGTTGGTATGACTTCTCTAAAGAGATTATGAAAATGGCGAAGATAGATTGTCAAATTAATCCTATAGAGACTAAAGATTATCCAACACCAGCAAAAAGACCACACTATTCACTTCTTAACAAATCAAAGATAAAAGAGGAATTTGGTATAATAATTCCATATTGGAAAGATAGCTTAGATGAATGTTTGAGAGTTATGGGTGAGAGAAGATGAAAAAAGTTTTAGAAGAAGTTGGAAAAAGCTTAATGGCATTTGCAAATATTGTAACTGCATTAGTATTTGTAAAAAATTATTTTGATGACACAAATGATGGGATGTTAGTGTACGGAATATATTTCTTTGTAGCAACGTATCTATTAAGCTCTGTTTTAATTAAATTATCAGAAAGGATAAAAAATGACTAGTTTAGAAATGACACTTTTAGGTATGGGAACTGTTGCATTAGTTGCTGCTTACTTTTTAAATAAAATAGATCCAAATAAATGGGGTAAACATACACATGACTAAAAACATACTACTAACAGGAACAGCAGGCTTTATAGGTTCAAACTTTGTACCATACTTTTTAGAGAAGTACCCAGAGTACAACTTAATTAACTTAGATTTACTGACTTATGCAGGTAATTTGGAAAACTTACAGGAGTGTGAGTCTAACTCACGATATAAGTTTATAAAAGGTGACATCTGTAACCGTGAGCTTGTTGAGTTTATATTTACAGAGTATGACATTAACGGAGTTATCCACTTTGCAGCAGAGTCTCATGTGGATAACTCAATTAAGAATCCTGGTGTATTTATAGAGACTAATGTAAATGGTACATTCACACTTTTAGATGTAGCTCAGAAGTATTGGATGGAAAAACCTTTTACTTACAAAGAGAACTATAAAGGGTGTAGATTTCACCATATCTCAACTGATGAAGTGTATGGAACTCTTAATGAGACTGATCTCTTTACAGAAGAGACACCTTATGCACCTAACTCTCCATACTCAGCTTCTAAAGCAAGTTCTGATATGATAGTAAGAAGCTACCAAGAGACTTATGGTATGAATACAGTCATAACTAACTGCTCAAACAACTATGGTCCTAAACAGCATGATGAGAAACTTATCCCTACTATTATACGTAAAGCATTAGCAGGTGAAAGTATTCCTATCTATGGTGATGGTAAAAACATAAGAGACTGGTTATATGTACTTGATCACTGTAAAGGTATAGATCTTGTTTATCATACAGGTAAAGAGGCTAATGTTTATAACATCGGTGGAAGAAACGAGAGAACAAATCTTCAGATAGTAGATGCAATATGTAGCATACTTGATGAAAAAGTTCCTTCAAAAGAGAAAATAGGAAAAGATAGCTATAAAGAGCTTATAACTTTCGTAGAAGATAGAGCAGGACATGATAGACGATATGCTATTGATGCTACTAAGCTTGAGACAGAGCTTGGTTGGAAAGCTGATGAAGATTTTGATAGTGGTATTGTTATTACTGTTGAATGGTATTTGAAAAAATATGGAATAAATTAAATTGTTTGGGTTTATAAAAGCTATTTTTCAGAATAGAAGATTATTATTAGAACTTACTAAAAATGATTTCAAGCAGAAGTATGTTGGTAATCTTTTAGGAGTAGTTTGGGCATTTATTCAGCCTACTGCTATGATTGCTATTTTTTGGTTCGTATTTCAAGTAGGATTTAAGTCGCAACCTGTGGATAACTTTCCTTTTATTCTTTGGTTAGTTGCAGGAATGTTTCCTTGGTTTTACTTCTCTGAGGGACTCTCTACAGGTACAAATAGCATAATGGCAAATAGTTTTCTTGTAAAAAAAGTGGTTTTTCGAGTGAGTTTACTTCCTCTGATTCCTCTGCTTTCAGCTGTTGCTATTCATATATTTTTTATATTTTTTATGTTTGGAATGTTTTTGTATTATGGGTATGCACCGACTATTTATT
>Ga0256838_1001367_pt1 | contig 11710 bp, 12 predicted proteins | sample 4571419metaG_FD_185978 | JGI IMG/M metagenome (GOLD analysis project Ga0256838, IMG submission 185978) | Hydrothermal vent microbial communities from Guaymas Basin, Mexico - 4571-419 | ecosystem: Environmental > Aquatic > Marine > Hydrothermal vents | place: Mexico: Guaymas Basin | collected... | reverse complement strand
GTATTTCGTCCGGCTTTATGGCCTCAGAGATCTTCTTCATCTCCTCAATCAACCCGCGCTCTTCCTTGTGCCTCCCCGCGGTATCTACTATGACCACGTCGACCCCTTTCGACTTAAAGTACTCTACCCCCTTCTTAGCTATCTTTACGGCATCCTTCTCTTCGGGCATTCCGAACACTTCTATCCCGTAAGGCTCCACGAGCTGTTTGAGCTGTTCATAAGCTCCGGGACGATACGTGTCTGCACATACGAGACCCACGGAGTAGCCGCGCTTGGAGAGATAATACGCGAGCTTCGCGGCGGTAGTAGTCTTACCGCTTCCTTGGATTCCCACGAGCATAAGTACGTTCGTCTTACCGGGGACGATGTTAAGAGGGTAGTGTTTTTCGCCTAGTATCCTAACGAGTTCCTCATATAGCGCCTTGAGAATATAAGAGCGGAGCGAGACGTATTCGGGCTTCTCGCGCAATTTTTTCCTAAGTCTTTTCACTATATCACGAACTATTTCCACACGAACGTCAGCCTCAATCAGCGCCCTCTGTAACTCACGTATCACCTCCTGAGCGGCTTTCTCATCGAATACGGGCCTCCTACGGAGAGATTCGAAGAGTTCCTTTAGACCCATTACATGGATTAGCGCGTTCTTAAGAAGACGTTTATCTTAAAACCGTTGTTTTACTATATTATGTTTGTTCTTGGTTTGTATCTAAACGAGACCCCTATAGCTTATGTTCGTTCCCCTAACGTGAGCGATGACGTGTTGTTCTCTATGGACGCTTTAGTATATTCTACGACCCCTAAGTATAAGCTCCGTTTCGCCCATTTGTCCCATAATATAATCGCTTTTAGCCACACGATGAATAACTATACGCTTCTTATTCTAACGGATAGGTCTATGATTCCTGGATTTTATAAGGAATTATTGCGGGACATACGGGCGAAGCTTGTTCCCTATGAGGGTCAAGACGTAGAGGAGACGCTAAAGCCTTACGGAGTTCGGCTCATAGAGAACTTAGATAACGTATACTCTTACGTCCCATGGCGCGTGATTGAGGAGGCCCGTATAGCGTATAAACGCATAGTAGCGGAGACGGGTCACGAGGCCTTCGGTATAGACTTCGGTGACATGGTGGCGATATTTAATCGTAAGGGAATAATCCTGGGCGAGGGTAAGCTCGAGGCTCTCGAAGGGGCTAATATATCGAGCAAAGACGTCCTAGAGAGGGTTTTTGGTAAAAAGCCCAGGGCCCTTATTCTTCCTAGCGGCCCTCGGAGCGTATGGGGTTTCGTTCTTCGAGTTCCACCAAACCGTCTATATTTTCTACAGCAGAACGACGCGGATAAGGCTTGTATATCACGATCTGAAAGAGCAGGTCGGGTTTTACGGAGATGATCGTACGCCTACAGCACATCCTCTTTACGCCCAGCTCATCGAGTACCTTTTCCGGATCCTCACCGTTCCTTACGCGCTTATGAAATTCCTCCGCTAAATGACCCAAGGGTTTTCCGCACGTGAAGCACCTTATGGGATAAAACATGCTTTAATCTATACGATGGAAAAAAATCACTCGGTCGTGTAGTAGAGTTTTCCTATTAAGAATAGGACCGCGGATGCGATGAGGACTAGTATGAGACCTATGATGGAGATGGCCCGTCCTATGGGGGGAACGGGTATTCCATATACGTGCGTCGTGTTCCGCCGCGAATTCTCTAGGCCGTTTACCGCGGGAGCCACTAGGAACTGAAGAATGGAATATATAGCTAGAAGTATCCCGAGGATCACTAGGAGGACTCCGGAAACCTTAGACATGTACGGATCTCCTCACGCCCGTATATAGGTTGTTCTTCTATTCTCCCGCTAGATACGGCTAAGAGTTAAGATCGCTCGTATGCGTTTAAAGATGAGATTAAAAGTGCAAGAGTTTAAGAAGGACGTAATCCTGGGCGTGGGTCGTCGGATAGCTTCATACGGAAAACCCGTAATACTTGCTCACGACGCGAGAAAAAGCTCCGCTTGGATCGCAAAAGGGGTCTCTTCCGGTATCCTAGAAGCGGGCGGGACGCTCATAGATGCGGGGTTATATCCGACACCCGGGGTCATGTACGAGGCTAAGGTAAAGGGGTTCAACGCCCTAGTCGTTACGGCCTCGCATAACCCCCCTGAATACAATGGATTTAAGGCTCTGGTGGACGGATTACCCGTTCCGCGCGAGTTCATTAGGGCGGAAGACGTGCGCGTACAGCGGGACTCTGTGGGTAAGAGCGTGTGCTATAAGATTACGGAATACGAAAAGATGCTCTTGAAGGAGGCGGAGGGATTAGAGAAGGAGCGGAAGGTGCTCATCGATTACGGTCATGGGGTAGCCTCTCTAGTGTCCGAAGCGATATCGAAGAGGGTAAAGCACGTAAGCCTCTTCGGCGTCCCCGACGGATCCTTTCCCGTAAGATATCCAGAACCTCGTGAGGATACTTTGGGAATAGCCTTAAAGGCGTTTAAGGGCTTCGACCTCGGATTCGCTTTCGACGGGGACGGAGATAGATGCGTGGTGATAGACGATCAAGGTAGATACGTTAACGATCACGTGATGCTCGCGTTATATGCCTCTTATATGGCCCCTAAAGGACCTATAATCACGCACGTGGGAGCCTCGATCATAGTAAATAAGCTAGTCGAGGAGGAAGGAGGTAAGGTAATACGCGTGCGCGTCGGTGATCCTTATCTCGCTAAGGCCGCGAAGGAACATAACGCCGCTTTCGCTGGGGAGCCTAACGGAGCTCGGATACATCCCGACGTACATTACTTCCCTGACGGCCCTCTTACGTTATTACGCATACTAAAGATGCTCGAGGAGATCGGTGAGCCGCTAAGTAAGCTCGTAGATATAGTACCTAAGACCGTGGTACTTAGGGAAGAGGTCCCTAGGAAGAGGAGCTATGAGGAGGCAATGGAGTGCGTGAATTCTCTAGACGTAGATGGAATAGAAATCGTAAGGACGGACGGAATACGGGTAAGGGTGTCCGAAGAGGAGCGGTTCTTAGTCCGTCCAAGCGCTACGGAACCGGTAATAAGGGTTCGGGCCGAGGCGAAGGATGAATCTAGGGCTAAGGAGCTAATAAACATAGGTAAAGAACTCGCTAGGAAGTGCGTGTAATTTTAACGCGAGTTTTTCATGATGCGATGAGGGTGTTTGTGGACATATACGGATGTGCTGCCGCTCAGGCTGAGGGTGAGATGATACGCGGATTGGTCGTTTCTTCCGGTCACGAGCTAGTCGAGAGGCCCGAGGACGCGGACGTTATTATATTAGTTACGTGTATCGTAAAGAAGCCTACCGAGGATCGTATGAAGAACCTCATAAAGCGTTATTATAGCTTAGTCGGGAATCGTCTTATAGTATACGGATGCATGGCCACGGCAGAACATCGGATAGTAGAGAAGCTGGCCCCGAAGGCCTCTCTAGTCGGTAACTACTTCCTTAAGAGGATCCCAGAAGTAATAGAGAGGATATTAAGAGGGGAGCGCATGAAGCTTATAGGGGCCGGAATAAACGAAATTCATTTAGGCCTTCCGCGCGTTCCTTTGGATCCTCTTATAGGTACCGTAGAAATCTCGCACGGATGTTTGGGGGTATGTACATATTGTATAGTACGCTTCGCTAGAGGTTCTCATAAGCCTTTCCCCCCAGATATGATCGTAGAGGAGGTGAAGAGGCTCTTGAAGTCTGGGGCGATAGAGATACGCATAACCGGACAAGACTTAACGCCTTACGAATACGAGGGTAAGAGGCTTCCCGATCTTCTTAGGATGATCTCTGAGATACCGGGCAGGTTCCGCGTGAGAATAGGGATGATGAACCCGGGCGGGCTATTGGAGATCCTAGACGACCTTCTAGACGTAGTGTATAGCGACGACCGCTTCTATAAGTTCTTCCACATACCCGTACAGAGCGGATCCGATAGGATCTTGAAGCTCATGAGGCGCTATTATACCGTCGACGAGTTCCTAGAAATCGTAAGAACCATACGCTCACGCGATCGTTTAGCCTCTATAGCTACCGATATCATCGTGGGGTTCCCCACTGAGACGGACGACGACTTCGAACTCACGTTAGAGCTTATAAGGAAAATAGAGCCGGACGTAGTAAACATATCGCATTACGGTGATCGTCCCGGAACGATCGCCTCGAGAATGCCGAAAGTGCCTAGGGATAAAGTATACGAACGGGCGAGGAGGTTGCACGAATTATCGGAAAGCATCGCCTTCAAGCGCGCTTCTATGCTCGTGGGGATGGAGGACGTGGTTCCGATAATGCGTGATGATAAAAGAAGGCCCATGGGAAGGACGTTTAATTATAAGCCCGTGTACTTAAGCGAAGGGAAAAGAGGAATGCGGGCTCGCGTAAAGTATACAGGATCTAAGCGCTACGTGGTCCTGGGAGAAGTCCTCGAACTAATAGAATAACGCCTTCAAAATTCCCTATGAAGCGCCCTCTTCACGGATTCGCATATCTTTTTCATACGCTTTTCCCCTATTCCCTCGATGTTCATTAACTCGCCACTTAAGCACGCCTCGTATACATCTTCAAGCGTGCGTATGCCGTAGTTGTACATCCTACGAGCGATCACGCGTCCCACGCCCTCGAGTGATACGAGCTCCAAGAGCTCCTCGCGTACTCCGTACTTTACCCTAATCGATAGCTCGCTCAGGACCTTCGCGTGATCTTTTATCCCTATGGCGTCCGTGATCCTCGATAGAGAGTATATAATCCGCTCCGCTGAGTCCTTCATCATCGCGAAGTCGCCCGCGTACAATCTATACTCCTCTAATATCTTATTGACGTCCTCCTCGTTAATCCGCCTATAAAGTATGTTCGCGAAGCGCGCTGAATTATACAAGGCGAAGCGGTCGATATCGAATGGAAGCTCCTCAAACGGCTCTCCTATGGGATATTCGGGCTCATCCGTTTGTACCTGATACGGTATCGAGTCGTACATGTCCTCTAAGAAGTACAAGAGGTGCAGATACGCGTAAGGTTCTGAGGGCTCATTAAGCCTAAACGTCCTAATCGCGTCGTATACCGTATACGGCATCAGGTAGAACCTTATAGTTAATGCCCCTAAGCGCGTCGGTAGATACCGATTACCCCTAGAGGTGATCATCTCTATCTCCTTAAGTTCCTTTAATACCTCGGGTATGAGGCGATCCATGCCTTTAAGTTGCCTCCGTCCGAGTGTCTTAGAGAATAGGTGCTCGATCTCACCTTTTTCCCTATATCCCTCGGATACCGCTACGAGGACGTAAGTACGTAAGTACCTAAGCTCCGTAAGCTTAGATATAGCGGGCTCGGGAGGACCATATACGTAACGAGTGAAATACATCGAAAGGTCACGCTTGTTCTTCACGATAGCGATCACCTCACCGTATTCGTCATAATCCGGCCTTCCGGCGCGTCCGGCCATTTGCCTGAACTCCATTACGGGTATCTCTACGGAGATCCCTAGTGTCCTATCGTAACGTTTCAGGAACGGAACCACGGTCCTCGCGGGCAAGTTCACTCCAGCGGCTAGCGTCGGAGTAGCTACTAGGACTTTTAACGCCCTCGATCTAAACGCCTTTTCTATTAGCTCCCTAGCCTCGCGTGAGAGTCCGGCATGATGATAAGCTACGCCTTGAAGAACTAACGACGCTATCTCGCGCTCCTTTGCATACTGAAGCGTCGATAACTCCGCGGCTATCGGTCTAAGCTTATCGAGATCCTCCTTCGTGAGAAACCTACGCGTGAGGTCGGCCAGTTTCTTAGCTAAACTTTCCGCCCTGCGCCTTGCCTCACGGAACACCAGAACTTGCCCTCCGAGGTATAAGGAACGCTTTACTATAGTCTCATACGGACTTTTCATTTTATCTACGTACTCTATACCGTCCTCCCACACGATCTTATTGTTTAATAACGCCCCATAACGCAACGGAACAGGCCTCCGTTCGCTCTTCACAAGTACGGCTTCGAGCCGCTCCGCGAGCTCTTCCGGGTTCCCTATAGTAGCGGACAAACCTATTAAGCGCGTGTTCGTCCTCGCTACGATCATCTCCACTACCGGTCCGCGCTTGGGATATCCTACTAAGTGTATCTCATCTAAGATTATCACGCCCACGTTCCCGAGCCGGGGCGCGTTATTGCGTATGAGACTATCGAAGCGCTCGTATGTAGCTACGATAATATCGTAAGAGGAAAGCTCCCTGCCGCTCTTATGATAATCCCCGGTGGTGATGGCCACCTTATATTCGGGCCGGCTCTCGCGAAAGTAGTAATATTTCTCCGCGGCTAAAGCGCGCAGAGGGGCTAAGTATACGGCTTTCTTACCCTCGAGTACGGACTTTATCATCGCGATCTCCCCTATTAAAGTCTTTCCAGAAGCCGTAGGGGCCGCTACGAGCATGTTCTTATCCGATAATAATCCGCGATCGACGGCTTCTTGTTGGACCGGGTTGAGCTTCTCAAAGCCGTGTCTCCTTAAGACTAGCTCGACGACGTCCATAGCTAAATTATCGCGACATCGTTAAACCTATGAAGCGTCTCTCTAAGCGCGAGATAAAGAGGCTAAGCTCTCGTCTGGGTCGCGAGATAAAGGAGAGAACTGTGTATGTAGAGAACTTCGGGAGCGTGAAGTTGTACCTCTTCGGGGATGAGAAAGTTCCAAAGCTGGCCGAGGTATCCGGTGAGATCGTTCCCACGTTATATTATAAGGAGATGATTCAAGATCTACCTAGGGTCGTGGTGGACGCGGGGGCAGCTAAGGCGTTGATGCGCGGGGCCGATCTCATGGCACCCGGAGTGAGAAAACGGCCGGAAGTTGAAGAGGGCGATCTCGTGCTCGTAATTGATGAGGAGGGGAAGCCTGTAGGGATAGGTAAAGCCCTCGTAAAGGAGCTTCCGGAGAAGGGTAAGGTAGTAAAGATGTTACACGCGTTATGGGAGAAAGATAAGGTTATTAAGGCGATAAAAGAGCGGAGGTCTAAGAGAGTATGAAGGGACCCACGCATATTACTATAGGACTAATAGTGTATTTCTCGTACCTCCTTATATGCGACTACACATTTTCTCGGTCCTCCTTGGGGTTAGCTGTGATTATGAGCTTGCTACCCGACATAGATTCCCCGTACTCTATGGTATCTAGGAGTACGATCTTTACTCAAGCGATCTCAGAGAAAATAAACGTAGCTCTAGGCCATCGTGGACCTCTCCATTCGTTATTCTTCCGGGGTGTGATTACGGTAATCCTTCGGTTCCTTCATACGAACTACTACGTTTCTTACGTATCTTACGTGACCGGATCGTTAGCGTATTTATCTCACATCATAGCGGACGCTTTTACGCCTAAAGGGGTACCTCTCTTTCGGCCCGTGACCGACATGCGCGTAACTATATGTAAGAAGCGCGGAGTAAGGAAGTCGCTATGCGTAAAGACCGGAGGGGCTAAGGAGGAGGCTCTACAGATCTTCCTCGCCTTCATCCTCTTAATACTAATTGGGCTCTACATGGGCTTATATCCACGAGATTTTACCCGTCCTTCTAGCGTATTCCCATAGGGCGATAGTAACTATAGTGGGTAACGTGTAATCTCCGGGGAACGTCACCACCTGATCGCACAGCGATAACTCCTCCTTCGAGAAATCCCCGTTTTCCCCGTAGAATACGAAGTTGTCGTACTTCGTTAAGTCCACGAGCTTCGGGCTATACCCACCGGCGCGTCTAAAGCATAACTTCGACCCGGGGACCTGAGACAAGTGCCCGAGTACCTCGGCTTCGTACAGCATTTTCTTCTCCCTTAAGAGTCTATTATACACGCGCTTAGCCGCTCTCGGATGAATCTTTGGGTCGACGAGTACGAGGTCGTTGAACCCCAAGGAGTACATTACCTTTACTATATGATATAAATCTCTCCTGCTTTCTATGCGTACGATTACGACCCTCATCAATCGTATTAATCGTTCGAAAATAAATCGGTACGAGCTTATTTAGATGGTAGACGTGGATAAGATCAGGAACGTTGGTATAATCGCTCACGTAGACCACGGGAAGACTACGCTTACGGACGTAATATTGTCCGAAGGGGGTGTGATTTATGAGAAGCTTGTAGGAGAGCGCTTCCTCGATTACTTAGAGATAGAACGTCAGCGCGGTATTACGGTAAAGCCTGCCGTGGCCACGTTCAAGTTGGGGGACGTGATCGTAAACCTCATAGATACACCGGGACACGTCGACTTCTCGCCCAAGGTAACGCGCTCTCTGCGTCTTATGGACGGAGCGATACTCGTCGTAGACGCTGTAGAGGGAGTTAGGAGTCAGACTCGTCAACGTTTACGCGCGGCTCTCGAGGAGCGGGTGAAACCCGTGTTGTTCATAAATAAGATAGATAGGCTCATCAAGGAGCTAGAATACACTCCGGATCAAATACGCGTCCGCATCGAGGAGATCATATTAGATGTAAACGACCTCATCGAGGAATTTGCCGTCGACAAGATACAACGCGCATGGCGCGTTAAGCTTCAAGATGGTAGCGTAGTGTTCGGATCCGCACTATATCGTTGGGGCCTCTCCGTCCCGTTTATGATGCGCACGGGAATCAAGTTTAGACACATATATGAGAATCTAGATCGCGCCCACGAGTTAGCGCCTCTAGGTAAGATCATGACGGACCTCATACGCGATCAAATACCGTCCCCGAGAGTTGCTCAAAGATACCGCATGATGAGGCTTCGGAGCGGTGAGGCGAATAAATCTTTGCTCGCTTGTGAACCCAGCGGGCCGACCGTAGCTCGGATCGCGAAGCCCGTGTTAGAAAGGCGCGAAAGAGAGTATATCGTGCGCGTGTTTAGCGGTACGTTAAGGGAGGGGCAAAGGTTCGGGGACATACGCGTGGACAAATTATACGTACTTCAAGGGCGTCGTCGTAAGCACGTAAGAGAGTTACCCGCGGGGATGGTCGGGTTAATAGTACTCTCTAAGAACATAGAGCCCCCAATAACGCTCTCCGAAATACCCGGTGAATTTAGGCCCCTAAAGCACGTAGACGTGGCCGTGATATACGCCACGATCGAGCCTAAGGACATAAGGAAAATCGAAGACCTAAAGAACGCTCTAGAGCTCATCAAGCACGAGGAGGACTTCTCACGGAGGGAGGATGAGAAAACCGGGGAGATCATCGTATATGTACGCGGTACAGTCCATCTAGGTGCGATAGAAGAACAACTCAAGAAGCGCTCGATCGAAGTATACATCTCAGAGCCCATGGTGATATACAAGGAAGGACCCACGAAGATAGGGGAGTCGAAGAACCGCCTCGTGAAGATCGTGCCCACGGATTACGACTCCATCGATGTTGATGCTGAGGGTGATCTAGTAGATACTTTACTATACCGGCGCGATCACGGTCCTATACGGGGGCTACCCGTCACCAGAGCGAAGATATATGCGGCCCCCGACGCTTCCGAGCACGACATACTAGAAGCCGTGATGGACTCCAACCGGTCCGTCTTTGAACCTTATTACGAGTTCGAGATCACAGTCTTATCCGACTATCTAGGGAAAGTATTGGAGACGCTTCAAAAGATGGAAGCGGAAATCCACGAGGTTACCGACGCGGAATCCAGCCGCTATATTAAGATACGCGGTGTGATGCCCGTACGTTCGTTCATAGAGTTCTCCTCCGAACTTCGCTCCGTAACCGAAGGCAACGTCGACCGGATATTGAGGTTTAAGGAGTACCGCCCCTCGCCTCGCTTATCTAAGACGATGAAGCGTATTCGGGAGTTGTGAGTATTAATATTAATGGTCTTTTTGAGGGGTCTGTTATGTCTGAGATCGAGAGCGTGATTCGTGCCGTGGAGGAGGAACGCAGACGGAGGGAACTCAAGGAGGGATTCTGCGCTTATAGGAAAAAGCACCTTAGGGGGACGATATGTACCCATCCTTACGCTATACCCGGAGTCCCGTGTAGTAAAGCTACGTGTCCCATATTTAATCGCGTGTACGCCTCCTTACGTTACGGCATGGACGGGAGGCTACACCTGCGGGTAAAGAGGACCGAAGAGGACGGAAAGCCTGTGCGGGAGGATCGGACCGAGAATAGAGAGCTCACTAAAGAGCTCATAGAAGAAGCCGCTAAGCTTCTACCCGAGGAACTTCGCGAGGTGTTCTTAAGAAAAGCTAAGGCCTTAGCCCCTGACCTTTTTTGATACCTTAACGATACTCCCTAAGAACGAGGATACGAACACAGGTTTCGTTGAGATAAATACGTCTAATATCCCGTAGAATTCCCTAGCCATCGCGTATGAAGCTATAACGCTGAAGTTTATCTCGACCGCGACGACCGCGGAAGCTATTAACGCGTTCGCGATTCCCCGTATCCTGCTATCCGTGAAGAACGTGGAGAGGACCCCCATAATAAACCCTGGAACGCCCAGAAGCGTCCGTAAGTATATTTCGGACACGCGCGAATAGTATAAGCCGGTAAATATCGTGAGCGGATAAAATCCCGCGAGGGCTCCTACTATGAGAACCAAGTTATATATCGCGAAAAACGCCCGGGAAAGTATTAGAATCAAGAACAGCGAGACCTTCATACTTTACACCTATCTAAGACCTCTTGAATTAGTTCTTTATACGCTCCTAACCGAGAACGCGGGTTCATCACGTCGCGTATCCTTTCTACGTCGACCCCACATTCCCTAGATAATGCCTCCGCGAAGTCCTCACCGTATTCCCGAACGCGCATAGCCGCCCTTCTTACTATCTCGTGTGCTTTATCGCGTCCGAACTTCTCACTCAAGAACTTCATCAGAGCCTCGGACATTACTAGCCCGCCGGTTAAATCGAGGTTACGCCTCATATTATAGGGATGTACGACCAACCCGCTCATCACTTTATGAGCATCCATGAGCTGTTGATCTAGAAGTATGAACGCGAGCCATAACGTGGATCTCTCAAAGGAACTATTCGTTAGGTCGCGCTCGTGCCGTAATACTATGTTCTCTAAGGCCCCTAAAGAGATCGAGCGGAGGACGCGAGCGAGTCCGGAGACGCGCTCCATGCGTATCGGGTTCCTTTTATGAGGCATAGCGGAGGATCCCACCTGCTTTTTTACGTCGAACGGTTCCTCTACCGAGAGTATTTCCGTCCTTTGAAGGTTACGTATTTCCGTCGCTAATCTATCTAAGGAACTAGATACTAAGGCGATCCGTAGGTATAGTTCGGCTAAACGGTCGCGAGGTACCACCTGTGTCGATAGCCCTCTATTAAGACCCAGTTTCTCCATGAGCCTACGTTCGATCTCGATACCTTTAGGCCCCCGATACGCGTGATGACCCAAAGCTCCGCTGTATTTCCCTACGAGCACGCGTTTCTTTATCTCGTTTAAACGCTCTAGATGGCGTAAGAATTCATCCGCGAACACGGCCATCTTAAGCCCAAACGTATAAGGTTCCGCATGTACACCGTGAGTCCTACCCACACATAGTACGTCCTCGTACGTCTTCGCCAATTTACATAAGTCTCTTATTAAATCCTTTAAGCGCCCTTCTATGATACCTAGAGCCTCCTTAATTTGTAACGCCATAGCTGTGTCGAGTATATCGTTCGAGGTCGCCCCTAAGTGAACGTACTTACCGTATTCTCCCGAGAGCTCAACCAAGGCCTTAACTAAAGCTACGGTC
>Ga0256838_1001366_pt1 | contig 11711 bp, 13 predicted proteins | sample 4571419metaG_FD_185978 | JGI IMG/M metagenome (GOLD analysis project Ga0256838, IMG submission 185978) | Hydrothermal vent microbial communities from Guaymas Basin, Mexico - 4571-419 | ecosystem: Environmental > Aquatic > Marine > Hydrothermal vents | place: Mexico: Guaymas Basin | collected... | reverse complement strand
ACGGTAATACAATTACATTTACAACAGTTTCTGCTGATAAATTTGTTGTTGAAGTTAGTAATGGTACTCTTACTGGTAAGAAAATTGTATTTGATACTGAAACTGGTAAAATCAAAACAACTTCAAGTAACGTTTCAAACTAAGAACCTTCATAAATGAAAAGAGAGTTACGGCTCTCTTTCTCATAAAATACGACCTTCTATATAAAAAAATCCCATTTTAAAAAAATCAATAAATTAAGCAACTTCTTATGTATATTTCTATAAAATACTATTACATATCTAACGTAATATAAATTTATATTTATTTACGAATTTAATTAAACAAAGGAAGTTTTATGTATGACATAAAGAAAAAGAAAATATGGACAAAAAGATTTACAGAAAATGAACTAGATATAATCTGGAACTCATTTTCTAAAGTTACTCCATACTTAGGTGTTCCAGATATAAAATCTGGAAAAGATCTAAATCAAGATATAGCTATTTTAGGTTATTTTATTCACCCAGAAACAGACTATAGTAATGATACAGTAGGTATTGAACCAAAAACTTTAAAGAAGTGGATATCTATTAATGGTATAGAAACATTAACTGATATACTATTTATTTTAAATGTGATTGCTTCTTCTGTTATTGAATATGATAGAAATAAATATATAGATCAAGATAACCAATTCAATTGGGATCAACTAATGAAAGATATATGTTTTTCAGATAATACACCTTTAACAATAGAGGAAAGTATTTTAAATTTCATGACTATTTATAGTATTGATTATGACTTTGAAGTAGTTGCTAAAAATCCTTGGATTATAGGACTGTTTACAAAGGAATTTATATCAAAATATACTGATATAGATAAATTTATAATTTCAAAGGTTGATAAATGGAAAAAAGCTTTTAAACAAGCTCCTAAATCAATTATTCTAGTTTCACTAGTTAATCCCTCTAACTTCTCATTTGAGTACATTAAGTGGGTTAAACATGTATATAACAAAGGTTTAATGGAATTGCCAATGGAAGAGCAATATAAGGTTTCATTAGCGATAATGACAAGACCTTTAAATATTATTGAAAATTCTTCAAGATATGTTAATTTTGTTAATGATAGATATAACGAAAATGTTTTCCCAGAAATACCTAAAAAAGTTTTAAATAAACTTTCAAGTAAAGTACTGGAAACGCTAGGTTATAATGTTCTAGCAGAATTTTTCACAAATCTTGATAATAAATATATTGATATTGCTATTCCAAGATTTAATCACTTAATTAAGTCAAATAATATTCATTCACTCAATATTTTATTTTCATTTTACCTTACAGTAAAAAATAATTCAACAGCAGCTCAAATGGAGTTTGCTTTTTCACTAGAAAATACATTTATTTATAGTATCTGTAATCAACATTCAGTTGGCGGTTCGGTTCAAGTATTATCTAGATATATGTCTGTTTGGAATAACAGATCAAAAACAAAAAATATTAAAAGTCTTTCTTTTACAGAAGGAAAATATACAGCTTCAATTTTAGATATCAATGATATGGAAAGTTTAATTCTTGGCCAAATTACTGACTGTTGTCAAGTAGTCCATGGTCATGGAGAGAGTTGTCTTATTTCTGGTTTAAAATATGAAAGTCAAGGTTTTGTTAAAGTAACAAAAAAAAGTAAAATTTTTGCTCAATCTTGGTATTGGACAGCTACATTAAAAGGTAAGAGAGTTTTATGCTTTGATAGTATAGAAGTTCTTTCTGAAAATTTAGAGCAAGGTAAAACAATTGTAGACGCATATGTTGGATTAAGTAAGAAATTAATTGACCTAGATATCGTAGATATAGTTGTTGCAGGTAATGACGGACAATCTTTTCCTGAAGAGTTAAATGAAAACTTTGAAAGTGTAAATGAATTTATGTTTTACAATCCAGAGCTAGAGTTTAATAAAGAGGAAGATTTAAATAATCTTAATATACGTCAAGGAATATATACTGATACTAGAGAGTTAGGTCAAGTTATTCTTATGGAAAAATAAAGGAAAAAAATGCAAAGTAAAATAATAGAGACATTCAAAGAATTGGCTTTAGTTTATGAAGATAAAAAAGGTGGTCCAAAATTAGATATTTTATCTGAAAAATTAGATAAATTAAATATCCCATATGAATGGACTCCAGGAATTGGTTTGATTGTTAATAAGCAAGAAAATCCTAAAAAAGTTATCGTTTCACATATGGATCTCATTCGTAAATTTAGAATTGGGTTTGGAAATAGTGAAATCTGTTCTGTAAAAAAAGAAACTATTGTTGGTGCTTTAGATAATACAATTACAAATGCTGTTTTATTGCTTGTAATCGAAGATCTTCAAAAGTCAAATAAATTAGAAGGAGTTGAATTTCTTTTCTCAGAAGGAGAAGAAGTTGGATTCATTGGCATGAACGGATATTTTAAAGAGCATAAAAAGAGAAGTGGAAAAGCTTTTTTTATAAATTTAGACGTAACAAATGAAGGCTATAAACAATCCGCTTCTGTAGAGTATGACGCATGTAATTTTGATTGTCTTAAAGCAATTCAAAAAATAGAATCTGACTTGGATTATGATTTCTTCTATACTGGGAATCGAGTCTGTGACGATATGGATTCAGTTATAACAAATGGTTCTCATGGACTAAGTTATTGCTTACCAACAAAAGAAAATATTCATTCGTATAAGAATAAAGCAAGGCTATCAAGTTTAGTCCCTTATTACGAAGGGTTACTATCTTTAATTATAGATTTAAAAGAAGAAGTTTCTTTAGATATTTCAAAGAATGTAAATTCTTGGAGTTTTAACTCAGCTCTAGAAGCTGCTGAATTTAAAGATATTTCTACACAATCTTCAAATTCTTGGAATTCTCCTTCGTCTTATGTAAATGATTTCTTTGATACTGAAGATAAATTAACAAAGAAAGAAACGGTTCTAGAAAATTTAGAATTTATTCTATTTAGTGATACAATATTTTATCAAGATATCTTAAATGATAGTATTTGTGATAAAAAAGTATTTTTTGATTTAGTTGAATATTCAGTTAAGTTAGATTTTTTCAATCCAAGATATTTTGAATTTATTTTAGGTGAAATAAACTCTAAAGAAATGTTTGAAGTTTTAGTTGATAAAAAAGTTCTAATACATATTAAATCTAGAGATATTTATATGCTTCAATCTTTTGAAGAAAATGATAATCTTGATATTTTAATAGATATTTCAAACTTAACTTTTCTAAAAGATTCTAAGAATTTATCACCTGTAGCTATCGTGAATTTTCTAAGAACATTAAACTTGTTATTTGTTTATAAAACAAAAATGACATTACAATATATGGCTCATTCAAAATTCGATAAAAGTTGGATTAACGAAGCTATAGAAGAAAAGTTATTATTCTTAAAAGATAATAAACTTGTTATAAAAGAGTAGTCTTAAGACTGCTCTAAATCTTTTTGATTATAAATAACTACTGTTCCTGCCATAAAATCATGTAATGTACGTCTATCTTTTCTAAAAAAGACCATAATTATTGATATTAAGAAAACAAAAGGAATAAAATAAATTAAAGTTGACAAATAATGTCTTATAGCACCTACAAAAGAAAGCTTATCTCCATTCTTTTTAACAATTCTAATGTTCATTAATTTTTTACCAAATGTTGCACCATTCCAAAAATATAACATTCCAATAATCACTAAACCTACGGTAAAATTCATTATAAATTGGAATATATAAAGAAGAGAATCTTCCTCTAAGAACCCAGTCATAAACTGTTGCTTTAAATCTGGAATAGTAAATACATAAAATGTAAGTATTGGAATGATAATAAGAAAAAGATCAGTTATTGACGATAATAATCTAATTGTAAAGCCTGCGTATTTCATATAATCACCTTTTTTTAATAAATATTATATCGAAAATGTAAATATATGTCTATATTCAGAAATTTTTAAGTAAAGCCATACTATAATTAGCTTGTTAATAAAAGGTTTAAACATGATAAAAGATATCGAAAATATGAATAAATTGTTATTTAGACAATTATTTTTTTATGAAGTAATTCAATCTAAAAGACTTCAAGTAGCTAGCTTAAATTTAAGTTTTGAAGAATGGGAACAAGAATGTAAAGGTCTTGTCTCTGTTATAGAAAATATAGAAATAAGTATTTCATTTATAACTCTACATTTAAAAGGAGCAATTAATTTAAATGAATCTATAGATCTATATGAAAAGATAATGAATGATTTTAAAATAATTCAATCTTCTGGGCTTGAGTTTAATAGAAATGAAAAGATAGAATTTAATTCATGGTTAACAGAATACAAAGTTAAACAGAATTAAGATTAAATTTAGATATAATAAATAAAAAAAAGAGGTATGTATATGAAAAAAATGATAATTTTAGGTGGTCTAGCTGCAGTCATTGGTTTAGGAATTTATTTTGGTGGCTCAAAAGCTGTAAATAAAGAGTTGGAATTAGAAATATCAAAAGTCTTAAAACAAGAAAAATTTCAATCATTTGATAGTGTATTATGTTCTGTTTCTGATAATACTTGCTCAGTAAAAAATTTAGTTTTTCCACTTGATCAAAACAATCCAGAAAGCTTTAAAATTAAAAAATTAACTTTAACAGGAATAACAGATTATTATAAATTAAAAACATTTTATGAAGATAAAAATGCCTCTTTAAATAATTTAGATATAGAATGGGAAGCTAAAGGTATACAAATCAACAATGAACCATTACTTTTTTCAAAATCAAAAGGAAGATCTGATTTAACTCCATTAGTTAAGAATGCTATAAATAAAGATTTTACAATATCTGGTGGACTAAAAGTTAGATCAACAGAATCGGCAGCTTCTTTTTCATTAGGTTTAACTACAGCCCTAGAAGATACTTTAGTTTTTGATAGTACAATTAAATTTGCTTACAATGGAGATATAAAAGACCTTAAGAATATAGATCAAAATCCTAATGCCTTAAACTTATTAACAGAAGTCTCAATAGAAAAGTTAAAATTCTCTATTGAGAATAAAAGATCTTTTATAATTAGTTCCGTATATGATATCTACTTAAAAGACATTTCAGATAATAAAAATATAAATAAATATATTTTAAATACAAATGAAAAGATTGGAGTATCTAGTGATATTGTTTTATCTAAAGTTGAATTTAAAAATGCTGTTGTTGAAAAGCTTAGAGCTGAATTAAATAATGATAATCTTACAAAAATGAAAATTAAAGTAGATAAAAATTCTATTGTAAATTTCATAGATAAAGATAATGCGATATTAACACTTTCAATTGATAATGATAAAAAAGTTTCAATTATGAGATTAATTCAAATGGCTCAAATGGGTGATATAAATTCAATTACTGAATCTTTAGCTATTGAACTAAAATAAGGAGAGGGAATGTTATCAACAGACATATATAAAGAAACTCGTAAGGTCCTAGTTGAATCTATGGCCGAATTATCAAAAGATTTAGAAGAAAACTTTAAAGATTATAAAGATCAATCAGAAAATGAAAAATTTTTATTAGCATTCTCTCATATCTTTAGAGACGCAAAGGGTAGGGTTGAAAGAGAACTTCTTGAATTAAATAAATACATTGAAGATAATAATGACAATAATTTAGAGTTAAGATCATTGTTATTAAATTCAAACTATTTTATTTCAACATTATTATTCTTTTTGGAAAAATATTTTGAAGAGGAAGATTCTATTAAAATCTTATTGAAGGAAGCTGATTCAGTTATATCAAATAAGTACCTAAGGCCAACAGAGTTAAGATATATTCAAACAATGATATCTGACTTAGTTGAAGGATCTTCACTTATCTTAAGTGAGGAGCAGGAAACTGCTGCTGGAGTAGAGAAAATATATCCAGCAATAATATTTATATCGGATTCATTAAATGCAGATAGTAAAAAATAAAAAAGCCTATTTTGATTATTTTATTTTAGATAAATATGAAGCAGGAATTTCTCTTCTAGGATCAGAAGTAAAGAGTATTCGTAATGGAGAGGTCTCTATTGCTGAATCATTTATTTCAATTGAAAAAAATGTACAGATTAAACAAATGTTTATAAATCAGTATACACATTCAAATACATTTAAAACTGTAGATCCAACACGTCCACGTCAACTACTTTTGAATAAAAAAGAAATTGAAAGGATAAAAAAGAAAACACAAGAAAAATCAATTACAATAGTCCCTCTTGAAATTTATGAAAATAAGCAAGGTAAAATAAAACTTCTAATTGCTGTAGTTAAAGGAAAAAAGTTATATGATAAAAGACATGAGTTAAAAGAAAAAACAATTAATCTAAAAAAAGGAGAGTATAATGAATGAAAAAAATGTAAGAATATTTGATAAAGAAGGTCGTTCTGAAAGAATGTTTGATTTATATTCTAGAATGCTAAAGGATAGAATTATCATTGTTAATGGTGAAATAGAAGATTTCATGGCAATGGAAATTGTTGCTCAACTATTATTTTTAGATAAAGAAGATAAGAAGAAAGATATTAAAATGTATATTAATTCTCCTGGTGGTGTAATAACCGCAGGAATGGCAATTTTTGATACAATGAAATTTATTAAGTCAAAGATACATACTATCTGTATTGGTCAGGCAGCCTCAATGGGAGCGTTTTTATTATCAGGAGGTGATAAACGATCAATATTACCTCATGCAAGGGTAATGATACACCAACCTTTAGGTGGTGCCTCAGGACAAGCTGCAGATATACAGATTCAAGCAAAAGAAATTCAGTTTTTAAAAGATCAATTAAATGGATTATTAGCTGAACATACAAAGCAAGATCTTAAAAAAATTGAAAAAGATACAGATAGAGACTTTTTCATGAGTGCTGAAGAAGCAAAGAGTTATGGAATTGTAGACAATATAATAAAAGCTATTCCAAAAGGTTAATAATGGAAATTCAGGAATTAACCGATAAAAATTATCGGAGCATAGTAAATAATGAGGATAGAAATATTTTTATAGATTTCTATTCTCCAATGTGTGGTCCATGCCAAATCTTAGATAGTATGTTACCTACAATAGCAGAATATGCTTTAAATAAAAATACAATTGTTGTTAAATGTGATATTTCTAAAAATAAAAAAATTAGAGAATATTATAATGTTCAAGCTACCCCTTTAACACTAATTGTAAATACTAAAAAAGAAATAAAAGAACCTTTAGCTGGAGCAGTAGATATATCAAAGTATTTAAAAAATATAGATTCGGTATTTAATCCTAAGAAATCATTTTTTAGTAGATTCTTTTCTTAAGAATTTACTATTTTAGAAGAAGGTTTTCCAATATAATATCCCTGAGCAAAATCTACCCCTAAACTTTTAATACATTCAAAAATTTCTTTACTTTCAACATATTCAGCAATAGTTTTAATTTTTAATACTTGCGCAACATTAACTATAGATTCAACGATTGTCTGGTTCTTATGGTTTTTATGAATATCTTTTATAAAAATTGCGTCTATTTTTAAATAGTCACAATCTATTGCCATTAACCTAGAAAAATTTGAATTTTCAATCCCAAAATCGTCAATAGCTATAGAAAATCCTAAATCTTTTAAATTAGAAATCATTTCATTATAATGAGTAATATTTATACTTTTAATATTTTCCAGTAATTCCAACGTCACATTAGAAGCTTGTATGTTAAATTCCTTTGTTTTATTTTGAATAAAATCAGAAAAAGAAGGATCAATTAAATCGAATTCTGTAATATTTATACTAAATTTAATAAGAGGCTTATCTTCAAAAAACTTAAAGGACTCACTTATAATCATTCTTGTAATTATTGGTAAGATTTGTAATATCTCTGCAGCTGGCAAAAATTCAAAAGGAAGAGCTATTTTACCAGAAAGATTACCTCTAGCTAAAACTTCATATTTAACAATCTTACCTGTTTTTATATCAAGGATAGGTTGAAAGAAAGGTATAATTAAATTATTTTTAATTAAATGGAGTGTTTTTAATTTCCAATCTTCTTTATTTACAAGCTTTGAAATAGAAACATTAGTAGAATCAAATTCCAATATTTCTTTATTATCTATAATTGCAATATTTAGAGCTGCATTCGCCTTTTTGATAGAGTCTAAGTATGAACCACCAAAAGTCTTACAAACTCCACTGTGAACCTTAAGATCTATCAATAAGATATAATCTGGAATATCTTGCTTCACGTCCCTTAAAAAATTTTTAAATATCTGAATATCTTCTGTAAGAATAGTAAATCTATTTTGTATAGATTGATAACCTTTAAATTTTTTGGACCCATGCTTGTAAAGTTTTTTGTTAATAAGTTTATTTATACTTAAAGCTTCAACATAACCAAAATTTTCATAAATTTTAGTTAATCCTGTTATTTCCATAAATATTAAATATTTATACTTTTCATTCTCTATATCTTTTTCTAAATTTATTTGATTTATCATTAAAATTACCTCGATTAATCTTAATTTTACTAATTTTGTTAAAGAAAATCTTTTTATAAGCTTATTTTAAGTAAAAAATATATATAATCGTTGCATATATATAAAATAAGGAAAAATTTTGAATAAAAATAAAATAATCGAGTTAATAACAAAAAATATAAGTAAAGTTTCTACTATAGCAGAGTTGCAAGAATCTACAGGATTTCAATTATTGGAAAGACAAATTGTAGAAGTTGTTTTTAGCAAAAATCAATCTAGAAAGATTGAAAAAGATTGTTCTCCTGAAGATTTTAAGAAATTACTAGATATGTGTCATGATAAAAATAGACTTGGATCAATTTCAGATTTAAAAATGAATGAGTTTAAAGTTAAATTTGACACATATTTTAAAGAAGAATATAACTAATTTTTCTTCTTTATTAGGCACTTATTATAGCCTTCTCTAAATTTTTTAACTAAAGCTGGTTTTTTAGAATTTAAACATGAACCAGTTTTAGCCATTCTTTCAAGCTCTAAAAAACCATTACAATCTCCAGCAGAAATTCCACCAAGATAAAAAGTTGTTGCCTTTCTACAATTTGATTCTATTTCTAATCCTAATTCAAAAAAAACACCTAATTTAGTAAAGCTCTCAGGATATCCCAATAACATTAAATCAGTGAGTATTTTTGAGCTTTCAATGTACTCCTTATTATCAAATAATCGTTCAGCTAATTTATACCCTGATTCAGAATCACCATAATCATATTTATCTTTCAATTCTTGATTACTTAATGCAAAAGAAGAACTAATAATTAAACTAAAAAGTATTAAAATTTTAAACACAATGTTGGCTCCTCTGTACATATTTTATCAATATTAGAATTAAAAGTTTTCCTATATTCTCCAGAATAATTATCTACTAAAAATTTATAATTATTAAAGTTAAAGTAACTCTTTTTAAATTCTTTTCTATCTAAATAAATTTCCCCCTTAAGGAAATAAGAAAATTCAGTTTTTAAATCAATAATTAAAGATAATGCTGTTGTAAGATTCTTATTAACAATATATCCCTTGTAATAAAAATTAGACAAGACCTCCTTACTTTCAACGTCTTCGTTAAAAACACCGTCATTAAGTATCTTTAGTTTTAAGCTTTTATCACTAACTAACTTACTATAATTAATAAAATTTTCATTTAATTCATAAGATTTTCTAGCAAATTTTATTGCAAGATCATTTTTTCCAATCTTCGAAAGGTATAAAGAATAAAAATGATTACTAAATTCAACTCCATTATCTATAGCTAATTTAAAATACTTTTCATTATTAAGTTTTTGACCAAGTATCAAGTAAGCTTTATAAATACCTAATTCACCAGCAGAAGATAAATTTTTAATGTAATTACTATCACCTTCACGTAAAAGTATTAAACCTAAATTAAAAAAAGATTTTTTAAGATATTCATTATTTTTTTTAGCTTTAGAAACTTTAATTAATCTTTGATAATATCTTTTACTAATATTTATTTGACCCTTTACTTCATTCAATACAGCTAAGTTAAATAAGGCAATAATATTGTCTTGCTCTCCAAGCCTAATAAGATCTTCAAGAGCACTTTTATATAGATTTGGATCTCTTAAGTCTGAAAGATCTTTATTCACTCTATTTAATTCAGATTGCTCACTATCAATATGTGATACCTGAAGAAAACTATCATTAGAAATACCATATAAAGACGTATTTAAAAATCCAAATAGTATTAGTGCCCCAATTATTTTCTTATATCTTCGTTCCATAAAACTTTTACCCCCCAATCTAAATCTAATTCTATTAATTTATTGTAACTCGTTCCATTCTTCTGAGACTTAAAAGAAACTTGAACACGCTTACCGTCAAGAACCTTTTTAGCTTCAGTTGCTGGTATATTATTTTTACCATACTTAGCTAGAGCACCTTTAAAAATCATAAATTTACAACCTTCATTTGTTATTTTCTCACCAATTTTTTTATATTTTGCATTAGTACAGCTAAATATTTTTTTCTTCTCAACAATAGATCCTTCACACAAAGGGCATTTACCAATTACAGTCAAGTTAGCAGTATTGCCTTTTTCAGCCCCCTTAATAAAGCCTTGAGTCTTAACTATTTCTTTTATTAACTCGATATTTCTTTTTGTTGCTGATAAATATTCTTCAGCAAGTTCGTCATAACTTAATGATCCTCTCTCAATCTCCTTTAATCTTTTATTTAAAATAGCCCTTTTAATTGGCGATACTAATTCAGGAGGTAAAGCTCTTACAAAGTTCTTAGCCTTATCAGTACTTTTAATTTTAGAACCGACTTCCATTATCCAAGGTTCACCAGCATTCTTATCCTTATCCATAACCTCTTCTATTATCTTAGATCTTGTAGCAGACGTTCCAATCCCAGATTCACCTAAATGCTTTTTAATCTCTGGATTATCTGGGAAAAGAGACGAAATATTTTCCATAGCCAATAAAAGAGTTGCCATAGTAAATGGTGGCTTAGGCTTTGTTTCACTTTTAGTATCAGAAAAAGATAATAATTTAATAAAATCACCAGACTTCATATCAGGAATCACTTGTTTAGAAGTCTCAATATCTTTCTTAATGTTATTATCATATATAGCTTTCCAACCAGCTTCAACAGGAATATTTTCTGAAAATGTAATCTTTAAATTATCATTTATGATATTAGATTCCCCAGAAATGTTTTTATAAGCATAATCTTTCATAAAATTTGCAACATATCTTTTTGATATAAGTTCAAACATTTTTTTATTTAAACCAGGTAAAGACTCTGTCCACTTTTTGTAATCTCCAGCTTTAGTAGGTATTATAGCCCCATGAGCAGTAACTTCCTTATCGTTAAAAGTTGAATTTCTTTTTGGAATTGTTCTAGATAGAATATCTGCAATAATTTGATTATCTATAATGCCATGATCACTTAACCGTCTTAGAATTATTTTAACGTCAGCATACTCACCACTCTTTAAATATGGAGTATCTGTTCTAGGATAAACTTGTATTGATACAGGGTTATCATAGTTCTTTTGAGCAATTTCCATAGAAGCCATAGGATTTACTTTAAAGCTTTTACTCATTTCTGCTTGAAGACCTGTCAACTCAAATAGTTTTGGAGGTATTGTTTTTTTAACAGAAGAATTAAATGAAGCAATTTCTATATCTGTATCTTTTAATTGAGCATATGCGTCACGAGCCAT
>Ga0256838_1001364_pt1 | contig 11728 bp, 6 predicted proteins | sample 4571419metaG_FD_185978 | JGI IMG/M metagenome (GOLD analysis project Ga0256838, IMG submission 185978) | Hydrothermal vent microbial communities from Guaymas Basin, Mexico - 4571-419 | ecosystem: Environmental > Aquatic > Marine > Hydrothermal vents | place: Mexico: Guaymas Basin | collected... | reverse complement strand
TGATCTTGAACTACAGCAGATGCAGTAATAAGATTAAACCAAGAAGATTGATGAAATAGAAAATTTATACTTACAGAAATCAATTATTATTTTGATACTATTATCATACCAAGAATTAAAAAAGTAGCTTATAGCTTTGATTGGAAAAATTGAAAACCTCAAGATTGAAAAGAAAATACAGGTCCTTGAATATTTTTCAGATACTCATATTTAGAACAATACGAAGATACTTTAAACAATTTGCCTGAACCTAAAAAACTAACAGATGATAAATTAGGACTTTTTCACAACGACTTAGAAAAATTTATTTTTGAATTAAACAATAATCCAGAAGAACTTAAAAACAAAGAAAAAGTTATACAAGAGCCTTTTACTCAAACTATGAAAATAGGAAATAATGAAAATCAAATTTTGGATATTGTAGAAACTTTCAACTATTTGCTATGAATTGATTTGGTAGAAAAAATTGTTGATGAAAACAACAAAGAAATCATAGTAATTTGAAAGAAAAACAACAAATACTATCTTATTATTTGGCAACAAAACGCAAATCAAGCAAGAGTAAACGAAATTTTCGACAAATACAGAGAAAAATATGCTGATAAATGATGAATTAAAGAAATTTTTGTAAACAAACCAGATATTATCCAACCAGAAAATAGCCTAGATAAACCAAAATATATATTTAATGAATTTTACAAAAGAATGTTTAACTAGGCTATTTTTTCTCTTGTTTTTAATTTTAGAACATTAGGATTTAATATAACAAACTTATAAACAAAGAGAAAGTATTTTAACCTTAAATTATAGTTTTCAAGATTATTGTAATTTACCATCTTATCTTATACAATGACAACAAGATTTAACCTACATCAAAATAAAATACTTTTTGATTTTATAGCACATAAGTATTTTGGATTAAACTTATCAGACAAGCAAGACTTTATCAAGGAACTTAAAGCACAAATTAAACCACGAGAACAGGATATTTTTTCTTACCAAAATGCAAAAATACCAAATTTGGAAAACTACAATACACACATTCAAGAATATTTTGAACTTATCAACAAAAACTTAGAAAATGATATTTATCCTACTTACTATCAATATTTAGCTTTGTTATTTACAGAAATATTTTTAGATAACTATTTCAATGATAAAGAAAACTTTTTAAATGAATTCTTAAATTTTGTAAATGACAATAAGCATTTGTATGTTAATTTTTCAAACAAAACAAAAGAAGAAATTGAAGAAATATTGTTTGAAAAGTATATCACTTATAAAGATGTAAAAAAACAAGAAAAAACCATAAAAGCAGATGTTTTGAATAAACTAGTTTATTGGATGGCTACTTGAAGCTGAAAAACTATTATTACAGCTATCAATTTACTACAATTTCTTAAATACAATTTAAAAATAGACAATATCATCCTTATTACTCCTAATGAAACTATTTCAAACCAACACGAAAACTTCTTAAAAAATACCTGAATAGCAGATTATGTGGGAAATAAATATAACAAAAAAATAAGAATTTTTGAAATTACCAAACTTAAAGAAGAATGATACACTACCAAGGAGAAAAAAGATGATGGAAGCTTTGATGCAATTACAGAATTTAAAGATACAAACAATTTAGTCTTGGTAGATGAATGACACAAAAGTATTAAATCAAATTGATGATGAACTCAAAAACAAATAAGAGATGCTATTTGACTTAAAAAATGAAGTTTTTCTTTTGAATATAGTGCTACATTTTGACAAGCAGTAAATACAAACAAAGATAAAAATTTACAAAACGAGTATAGCTTGTGATTGTTGTTTGATTACTCCTTCAGATATTTTTATGAAGATAAATACTGAAAAAGAATACAAATTGAAAATCAAAAAACAAAAGAAAAAAACCAAGATGATTATCTGGATAATACACTAAGATTGCTTTTAACCTATACCCAACAAAAGAAATTTTATGAAGAAAATCCAAAAGATGTTACTGAATACAACATAGAAAATCCTTTAATTACAATTTTTTGACACACTGTTAAATCAAAAAAAGATGAATTTGGAGAAGAAGACCCATCAGATGTTTATAGTTTTCTTCAAGCCTTATGAAAAATAGTAAAATTTAATAATAAAATTAAAAACAAAATCGAGGAAATTATCAAAGAAAATAACAATTATGAGCTTTTAAGAGAATACGATGAAAATGAAAGGATAGACAAAATTATTCAAGATATAAAAAAATATGTTTTTCTATCAGACCCAAAACAAAATCTTAAAACCATTTATGTAAATGAAATTAAATCAACACCTTGAGAAATAGGACTTAAACTATGAGAAAACGGAAAATACTTTGGACTTATAAGTGTATGAAATATTCAAGATATTTTAAAAAAGGTAGAACAAGACAAAGACAATTTAATTACAGAAAAAGATGTAGAAACTAGCTCATTATTTGAAAAAATCAACAATTGAGATTTATCAATGATTGTAGGTTCTAGAAAATTTACAACTTGATGGAACAACTACAGAATATCCACTATGTGATTGTTAAACATAGGTCAAGGAGAATGAACTATGATTATTCAAATTTTGTGAAGATGAGTAAGACTTAAATGAAAAAAATTAGACAATGGAAAGTACTCTATGAAAAGAGAAGAAAATTGAGGAAAAGTTTTAATATACTGACAAACCCTAAATATTTTGGGATTAAATAGTAAGTATTTGGAAGATTTTATAAAATCTATAGAAAAAGAAGATGGTATTAACCTAGGAGGAAAGAATGTTTCTGTTACTATCCCTACTTCACTAAACTATGAAAATGTTGATTTAAAAATTATACAAACCAAACATAACTTTTATAAAGAATTTTTACTACATCCATTACATTTAGGAGAAAATTATAATCTAAACTATCAAAAGAACGAAGATGGAAAAATTAAGTTTTCAAGAAAAATTAAAATAGATAAAAGGAAAAGTACAACCAGCTGGAAAGATTGAAAAAAGATAGTTCAAAAAGAAGATTGATACGAATTTACCCAAAAAGTATACGAAGAAATCAAACCTTACCTAAACAAACAAAAAATATATTTCAAGCTAAATGAATTTTTACAATCAAAACCAAACTTAATTTATACAAATTGAATTGAAGGTCTAGATAACTTAATTGAAAATATTTTAGAAAACAATGCTGAAATTTACTTAAATTCTAAAAATGATATTAAAAACATCAAAAAAATTGAAAACTTAATCATAGAGTTACTGGAAAAATATGTAAATTATTATTACAAGTATACTAAATTATGATTTGAAAATTACAATCAAGAAGTGGTAGATTTAGATATAAAAAACAATGAAAACATACCAAAACATTTCAAAATTCTAATTAAAAATACTACATATACACCTGAAGAGCTGAAAAATAAAATAAACAAAGTAATTTCACAAATTTGAGAAGAAGTAGAAAAATGTGAACCAACAGAACTTTGTTTATTAAATTTAAAACAACATATTTTCTATCCTTTGATATATATTAGGAATAATGATGTTGTGGAAGTTTTAGAATGAGGATATTTGGTAAAATCTGAAGAAAAATTCATTAAAAATTTAAAAGATTATATATCAACCAAACCAGAAAATCTCAATTGAAAAACTATCTTTTTGTTAAGAAACAATCCTAAAAAATGAATATGATTTCACTTATCAGCAACTGGATTTTATCCAGATTTTATAATATGGATTAAAGATGAAGAAAAACAATACATTATTTTTATAGACCCACACTGAATAAAACACGAAGAAATAAATTGAGACAAACTAAATGCTTGGAAAATAATTAAAAATATCCCTATTGATAATGAAAAAATAAAACTTAATGCTTTTATTGTTACAGATACTAAGCTTAAAGATGTAAAGGATAAGCTTAAATATCCAGATGAGGCTAAAAAACAATTTAAAGAAAACTACCATGTTCTTTTTACAGAAAATGATGATTATATGAAGGATTTGTTTGATATGATACTAAATGAAAGTAGTAAAACATCAAAATACAAATCCAGTAAATCTTATACTTGATTAAGAGCCTAATTTATATCTTAAATAAATCAAAATGACAAAAATAGTAGACAAAGAAAAACAACTTACTTCATTTGATGAAGCTTTATTCTTAAATGAAAAATGAGTAAATTTTCTAGCTACAAACATAAGAAATAATTTACAAGAGCTAGAAGATAATGCACTTACTATTTGAATAGTAGGTAGCTGGTGAAGTGGTAAATCAAGTTTTTTGAACATTTTGTTCGATGAATTTGCAAACAAAGAAAGTGAAAAAATAACTTATTATTTGGAAGCTGACAACAAAGAAAGTGAAGTAGAATTATTAGAAGATATTAAATGATTTTTTAATAAATTTAAGCAACAAAACCTATCACAACAAGACTGGAAAGATAAAATGGATGAAAAATTTGTTAAAGTTGAAACAAATGAAGATGGTTTTTCAGACTGGTTAAAAAATATTACTAAGCTAAGAAAAATAGAAATAACAGGTAAAAATGATGAAGGTAAAGAATATACAGAAACTTATTATGTAATTTGAATAAATAGCTGGCTTTTTTCAAATTTGAAAGCTAATCCTATGATTAGTTTGTTAAATTATATTAGCTTAAAATTAAATCTTAATATATCAAATCTTTTAGAAGAGCTTATAGGTTTTGGATTATTAGTTAAAAAAGGAATAGATGGAGAAATTCAATGATTACCAAAGCTATCAGTTTGAGTAGCTAGCATTACAAAACTTAAAGATAGATTTGAAAAACTACTTGAAGAATACTTATGAGAAGATAGCAAAGTTTTACTAGTTATTGATGATTTAGATAGAATAGAACCACAAGAGGCTGTAACCTTACTTGATGGAATTAAATTGTTTTTGGACAACAAATATATGTGAATTTTCTTATTGAACGATAAAGATATTGTAAAAAGATGATTGAAACAAAAACTTTGATTGGAAACAGATGAAGAAATAGAAAATATTGCTACAAGTTATTTAGATAAATTGATAAACTTGGAAATAAATATTGAAAAATACTATAATAAAGAAATTTTTATAAATCATATCAAAAAGTTTATATACTTTCATCCTTTTATTAGAACAATCGAAAAAGAACCTGAAAGTATACTAGAAAAAGCAAAAAAGTTAGAACAAGAAAAAGAAGAAAATGAAAAGGAAGTGAAAGAAAAAACTATTACTTACAAAGAAGAAGACTTTGATAAAAAATGAACATTTTTATATTTCATAGACAAAGGAACTATCAATATAAATTGAGAAGAAATAAGTGTATACGAAGCTTTATATAGATTGAAAAATATGAGAGTTATCAAAAAATTATTTAAAAACTTTGAAATTCAATGACCAGCATTATTGTATTCTTATTATCCAAATTTACTGGGAAACCAAAAGAAAGAAAAATATTTTGAAATTTTTAAACAAATGCTAGAAGACTATTTACAAAAATAATCTTGATTTAGAATTTAGTAGCCATTCAATTAAGTGAATAAATCCCTACATAGGGATTTTTATTTTTTATCTTGATTATAATATTAGAAAAATATCCTTAAATTACCCAGAAGGAAATCTACCTTCGGGTGATTGCCATTAGAAACCATAAAAAGCCGAAGGGCTTTTTTTATTTTACTAAAAGTTTTCCTAAATCTTTCAACTCTTCTAATAATTCTAATTTTTCTATTTCTGCTAATTTATTTTTCACTTTACTTTTATTTACTTTTTCTTTAACTTCTAAATATAATTTTTCTGTTTTTTCTTCTAATTCAATAAGTTCTTGGTAAGAGTTTTTAATCTTTTTCATGATTTTTTAATTACTATATAAACATAATACTATAAGGTGTGAAAGAAACCAAAACTCTTACCAAGTTTGACATTTACAAATAAATCAGCTTACTATGTTTTTAAAAATTAACAAAAACTCCTCTTTAGACCTATTAGTTAATAGCCTTAAAGAGGAGTTAGATAAAAAGTTAAATGAAAATGGATATATCATTTATGTAAGAAAATCTATGGAGGAAGAAAATAAACAAGTTCAATCATTAGAAGACCAATTATTAAATTGCTATCACTATGCAAAAATGAAAAAACTACCCCTTTCAGAAAGAGGTAGTCTAGCTAAATCATTTGAAACTCCTGTTACTCCCCATGAAGTAAGTAAATTTACATCAAAAGAAGCAAAAGAATTATTTAAAAAATACTTTGTAGTAATAGAAACTTGAAGTGCTAAAAAACCTTTTAATAGACCTTTACGAAGAAAAATAATAGAAAAAATTAACCAATGAAAAATAAATTGAATTATTTCCTATCATCCAGATAGACAAGCCAGAAATTTAATTGAATGAAGTGAAATTATTGAATTATTTGACCAATGGTTAGTAGATTTAAAATATAGTACATTTGATATACAAAATACACCTTCCTGAAAAATGATGCTTTGAATTCTTTTTGTATTATCAAAACATTACTCTGACAAATTATCATTAGATATAAAAAGATGAATAATTTGAAAATTAACCAAATGAAAATTTACATGAAATTGGAAACTGTATGGATATATCCGTTCATCTGATTGAGAATTAGAAATAGATCCTATATATTGACCTTTAATTAAAAAGGCATTTCAAATGAAATTAAAGTGATTTCCTGAAAATAAAATTATCAACTTTCTTAATAAACATAAGATAAGAATAAGAAGAAAAAATGAAAAATTAGAATTATATGAAGAAAAACCTACTAAAATTACTCCAAATATATTAAGAAATATATTAACAAATCCTATTTATGCTTGATTAGTATTTATAAATAAAGAAGAATTGTTTCCACTTTATCAATATCCTGAATTAAATTTTCCTGTATTAGTTTCATTAGAAACATTTAAAAGAGTATATGAGATTATCAAATGAAAAAACAAAAATAATTACTCTTCCTTAAATCAATACTTTCCTTTACCTAACAATTTTATAATAACAGAAGATAATTATAAATGTTCTCCATATATACCTAGCAAATACAAAAAAGATTTCTTATTCTTAATAGAAAATAACAAAGATATTAATATTAAAGTTTTTGAACCAGAAAAAATTTACTACAAAATACAAAATAAATCAAAAGTTTATATCGAAAGAAAAAACAAAAAAAGAAAAAATAATATTTCCTATAAAATAATTTTTGAAAATCTTATAAAGCCAGCCCTTAAGCAAATAAATATTAGAACTACCCAAATTTATATTGCCGAAATAATAATAGAAAGCTTATCTAAAGAATTAGAGACTATAAAACACAAGAAAAAAGAAATTATTTGAAGTTTAAATAGATATAATTCTTTACTTAAACAAACTTCTGACCCCACCAAAAAAGAAAATATTGAAATTAAAATTAGAAACTTAGAAAAAGACTTAGAAGAATTTATAATAGAAGAAACTAAAATTATAAATTGATACCAACAATTATTTCACATAGAAAATGTAATAAATAATATAGAGGACTATTCTTACCAAATACACCAAAAATTAATCTCCATTTTATTTGAAAAAATACTAGTTACTGCAACAGAACTTATATTATACCCAAGGAAAATACTTAAAGAAATATTTAACTCCAAAAATAGTTATTTAGTTAAATACAAATTTTAAAATGAAATATATTATCTATGTAAGAAAATCAACTGATGAAAATTCAGAACATCAAAAGCAATCTATTCCAGATCAAATAGTAAAATGTATAGAATTTGCTCAAAACAACTGATTAATCTTAGAAGAAAGACCATCTGATTTTTCAGAATTTGAAACAAACAAAGACATTGAAATTGAAGAAAAAGAAGAAGATGAAACAAATAGACAAATTTATAGACAACATAGACATCTTTTTATAGTCAGAGAAAGAGAAAGTGCCAAAGAACCTTATAAAAGACCAAAATGGAGAAAAATCATTGAATGGATTAAGCAATGAAAAATTAAGTGAATTTTATCCTATTCTCCAGATAGACAAGCTAGGAATTTACTAGAAGCTGGTGAATTAATAGATTTAGTAGATAAATGATTATTAGACTTAAAGTATACAAATTTTCACTTTGAACCAAATGCATCTTGAAAAATGATGCTATGAATATGGTTTGTATTTTCTAAACAATATTCTGACAAATTATCTGAAGATATTACTAGATGAAATTTATCTAAACTTGAAAAAGGTTATGCTTTATGAAGATATAAATGGTGATATATAATAAATGAAGAATGATTTCATGAACCTGATCCAGAAAATTTCGAATTACTTAAAAAAGCTTTTCATATGAAAATTTACGAAGATAAAACAAATGAATTTATAGTAAACCGGCTGTATAAAAAGGGATTTTACAGACTATCTAAAAAATGAAAGAAATTATTTTTATCTTCCAGAGCTATTCAAGATGTATTTAAAGATACCTTCTATTATTGAGAATTAAAGTATGGAGATAAAACAACTAATTTAACAAAAACAAATAAATATTTTAAGCCAATTATAAATTACGAAGAATATCAGTTATTACAATCAAAAATTAAATGTAGAATAGTTAAAGTAGCTGATAATCCGAACAGTATTTATTTATCTCTTAAGCCTTTTAGAGACAACTTTTTAATTACAGAAGATAACTATAAATGCAGTTTTTACATTTCTAAAGCAAAAACTATAAAAGCTAAAATAAAAAAATTAATTAATAAAAATCAACATATTGATTTAGACACTTTAAATTTATCTGTCCATAGATTACATTATATCATATCCAGAAAAAGCAAAATAAGAAAGTATATAACTTATATAAAGGCTATAGATATTTTTAACTTAATAAAAGAAAGTTTCTGAAATATAACTTTAACTAAAACAACTATAAAACAAATAATCAACTCAGGTAAAAAGTTTATAGATAATTTTCAAGCAAATAAAGAAAGCCAAAAAGAATATCTATCTACTCAAATAAAAAAACTAAAAGAAGAGTTAAGGCAAGTTATCATAAAATCTAATTTATTATCCAATCCTTTAGAAAAGAAAATTTTTGAAGAAAAAAGAAATGAACTTATAAAAAAAATTTCTTCTCTACAAGAAGAAATTTTCAATCTTGATAATTCTAATAGGGATTATTTTTTTGAATACCAATCATTTCGAAATATATGGTATACACTAGCAAATTTACCCAAACAAATAGACAAAGTTCGATACTTTTCCTTATGTGAAATGTTCGTATCGAACATTATAATTACCTCAAAAGGTCCTAAACTATCACTATTTCAGGAAATTCAACAAATTTATACACGATTGGTGGACTTCTCAGAAAAAGTTTCGAACCAATCAAATAAAAACCAAAAAGAAATTATTAAAAACACAATAACTATCTTATGAAACTTTATAATTCTGTCTGACAAACAATATTCAGAAAGATTATTAGAATCTGAAAAAAGGATAATAAATAAGATATAATATTTCAATTAATCTCATTTACTCCTATAAATCTATATAGCTTCTAAGAAATAGAACCTTTAGAATAAGGCATAATTTTTTTCTTGATATTTTAATTAAATCCATATTTTTAAATTACTATTTTATTTGTTAACACAATTTAATGATGGTAAATCTAATACTAAAAATAAAAGAAAAAAATGAAAAAAATACAAATAACAATAAAGATAAAAACATTAAAAGTAAAAAGGAGAATAAGGAGAATATTAAAGAAATAGAAATGACTGAGGAAGAAAATGCAGATTTAGTTGAATCTGTTAACAATTTAATAAAATTTGGTAATGAAATAGATAAACATATAAGAAAGAAAGCATTATGCATGAATCCTATAGCCTTAATTATCGTATTAGTAATTATCTTACTAATCTTACTGGCTTTATATTTTGGTAAATAATTATAGACAGGAATTAAATTTCCTGTTTTTTTAATTTAAAAAATTCTCTAATATATCAAAAAATAACTTTATTAAATCTTGATAATTTTCTTTCCATTCATCTATTGGAAACATTACAATTTTGTTATCAGTTTGTAGTTTAATAAATCTATGATTAAATATACCAGTACAATACTGTACATTTCACTAAAAAATGGTTATAAGGAGATATTTAACTAAAAGACCAGAGCAAAATAAAAATCTTAAAGATATATGATTGTGTATATGAAAATGTAAATTTGAGACTATAAAACAACGATTAGATGACTAGTACAATCAAAATAAAGAATGGTTAAATGAAAAAATAAAAATGAACACTATGTACATGAAAAAACAAGAAAAGCATATAGAAGCTTTTAAAAATAACTTAAAAAATCTCTATACTTATGAAAGATACCCTGAATTATGATTTGAAACGACAAACAATCTTAGTGAATGAGTAAATTCTTTAATAAAAGAGAAAATAAAAGTACATAGATGATTGAAGTAAGATAAAAAGAAGAATATAATAAATTATCTACTTTATAACTGGTATTTTGACAAATAATAGCAACACATTCTGATATTTAATCATTCCAAATAATTTTTTAATCATCTTTTATAATATCAATAATAACTCCTTTAATTTTCCATCATTTTTCAGTAAAAAAATTAATTCATTTAACATAAATTTTCTTTGTTTCTCTTTCACTATTCTTTTTCTAACACTCATAATATTTTTATATTAATCCCTTTATTATAATCCTTTATTTCTAAGTCAGTACTTTTTATTCCAAATAAATGTAAAATACTACTATCTATATTTCAAAAACTAATTTCTTTCAACTTTTTTGATTTTAGTTTATCATTTACATCTATACTTTTTCATTTAGGTTCATAATAAACTATAGTTATATCTTTATCATCATTTTTGTTTATAAACCAGAAGATAAAATCTGGATAAAATTTAACATATTTTCAGTTTCTATCCTCATAAAATAGATAGTTTCATTTTTTTCATCTAATATTTCTAAGATAAAAAATATCATATTTCTTTCTTAAAGTATTACTATTAGCAATAGCATTTAAAATATTAGTAATTTTTGATTCTTCATTTTTATTTAATTTTAATTCACTTGGAATTATATCATAATTTTTGAGTTCTCATTCTATTTGATGGTAAAAATTTTGATTAAATTCTTTATTATCTATATAAAATAATCTATCATAAATATGCAAATCTTTATTATTACTTTGAATAAAATATTTTATTAATATGTCTTTTTGTTCTTCTGTTAAATCATCATATTCTTTTTCAAAAACTATTTTTGAACTATCACCAAAAAATAAGTTAATTATTTCTTTATCTTCTTCTTTATTTAGCTTACAAACTAGCTTAATTTTATCTACTAAATTTTTGGCTTCCAATGGTTTAATTTTTCTTATTATATCTCAATTTACTTTATATGTTAGTTTATTTTTAACTTTATTTAAAATCCAATACATTTTATCTATGAAATAGTTTACAAATTCTTTTCTTTTTTCTATATCAAAATGATTATCGTATCACTGATTAAATTTATCAGTACTAATGGTTATTCAAGCTATAAAATTTATGAAATCATCATAACTAGAAGTAGAAATCTCAAAATACTCATCTGTTCAATTTTTAATATCTGATAACTTCAACATCTCAAAATATTGTTTTATTATATCTTTTAAAACATTATTTGTAAATACTCATAATCATTCTTCTCGAAATC
>Ga0256838_1001362_pt1 | contig 11765 bp, 10 predicted proteins | sample 4571419metaG_FD_185978 | JGI IMG/M metagenome (GOLD analysis project Ga0256838, IMG submission 185978) | Hydrothermal vent microbial communities from Guaymas Basin, Mexico - 4571-419 | ecosystem: Environmental > Aquatic > Marine > Hydrothermal vents | place: Mexico: Guaymas Basin | collected... | reverse complement strand
TTAAGTTCCTTGAAAACCTTTGGAAGATTTATCCTGAAGATAAAAAAAGAGAAATTAAAAAGTTCTCCTTAAATTTTATTTATCAACATTTTCTAAGTTTTATCTACTTTTGCGAATACCTTGGACTTATTCTTATAGATAGTTTTAGAAATTTTAGGCAACTTGAATGGTCATCTTTTTTTAAAGATTTACAAAGTTCAGGACTTGGTAGTCTTGGAATATTGGGTTTGCTTTCTTTTTTAATAGGAATAGTAATCGGATATCAAAGTGCGGTACAATTAAAAACTTTGGGAGCCAATATCTATATTGTTAATTTAATTGGAATTTCAACTTTTAGAGAACTTGCCCCTCTTATTACCGGCATACTACTTGCTGGTAGAGTAAGTAGCGGTTATACTGCTAATATAGGATTAAGGAAAGTAAGCGAAGAAGTTGATGCTTTAAAGGTATTAGGACTTTCTCCTGTAGTTCTTCTCACCCTACCACGCCTTATTTCTGCCACTTTTTTTACTCCTTTTTTAACTCTTTTTTCGGCTCTAACCATGCTTTTAGGAGGTGCTCTTGTTTCAGATATTATTCTTGATATAAATATTAAAAATTTCTTTTTTAGACTTTCTGAAATAATGAGTAATAAACATTTTTTGGCAGGAATAATAAAAACTCCTTTTTTTGGATTTTACATTGCTATCATAGGAACTTTCTATGGTTTTATGACAGAAAAAAGACCAGAAAGTATTGGCTATAGTGTTATGAAAAGTGTAGTTGCAAGTATAGCAGGAATAATTTTGATAGATGCTATTTTTTCTATAATTTTTATGTGGATAAAACTATGATACCTATAATTGAGTTTAAAAATGTAGTGTCTAAATATGGAACTAAAATTATTCATAAAAATCTTAGTTTTAAAATTGAACCAGGAGAAATTGTAGCGTTAGTTGGAGGCAGTGGTTCAGGAAAAACTACAATTATTAAACTTATTTTGCTTTTATTAAAACCAGCCTCTGGTAAAATCTACTTTAAAGGAAAGGATACTTCTCATCTTACACCTCAAGAAGAGCAGGAGATGAGAGATAGAATGGGGGTAGTTTTCCAATTTTCAGCTCTTTTTGCCTCTATGACAGTGGGAGAAAATATAATGTATCCTGTAATAAAAAGAAGAAAAGTTTATAACGAGCTTATTAAAGAAAATGCTTTTGTAAAGCTAAAGCTTGCGGGCTTGGATGAAGAAGTTTTTTATATGTATCCTGAAGAATTATCAGGAGGAATGAAGAAAAAGGCTGCTCTTGCCAGAGCACTTGCTCTTGATCCAGAATTACTTATTCTTGATGAACCAACCTCAGGTCTTGATCCTATTAGCGCTGAAGAAGTTGATCATACTATAAAAACTTTAAGGGATCTTATGGGAATTACAGTGCTTATGGTAACACATGATTTATCTTCTTTAAAAATTGCAGATAAACTCCTGGTTCTTTCCAAAGGAAAAATAGCCTTTAACGGACCTCCTAAAGAAGTTTCTAAAGCCAAAGATGAATGGATTCAACAATTAATTTCAACAAGTAGAGGAGAATTTTTAAATGCTTGAAGGAAGAGTAAACTATATTTTAGTAGGTCTTTTTATTTTATTAATGATAGTAGTTTCTGTTCTAACTCTATACATTTTCACTAAATTTGGAAAAAAGGCCGAATATAAAAAATATCTTATTATAACCCCGGAGTCTATCTCAGGACTCAGAGAAGGAGCAAAAGTTTATTATAAAGGTGTTCAGGTAGGAAAGGTAGAAAAAATTAGCATAGATCCTGAAGATCAAAATACCGTAAAAATAATAGTTCTTATTGACAAAAAACTTAAAGTTATTGACGGAATGGTAGCTACTCTTAGAATTCAAGGCATAACAGGTCTTTCTTACATAAATATTGAAAAAAAGCCAGGGTTTAAACTTGGTTATGATAAAAAAGAGAAACTTACAATTATACCCATGAAACCCTCTCAATTACAAAAAATAACAAGTTCTCTTCCAGAAATTATAGAAAATGCTAATAAAATACTTTTAAGAATTCAGGAAGTTTTAAGCCCCCAAAATACAAAAAAAATAAACCAACTTATATTTAAAGCTGATAAGTTATTAGCTGAATTAAATCAAGCAGTTATTGAGACTCAAAAGTTTATTACTGAAGGAAAAAAGTTGGTTAAAGTAACTCAAAATAAAATCAAGACCTTAGATGTAGAAAAAATAAATATTACCATAGAAAAATATCAAAAAGTAGCCAAAACTTTAGAAAAATTAATCTCTCAATTAAAAATTTTGACACAAAATGCTGATTCTAACACTTTGCCAAAACTAAACTCACTTTTAGAAAAACTTAAAGAAACTTCTCAGGAATTAAAAGATCTTTCTCATAAACTTAACACCGAGCCTTATTCTTTAATCAATATCAAAGAAATCAAGCCCCATCCTCTGGAGGAAAAAAGATGAAAAAATTTTTTTGCTTAATTTTTATTTTTATGCTTTCTGCCTGTACTTTAAAAACCACCCCTTATGAAACTATGCATCTTCTGGAAATTAGATATACCTACAATCTTTCCTGTAACATAAAGCTTTCTGAAATCAAAGTAGCTGATTATTTAAATACTGAAAAAATGGTTTACAGGGATGCTAAAGGATTGCACTATTTTGCCTTAAACAAATGGGCCTGTCCCTTTCCTTATGTAATTAAACAAACACTTATAAATAGTTTCCCTTCCCTTTATCAAAACCAGGGAAAAAATTTAAGTATTTACATCCTCTCCTTTGAACCTTATTTCACAAACAAAAAACAAGGAAAAATTAGACTTAAAGCTATAGTAAAACTTGAAAATAGTGTAAAAACTTTTTATATAGAACATCATTTTAATGCCCAAAACTTTGAAGAACTGATGGTTCATATGAATAAAACTTTAGACCAGTTTCTAAAAAATTTGTATTTTTGGATTCAGGCAAATTGCTAAAAATTAAAATCTATAACAAATCTCTGTCTCAGATGGGCTATTTAAATTGGCATCACACCTCGGCAATGTCTTTTCTAAACTGAAAATCTACTTCAACTGGATACTCTCCTGTAAAGCAGGCAAGACACACCTTATCCCGCAGGTCCCCCACAGCATCAAGAAGCCCCTCAATACTTAAATAATAAAGCGTGTCTATGTCCAGGTATTTTCTTATTTCTTCAACCGTATGTTTACCCGCAATGAGCTCTGCAGAAGAGGGAAAGTCTATCCCAAAAAAACAGGGATACTTAATAGGTGGGCAGGAGAGGAGAAAGTGAATTCTCTTGGCCCCTGCTTCTTTTATACTTTTAAGTCTGTTTTTACTCGTTGTGCCTCTCACCAAAGAGTCATCTATTATAATTACCTCTTTCCCTTTGATAATCTCTTTTACAGGATTAAGCTTCATTTTCACAGAAATATCCCTTATTTTCTGGGAAGGCTGAATAAAAGTTCTTCCCACATAGTGGTTTCTTATCATCCCGAATTCAAGGGGGAGGCCACTTGCCTGAGCATATCCAATGGCTGCATAATTCCCAGAATCAGGAAAGGGCATAACAAAATCTGCCTCAAGGGGACATTCTTTATAAAGATTTTTCCCTAAATTTTTTCTTATGGGATAAACATTTTTTGTAAAAATGTAGCTATCTGGTCTTGCAAAGTAAATGAATTCAAAGATGCAGAAACTTTTGGGAAATTTGTTTTTCCCTTTTCTAAATGGATAAAAAGAATGGATTCCCTCTTCATTTATAAGAAGGATTTCTCCAGGTTCTATATCCCTTAAGTATTGAGCACCTATGAGATCAAAGGCACAGGTTTCAGAGGCTATTACATAGCCTCCGTTTAACATCCCCAAGCAAAGAGGCCTAAATCCCCAGGGGTCTCTAAAGGCTACCAGATTGTTTTCGTAGAGTAGAAGCACAGAATAAGCCCCTTTTAGAAGCCTCATGGTCTCTGAAATGGCTTCAACAAGCCCCTTTTTTAACCTCTTTGCAATAAGGTGAATAATAACCTCGCTATCCATGGTAGTCTGAAAAATATGACCTTCCTCCTCCATGGAGCAGCGTATTTCATAAGCATTCACCAAATTGCCATTATGAGCAAGGGCAAGGGTTTTTTTTGCAAAATTTACGCAAAAGGGCTGAACATTCTGCATCACAGAAGAACCAGTGGTAGAATATCTTACATGGCCTATAGCTACCTCGCCTTTTAGCTTGTAAAGGGTATCTTCTTTAAAAACCTCGCTTACAAGCCCGAGATTTTTCCACTCCACGATTTTCTTTCCATCCCACACAGCAATGCCTGCACTTTCCTGTCCTCTGTGCTGTAGAGAATAAAGCCCAAAATAAGTATAATAAGCAGCGTCTTTTACTCCGAATATTCCGAAAAGTCCGCACATGGCAAGACCTCCTCTCTAAGAGAGTTCTCCCCCTACAGTAAGCTCAGGAACTCTAATAGTTGGCTGAGCATCTGAAACAGGAACTCCCTGTCCGTCCTTTCCACAGGTGCCAGGCTCAAAGTGGAGGTCATCTCCCACCATGTCAATAATTTCCAGCACCTTTGGCCCATTTCCCACAAGAGTTGCCCCTTTCACTGGATAAGCAATTTCCCCTTTGTCTATATAATAGCCCTCTCTCACCTCAAATACAAAGTCTCCAGTAAGAGGATTTACTTCCCCTCCTCCCATTTTTTTCACAAAAAGGCCTCTTTCTATGCTTTTCAAAATTTCCTCTGGCTTGTGAGGCCCTTTTGCTATGTAAGTATTTGCCATCCTGGGAATGGGAATGTGTTTGAAATTTTGCCTTCTTCCGTGTCCATTGGGGCTTTTTCCGTGCTTAAGGGCTGTAAGCCTGTCGTAGAGAAAATTTTTAAGAATCCCTCTTTCTATCAACACCACTTTCTGAGCTGGGGAACCTTCATCATCGTACTTATAAGAACCATAAAGAGGAAAAAGCCCTGGATCATCAATTACAGTAATAAGCTCACTTGCCACCTTTTCTCCCAGTTTCCCTGAATAGACGGAAAGGCCTTCTTCTGCGTGATCTGCCTCAAGGCCATGGCCAACTGCTTCATGAATCATGGTGCCTCCTGCCTCGCCAGAGAGCACAACTGGCATAACCCCTGCCGGAGCCCTCCTGGCAGAAAGCATCTTAAGGGCAAGCTCTGCTGCCCTCTTCCCTATATAGAGAAAATCTTCTCTCTCCCTCACCTGACCGAAGGGAAGCGTATAACCTGCTGCCTCGTAACCCCTTTCAAGTACGCCGTCCCTTTCACTCACCACTATTGCTGCCACCCGCACATACTCTCTCTTTTCCCTTACAGGCTCCTTTTCAGGGGTAATAATGAGCACTTCTTTTCTGGTCTCAAGCAAAAGAAGCCTGTAGTGCTTAATATGGTGAGTTTGGGGGATTTCTGCTTCTACTTTTTGAAGAAAACTCAGCCTTTGAGAAAGGGTTTCTTTTGAAAAGCTTTTTTTTGTAGAAAAAGACAAAGGTAATTTTTTAAAAAAGTCTTGAGGAATGGAGTTTGTGGCAGAAAACTCGGTGCTTAAATCCTTTTTAATTGCCCTTACAGAAAGGCCTGTCTCTTCTCCAGTCTGGAGCTCGTCAATCCTTTCAGGCTCGTAAATAATTTTTAGTGTTTCTGTTTTTTCTACATAAACCTCTCCCCAAAGGGCCTTTTTCTGAATGTCTCTTAAAACAAAATCCAGCCCTTTTGTAAAAAGCTCTTCCACATTCATGACTTTTATTTTACCAGAGTTAAAAGTTTTTGGAATAGACTTTTTGAGGGAAGGCTCAGGCTTCCATAATCAGCAAGACTGAGAGCAGCTACACGACATCCAAGCTCAACAGCTCTGTCCACAGATAGTTCTGACTTTAAGCCTGCAAGCACCCCGGCATTAAAATAGTCCCCTGCCCCTGTATTATCTTTTATTCTTCTGCAGGAAATAGCACTTACCCTTCCCATAAGCCCCTTCTGGTAAAAAGAAGCTCCCTTTTTCCCCTGCTTTAAAAATACTACTTTTATACCCTGCTCTAAAAGATGCACCGGGGACTCTCCCAGAAGCTCAAGCTCTTCTTGGGTTATAAAAAGATAACGGGTTTTTTTTAGAAATGAAGAAATTTTTTCTTTGCCTTTGGCAGTGTAAATTTCTCCTGGGTCAAAAGAGATTTTAGGAATCTGCATCTTTAAAAGACTTTTTTGAAACTCAAAGCCCGTGTTACTTGCAAAAGAAGAAAAATGAAGAAGGCCACATTCAAAAGAAAAATCCAAGAAATATTCGGACCTTAAAAGCTGTTCAGCGGTTCCAGGGCACACTGCTATAAATCTATCCTTTTTTTCATCAATCACTATAAGTGCCTGGCTTGTTTTCCCACCTTTTTTTACAAAAGAGGTATCTACTCCATTGGCTTTAAGGGCCTCCAGAATTTTTTCTCCTGCCTCGTCTTCTCCCACTGCACCTATAAAACCTGTTTTAAATCCCCACTTAGAAAGGGCATAAATAGTGTTTGCTGCAGAGCCTCCAGGAAGTGAAACCTTAAACTCCCCTCTTTTTTTCAGAAAAGAAAAGAGGCTGGCAAATTCATCTGGAGACAGGCTAATTTCCCTTCCCGGAAGAAAGGGCTTCCCTTTATATGAAATTTTGGACAAATCTTTTACTTCAAAAAAAGAGTCCCAATTGAGTGCTCCGCAGCCAATAAACTCCATCAAATTTAAAGTTTAAAGGCTAAAAAAGAGAGTGTCAACACAACTTGACTTGTTTGTTTAGAGAGATAATCTTAGAGCTATGGAGCTTATCTTTCTCGGTACAGGAGGAGGAAGGTTTGTTGTAGCAAAGCAGTTTAGAGCATCAGGTGGATTACTTTTAAGAAAAGATAAAAATTATTTACTTCTGGATCCCGGGCCTGGATGTTTGATTCAACTTGCCAGATTAAAAATACCCCTCAATCGTATCAAGGCTGTGGTTCTCTCTCACATACACCTTGATCATAGTGCAGATCTTAATGTAGTGGTTGATGCTATTACAGAAGGAGGCCTCAAAAAAAGAGGTTATTTATTTTTACCGCAGACGGCCCTTGAGGAATGCATCCCTCTCCCTTACTTAAGAAAGTATGTAAAAGAGATAAAAATTTTAAAAGAACATACTACATACTCCGTGGAGGGGTTCACTTTTAAAACCTCCTGTAAACTCCTGCACGGAGTAGAAAACTATGGCTTCATTTTTTATTTAGAAAGTAAAAAGGCCCTGGGAATACTTTCTGACACAGCTTATTTTGAGGGGCTTGAGCAGGAATTTAAAGAAGTGAATTATCTTATTTTAAATACCTTGAGGTTTTCTCCCAAGAAAGAGCTCTTGCATCTGAGCATAGAAGATGCCAGGAAAATTTTAAAAGTTGTAAAGCCAGAGCTTGCAATTTTGACTCATTTTGGTATGACCATGCTCAGGGCAAACCCTTTTAAAATTGCTCAGGAACTAAGTAAAGAACTTGGCATAAAAATCCTTGCTGCGTATGATAGAATGAAGCTTGATTTAGAAAACTCAAAATAAAAAAAGAAGGAAGGGGAGGGGGAGGGGAGAAGAGAAAGAAGGAGGAGGAAAAAGAGAAATCCCCTTCCTGAAAGGGAAGTTTATACCACTTTTAATAAGTCTTTAGAAGAGACAACTCCTATAACTCTTTCGGTTTTCACTACTGGCAAGTGTCTGATTTTGTTAGAAATAAGCTTTTCTAAGGCACTTTTTACTGTTTCTTCAGGAGTTACTGTAATTACATTAGTAATCATATAATCCTTTACTGGCTTATCAAAGCCTGCTTCTTCGCAGCAGAGAATGGCCATAAGGTCTTTTTCAGAAATTACTCCTGCAAGTTTTGCAGTATCCGCACTTACCACTGGCAGAAATCCAATATTCTTTTCTGCCATCGTTGTGGCAACATCAATAATTTTTGTGTTGTCTGTTACCGTAATGGCAGGAGACTTCATCACTTCTTCAATGTGTATCCTTTCAGTAAAGGGTTTCCTGGCTCCTGCTGTGAGAACTGCTATTTCATTAAACACAATTCTCGGATCTATAGCTCCAATAATATTACCTGCTCTGTCTGCTACTGGAAGGGCTTTTACACCATACTGATCCAGAAGCACAATAGCATCAATAATTCTTGCATCCTCAAGCACAGCATCCACTTCTACAGCAATGTCTTTTACAGGGGAGTCAAGCCGTACACCTTTCTGAGTAAGCCCTGCGAGGATTCTTCTTTCTTCCACAATGCCCAAGTAGGTAGTATTTTTTACAATAGCGTATCTTTGTCCTTCCATATTCATTTTCTTCATTACTTCACTAACAGGGGCATGGGCATCCACCACAAGGGTAGGCTGAGCAAATTTTCCAGCAGAAAGCTCTTCCCAGAGTCTTGTGCCTTTTGTTTCCCAGCCTTTGATCAGGAAAAAGAGCCCCATTAAAATTGGCAAACAGGTGGACCACAGGATCACAGAAAGATACATATTCCCTGTAAACTTATAAAGGGCTGTAATCATTAAAGGGGTTAAACCACCTGTAATTCCATAACCCATGTTATAGGTAAAACCAATGGCAGTTGTTCTTATTCTTGCAGGGAAAAGTTCAAGCAGGAATGCTGGCATGGCACCACTATAAGTTACACCGTTAAAAAGGGTTCCACACAGGGTTAATACAAAGAGCATGTTATAGTCAGGAGGATTTACAAAGTGTTTTATCAGAGAAAAAGTAATGGGGAACATCAAAGCATTGCCAAAGATTCCAAAGAGAAGGATTGGCCTTCTTCCAATTTTGTCAGAAAGCCATCCAAAGAAAGGATAAGCCCAGATGGAGCAGTAAGTTGCATAAGCAAGAAGTTTGCTTGCCTTACCAATAGAAATTCCATAGTGCTGGAGGTAATATTTGATGTAGAGCTGGTTGGTATACCAGATAGGACCGTGTGCTCCCACAACTCCAATCCAGGCAAGCAAGAAAAGGAAGAAATAATATTTATTGGTAAAAAGCTCTCTAACAGGAGAGCTTGTAACCTGCCTGATCTTCTTTAACGCGGTGAAAACAGGGGTTTCCTTGTAAAACAGGTGGATAATGATAGCAATTATAAGCACTATAATGCCGACAATAACAAAGGCCCATCTCCATCCATAAGCTGCAAACTTTTCTGCTCCGAAGTGACCCTGAAGAACAGCTGTTACATTAGCAGCTATACCAATACCAAGAGCTGCTGTGGTAAAAAGGAATCCAGTGATAAAACCTCTTCTGTGATCAGGCACATACTCTCCGAGATAGGTAATAGCAGCGCCAAAACCACCTCCTAAGGCAAGACCCTGCACAATTCTTAAAAGGATAATTCCTATAGTAGCAAGAATACCTATTTTGGCATAAGTAGGAAGCACTGCTATACCAAGGGTTCCAATCATCATCAAGCTTACCGCAGCAACAAAGGTGACCTTTCTACCAAACTGGTCCCCGATTTTACCAAACATAAGAGCACCAAGGGGCCTGAAAAAGAATCCTATAGCAAGACCTGCATAGGCCCCAAGAAGACTGGCCACTGGATCGTGGCTTGGAAAGTAGTGGTGACCTATAATTTTGGCCACCATGGCATAGGTATAAAAGTCAATCCACTCAATCAGGGCTCCAAGCCACGCCACAATAGCCACGGGTAAAATTTCACCCCATCGTACCTTCTCTTCGTGCATGCCCCACCTCCTTTAAATTTTTAAAATTTTTGTTTTTAAAAGATAATCAAAATAAATGCCCAAACTTTTGATTTTGTTTAATTAATTGATTTATCGTACTTTTTTGTTTCAATTAGGTCCAGAATGAAAAATTTAAGGGAACAATATTGAGGAAAAAATTCTCAAAATTTGAGAAAATTCTTAAGGATGGTCTGCCTCAGAGAGCTTATGCCTTCTTTTGTTTTACAGGAAGTGAGGAAAAAATGGACATCTCTTTGAACTGGCAGTTGTGACTGCCAAAAATTTTGTTGCCTGCAAAGTTTATTTTTAGAAAGTGTATCAATTTTATTGAGGACCACACAGTAAGGTTTTTTGATGTGTTCAATGAAAGAAACAAGGCTTTTGTCCATTTCATCTGGAGTTCTTCTGATATCAAAGATAAGAATGAGGAGACGAAAATCCCTTACAGCGGTTAAATAACCTTCAATAAGGATTTTCCATCTTTTAAGGACTTTGGGAGGAACTTTTGCAAAACCGTATCCAGGGAGATCTACCAGAAAAAAGCGGTGATCTACCCTGAAAAAATTAATAGCTTTGGTAAACCCGGGAGTGGAAGATACCCTGGCAACATTTTTTCTGTTAAGGAAGGCATTTATAAGAGAGGATTTTCCTACATTTGAGCGTCCGAGAAAGGCAATTTCAGGAAGCTCTGGTGGGGGAAGATCTTTGATTTTAAAAACGCTTTTTACGAACTGAATATTTTTAAACATGGCTTTTACAAAATGAGCAGGGAGGCAGGGTTTGGTAAGCCGGGTTCTGTTACCTGGGGAAAAATTCCCCAGACGGTGGTTATTTATCTGGGGAGAGGGTTACCCCTCTCCTCAAGCGGCCTACCCGGGCGCATTGGGCGGGGCACCCGTTAAGCGCCCTCTTTGGCCTTGCTCCAGGCGGGGGTTACCGTGCCACTCCCTGTTACCAGGGAGTGCGGTGGGCTCTTACCCCACCTTTTCACCCTTGCCCGCACCAGAAGCAGAGCACTTAGCTCTACCTCTGGCCGCTGGCGGTCTGTTTTCTGTGGCCCTTTCCAGGGGTTACCCCCTCCGGGTGTTACCCGGCGCCCTCCCCTGCGGAGCCCGGACTTTCCTCCCCGGGTGTCTATTCCCCGGAGCAACCACCTCCAAACCCTGCCTAATTTTAATTTTAATCAATTTTTCCTGTGTTTTCAACTTATTTTTAATATTTCTATTTAATTCCTTCTGCTTTTCTGTTTGACATTTTTCTTGATTTGGTTAAAATAAGAAATGTAGATTTACCTACTATACTTAAATAAACAATCCATTTGCTTATGGAATTTGGGCTTGCTGAAGATTATGCAATAAGATTTTTGATGTATTTAGCAAAGTATCCTGATAGAATAATTCCACGCTGGGAAATTAGTGAGGTTATGCATATACCCAAAGCTTTTCTTGCAAAAATTGCTCAGTCTCTTGAAATTGCTGGACTAATAGAAATAAGAAGGGGCAAAAAGGGAGGGTATCGTCTAAAAAAACCACCCAATAAAATCTCTCTGCTGGATATAATAGAAGGCATTAAAGGAAAGTTAATACTTACTAAATGTGTAGAAAATCCTCAGATTTGTATAAGATCTTCTTTTTGTCCGGTCCATCATTTCTGGGTTGAATTAAATGATAATTTGAGAGATGCTTTAAAAAAGCAAACTATTGCAGAACTCGTAAAAAAAGAAAGAGAAAATATAAAAAAGCTGGCAATGTCTAAAAAAAATTAGAGGGGGTTGGCTATGGATGTGGTGTTAGCTTCAAGACTGCAATTTGCAGTGGCGGCTTGTTTCCATTTCTTATTTGTACCCCTTACCCTTGGCTTGTCTTTTCTAACTGCTATTTATCAAACTCTCTGGCTTAGTACCGGTGATGAGGATTACAAACGAGCTGCCAGATTCTGGGGTAAAATTTTCCTTATTAACTTTGCTCTTGGTGTGGTAACGGGTATTACCCTTGAGTTCCAGTTCGGAACTAACTGGCGCTACTATTCTGAG
>Ga0256838_1001361_pt1 | contig 11766 bp, 16 predicted proteins | sample 4571419metaG_FD_185978 | JGI IMG/M metagenome (GOLD analysis project Ga0256838, IMG submission 185978) | Hydrothermal vent microbial communities from Guaymas Basin, Mexico - 4571-419 | ecosystem: Environmental > Aquatic > Marine > Hydrothermal vents | place: Mexico: Guaymas Basin | collected... | reverse complement strand
CTCTTAGATAGTCAACTACTCTATCATAGCTATCAACTAACATTATTGAGCCAATATATCAGCTTTTAAAGCTTTAAACTCTTTATCACTTAAGATACCTTGTTTTTTCATCTCGTAAGCTTCTTTTATCTTGTCTAGTTTTGAAGTAGATGTTTTTGCTGGTACTTTTACATCTACACCTCTAGCAGATAGTTTTTTCTCGATGATAGCATCTATCTCTGCTTCACTCATAGCTGGAACTGTATTTTGTTTTACTATAGAATCATCTTTATTATCATCAGTAGATATAAGTTCTGTAATTATATTCTTAGGATTTTCTACACTCGACCCTGCTAAACCTGTTTTTGCTATTTCAGCTCTTGCTATACTAGCTGGAACTTGTTCAAATCCAAACTCACCAACTTCAGTATTATCAGTAACTCTTAGATAATTAACATCACCAGCTTTTAAATTCAATTTAATATCTTTTTCTATAATTTGACTCTTTACAACAGAAAAAAGAGTAGGATTTGGTTTTATATTAAATACCATATACTCACCACTCTCTATTCTCTCAAGATATCTTTTACCATTTATACGGATATTATAATCACTATGACTAGCACCATCATCAGAAGCAACACCATCAACTACATATATATATACCAAAGCTGCTTTTGGTAATGGTTTTTGAGCCTTAAACGGCATTCTATCTGCACAAGCACTAAATAACAAACCTACAAATACCAATCCAAGTATTAACAATCTTTTTTTCATTTTATCTCTTTTCATTTTAATTAAACTGATTATAGGGTATAAATGCTGAATATTTAATTTATATTTATAAAAAATTGAAATCTATCTCTTTCAAAAAGTAAAGATGATTTTTTATTAAAAGCATCTATATACATATCCAAATCATCAAAATTATAAACAAACTTATCATTTATCTTAAGAAGTTTATCTCCAACTTTTAAACCATACTTTTTAAAGATACCATTTATCTTTTCTATAATGAGTTTATTGTTAAAATATAGTCCTTTTGATTCTAAAAAAGTATCAGATTTATAACCACCACCTATCCTTTTAAAGGTAGTAACTTTAAATCTTAAGATTTTAGAACCCCTTTTTATCTTGATATTATGCTTTGAACCAATCTTAGAGAATAAAATCTTCCTCATCAAAGATGCACTCGTTTTTACCCTTTTACCATCAAAAGAGAGGATAATATCGTTATTTTTAAAAGGGTTATCTTTTATAAAAGGGTTTGACCTTTTTACTTTTACATTTTTATCACTATCATAGAGTCTTATCCCTATATCTGAGTAATAAGTATCTTTTGTATTTAAAAATCTCTCGATATACTCTTTTTGGATGATACCTTTATATGTTACAATCCCTTCCAATGCACAACAAGAATTTGTAAGCAAACTAGGAGTTTGAACTTTTTCACTAAATGTTGCAAGATGATTTAATCCAACTTGCTGTTTTATGATTTTACCCTCTATTGCATTTTTAGTATTTACAGATGCGACACCAAATGATAAAAAATTATTTATTTTAAATGGAAACGGAAAGTATTTGTCTGTTTGTATAAGATAAAGATGCAAAAATGGATCTTCTTTTAGTATCTTTGCTTTTGGTTTTACAGATGAAAAAACAAGTCTTTTGTATCTAGTTACGGGGATTTGAAAAATATTATTTTTGTAAGAGTTTGAGTCTATTAGTTTTTTTTTACAAGAGATATATCCACCCTTACAGGCAAATATATCTAAAAAAAGTATGCTTATTAGGATAAATAAGCGAAGCACCTAAGATGCCCCACCAAATGGATTTATTCCACCCATATTTCCAAGCATACTCATAGCTGACATTTTTTGGTTGTCTTGCACCATTTTACTACCATCATTTAAGGCACCGATAAGAAGTATCTGAAGTGAGTCTTTATCTTCCATAAGTGAATCATCTATAGTTAAATCTATAACTTCACCTTTTCCATTCATAACTACTTCAACCATACCACCACCACTTTTTACAGTAAAAGTTTTTGATGCTAAGTCATCTTCTAGTTTTTTTGCATTTTCTTGCATACCATCTAGCATTTTTGACATATCACCCATATTTGAAAACATTAGATACTCTCCACTATTTCATCAATGTTATTATCATCATCTAAAAGAACAACTGTTGGTTTATAGTTTTTTAACTCTTTCTCTTTATAAGAAGCATAAGCTACAACTATGATTTTATCACCTTTGTGTACCTTTCTAGCAGCTGCACCATTTAGACACATATCTCGCTTACCTCTTTCACCTAAAATGATATAAGTTGAAAATCTTTCGCCATTGTTTATATTTAGTATCTCAACTTTTTGCCCAACTCTCATTTTTGCAGCTTCTAATAACTCTTCATCAATAGTTATAGAACCAACATAGTTTAAGTTTGCATCTGTAACAGTTGCACGGTGTATCTTACTGTAAAGCATCTCTATTTGCATAAAAACTTTCCTACATTCCCATTTGTTTTTTCATATCTGCTGGAGATATAGGCTCATCCCACATTTCAGAGTCTATAAGATACTCTTCAACAACATTTCCACCTATAATATGCTCAGTTACGATACGCTCTATCTTCTCTTTTGTTAAACCTGCATACATAGTATGACCTGGCTCTACAAGCATTACAGGACCTGCAGAACAACGGTTTAAACAAGATGAACGAATAGGCTGAACAGTAGCCATAACACCTTGTTGCATAAGTGTAGATGCAAGATGTTGAAAAATATCCTGAGTTTGTGGTGTTACACACGATGGTTTTGGCATTCCTGGAGGAGCTGACTGCTCACATTTAAATATATAATATGCTGGTTGAGGGATTCCCATTTGTTTTCCTTATGAAATTTTTTGAAATTATATCGAAAATATAATTTTTTTTGTTTAAGAGTAAGATTAACTTACGAGTTTAAGTTTAAAAGCTCTCTTACAACTTCCCTATCATCAAAAGGTAGTTTTCTATCATATATGATTTGATAAGACTCATCACCTTTACCTAAAATCACAACAACTTCATCATCCTCTTGCTCATCTAGTGCCATCTCTATCGCTTTTTTACGGTTTAACTCTACCACTACATCTGTTTTATCAACTATACCTTTTAATATATCATCAATTATGGCTTCTGGGTCTTCATTTCGTGGGTTATCACTTGTTATATAAACTTTTTTAGCTAGTGTTACTGCTATCTTACCCATAAGTGGTCTTTTCTCTTTGTCTCTATCTCCACCAGCACCAAATACAACTAAAAGCTCTTTCTCTTTTAGTGCATTTAACACCTGTGCCATCCCATCTGGAGTATGAGCAAAATCAACTATAACATTTGGTAACTCACAAACTTGCTCCATTCTACCACTTACACCTGCAAAGTTATCTACAACTTCAACTATATCTTCTAACTTTTTATCTGTTAGGATGTCCACTGCCGATATAGAAGCCATAAGGTTATAAAGATTGAAAAAACCGTGCAAAGATGAAGTAAAAGGGACTATCTTTTGAAAATGTTGGATAATACCACTTGAAGCATCATTTAGTGAGTATGCCATAAGCTTGTAAGTTGCTGGGTTTTCGATACCGTAAGTAAAAGTGTTTTTGATGTTAAAAGATGCTTTGTCTTCATCTTTATTTATCAGTTTTTTACCATCATCTTGAAAAAAACTATTTTTTACAGATATGTATTCACCTAGTGTTTTATGATAGTCTAAATGGTCTTGAGTTATGTTTGTTAGTATCTTTAACTCAAACTCTATCCCATCTATTCTTTTTTGCACTATGGCATGTGAGCTAACTTCCATTATAAAGTATTCACACCCTGCTTCTACTGCTTGATAGATATGTCTGTAAGTGTTTAGTACACTTGGAGTTGTAAGACTTTTGCCCTCAACTACTTCATCATTCATAAAAAAGCCACGAGTTCCTTGCATGGCCACTTTATAATCCAAATCAAGTAAAAAAGAGTATATAGCAGATGCCGTTGTGGTTTTACCGTTTGTTCCCGTTATACCAACTATCTTAATCTTATCAAGACCAAAAAGAGATGCTATATCTTTTATCTCTATGATAGAGTGTGCATTGTTTGCTTTTGCATCCTCTACATAGTTTTCATTTTGTGTTGTTTTTACAAAAGCTGTCTCTTTGTCACACTCTTTTGAGTTTTCTGTTACATATCTAAAGTCTTGGTTTGGAAGTTCAATTTTCAATTATTTTGCCTTTTGATATTTTAAATTTATCTACCAACTTATTGAATTGTGGATCATTTGCATATATGTTTACAGCTGTTTCTAAATATGTCATAGCCATCTCTGTAAAATTATGCTCAATGAGATTATCCAAAAAATCTATAAAATCATCTTTTTTAGTGATAATCACACGAGTTGAAAACATAATATTTTCAAATATCTCACGAAAATCACCACCATCAGAAACTAATTTTTTAAAATCCTGATATAGGATTCCATTTTCTGCTTCAAGAGTATTACTTAATGGTTCAGCAAGTATTTCACCTAGTTTATCCAAAGCACCATCCATACTTTGAAGAAGTTCATTTATAATACTATGAGCATTTTCACTATCTTCCTCTTTTAAAATCTCATAATAATCAAACAAGGCTTCAGCACCTGCTTCTCCACTAAGTGCCATTTCTGAAAGTATAACACCATTGTAAGCTTCTTTAGAATGTGGATAATGTTGTAAAACCATAGCAAACTTCTCCAAAGCACCTTTATAATCAGACTTTGAAAAACTATCATTTGCTTGGCTTAAGGTTTTATATTTACTTATACCTATCATTTTCTTACTCTTTATAATTTATCGATATCGTTTTCCATACCAACAGGAACATTTACAACTTCAAGCTCTGGGTGGATATCCATTCTTAATTGTCTCTCTACACCATACTTTAGTGTTGTTCCGCTACTAGCACAACCTATACAAGCACCTTTTAACTGCACATAAACTTTAGAATTTTTAACAGTTATAAAAGATATATCCCCACCATCCAATGCTAAAGATGGACGAACTTTATCTATAACATTTGAAACAGGAGTCATTAACTCCTCATCAGTAAATGGTATCATTTTTTAGTCCTTATCTATTTTTGTTCCGTAAAATATGATAAAATCACTTAACAAGTGATAAAACTATCAACTAAGTTTAAAAACTTATATTCTTTAATTTTTTAACACTCCTCACAAACAACCATCTCCCAGCCATTATAAACAAGCACAATTTTTGCAAATGGTTTATCTCTAAGATGTGGTACTGTTTTTATATCGTAAGTTTGTAGTTGTTGTTTAGCTTCTTGTATCTTTTGAAGTTTTAGTTTTTCTGTATATTTACTTCTAGGGATATACTTTAACTCTATTAAAGCACCGTAAGGAATTTCTTCTTTAGATGGATTAAGTGTTATATCTGCAAACCCTTTATTTAACTCTAACTCACTTATAACTTCATAGTATGGGTTTAGTGAAAAGTAGGCTATTAAAAAACCTTTTATAAAGTTTTCTCCATCTATATAATCCCTTATAACTGAGTTTGCTTTTACTTCATCTGCTAGGTAATGAAATACTTTTAGGTCTTTATCTTGTGCGAAATCTGCTAAGTAGTTATTAAACTTCTCTATAAATGGGTTAAAGCTTATATCTTTATATGCACTTTGTATAAACTCTGCTGTTATCTTTTTTATGGTTTGATTTGGAATTGAAAGTTTTAACTGAAATCTATGTTTATCTAATGTTAAAAAACCTAATGAAAATAGAAATGATTTAAAGTTTTCAGGTTGTAGCATCTCAAATGCACTAAATGTTGTTTTTATATTTGTAGTGGTTACTAACTCACCTTGGATTAGTTGGTTTAGTAAATCAAAGTTTCCGTTTAATCTTTTGTTGGTGTAAACTAGGTATTTTAGTTTGGTGTAGTCTGTTCTTACATTTACATCTATTAGCTCTTTTGGCTCTTTGTTTGTATTTATTAAGCTTTCTAGGTAGTAAAGTATCATATCTGAGTTGTAAATAGTATGTTTTATATCTTCATTAAATCTATAATTGTTATACCATTTTTTACATCTTGAGATTATCATATCTTTTTTATCTTCAAGGTTATAGTAAGCTATAAGCTCTTTTAACTCTTTATCTGTTACACCTACTATATCGTTATATTTTTCATCTAATGATATATTTTTACCTATATTATTACCACTTGTTACATCAAACAAGGCTAATGGACTTACACCTGTTATAAACATCTTTCTTATAGCACTATCATTACCACTTGTTCCTACTTTTAACATAGAAAAGAACTCTTTATAGATTGCTTCTTTATCTGTTACCATACCTTTGTATAGTGTTAAATCATTTACTAATAGTTTATTCATAAAGTTATCGTACTCATCTATAAGTATATAGATTGGCATATCTTTATCTTTACAATATTCAAGTAAATCATTTATATTGTCTATGGGGTTTTTATGCTGTATCTCTAAATCTATATTGTATTTAGTTATAAATTTTTTTACGGCTGAGTTTAGATTATTTCTAAAACTGTTTTCATAGTCTGTAGTATCAACTGCACTAAAATTAAAACTTAGTATATAAAAACTACTTTTAAATGGTGTTGGATGAGTTAGGGCATAGGTATCTTTAAATATCTCATTAAACTGCTCTTTATAGTAAACATCAAAGTAAGCTTCTATCATAGCTAATGTTAGACTTTTTCCAAATCTTCTTGGGCGAAGGAAGTATAAAAAGTTTTGTTCATCTTCTAGTTTTTCTAAAAAATGTGTTTTATCTATATAGTAATAATTTTCTGTTTTTATTCTTTTAAAATCACTCAGTCCGTATGGGATTTTTTTTAGTTTATTTGTTTGCATTGTGATTTTACCTTTTAAAATTATTTAGAGTATATAACACACCACTTTAATTTTTACTTGTATCTATCTTATAAAACCCATAAAAATAAAGCAAAGTTTCTAACTGATTGAATAATTTTAGTTACAAAATCAATTTTATATATCAGCCAAAACTTCAGCTACATAAGATGGTTTTCTCATACCAACCAATATATAATCAACATCTTTTTGCTCTTTTAAAAAAAGTAATGAACACTCTTGCATACTTAAATCACAATCTTGAAAATACTCACTAAGTTGATTTTTAGTTTTTTTAGAACATTCATACAAAACCATCTCTCTATAAGTTCTTAAAAAATTATCAACCAAAGTTATCATAGTATCTTGGTCATACTCTTGCAAAAGTGCAAGTTTCTCTTTTATAAGCTTTATAGCTTGGGTATATAAAAATCTATCATAATCTTCAACTGAGCCAAACTTATGCTTAGAAGAATCTAACTCATCAAAAAGATTATAAAGTGGTTTTAGCGTATCGTTATCACAAACTTCTAAAATCTCATTTAGATTATGGTAGTATTCATCACTTTCACCATACTCTGCTAGTCTATGGATTTTTGCTTTATATATCGCATTTAAAGGGCGAGAAGTTAAAACCCTTAAACCATTTTCTTTTGCCCACGAAGCACATCTTAAACCATCTCTTTCAACTATATTTAGAGGAAATTCTATGGTTGAGAAACTATGTTTATTATTTCCTGCATCTTTTGCAGCCATACTTGCTAAATCTAGCAAATCCTCATAAGGTAAGAACTGCTCTAGTGCATGGTTAAGTGAGAAGTTTTCACTACTGATACCATAGGAGTTAAACTTACCATTTTTCACTTCCTCTTCTAACTCTAAAAACACTTTATAAACTATCTTATTCATACCATCTAATCTATCATCTTTTGGTATCTCTTTATCAATAGCATCTAAAAGATAATACTCTAAGTTATGAAGCATAAAACAATCTATCTTATCAACTTCAAGCTCTTTTAATGTAGCTTCTAAGTTTTTAGCTATATCACCATCCTCTTTAAAGCTAAATTTTGCAACTATCTTTACTCTATCTTTATAATTATCATCAAGCTCTCTAAAAGCTATATTTATAGCACGAAGTGCAGAACCATCAAGATACTCTAATGAAGTATCTATAAGCTCCACACCTGAAGTTATAGCCTCTTTTAAAGCTTGGATATGTAAAAGATTGTGTTGTGAGATTTTTTGTGTACCAAATGCAAAGTTTGCCATATTTTTTGCCTTTTTTTATAAAAGATTTCAGTTTAAAGATAGGATAAATTTTATTTGTAGAAAGTTAAAAACTGAGTAGTTTTCAAAAAGAAAACTAACTCAATTATGTATAAAATAAGATTATACGAATTCGATAAATGCCATAGTAGTAGCATCACCACGACGGATACGAGTTCTAGTAATTCTAGTATATCCACCATTACGCTCTGTATATTTAGGAGCGATTTCATTAACTAATTTCTTAGTTGATTCTTTACATTGAAGTGAAGCAAATACTGCTCTATGAGCATTAGAATCACCCTTTCTCGCTACTGTTACTAATTTCTCAGCATAAGAACGAAGTTCTTTAGCTTTAGTAATAGTAGTTTCAATCTTACCATGTTCAATTAAAGAGATAGCAAGATTAGCTAACAATGCTTTTCTATGAGCAGAATTAGTTCCTATCTTACGGTATCCATGACGGTGTCTCATCTATTATTCCTCTTTTTAAGCTCGTATTATACGGCTTCTATTTTCTTTTTTAATGCAGTAACTACATCATCAGCAAGGTCTGCACCAACTTCAAAACCAAACTCTTGTACTTTCTCTACGATTTCATCGTAAGATTTTTTACCAAGATTTTTAACATTTTTAAGATCATTTATACTCATAAGTACAATTTCACCTATAAGTTTAATGTTAGCACGGTCAAGACAGTTGAAACTTCTTGCACTTAGTCCTAAACTATCTATATGAGTAGATAATCTCTTAAGATCAGGATTTTCAGCTACTCTTTCAATAGTAGTTGGAGCTTTTACACTTATCTCAGAATTAAATACTGCTAACTGAGTATACATAACTTCCAAAGAGTTTCTAAATGCATCAATTGGTGAGATTTGCCCATCAGTTTTGATGTTTAGTATCACTTTTTCAAAGTTAGGATTATCTTCTACAAGTACATTTTCAATCTTATATGTAGCACTACGAACAGGAGTAAAGAAAGCATCAAGAGCGATATAACCCTCTTCAAGCTCATCATAAGTATCCTCACTAGCTACATAACCGATACCTTGTGCTATCTTAATCGTAAAATTAAGAGTAGAATCTTCGTTTAGAGTTGCTAGTGGAGCTTCTGGAGTTACCACTTCAACTTCATCATTGCAAAGATCAGCACCAGTTATAGTACATGGACCTGAAAAAGTATAATTTATCTCTGCTTCAGTTGCATCGTTTAAAAGCTTGAAACGGATCTCTTTAAGATTTAATATAAAATCAGAGATATCCTCAAGCATACCACGAACTGAATCAAACTCATGTTTTGCACCCTCTATCTTAATAGCGATAGGTGCATAACCAACAGATGAACTTAATAAAAAACGGCGAAGTGGATGAGCTAAAGATATTGCATATCCAGTTTCAAAAGGAAATGCACTTATATTTGCTTCATTCTCACTAATCTGTTCTACCTCAAACTCTTGTGGAGCTAGTGGAGTAGTTTTAATTTTTTTCATATTTTACGCCTTTTTATTTAGTTACTATTTAGAGTAAAGTTCAACGATTAAACGCTCTTCAACTGGGATAACAACTTCTTCACGCTCTGGAAGACGAGTAAATATACCAAAAACTTTATCTGTATCTACATCAACCCATGGTGCTAAACCAGTTTGATTTGTAAGTTCGATTGCACGAGTAACTTGTACATTTTGTTTTGATTTTTCTTTAACTTCTATCTTCTGACCTGGTTTAACACGGTAAGAAGCGATATCAAGTTTTTTACCATCTACTAAGATATGACCATGAGTTACAAGTTGACGAGCAAATCTACGAGTAGATGCAAATCCCATTCTATAAACTACATTGTCAAGTCTTTGCTCAATTAGAGTGATAAGGTTTGTACCTGTATTACCATCTCTTCTTTTAGCTTCAACAAATAATGCATGGAATTGTTTCTCAGAAACACCATACATAAATTTTGCTTTTTGCTTTTCATTTAGTTGTAAACCATACTCAGATACTTTTTTACGACGTTGACCGTGTTGACCTGGAGCATAAGGACGCTTCTCTAAAGCAGACTTACCTGCTAAACGACGCTCACCTTTAAGGTTAAGACTAACACCAAATCTTCTTTCGATCTTTTCTACTGGACCTCTATATCTTGCCATCAGTAATCTCCTTAAACTCTACGACGCTTAGGTGCGCGACAACCATTGTGTGGTAAAGGTGTAACATCTTTCATAAATGTAACACGAATTCCCTCGATAGCACCAACAGCTTTAACTGCAGTTTCACGACCAGAACCTGGACCTTGAACTCTAATGCCTAACTCTTTAATCCCATGAACTTGTGCTTTTTCAACAGCAGCTTCAACAGCAGCTTGTGCAGCAAATGGAGTCGATTTTTTAGAACCTTTAAATCCTAAAGAACCAGCAGAACTCCAAGCAATCATGTTACCCATTTCATCTGTAATAGTTACAAGAGTATTGTTAAATGATGCAGCGATATGACAGATACCACGAGCAATATTTTTCTTTACTACTTTTTTTCTAACAGCTTTTCTTTTTGCCATATTTTAAATCCTTACGCTGCGCCAACAGTCTTTTTCTTACCCTTACGAGTACGAGCATTTGTCTTAGTTTTTTGACCACGACATGGAAGACCACGACGGTGACGAAGACCTCTATATGAACCTAAATCCATAAGTGCTTTGATATCCATTGCAGTTTGCTTACGAAGATCACCCTCAACCGTATGGCTAGCACGAATCTCTTTAGTTATAGCAGCTACATCAGCTTCACTTAATTCATACACTCTCTTGTTATAATCGATACCAGTAGCATCAAGAATCAAGCGAGAAGCATGAAGACCAATTCCATAGATGTATGTTAGTCCATACTCTACTCTTTTTTTCTTAGGTAAATCTACACCAGAAATACGAGCCATGGTTATCCTTGTCTCTGTTTATGTTTAGCAGTCTTGCAGATTACTCTTACAATACCTTTTCTTTTGATGATTTTACAATCATCACACATCTTCTTTACTGAAGCTCTTACTTTCATTGAAAGTCCTTGTTTGTGTATTCTTTGCCGCCCATAGGCGAAGCACATTTTACTATAACTTCACCTAAAGGTGAGAATAGTTCTGGCTTGCCAATACTTTTATCTATATTATATAGTATAAAAAAGATAGAAATACTCTCTTTTTGTTAAAACAGCAAAGCGAATTGGCATTATACCTAAAAAAATCTTAATCCCATATAACACTAACCCCATACTCTTGATTTAAAGTTATATACTTTTTATAATACACTTTTTTACCATACTTTTTACTCAAAAATTCAAGTTCTATAGTTTCATTTTCCAATAACTCTCTAACTTCTTTGTATGATAACCATTTTCCATATCGAGCAAGTGAATTTTGCCATATACGAAAGTCACAACTAGCTTCATCTGTCAGTTCAAACATCTCTCCATCTTCAGTTTTCCAATGAGCATTTGAACAAGCATAAAGTTTTACTTTCTTACCATTTATCTCTTTATTACGAACCTCTATACTACCATCTTCACAATAAGGACATTTACCCAAAATCATAATAAACTCCAACTAAAATATTTATGTAATATA